>MTKZ01040640.1_pt1 | contig 11789 bp, 8 predicted proteins | sample 1042781 | NCBI WGS metagenome assembly MTKZ01 (sample SAMN06212207, study PRJNA360539) | anaerobic digester metagenome | biome: Wastewater treatment plant; material: sludge; isolation source: anaerobic digester fed with sludge from wastewater treatment plant | place: Denmark: WWTP Viborg ...
GGGGTGTTGGCGTCGGGCCGGGGCCTGTTTCAAAGCTCAGAAAACCGGTCTGCACATACCCGGTCAAGCCGGACCAAAAGACCTGGGACCAGCTGAGGCCGTGGCTCAGCACAACGATCTCCGTGCCCTTGGGGATCGTCCCCATGATCCTGGACGGGATCTGCGGCTGATCCCTGAAGTTCAGGCTGCCGGAAGGCGTATTGACCCTGGCCCTGATATTTTCCTGTTCCTGGGGCACGGGCGTTGACCCGGGAGTCGGGGTCAGCTCCGGTGACGGCACCGGCGAGGCAGTGGGCTGGGTTTCCGTAAACCTGAGGAACTTTTTCATCACAAAGCCGCGGATCCCCTTATACTCGACTCCGCACCATTCCGCCCCCCGGCTGATGACCGACACCTCCGCAAGGCGCGGGACGGTCAACAGAACTTTGGACAGCTGGGATGCTGATTCCCTCAGGTTCAGGGATCCGGAGGGCGTCAGCACCTCCGCTCGGGCAGCGCCGTCTCCCCCCGGCTCCTGGGTCGTGTCGGGACCGGCGCCGCCCGCAAGGAACTCATTCATCACGTATCCCGGGATGCCGCGGTACCGTACCCCTGACCATTCAGCGCCCTGCGAGGTCACGATGACCTTTTCCCCTTTTGGGATCACCAGGATGACGACCGCCTGCAGGCTGGGACCGCTGCGCATGTTCAGGCTGCCGGATGACGGGGATGCAGTGGAAAACCACTCGCCTGCCTGCGGCGCGTCGCTTTTTGGCACCGCCTGGACGCCTGTCAGCTCCACGTTCCTGCTGAGCAGATGCCCCCGGGTGACGCCTGACTGGACTTCGGCCCAGGTGCTGTCAAAGGTCAGTACCGTGACGCTCTCGCCGTCCGGCAGCGTTTTAAGGGCATAGGAGGAGAGGCTGGCACGGGAGAAAAGGACGGCTCCCGCGTCAAGGGCCCGTATGATCCCTGTCTGCGGCTCGCCGGTAAAGATGATCTGCGGGCGGGCGCCCGTGATGTCGATGAAGTCCAGGGACACGTATCCGCCCTGAAGGCCGAACTGCACCCGCGCGTAATTGCCCGATACCGAGAAAACGGGGAGGATCGTTCCTCCGGGAATGGTCGTGAGGATGGAAGATGAGGCCGATGGTCCGCTGCGCAGGTTGAGCGACTTGGTGTTGACGACGGTCCCCTGCCCCATCAAGGCTGTCGCTTCCACCGCGCCCTCCGGGACGGTCCCGGAAAATGAGATGCTGCTCTTCCTGACGTAGCCCTTCAGCTCGCCGAAGCGGACGCCGAAGAAATCTCCCTGCTGCGTCAGGATGTCAGCCCAGCTGCCTTTGGGCATCACGGCGAGGACCGGCGATGATGCGTCCGCTTGCTGATAGATCGGCGCGGCGCTTCCTGCAAGCCCTTTCCCCGCGCTCTCATCCCCGATCTCCGCCGGGTCGACGACGTCGGTTTCTTCTCCGCTCTCTGTGCCCGGTACGTAGGGGCTTAAGATGGACCGGGTGAAGGAATGGGATACCCGCTGGCAGCCGGGATAGTAGAAAGCAACGATCTGGTCGTAGGTATACCCCATCGCGCCCATCTGCATGGCCCCGCGCTGGCTCATCCCGATGCCGTGGCCTAGCCGCCTGGCCGTAATGACAAACCCGCTATCACCCCTGCTCACACTCCAGAGCTCATTGCTGCCGGAGTTGATGGACAGGGCAAGGGGCTGCTCAAGCTCCGTAAAAATATCAAAGCTCAGGGTCGCGGGGACAACGACGCCGTCCCTCAAAAGGTTCACAAAAAAATCCATTTTGGTGAACAGCCTGCTGGGCTCGGGATACATGGGCTGATGCGGCACGACGTTGACCACCCGCTCCAGGGCCACGTCCTGCCGCCCGGTCAGGGAACGTGCTTTTGTAAGGAGAAGCGCCTTCAGCTGTGCGGTCATTGCGTCAGGATTGAAAGGAACTTCACAGCTCTTGGCGGTTGATTGGGGATTTGCCAGGTCATAGGGATCATCCCGAACGCCGAGATAGGAATAGCCCGTTGAACCCCATGCGTTGGCCGCGCTCTCCGTCTGCCCGCCGTTTGAGGTCGAATAGAAGGTCGCGGTATAGGCTCCGCTGTTTCTGATCACGATGCCGCGGGTCGCATCCACCGCCGCTTTGCAGTTCGCATTGCCGGAAGGCGTCCCGGAATAGACCTGGTCGGAGGTCGTGTCCACCACGTCATATGAACCGCCGCCCATTTTCCTGAGGGTATAGGTACGCGCGGCGACCGCCTGGGCTTTCAGCGCCTCAATATGGGAGCCGTTTCCCATTTCATAGGGCAGTACGCCGTACAGGTAGTCCTCAATGAAGACATAGGCGATCACCGTCAGTTTATTGGCCGATCCGCTTTGCTGAACAGAAAAATACAGGTCCGCGGGGTACAGGTTGGCAGGGGCTCTCCCCTGGGCGATCTTAAGCCCCGCCTCGCCGGAACCGCTGTGCCGGCGCAGCTTGAAAGCGCTGCCCATCTGGAGCGTCTCGCCGCCCAAATTGAGCGACAATGAACCTGTCTGGGCGGAAAAGGCGATGCTCATGCTGCTTCCGGAGGAGACGGCCCGGCTATAGGCGCCTGATACCGAATACTCCCCCTGCACGGTCATGTCCAGCCGCGTGGGCTGGCCAAGGGAACTGAGGGCGACGCGGACCATCCCGTTGATGGATCCGCCCGCGTTCAGGGGCGCTGAACGCAGCGTTTCACCAGATGCAGGCGGCATCAGCCCCACAAGCAGGGCGATCAGGAGGATCAGACACTTTATTCGCTTCATCCGGGGACAGTCTGCCACGGTGGCTCCATCCTTTCCGCCAGGCTCTTAACATTTCTGTAATCATTTTGAAGTATATCATCGGCTTCGACTGTTGTAAACACGCAAACGCAAACAAAAACCACCCATAAAGGGTGGAAAATGGAACGGCCCGCATCGAAAATGCGTCAGGTCACTCCGTGGCCGGCGCACCGACCGGGCAGACATCCGCGCAAGCGCCGCAGTCGATACAAAGCTCAGCATCGATCACATACTGGCTGTCCCCTTCGGCGATCGCGTTCTGGGGGCATTCCGGTTCGCACGCGCCGCAGCTGATGCAAGCGTCCGAAATCTTGTATGCCATGCTCTTTCCCTCCTGTCCAGTGCTTCAGCACTTACTTTGAACGGATTATAAACCATGCCTCCCCCCAGCGCAAGACATCAGGCCGAAGTCATGATTGCCCTACACGTCCCCGCGGCGGCCCGCCCCCCTTCCCTTGCCTTGCTTCATCTGAGCGCATATAATGATCCCAGGCTGGAAACATGCCTACTGCAGCAAGATTGGACACAAAATGAAGCTTGAATTCTGCTCGCTCAACAGCGGATCAAACGGCAACGCTACCTTTGCAGCGGCCGGAAAGACCAGGTTGCTGATTGACGCAGGCCTTCCCGGACGAAACATCTCAAAAGCGCTGGAAGCGATCAAGGTCCTTCCCGAAACCATCGACGCCATCCTGGTGACGCATGAGCATTCCGACCATATTCGCGGCGCCGGCGTGCTCAGCCGGAAATACCGCATCCCGATCTACGCCAACGAGGACACCTGGGAGACAAGCGCGATGCGCAGGATCGTGGGAGAGGTCCCCGCAAGCCTCCGGCACGTTTTCCAAAGCGAAGATGAGTTTTACATCGGCGATATCGGTGTGATGTCCAAGCCGATCCCCCATGACGCCGCAGCCCCGGTCAGTTTTCGCCTGTATGCCGGCAGCCGCAGCGCGGCCGTCGCGACAGACATGGGAAGGGTCCCCAGGGACGTGATCCGTTTTCTGGCCGGGAGCGATCTCATCCTGCTGGAGAGCAACCATGACCCGGACATGCTTCTGGCAAACCCGCGTTATCCGGAATCGCTCAAGCAGCGCATCCTGGGCGGCAGGGGGCACCTGAGCAACCAGACCTGCGCCCGGACGCTGATGAAGCTTTTTGAGACAGGCGTCCGAAACGCCCTGCTGGGCCATCTCAGCCAGGACAACAACACGCCGGAGTTGGCGATGCACACGGTGGTTTCAGAGCTCATCAGCCAGGGCCTCAGGCCGGGAGAGGATATCCGACTGGACCTGACCTGGCGCGACCGGATCGGCGGTTATTACACCCTTGAGTAAGAGGACGGCGATCTTTCTCACATTATCGGCGCTCAGCGCGCTGACGGGATGGTTCCTCCCGGATATGCTTGCGGGGGATGCACCTGGATTCTACTTCAGCAACCTGCTGATCGCACTGCAGGAAGTCCTGCTGCTCGGCGTGCCAGCGGCACTGATACTGTTCAGGAGCGCGCAGTCCTCAGCAAAGGCAAGGGCCCTGTTTCAAAAACCGGCCGCCCTGCAGACAGGGCTGGCGATGCTTTCCGCAGTCTCCTTTACGATGGCGGGCCTGCTCATTACTCTGATCGCCTACCTGTTCCTGCAGCAGATCGGCATCACACCCGCGCAGCCCTCCACGATCAACCCGCAGAACGCGGGGGAACTTGCGTTTTCAGCCCTGTGCGCCGCGGTCATTCCGGCGCTGTGCGAGGAACTGCTGTTCCGCGGCCTTCTTCAGGGAGCCATCAGCCGCCGCCTGGGAGACCGCGCTGCGGTATGGCTGACAAGCCTGCTGTTTGCCCTGATGCATTTCACTCTGCTGGGCTTTCCCGTACTGCTTGTCATCGGCCTGCTCCTGTCAAGGCTCATGGTGACCGGGAAGACCCTTCTGCTGACAATGGTGTTCCATGCGATGTACAACTTCTCCGTTCTGTCGATCAACTATACCGGCGCGGCGCCGGGATTCGGCGTGATGCTGCTGTGCGCCGCGGTTTTCTGGCTGACATCAAGATACCTGTTCAAGGAGGCTTCCAATGAAGTTTAGCATCATCGGCTGCGATGGTTCCTATCCCGCCCCGGGCGGTGCCTGTTCCGGTTACCTGGTGGAAGAAGGCCGGGACGCTCTGCAGCTGGACCTTGGATGCGGGGTCCTGCCCCGCCTGATGACGAGGAAGGATCCCGCGGACCTGAGCGCCGTCATCATCACCCATTGGCATTTTGACCATGTCAGCGACATGCTGGCGCTGAAGTACTGTCTGATGCTGAACGGCCGCAGTTTAAAGGTGCTGGCGCCTCCGCAGACGCACCCCCTGCGAGAGATGCTTTCAGGGAATGAGTTCCAGTTTGAGGATATTTCGAAGCCCTCCGTGATCGCGGGTTTCAGCGTCACCGCTCTGCCGGTCATCCACCCCATCCCCGCGTATACCGTCAGGATCCAGCGGGACGGACGCTCGCTCGTGTACACAGGCGACGCGGCGGGGGGCGAGGGGCTGGAGGCGTTTTGCCGAGGAGCGGACCTTTTGATCTGCGACGCGTCCTTCACCAAAGCGCAGTGGAAGGAGGGGCTGCCCCACTTCAGCGCCGCACAGGCGGGCGCCCTCGCCCGCGCGTCCGGAACCGGACAGCTCATCCTGACGCACTGTCAGCCCGGCAGGGACCAAGCCCTGCTCACACAGGAAGCAAAGGAAGTCTTCCCGGACAGCATCCCCGCCCAGCCAGGACTCACCATCCGGTTATGAAAGACAGGTCCTTCCATAGGCAGCGGCCCTTGCCCATCCTTGCGGCGGGGTATGCGCTGGGCGTCATTACAGGCACGCAGTGGAAGGATTTTTCACCTCTTCTCCCCATTGCCGGCATGATTGCCGCTCTGGCTGCCCTGATCCTGCTTCGCGGGCATGGATCGATGAGGTTCCTTTCCGTCGCTTTTGCCTTCATGTTTCTGGGCATCCTGCTGGCTGGCAACGCCGCTCACCCATCCTTGCCCGAGGAAGGCGTCTATCAGGTCACCGCGCGGGTCAGCGGGGAAAGCGAACGACGGGAGTCAGACGGGCGGGTCACCGCGCTGCTGAAGGATGTGACCCTGGCGGGAGAGGACGGCGTCGGGCACCGGATCGGCAGCGCGCACTGGACTTATTACCCTTCCGAAGAAAGCCCGCTGCCACTTGACGGGCAGAAGGCAAGCTTCACAGGCAGCCTTTACCATCCTCAGGGCCAGGTCAATCCATACGGGTTTGATTTCCGCATGTTTCTGCTGCAGCGCGGCGTTGCCGCCGGGATCTCCGGCGCGCGGGACCTGTCCTTTTCCCCCGCGGAGTCGTCCGCGCCACAAAGCCCCTGGCTCCGGATGAGGCAGGGGATCGCGGCGCGGCTGGACAGCCTGTTTCAAGATGGCAGCGGCCTGGCCAAAGCGCTGCTCCTGGGGGTACGGGAAGGTCTAAGTGAAAAGACGGTCGCTGACTTCAGGGATGCCGGGATCGCCCACGTCCTGGCGGTCTCAGGCCTGCACGTCAGCCTGCTGATGGCCGTGGTCTTCCTCTTCCTGCGTCTGCTCAGGCTGCCGCCAGCCGCAGTGTTCGGCCTGATCGCTGCGTTCCTCGCCATTTACTGCCGCTTGCTGGACTTTGCCCCGTCCGTTGTCAGGGCATCCGTCCTGACCCTGCTGATCCTGTTGGGAAGGGTCCTGCGCAGGCGCGCCGATCCGCTGACCGGCCTTTCCTTCGCCTTCCTGCTGATCCTTTTGTTCAGGCCCCTCGACCTGTTCAATGTCGGGTTCCAGCTGTCCTTCCTTGCAGTCCTGGGCATCATCACCCTGGGCGACCGGTTGAACTTCCAGGCAGGACGCAGTGGGCGTTTTGAGCGGCTCCCGCGGCCGGTCAAAGGGATCATCCAGTCCTATTTCGTCACCGTCTCCGCCAGCGCGATGACAGCGCTGCCGCTCCTTAACACCTTTCACCGCCTGTCCCCCATCGGCCTGATCATCAGCCCGCCTGCCGTATCCATGATCGGACTGCTGATGGCGGGGTACATCTTCCCGCTTTTGGTTTCCCTGGTCAGTATGCCGGCGGCGCAATTCCTTTCCTGGCCAACGCTTATGCTGTCCCGCGCCTATGGGTCCGGAATCGGCTCCGCGGCGGGCCTTCCGGGGGCTGTGCTGACCCTCCCTTCCCTTCCGGTTTTTCCGGCCATGGTCCTCTTTGCCCTGATGATGCTGCTGACGCGCTATGTCAGGCTGAAAAGGACGGCAAGGACCCTCGGGATCATTGGAGCCACGCTGATCCTTTCGCTCTCCTTTCTGCCCAAAAAACAGGACGCGGTCCGCTACGTCCAGCTCAGCGCCGGCAACGCCGACAGCGCGGTCATCTTCGACGGGCCGGCCACCTGGGCCATCGACACGGGCGAGCATGGCGGCGACCTCGCCAGCCTCCTGCTCAGTCAGGGGCGGACCCTGGACAGACTGTTCCTCACACACCTGCATGGGGATCATGCGGGCGGGCTGAGGCAGCTGCTGGACAATCGCGTCGTTATCAGGGAGGTCCTTTTGCCTTATGGCGCTGAAATGGCTGAACTGACAGACAGCAGCCTGCTTCTGCTGAGGGAGGCACAGGCTGCCGGGATCCGGGTTACGGCGCTTGCCGCCGGGGACACCCTGTCCTCGGAAAGGGTCAGCGCCGAAGTGTTCTGGCCGGTCCGCGGGGCGCTGTACCCAGGCCTGGAACCCAACAAAGGGTCGCTGGTCATGCGGCTGGACCTTGACGGAGTAAGCCTTCTGTCCAGCGGGGACATCGGTTCGGACTACGCGAAATACGCAATGAGGCCAGCACAGGTGCTCAAGGTCCCCCATCACGGCTCCAATGCCGACAACAAGATCGGGATGCTTGGCACGGTTTCTCCGCAGCTGGCCCTGATATCGGCCGCCGGCAAGCAGCCGGATCGGTATAAGGCCGCCCTGGAAAGGCTTGATGGGATCGGGGCGGCCATATTGGTGACAGGGGAGCGCGGAGCGGTGACCCTGCGTGTCACGGACGGAAAACTGGAAATGACCGCTTTTCTCAAAGGGGAGGAGTAATTGGATTATCAAAGCTTTTACAGCGGGATCAAACGGGGCGAGATCAACCGGATGTACCTGTTTGAGGGCGAGGAGGAGTACGGCAAGGATAGCGCGCTGAAGGCGCTGCGCGCAGCGTTGCTGAAGGGACCGATGGCCCTCATGAATGAAAGCGTCCTCATCAACCCCGGCGAGAGCGAACTGATCGCCGCCTGCGAAACGCTTCCGGTCCTGCAGGAGCGCCGGCTCGTCCTGGTCAAGGAGTGTTCCTGTCTCCTTGGCCGCGGGAACGAGAGCGACGGGGAAGAGCCAAAAGCCGCTCCCGACCGAGCGAACGCCGACGGGCTGACAGGGTACATGGACCGGCTGCCGGAACATGTCTGCCTGGTGTTCTTCATCAGGGGGAAGGCCGCGGGAACCAGGAAACTGTATAAAAAGATCCGGGATATGGGCGGGGTCGTGGCTTTTGAGCAGCTCGACCAGGAGATGCTCATCAAATGGATCGCAAGGGAACTGAAAGAGTACGGCAAGCAGATCGCCCGGCAGACGGCGGAGCAGCTGATTTTTGCCTGCGGGAAAGAAATGATGCCCCTCAAGGGTGAAATCGCGAAACTCGCGGCCCACGCCGGAGACCGCGGGACCATCACACCGGAAGACATCCACGCCGTGGCGACGCTGAGCGCGGAATACAGGGTCTTTGACCTGGCGGAGAAAGTATCGGACGGGCAGGCGAAGCAGGTGATGGCGATGCTCAAGAACATGCTGGAGGGAGGAGAGCAGCGGCTGATGCTGCTCTCCCTGCTGCAGCGGCATTACCGGCAGATGCTCATCGCCCGCATCCTGCTTGATGAAGGGCAAACCCATTTTTCAGCGGCAGTGCAGCTTGGCATCCCGGGCTTCGCATCCCGGCGGCTGTGCAGCTCCGCTGCAGCTTATGATGTTCATGCGCTGCAGCGCGCTTACCGGACATGCATCCGGCAGGAGTACCTCATTAAAAGCGGACGAATCAGCGAGGAAGGCTCACTGGAAGGGCTGATCCTGTCGCTTCTCCAACTGCGGAACAAGGGGGAAACCAGCGCCTGATGATCGATCACAGCGTCCTTGACCGCCTTGGGATCTCCCTTGACACGCTGGCCCGGGAGCGTCTTGACGCCTTTCATCGGCTGCTGACCGAACGCAACCGGGAGATGGACCTGACCAATGTGCCGGAGGAGGAGATGACCCTGCGGCACTACGCGGACTGCCTCCTGCCGCTCAGGCTCGGGCTTTTGCCTTATGAAGGGCTGGCCATCGACGTGGGGAGCGGTGCGGGTTTCCCGGGTCTCCCTCTGGCCATCGCCAGTCAAAATCTACAAATCACCCTGCTGGAAGCCAAGGGGAAGCGGTGCGATTTCCTGAATGAAGTGGTGACTTCGCTTGGGCTGCCCAACGTCCGGGTCCTGCCCGGCCGGGCGGAAGACACGGCGGTGCCGCCGGAGAGAGAGCAGTATGACCTGGCATTCGCGCGCGCGGTAGCGCCTCTGAACGTACTGGCGGAGTATCTGCTGCCCTTCCTAAGGATGGGCGGCCTGGCGATGTGCTGGAAGGGCCCTGCCGTANNGCAGGGGGAACTGGCAGCCGCCGGAGCCGCCGCGCGTGAGCTGGGCGGTGAGCTGGGAGAGCTCAGGGACCTGGGCATTCCGGGGCGGAGTAGCCTGATTCAGCTGATCTACAAGCGGAGCCCAACTTCAGTAAAATACCCGCGCAAGGCGGGGATACCGGAAAAAAAGCCACTTGGGCGGCTTAAACCCTGAAAGCGTACATCCCAAGGGCAGCCGCGACAGCCAGGTTGAGGGAATCAACCTCCACTGTCTGTTCGATCCTCACCGGGCTTCCCAGATGGGCGAAGGACGGAGAAAGACCGCTGCCCTCATTGCCGAAGATCAGGCTGAACGGGGGCTGTTTTTTTTGCGCGGCCTCAGACATGGGGAGCGACCCGTCCAGCATGAAAGGGTACAGCGCATGGCGGGGGTACTCCTTCCGGTACTGTTCAAAACTGTCATACTCGGAAAGTCTCAGCGAGAAAACCGCGCCCATGCCGGCCCGGACGACCCGGGGCTCAAAGGGGTCGGCACAGGGGCGAACCAGCGCGATGCTCCTATAACCCAGCCCCAGCGCGGTGCGAAGGATGGTGCCCAGGTTGCCCGCGTCCATAGGGTTCACAAGGACCAGGTGGTTGCTTTCCGGTTCAGGACGCAGCGGTGTTTTCCGGAAAACGGCCGCGGCGAAGCAATTGTCCTTGCCGGAGAGGCGGCGCAAAGCGCGGTCGGCCTCCTCGGTACGGATCTTCAGCCTGTCGCACAGGGCAATGAGGTTCTCAGCGCCCTCCCCCGTCCCCAGGCTGCTGTGCAGCAGGACTCGGCTCACTTGGTCGGGCGCTTTCCTGAGCGCCTCCATGGCGGGAAACAACCCGAGGGCATAGGATATCGGCTTTTCACGGCTGTACGGCTCAAGCGTCGGCATTTACTTCTCCCTCAGGCCTGATCCGGTTCTCTCAGGAGCTTCTGCAGGTCAGTCAGCAAAGCCAGCGAGGTCCGCTTCCCGTCGCGGCCGATCTGATTCACCGGACCCGCGCAGGACGGGCACCCGTTTTCACATCCGCATTGTTTGACGACTTCAGCGGCATGCTCGATCAGGATCCTGCGCATCAGGAATGCCTTCTCGCTCAGCCCGATCCCGCCCGGGCAATTGTCGTACAGGATCAGGGTAGGCTTGTCGGTGAACGGGCACCTGACCTGGTAGCTGACCGCCAGGTCGCGCGGAGAACACATCAGGTAGAAAGGTGCGACGATCCTCAGCAGGTTGGAAATGCCCATCATGCCGTTCTGGAGGCTGTCGTTGCTGAAGCCGGAAGCGATCTTGTCCGGCAGCGTCAGCCACGCCGCAGTGGTATGCATGTCCGTCTCCGGCAGTCTGACAGGCCCGTAGCCCAGGGATTCGCCGGTGTCAAACTTCATCTTCTTGAAGATCTTCACCAGGGAGGTCACCTTGACCTCGCCAAGGGCCGCGTGCTCCGCCTGCTGCGTGATGTCCAGCAGGCTCAGGCTGATGTTCAGGTCCGCGTCCGTATAGTAGTCGACCTTCACCCGGCGGATAAAGGCCTTGCAGGCGTCAAAGTCCAGTTTCTCCACCTGGTACTGCGCGCCCTCATGAAGGTAGATCGCATTCTCATGCAGCAGCATCGGCACGGTGAAGCGGTCCATCTCACCGACCACGCGGACCTGCGCAGGATCCGTAATGTCCATGATGAGAAAGTTCTCCGTCATGGCGGTGCGCAGGCTGATCTCGCTGGCGGGAAAATCCTCCGCCGACCAGAAATATCCGTCCCCGACGTGACGCAGGATGCCGGCCTCCTCAAGATAGGACAGCAGGCTTTCAACACCCGGCGCGTTGCCGAACCCCTCTCCCTCCTTGAACGGCAGCTCGTAGGCGGCGCACTTGAAATCGCTGAGCAGGACGTAGAGATTGTCCGGATTGGTCAGCGCGTTCTCCGGCGACTGCGCGAAGAAATACTCCGGGTGGGTGATGATGTACTGGTCCATCGGCGCGCTGGAAGCCACCATGATGGTCAGGCTGGGCCCCATCCTTCGCCCGGCGCGTCCGGCCTGCTGCCAGGTGCTGGCGATGGTGCCGGGATACCCGCACAGGATGCAGGCGTCCAGAGAGCCGATATCGATGCCCAGCTCCAACGCGTTGGTGGACACGACCATCCCCACCTCGCCGCTGCGTAGGCCGTGCTCGATCTCCCGCCGCTCACGGGGCAGATAACCGCCCCGGTAGCCGCGCACGGAGCCGGAGTGCCCCAGCGGATCGGAGCGCGCTTCCTTCAGCGCCTTGGTGAGCACCTCCACCTGGATGCGGC
>MTKZ01124779.1_pt1 | contig 11785 bp, 9 predicted proteins | sample 1042781 | NCBI WGS metagenome assembly MTKZ01 (sample SAMN06212207, study PRJNA360539) | anaerobic digester metagenome | biome: Wastewater treatment plant; material: sludge; isolation source: anaerobic digester fed with sludge from wastewater treatment plant | place: Denmark: WWTP Viborg ...
AGGATCAGTCGTTTTCTGAGGATCGCCCGCCCCGAATGAGCTCAACCAGCGTGACCGAGTTGGGCTCCAGCGTTTTGTCGAGTTCCAGCGTCGCGGAGGTGATCCGGCCATGAGAGGTCTCGGTCAGCTCGGCCTTCTGCGGCTGGCCCGGGTCGTTCCAGATGTTGCTGCGCGTGGCGTCAACCGTCCACTCGCGCCAGGTACCCTTGTTCAGCGCCTCGGGCAGCGACTCGACCTGGATGCGGACGTGCCGGCGGATGCCGTGACGATACTGGAAGTTCACCAGAACCAGCGCGAGTCTCGCTTGGGTCTGGTCCCATGCGGCAACGCCTGCGACCTCGCCGTCGCCGCCCGACAGCTCGATCCAGCGGCCGGAGAGCCCATTGAACATCTTCAGCACGTTGTAGGAAGCCTTGGGCACGTTGTTGGCCATGAGCAGGCTGAAATCGCCGCGGAAGTTCATGTCATTCTGTTTGACATAGAAGAAGCAGGGACGGTCGATCTTGCCGGGGATGAACGCCCGCACGATGCAGTCGGCACAATAAGCGGCGCCGACTTCGTGGTCCTGCGGACGGTCGGCCCACCAGGCTTCGTTCCATTCCGTAATCATGAGCGATCGCACGGTCTTCTTGAGATCGGGGAACTCCGCGAGGTATTCCCGGAAGGCGTCGCCTTGCCCGCGAATGACGTCGGCCGGGTGGAAGTACTCGTGCCAACTGACGAAATCCAGGGGGAGCCTCTGCTTCTGGCACCAGATCATCAGCCCGCGTGCAAACCCTTTGCCGTTCACGCAGTGGCCGAACCGCTTGGACTCGAACGGACCGCTGGCCAGCGCCGGCCCGCCGATCGCCGCCTTGGGATCGGCGCGAAGCACGCCGCGAGCGGTCGCCTGGTAGAGCTTGCAGTAGGCCTCGAAGCGGCGGACGGTCTCAGCGTCGCCGTCCTGGCCGTCGAGGGCCTGCTTGTAGATGTCCTTGAAGGGCTGGTCGCCCTTGTCGTCGGGGCCGNNGTCGGGGCCGGGCTTGAGCCAGCCGCTGTTGACTTCGTTCCAGACTTCCCAGAAGGGGACCCGCCGGTTGCGGTCGACGCAGCGTTTCGCGGCCCGGTAACAGAGGTCCTCCCACAGCGAGTAATCCTTGGGGGCGCTCTGGCGGTCGTCGTTGCGAACGGCATCGAAGGGCAGCGGCATGTAGGAGACGGCGAAGATCGGGTCCGCCTTCATCTTGTCGATGATGAAGTCAACGCGCCGGTCGAAGTCTGCCCAGTCATAGGTGAGTGACCCGCCGTCGGCGCGCTTGACGACCCCGGTCAGGATGTTGTCCATCCGGAACCACTTGAAGCCGCCCTCGCGCAGCTTGCGGGCGGTGGCGTCCTCGTAATCGGCCAGGCCGCCGCCCTGGCTCAATCCGGCAATGCCGTTCGGCACGTCGCCGAGAAGGCGGCTCGGGTTGGCGGTCAGGACGAGGCGGTCGTCAACTCGCTTGGGATCGAGGAGCACCCACCTGGCCTCATCGAATTTGTCTCCGCCCTGGACTTTGGCGTAGACCTGCACGGCCAATTGGACCGTCGTGCCGGGAACCGCTCGTTCGGAAATCACCACCAGGCCGGGGTGGTCATTGTCATAGCGGACCTTGAGCCGGCCGTTGACCCAGATCTCTCCGCCGTCGCCGGCGCTGATCTGCATCCCGACCGGAAGGCCTGCTGCCGCCTTGTTGTCGATTGTTTCCGGGATGATGAGTTCGGCGACCAGCCAGCGGAACTTGCCCTCGTCAGGTACGGAATCGCCGAGCCGGATCGCCCGTGCGCCCGCTTCGACGCCCGGCGGCGCGGATTGACGCTGGTCGTGGGCGGACGCTACGCGCCAAGGCTCGGCCTGTGCGGCCGGGATCAACGCCATTGCAGATAGCAGTAACGAGGCAATCATGGTGACTCCATATGGCGGCCGCCGACGTCTGCACGGGGTCCACAGTGTTCCTGCCGGCATGACGTCGCGATCGCGTCGCCGAGGCGCACACTACCACGTACCGCAGCCGCGGACAACCGTTTGCTCGCGACGACCGGCGACCGGGGTGTGGCCATTCCCATCGGCGCCCTTGAATGATTCGCGCCGCACTTTACTTGCGCTCTGCGCGGCCGGGTGGCCCATCCATTCCGGCGAAGCGGAGCGAAGCCGGATGGGTGGGGTCTCGATGATAGACCTCCGGCAAACCTCCCGACGAGCCGAACAACGATTCCCACGCGTTCATTCACCCTTCCCCGCGCCTCGATTCCCGCGCGATCGATCATCGCGACCNNCCCTTTGCCAGCGCAAAGGATGGGCCACCCGACACCCGACGAGGACCGGCAGGTCTGCGCCACCTTCGGTGGCTCCGACCATGCCCTACCGTTGTCACACACGTTATTAGAGGTTAAAAACTCCTGATTCTCGCGACCGATAACCGGTTTTCTGTCGGCCGCCAGTCGCCCTTTTGGCGTCGCTTTTCGGGACGCCGAAGGGTGGCGAGCCGGTCGATGAGCCGTCCCTTCAGACAGTAAATCGCGCTAACACCGGTGATCGCCCGGAACACACAAAACATTGTGAATATTGGGTTTGCGGGCATTATTCCCTTGACATCAGGGGATACGGGGGTACAATCAGAGGCGTTAATCCGTCGTCGATCCGGCGTGGGGCCGGGCAGCGACGCGCGGGTTGCAGCTTGCTTTTCCCGCTGAGGGGTCGAGCAGGAGGGGGGCAATGAGTATGAAAACATTCCCACCCCCCCTCGCGATCAGCGGCAATGAAATGGTCCGGCGAACGTGCACCATGGGGGTGCGCTGCCGGTTGCGTTGATATGGTGTCTGTGTTTGACGCCTGAGTCTGTTCAAATAGAGGAGGAGCACATGAAAAGCGTATTGATGAGTGGAGCAATCCTGGCCTGCCTGGCGGCAACGGTCATGGGCGCTGTTGGGGAGACCTGGATCCTCCCGATTCACCATCTCGATGGTGGCGGGTGGACGACGCTACCGGGTGCCGGGTATGGCGGAAGCGACGCGTACAGCGCGAATACGATCGATGGCACTCGCCGGGTATACTGGGAACTCAGCGGGACCGGCAGCATGGGCAATGCGGTGCCCAGCGCCACTGAACTGTACACGATCGAGTGGTTCCGGCCCACCACCGGCAACGCCGGTTGGCAGCCCATCGAGTCGCAGATTAAAGGTGTCGACGGCGAGACCTACCCGGTTGAGTCGATGATTCCTTGGGTCGGTATGTGGGGTACCAACCACCAGTACATTGGCGCGGAGAACGGCACAGCAGGGTCTTGGGTGGCCACGGGGTCGGGGCCGCACACGCCGGAGAGCGCTGACTACAACGCCGGCGCCAACGGCATCTACATGTGGCTGGGCGGTCATACCTCTGCCTCATGGTTGTATGCCAAGTGGGACTACGGTTGGGCGATCGACCATGCCTGGAGCGCCCTGCGCGTAACCCAGATCACGCCCGAGCCGACCAGCTTGCTGTTGCTGCTGCTGGGAGCCCCGCTCCTGCGCCGCCGCGGCAGCTAAAGCCGGAATTGCGTGCGTTCGTCAGGGGACGGACGTACGAGAGGTTTTCAACGTATGCTTGGCGCCTGAGCGGGGCGCTCGATCGGGCCCCGCTCGGGCCGCTGGCGCTATAATCTGAGTGGCAGCGTCGGGCGGGGGACGCGTATACAGCGGAGAGGAGCTTGCCATGAGGGGCACCTCTGGGATGAGGGTTCTGATTTCGTTGGCTTTCGGGGTGGCGTTCGCTTGCCTGTCGGCAGCGGGCTTTGCTCAAACCACGGTGTTCAGCGACAACTTTGATGACGGTGACCCCGGAGGTGCGGTCTCAGGAGCCAACTGGGCAGTCGTACCGGGTCTGGTCAACAAGTACCCTCTGAACCAGCTCATCGGCAGCTATGCTGACAGCCTCAAGAACCATACCCCATCGACGGATGGACAGATGGGAGACCCGTCCATCGGCGGTGCGGCCTACGAGGTCGACAACAACCCCGCGGCCTATGCCTCTTATCATGAGTTTGAGCTGCAAACGGGGATTCTGCGGTTGAGCGCATGGGTCTGGGAGGATGCCGAGAGGCCTCTCTGTACGGNNCCTCTCTGTACGCCATCCACCTGGCCGGTCCGCGGTATGGTTGGACTCACTTCTCTGCCCGGCGAGCCGGTGATCACCATCATCGGCGGACAGGTATATCACGAGATCTACCCTTACCAGGACTATGCTTTCATCGGCGTGGAGTCCCCGACGTCCAACAACCCGGCTGATCCTGTTCAGAAGTTCTATCGCTGGCGCACCAAAACGGACGGGTGGAACCTGACCACGGTGCCTCGCAAGGCCGATTACGTTTGCCACGGGGCGCAGACCTGGCGGCACGTGGAAATCGTGGTGCATCCCTACAGCGGTCGGGTCGGTGACATCCAGTTCTTTATCGACGGCGTGTTGGTCGGCGAAGGAAGACGCGAGTCCGGCGTCGATTGTCAAGGCGTGGAGTTTCGTCGGATCCAACTCGGGACGCGCTTTCCCGAAACCGCCGATGGAACTGCTTACAGGCCTCCTTATTCCTACGAGCATTTCTGGTTCGACGACGTGGTTCTCTCCGTCGAGGATGCTGCTTTGCCCTGCCCGAATCCGGAGTTGCGGTTCGACGCCGACGCCGACGGCGATGTGGATCAGTCAGATTCTGCCGTTATTCAGGCCTGTTTCACGGGGACCGACGGCGGCCCGTTTGACTGTGTGACCTGCCGATGCATGAACAGCGGCGGTGACACGGACATCGACGGCGACGATGTGACCGCCTTCGAGCAATGCGCCTCGGCACCTGGTGTTGCCGCGGATGTAACCTGCGACGACGGCCTGCTCGATCCGAGATCCGGCCGGAGTCGGTTATCGGAGGGAAAGACCTGGGGGGTGGTTCATCATGCAGATACGAGGATGGCGCGGCGTTGAACTGTGTGCCAGTACGGTGTTCCTCGTCGCCGTCGTTGGCGCTCAAGCCTGGGCCATCACGTACGAGCTTCCTTTCTACGAGAACTTCGAGCCCACTCCGGACCACTGGAACTGGACGGCGGAGTGGATTGCCTGTGACCATCCCGGCAATCGCACGACCTGTCCCGATGATCCAATGTTGCCGTTATGCACCTACCCTGCGGAAAACTGCAGCGCGGTCTGGGGACCGTACAAGTTCGAGAGTTGGCCGGATGCGGCCAATGGCGGGGTCGTGTTCTCCGGCCTTCGTTCCGGCCGGCAGCCACTGCAGGATCCCTACTGGCATACCATCATGCATCCCTTCACTCCGCCCGTGGGTGTGGGCGATCTTCGGCTCTCACTGTGGCAATTTGATTTTGCCGGGATTCTGTGTGACTGCGACCAGCAGGCGCAGCCATCCGGCTATGTCTGCGATTGCGACTCAGGCCAGACTCCGCCAAATCCTTCCCGTCCCAACTTCGATGTCCATGGCTGGTTGGTGCTCACCGAACCGTACCGGACGGAATACTACGTCCTGGCCGTGAACTCCAAGGTGAGTTGGACTCATGTCGTCTGGGCGACCAAGACCGACGGCTGGAACGTCAGCTCGACTGCCCGCGTCCCGGGATGGCGAAAAATGGAAATCGTCGTGCATCCGTATACCGGGCAAGTGGGGGATGTCGAGTTTCTGATCGACGGTGAGGTGGTTGCCAGCGGCCGCCGCGCCCCGGGCTCTGGAACCGGCGTCGATGTCAGTTGGCTGCAATTGGGCGGCGACCCGGCTTTGCTGACCGAGGGCATCCTCACGAACACCTTCGAGGTATTCTGGTATGACGAGGTCGCGCTGACCTTCACCCCGGATCCCTGCCCCGAGGTGGCGATGGATTCCGACGATGATGGCGACCTGGATCAGACGGATTTCAGCGTCTTCCAACTCTGCTATACCGGAGGCGGTAACACGAACTTGTTCAACGAACTCGATTGCCACTGCGTGGATCCTGACGGGGACAAGGACGTGGACATCGAAGATCTCGCGGTATTTGACGAATGTGCGACCGGCCCGGGCATACCGGCGGACCCGGCGTGTGGCGAGCAGTAGATGCTGTTTTGGATTGGGGGGCAACAATGCGGTGTCGAACGGCCGGCCTGTTGCTTGTGACAATGGTCGCGGCAACTGCCCAGGCCAGCGTGATCTTCGGCGACGATTTTGAGCCGAGTGGTATCGACGGTTCGATCTGGCTCAAGTGGCCCGAGGCTAAGGAGAGGTTCTTCTCTGATGACGGGCGGAACCACACGGACACGCCCGAGGCAACGTGGTCGGCGCGGGCAGAGGAGGCGGATCCCTGGGGCTATGCCATATATGCCGATTTCGGGGCGACGACCGGTCCCGTCTACGCGGAGGTCTGGGTCTGGGACGAAATGGACGACACCGGCCTGGACTACGACCGGCCGGTATCCAACATGCTGGCGGTGATCGGTGCTGCGGCGGAGCCTGTTGAATATACGGATTACCTCCAGTTGGGCGTGGTCGCATGGTATGACCCGGCCGGCTTGTCCGACACGTACTGCACGCGAACGCGATATCGCGACGAGGCGAGCGCGGGATTCGTGGACACCCTTTTTCCCCGCCGGCAGGGCTGGATGAAGCTGGCCATCGCCGCCGAGTCACTGGCCGACGGCGGCCGGGTGCGTTTCTTCGTCGATGATCAGGTGGTGGACATTGCCTATCGCAAGCCTGGCGTGGCCCTCCAGTACATCCGGCTTGGGGTGAATTTCAAGAGCTACGACCCGTTCTGGTATGACGATGTCCTTGTGACCGACGTGCTCCCGGTCGACGATTTTGTCCGGTTTGACGTGGACGACGACGGCGACGTTGACCAGGCGGATTTTGGACGCTTCCAGGACTGCATGACGACTCCGGGTGATCGATACGTCCGGGCCGATTGTTGGCGCATGGATGCCGACGATGATCAGGACGTCGACAGGGACGACCATGACCGTTTCGAGCAATGTGGCTCGGGCCCGGGCATCTCGGCCGCCCCTCAGTGCGATGACTGAAGCCGGGTTCTGGCTCGCCGGCGGGCTTGGGAAACGGTTCCAGACTCATGGCATGGGCTGCAACGGCCGAATAAACAACAGGTTAGCACCATGGGCCTTGAGGCCCGCCTGGGGCGGGGCTACAATATATACAGGCGGTAGCAGTGACACTCCCGGTCCCCTTCGCCGTTGGGAGCACACGCATGAAAACCTTGCTAAGAGCCGGATTTACGCTGATCGAGGTTCTGGTCGTTGTCGCGATCATTGCCCTCCTTGTGGCCATCCTCCTGCCCTCCTTGTCGCGAGCCCGGAAGGAGGTCCAGGCCACCGTCTGCGCGAGTAACATGCGGCAAGGTATCCAGGGCGTCGTCCTGCGGCAGGCCGAGACCCAGATGCGCAAAGAGCACTGGAGCACGAACTTTGGCTGGGCCGTGCACTCGCTCAAGCAGAACAAGGGCCAAACCGAATTGTTCAACTGCCCGTCTGACCCCAAGCCTCGCCCCATCCCCGCTGTGCTGGACAGGCTCTACACGGATGCCGCGGGAATGGACTACCGCGGCATCACCTCCGGCGACGCCATCTTCTGCCGCATCGCCCGCAACGGTGACACCTGGACGACGGACATAGAAGACCAGGTGGATGAGACGCTCTTCGGCGGCGATGCTTACTATGACAACGACGGCGATTTTCTCATCCAGTACACGGTTCACAGCCGCGAAGTCTCTACCCCGGCCAAGATGTGGAAACCCGGCACTACCGCATGGCGTCACGACGTCATGACGTATAAGAACGAGATGATTGCCCAGAACGTGTCCTCCAGCGGCGTTGTCAAGGCCGTGCCCATTCTTTGGATGAGCTACTCGGCGAACGCCAGCGCGGGTTTCAGAAACGCCAAAGGCACCCCTGTTTTGATTGTCGAAGGGGCAAAATTCGGCATTTTCGCCGAGGCTCTGGGTGCCAGCTACCCGTCGGACAACCTGGCCAGGACGCTGAGGTTTCGACACGGCGGCCTGGTCAAAAAGCCCGGCATTGAGGGCGCTGAATGGATCGGCAATTACACGGGCAGCGGCTGGCCGGTGGCCCCGCCGCAGACAGGTTCGCTCGGCAACTACGCAGATGCGGACTATCAGCCACGCGACAGAATGAACGCCGGCTTCCTGGATGCCCATGTCGAGCGGATGGGCTGGTGGGAGATGTTCAAGATGAATCCGTCGGTGCCGACCAACAAGCCCACTCCTGTGATACCCTTGTGGTTCGGCAGCCGCAAAGGTGCCATCAGCTTTGACTGACCGGCGATCCGCTCGGTCGAGCTTTGACCGGCGCATGTCCGGAGACGGAGGGAACTTGGCTTTCCGCGGGAATGAAGCGGTGAGACCGGCGGTCGCCATCGGTGCAGTGATGGCCGCGCTGGTGGCCTTGGCCGTCTCGGCCGGGGCGGAGGAACTGGCCCCGGGCGTTACCTATACGGTCCATTACGTTGCCGGGCCCAATGTGGTGTACGTTGTCGCGGCGGATCGACTGCGGTCGGAGTACAAGCTCGAAGTCGGCTGGGCCCAGGCCAAACGCAATTACACCGCCCGCGAGGGAACCAGCACCATCGCCGGCCGCTACGACAGCCCCCCGGGACACGACGTGCTCTCGGCGGTCAACGGGTCCTACTTCGACGGCGTTAACCTTCCACGATTGATCGGCGTGGGCCAGTCCGACGGCCAGATGATGGATACCCCGGCGTTCAACAGCTCGTACCAGTACCACACCGTCATGGTCGGCCCGTCACGGCGGCCGATGGTCCGCACCAACTTCAACCACGTACTGGGAACCCTCAGCTTCGCCGACGGCTATTCGATGACGCTGAATCAGTACAACTTCTACATGGACGGCCCGCTGGTCCCGATCAACGCCGTGGCGGCATTTACGCCGTCTTTCGATTCGTCCACGCGGACGAATTTCTCCGTGAACCCGTCGCTGGCCGTCGAGGTGATCCTGAACGACGTCAGCTATCCCATGCGCAGCCACAAGGAAGTCTCGGGCATCGTGGCGGCGATCAGGACCGGCACGGCGGCGAGCAACAATGCCATACCGGCCGGCGGGATGGTTCTGTCCGCATGGGGCAGCACCAAGAGCGAAATCGTTGCCCATGCCCACGTCGGCGATCGGTTGCGGATGCGGTTCATGACCGATGCCGAGGAGTACAACAACTCGGACAACGCCTTGACGGGGATCGGGTGGATCATCCATAACGGCGCTGCCTATACGCCGGGGTGGGCGAATCTCGAGTCGGGGGCCTCNNCGGCGCGACCGAGGCGGTCAACTACGACGGCGGCGGCTCATCGACCATGGTGGTCAACGGGACGATCCGAAACGTGCCCTCCGACGGCAGCCAGCGCGCTGTTGCCAACGCGATCATGCTGGTCAGGCAGGATACCGCGAGCGTTTTTCCTTTCTCGGACTCATTCGGGCCTGCCGGACGTCTGGTCGGGTGGGATGACAAGTTCTGCTACGCCGACGTCATGGCGTTCGCACCTGCCTCGCCCGGCGGCGACGGTTACGCGCTCAGGGTCATGAATCGGTACGGCGGGGCGGATTCCGTTCGGCGCGGCGACTTTGGCGACACCGACTATACCATTGAGGCTGACGTCTACTGCGACTACCGGCCTGAGGTGGCGGGCAACGGATATGAGCTCAGCGGTATGATTGCCCGCGACAGCGGCACCGGGGCGATGGGATTGTCCACCTTCGGGAAGGGCAACTGCTACGCCCTTCTGTATGCCTCGGACACCGGGGCCGTCAGGCCCGGCAAGTATGTGGACGGCGTCTGGACGGACTTCGCAGCCGATGTGCCGGAGACGCCGGTGGCCGGCTGGCACCGATTCCGGATCGACGCCTACGGCAATCGTGTCCGCTATCGGCTGGATGACGTCGCCATCTGCACCGTTCGCGACGATTCGCACCCTCGCGGCTATTACGGCATCGGCTACCACGAGATGTTCAATACCGATGCCAACATGCGAGGCGCGCGAGTTGACAACTTTGTCGCTCAGGTGGTTCCCGGCGCGATTCTGGTTGTCGACTTCGACTTCGATACGGATGTGGACCAGGTCGATTTCGCCCACATGCAATTGTGTCTCAGCGGCCCGCAGACCGCACAGACCTTGCCGATCTGCCAGGACGTGGNNCCCGCCTCGACAACGACAGCGACGTGGATGCCAAAGACCTGGCGACCTTTATTGGCTGCCTCTCAGGTACGGGTATTCCCGCCGATCCTGACTGCATGTCGAACCCGTAGACCTGCGGCCGCTGCGGAACGAAAGTTCCCGGCAAGCCCGATCGGCGGCGAATCATGCATCAAAACGACTGACCGGCTCACACCGGATGCGGTTCGGGAGTGGTTGCCGTGACCGGCCCGCTCAGGGTGCTTGGGCAACTGTCGCCGGGATGAACCATCGGCGGAAGGCAGACGTTTTCGAAGGACGAATCCCCACTGTCCCGCAACTCGGCCATCCGGCGGACGGCCAGTTCCCCCGCCCGGTACCACGAAACGTCGATCGAAGTGATATTGGGAAACCCGCGGGCTCGCCACAAAGCGGCGTCGGTGCCGACGATGCATACGTCCTCGGGGACTCTCAGATTGGCGGCCATGCAGGCGTAAAGCGCCCGGACCGCCGAAAGAGCCGACGGAGCATAGACCCCGTCGATCTTCATGTCCTTGAACCTTGCGGCCAGCCAGCCGGGTACATCCGCCTCCGCAAGTTCGGACGGAACGATCAATTCCTCCAACGACGATCCGGTCTGCTCCGCAAAAGCCCGAAGTCCGGCCAAACGTATCCGCAGCGCTTCCCAGATGTCCGACTCGAACAGGAACAGCCAGCGGCGTCGTCCCGCCTCGTGGAGCAGCCGGCCCGCCAGCTCGCCGGTGGCCGTATTGTCCAGGTCGATCACGTTTGTGGGATAGAAGGCCGGCGACTCCGGAAAAACCGTCACGATCGGCATCCACTGCTCAATATGACGGCTCAGCGGCTCGTGGAGGATCGCCACCGGGGATCGGACGACGGCCCCGAAAACACCGCCTTCGAGTACCTCTGTCAAGGCCAGAAGCGAACCCTCAGTATTCGGCAGGTCCTGCGTGGCGACGACGGGATACAATCGCAGAGCCCGAGAGGCCTCCAACGCACCTGCCAGAAACATGCCTTCGAAGGCCTGATGATGCCAGGAGACCGAATCCGGATTGATCTGGCTGGGACCCCGCAGGATCAACGCGAAGAACGTCGGGCGGGGGCTTCGCAGACTCAGTGCCAGCAGGTTGGCCCGATAGCCCAGAGAGGCGGCGGCCTGTCGAACTTTATCGACCGTTTCCGGTCGGAAGCGATCGACCATGTCGCGCCGATTGGCCAGAATCAGCGAGACGGTGGTACGTGACACACCGGCCATGTCGGCGATGGCACGGATGGTGGGCCGGGATGGTCCTTTCTTGTCAAACTGCTGCATGAGATCGGGTCTCCACCTACCCGCAATATAGCGTATTCCCGTGCAGAGGGCAATCGATTGAACAGCCGCCCTGAGACCGTTGGTTGTCGGCGACCCCTATCAGGAACGTACAGCAGACATCGTGGGACGAAAGCCCCACGGCCGCAGATCATAGGCGGGGCAACACGCAGAGGGCAATCTCCCCGAGGCTCTCATCGGCTTCCGCGGAGTAAGCTCCTTAGGATCTCTAACAAAACCCTGAAACCCGGTGCCAGCAGATGAGCAGACACCCGATGCTCA
>MTKZ01019498.1_pt1 | contig 11783 bp, 7 predicted proteins | sample 1042781 | NCBI WGS metagenome assembly MTKZ01 (sample SAMN06212207, study PRJNA360539) | anaerobic digester metagenome | biome: Wastewater treatment plant; material: sludge; isolation source: anaerobic digester fed with sludge from wastewater treatment plant | place: Denmark: WWTP Viborg ...
CGGATCTCGTTTGAGGTCGGCATGGCAGAACTGGGGGGCCATGCCCTCTTCTTAAACCCCCAGGACCTCCAGATCGGCAGAGGTGAGGAGATCAGGGATACCGCCCGGGTGATGTCCCGGTACGTGTCCGGCATGATGATCCGGGCCTACAAGCACTCGACCATAGAGGAATTTGCCCGCAATTCCAGTGTGCCGGTCATCAACGGGCTCTCGGACATCGAGCACCCCTGCCAGATCCTTGCCGATATTATGACGATAAGGGAGCATTTCAGATCCATTGAAGGCCTCAAGGTCACCTGGGTCGGCGATGGCAACAATGTCTGCAACTCCCTTGTCCTGGCCTCTGCCCGTGCCGGCTTCGAGATAACGGTTGCATCCCCAGAGAAGTACAGGATCTCGGAAGCCGTGGTGAAGCGTGCCGTTGCAGAGGGTGGGAACATTACCCTGCTCAAGGACCCATCAGAGGCGGTGAAGGATGCCCACGTGGTGGTCACCGACACCTGGATCTCGATGGGAGAGGAGAGCGAGCGGGATGCCAGGATCCGGGCATTCAAAGGATTCACGGTGGATACCGGGCTGATGAAGAAAGCAGATCCTGATGCAATATTCCTCCACTGCCTTCCGGCTCATCGGGGGAGGGAGGTAACCGACGAGGTGATCGAGGGGCCGCAGAGCGTGGTCTTTGACGAGGCCGAGAACCGACTCCATGCCCAGAAGGCGGTGCTGGTGAAGATGATCGGGAGGGAGATCACGTGATCTCTCTTAAATCTTTGTCATCTCTTTTATTATTTCTTCAGTACTGATGAGCATAGGTATATATAGCATCAGTGAAAGACGGCCCGATTGCCATTGGATGAACACATGATCCTCATCATCATCATCATCAGAAAAGCAATTCAGTACGAAAGGGATTAACTGTTACTATCCAGTTATTCGCTTAAAGCTCGTTTTCCATGGCACAAGGAGGATTACCTTATGCGAAAAATAAGAGCGATAAGAGAGGAAGAAGAGAACGGGAGTTACACAAACTGCTGTCAGGGTGAAGTACATCATTGGGATGATGATGGTAGTAATTACAGTGGGGCCTATAAATATCCAGATGAGCCTGTGCAGGGATGTGCTAAAGATTGTTTTTTTATCGCAGCACTAAAGGCAGTGGCATATAAGGCCAATGACAGACTATTACCCGAAACAGATAACTTCCGCTTCCTTAACACTGAAACAATGACGGTGGAGACAATTACTCTTAATGATCGAAATCTTGCGTATACTTCCGATAATAGACTGGTATATGCCAAAGGAAGATCGGGGTTTCTCTGGCCCATGCTTTATGAAAAAGCATACGCAATGTGGTTAAATAGTAAAAAAAGTCCAGCTAATCAACATTGGGATGCCATTGACAAAACGCAGCCGGATATAGAAGCCATATTTGCAGATGGAGGAGGGAATGGCATTACGGCAATTATGCAGATTACCCATTATCGAGACGTTCATGAAAAACCATCGAATACAACAATGAACAGTGAAGCATTTGAAGACGGTATACCCCTATATCCCACAGTAGTGGCTACTAAAAATATACCCGCCCCCCAATTAGCATTACCAGATAGATTGATCCCTCAACATACCTATATGATTGACAGTGCAGATCAACAATACTACTTCCTAATTAACCCCTGTGATCCAACTAATACTAATCTAAGGCTTTACAGGAGCAGATTAACCGATGTGAAATTTGCTACATGGGGATATGTAAGACCCTAGGTTATGTATGATGTCATTCCCAATTGGAAAAAAAATATGCCGGAAAAGTCCCATCATATTTTTGAAATATGCTAGTATCCTGTTTTATTTGATAATTTTTTCAAGTGTTTTCTGCACGATTTCTGGTGCAGAAGATAACAACTGGGCAGTATCCGGAAATGACCCGGCATTGGTACCTTCGTCTCTCGATAGTCAATACAAATCCGGCACAGAAAGCCTTATCACAACAACGACGTCTGAAGTTGATCAGGAAATCCCTGCCATATGGGAAGATCGAATAGTGTGGAAATCAAAATATATCAATCCTGATGATTCTGAATCTTTACTCACCGAACTTTTTATGGTAAACCTGACAACCGGACAATTAACAAGATTGACTCAAGGATTATCAGGAGTGACATCCCTTGATATCTGGGGAGATCACGTTGTCTGGGATTCACGGGAAGAGGATTATTCGGATATTTACCTCTACACAATTTCCGATGGTGAACTCAGAAGAATTACCAATGATTCGGTCAATCAGATAAGACCACAGATCTGGGAAGATAAGCTTGTCTGGCAGGAAGGCAACGATGAAGATCCTTTGCGGAATGTTCGTCTCTATGATTTGACTACTGGAATTGTCAAAGAGCTTGGCAATCGTTCGATTGAGGCAAAGTCCCCTGCCCTCTGGGGTGATCGAATTGTTTGGCAGGATTGGGAGAGCGGTACCAATTATGACATCTCTCTCTATAATATCACGACTGAGGTTGAAATCCAGATAACCACCGATCCTTCAGATCAGATCACCCCCTCCATATGGGAAGATAGGATTGTCTGGCAGGATTATCGAAATTCAGCATCTCAACTTTATATGTATGATGTGAAAACCGGGATTGAGACTCAGCTTACCTTCGGGAACGACAATCTGGAAAATCCGGTTATCAATAATCAATCCATCGTTTTTACTAATGAATCTGAGTACTTTGATATTTATCTTCTTAACATCCTGACCGGAGAGCAGAGCAGGATTTCCAACGATACAACCGGATCAGCACAGGTAGACCCGGATATCTGGGGAGATCGGATCGTCTGGACAGACGCTCGAAACGGTGATTATGATATTTATCTCTACACACTCGGCAAAATCATGTCGCCGTTATTGGCTGATTTTCATCAGAACATGACACAGGGTGAACCCCCCCTAACCGTAGAATTTCATGATACTTCGACCGGGGACGTTGAAGGTTGGAACTGGGACTTCGGTGATCAAAGTGGGTCATCTGAAAAAAATCCTATCCATACTTATTCTCGTGCAGGATCCTTTTCGGTCACCCTGACTGTGTATAATCCGATGCAGAGGAACGCTGTGACAAAGGAAGGATTAATCTCGGTAGGTTCTCCTCCAGTTCCCGAATTTACCGCAAATATTACAAGTGGCCCCTCCCCCCTCACGGTATCCTTCAAGGATTCTTCTTCAGGACTTCCCATTCAATGGAACTGGGACTTTGGAGACGGAACATCGTCTGATGAGCAAAACCCGGTCCATATATACAATGTAGCCGGAAAATATGATGTTCGTCTGACAATAACCAACGTATTCGGTAATGCATCAATAGTCAAGGAAGGTGTAATTACGGTGATGGATGGGATCCTTGCTTCATGCAAGGTTCCCTCCCAGGGAATTACGGTGGGAGAAGGAGGAGATGCAAGTCAGATATCGATCAACATCACAGCTGCGACGAATTGCAGTTACATCCTGGATGGAAATGATACCGTTCTCCTGTGCCTCCCTGATCAATATTACGGAATTCAACAAATGAGGATGGTCTCAGACAATGGATTCTCAATCATTGGTAATGATACCATTTCGGGGAGCCTTTCAGAAGTGAAACTGACAAGCGGAAACAAACCCTTCCAAAATTTCAGCCAGACCGGTACCAATTGCTCAGTAAATTTCACGCTCTCCGTAGCGGATTATCCTCTCTGGGGGATAATCGAGCTTACTGCCTGGGAAGGATACACCCCGGATGATTTTAAGTCCTTCGATCATATAAAAACACTTTACAATTATGCACTTATCGATGGCATTGCGTATACCGTACGCTTCCATCAGGACAATATCACCTCCCCCAGCCCGGCCACACTCATCTTTGCCGTGAGTTCCGATTGGGTTCAGGAATATGGATGGAGTGACGACCGGGATATCGAAATTGCGACAAATGTCTCTGATGCCATGATATTCATTGATGGTACCTATATGGGGGTCAGTCCGCTTGTCATCACCAATCTGACCCCGGGCGAACATCAGTTGAGGACCAGTAAAGCCGGGTATCGCGAAACCATCTCCACGCTGACGGTCGGGAGCGACAAACGGGACGGTATCCATGTCATCCGTATCGGGGATGATGGTGAAGGAGAAGTGCTCAATACTACCTATATCGGTCATGATGATATCCAGAACCTCGACTTTTTCATGGTTGAGTCTCCCCATGGTCTTTCAACATTTGGCCTTGCCTCACTCTCCAGATCAGGGAGTATCTTCCAGATGTTCTATCTGTTACTGTCCGGGATTGTCAAAGGCGGGAGCAGTGGTTTCGGAGGAGGGGGTAACAATCCCGATGGAGTAAATAGGCCTGCCACTACTGCTACCCCTGTTCCCACAGAGATACCTGGAACACCACTGACTCTCCTTCCAACGATACCATCCACAGGAATCACCAGCTCACCGACTACCTCTCAACCAACCACAACAGGTACAACTCCACCTCTGCCGGAACCTCCCTCTCCCACCAGTACGGGCTCGAACTTTCCTCCTGATATTGGACCAGCAATGGCTCTATTAAGGAACCTGGCTGTCGTTGCTGTCGTTGCTCTCATTACGGTTATCTTCTATTTCAGGTGGAAAAAAAGCGGAGAATAATCCTGAATTCAATATTTTATCTGCTCACGGGCTTCTCTTCTAGCTTACTGATTAATTTTTCCAGATTAGAAAAAAGAAAATCTTTTGGAAAAAATGATCTATGTCGGAGGAATCAGCTACCGTCCCATAAATTGGAACTCGAAAAGATGATTGAGAACCTAACTCTCCTGAATTGAAAGGTACCCTATTATACGAAAGGATCCCTTTTCATATTTTTTTCAAAATTGAAATTGTGATATCCCGAATTATGTTTACACATAGAACCACTCCTGGATATCACCGAGGATACGCTCTGGAGGCAGACGATACCAGAATGCATTATAAGGCTCATTATAATTAAGACTCGAATGGGGTTTGATCTCATTATGCCAGACTCCAATTTCATCGACTGACCGAAATTTTTTGATGCTCCTCTCCACTTCTCCGTAGAACCGTTCAATCTTGCCATTTGTCTGAGGATGCTTGACCCTGGCGACGATATGCTTGATTCCATGCTGATCGAGGAACTCCTTGAAGGTATGCTGTGCTACCTCACGCTCGCGTGCAGAAAAAAATTGTGTGTCGTGGTCGGTGAGAATCTCCCGGGGGATCCCATACCGTCCAAATCCCATTTCCAGGACAAGGATAGTATTCTTGGTGGTGGGAGAATCGAAGAGACCGTGACAGGTGACCAGCCGGGATGAGTCATCCATGAATACGATCAGCCATTTCTTCTCACTATCGATTATCCCTCTTTCCAGTCACCCTGCCAGAGAGACATGGAATGCTCCTGCTCGAGTAGGTCCCATTACCTCTGTTTTCTCTTTCTCATATTCACTTCGAAACACGCGTGACCAAGCAGGACTCGATAAATGGTGTTATTAGGGATATGTATCCCATGGACCTCTTCTATCTTCTATCAAGATGCACGGGGCCAATCCTGTAATCATGATATCTCTCGAGGATGAGAAATCGGGTCTCTTCATGGATGTCTTTCGATTTTCGTCCAGGTCGATGAAGAACAGGAATGATTCCTGAGTGGTTATAGCGTTTGATGATGTGGTGAATCCATTGCCGGCTCACTCCAAAATAATTCGCTATCTCGGGGATTGGCTTCTTTTTTTGCAATTGTTTGACAATTCGCTCAATATCCCGATTGATTAATTTCTGCACACATTCGTCTGTGTTTGGTGTAACGTTATTTCGGGATACTACACCCGAAATATGGCTTGCATACCTTTAAATAACGCCTCATTGAAGCTTCACCATAACCACGGGTTACTACCGGCATCCTATGTGGGGTAGCGGGATGACGGAACGGAATATCACCCTAGAACTATTGCGATCAGTGCTCCTGTGGTGATGCAGTAATAAATAGGAAGAGGTTATTCGGGATGGTAGTAAACGAGAAGTGTAGAATCAAGAGCCTGAAAAAAGCAGAAGATCCACGATGTGGAGCGACCATCTGTGGAACAAGGGCAGTTGCGGGATGGGTTGACCAGGGAATAGTAATAGATACTTCTATGAAGTATGATGAAGCAATCCAGGGATGCTGTGATGACTGTTATTTTATTGCAGCTCTCTCATCTGTCGCATGGTGTGCACCTCAGGAATTGTCGATCTATCCCAAATACTATTTCAATGGAGTGGAGACAACCCTGAAGACAAGGAACAGACCGGTAGATGCCGATGGCAAACCTATCTTTGCCCAAATCCCGCCATCGGGAGAGATCTGGGCTTTGCTGTATGAAGTGGCATATGCAAAATGGAGGGGGGGAAACGTTTTCGACCAGCCTGATATCGGATCCTCAATAGGGGGCGGCATCAATGGTGGGGGATCCGGGTTCCAGGCGCTGAAGGAGATAACGGGATGGACGAAGCCTGCCAATGCAGAGTTCACGGAAAGCCAAACGACTGATCAGATCTGGGATAAAATACAGTGGGTAAATCTATCACTGCAGTTGGGCCGTTACGAAACGTACAGAACTCAGTACCCTTCGTTTGCCGAGACCAAGTCAACTCTTTCCGGCATTACCGGGATCTATAGGGATCATACGTACTCCCTCTTTGGAAAAATCTATGATAGAACCACCAGAGCGAAGTATATCGTGTTAAGAAATCCCCTTGCCGGTCAGGCTCCCCAGCCCGATGCAAACACCCTTCAGGTAGGTCACCTGAACTTCTTTGGTGTGATTCTTGATCCTATGATTAAAAAGGGTGCTTTTGCCATAGAGATAGGAACATTCAAGGAATACTTTGCGAGGTATGGTTCAGTGACACCATAATGATCTTGTCATTTGAGGCAGGTGAAAGCATAATCCGAAAAAGGGAACAGGGGTGATGTATGAGGATATTGGTCATGGCAATCTTCATCATTTTTGTAATTCTCCTTATGATGGTTCAGATTTCTGTCGCAGAGAACGAGATACCCAGCTATACGGACGGGCATCTAGTAGATAACTCATCGGGTAGCTCCTCTCCAGTAATCACTGTCAGTGGTTCAACAGAACAGATGAATTCCACACGCCTCAATGATGAGAATATGCTCTCTTCCCCTTCCGTGTATATGAACCGCACTGAATCCATCCTGACAGTCGGTACCTGGGGCAGTGATCAGGAAAACGCTGCAATCTGGGAAGATCGGGTCGTATGGGCTGACAGGCGTGAGTACATTGAAGAGCATGGGTATTACCAGTATGATATCTACCTCTACAACCTTACCACCGGGCAGGAGATCCGCCTCACTTCGACCCCAAGTAATGAGCTTGAACCTGACATCTGGGGCGATTCTGTCGTCTGGCAGGTTCAGGCATGGAATGAGAACAGCAGCGAGATCCATCAGCTCGATCTTTCGAGCGGCCTGGATCGCCGCATCACCGATGATGCGGTGAACCAGGTCAAGCCCCGGGTCTGGGGCGGCTGGATCGTCTGGCAGAATGGTGAAGATTGGGACACGGAATGGGGGGTGAGCCTCTATAACTGCACGAACAGTACGACCATATCCCTCGGGTCCATCCTGGCACGTTCTCCCTCCCTTTGGGATGACAGGGTTGTGTGGGTAGACAGCCTGGCCGGCGATGATTGGGATCTCTTCCTCTACAATAGTACGACCGGCGAGCAGGTGAAGATCAAAACAGAGCCATCAATTTATTCCAGACCATCCGTATGGGGAGAAAGGATTGCCTGGCAGGATTATGAGGGAGGGATTTCCCGGATTAACCTGTATAACAGCACATCGGGAAACAGAACCGCGGTGACGGATGAGGAAATACCGCGGAAAGATCCGGCACTGAGCGGGGACCTCCTTGTCTACATGACCCAAACAGAAGCTGGTGAGGATGTCTCTCTTTTTGATCTCCGTACATTTGAGGAAACTGTCCTGTCCACTGATAGCGCCGGATCGGTCAAGAAAAACCCGGACATCTGGGGTAATCACATTGTCTGGACAGACTGGAGAAACGGGGATGCCGATATCTATCTCTCTACGATCGGCACATCCCGTCCCCCCCTCAGTGCCGGCTTTACAGAGAACACCTCGCTGGGGGAGCCACCACTGACAGTTGCATTCAACGATGTCACTACCGGAGAGGTTACAGGCTGGCTATGGGATTTCGGGGATGGCACTTCGTCTGCTGAACAGAACCCGGTTCATGCATATTCGTCAGCCGGCACCTATTCGGTCACTCTTACTGTTCATAATGACTGCCAGAGAGACGCTATCAGAGAACAGGGTCTCATCACTGTCGGGACTCCGCCAATCGCCAACTTCACTGCCGGGCCGGTGAACGGACCTGTTCCCCTTACGGTCACGTTCCAGGACACCTCTACAGGAACTCCTGTTCAGTGGCGATGGGATTTTGGCGATAATACCTCCTCTGCAGAACAGAATCCGATGCATACCTACGCCGATCCAGGGATATATCCTGTGAATCTCACAGTAACAAACATCTTTGGTGTTTCTTCGATCGAGAGGGAGGATCTGATTGTGGTAACGGATGCCTCTTCTGAACTATGCCTCATCCCTTCAGATGGAATCACCACCACTTCCGGGGATGTCACCTGGATTGTATTCAACCTTACCTCTCCCGGCAACTGGACGTTTGTACCGGAGGTAGATCCCTTAAGAATCGTCTATGCCCCTCCAGCAGAGGACAACATCGACGAAATTGAATTCATCGCTGCAGATGAAACTGGTTTTACCCTTCAGGACTCTGGTCTGCTATCAGGCAACCTCTCAAAAGCGATTGTGAGAAGCACCGCGATTCATCCGGGGCATTTCAGCCCTGCTGTGGGGAATTCCAGCGTGTTCGATTTTACTGCCACATTCAATGACTATCCTGCCGGAGGAGAGATACGGGTGGTTTCCTGGGAAGGAGTGACTCCCGAAGATTACCTGAAATTCGATCAAATCGCAAGCGAAGGTCATTATAACATGATTCAGGGGCTTGCTTATACTGTTCGTTTTCACGATAAGAATCTTACAAATCTGCAGAATTCTTCTTTTATTTTCGGAATCAGCTCTGACTGGGTCCAGGAATTTGGATGGAGTGACGACCGGGATATCGAAATTGCGACAAATGTCTCTGATGCCATGATATTCATTGATGGTACCTATATGGGGGTCAGTCCGCTTGTCATCACCAATCTGACCCCGGGCGAACATCAGTTGAGGACCAGTAAAGCCGGGTATCGCGAAACTATCTCCACGCTGACAGTCGGGAGCGACAAAAGGGATAGTATCCATGTCATCCGTATCGGGGATGATGGTTCAGGAGAAGTGCTTAATACTACCTTTATCGGTCATGATGATAACCAGAGCCTCGACTATTTCATGGCCGATTCACCGAACGGGCTCTCTACGTTCGGCCTTGCCTCACTCTCCAGATCAGGGAGCATCTTCCAGATGCTGTACCTCACTATATCGAGTTATGTAAACCCACAGAGCGGGAGTGCGGCGGTCGGGGGAGGTGGCGGTGGAGGAGGCACCTATAGCGGAGTCGCAGGGTTGGGCACTTCCGCCACTCCGGTCGCAACACCGACCCCTGACGCAACACTGACCCCCCGTCCAACGATAACCTCTGCCGAACCCACCAGCTCGCCGAACGCCCCACCATCAACTGTTACGGATACATATCCACCTACGCAGGAAACATTCACATCGCCCAACATCACTGGCCAGGCCTCCCCTCCCGTTACGGGAACGGCAATGATCCTTGTCCGGAATCTGGCCGTCGTCGCAGTAGTGGCTCTCGTTACCGTCATCTTCTACTTCAGGTGGAAGAAGCAGTAAGAGTGCGATCATCTTTTTTACACCGAACCTGCATCTCCGGTTGGAAGATCCAAAGCCATTTGTCTTCCCCCGTCTGACATGTACGAGGGCTCGTATCACCCACGTTTCTCTTCGCCTGACGATACTACCGGCACCTCAGCACCGGGGAAAATCACGGATACAAAGATATATCATCTTTTTTCCGAAGTACTGATTAAAATGAGAGCTGCTCCAGGTATTCTCATCGTCACCACCGCGAGCAGAACGGGAGAGAACAGCTGTGAAAGGGAGACGACCCCTGCAGGGGACAGGAGCGGTATGAATGCCCCGTCTTCTCTTCCGCCCCGGCAGATTACCTGACGTGAGGGAACTCGAACAGAAGGGGGACACAGACCGTCTCATCTCACTCCTTAATCATCATGACTTCGATGTGCAGACACAGGCAGCAGCTGCTCTTGAACGAACCAAGGGTGATCTGGTTATTGGGAAACTGATCAACGCCCTTGATACCCCTGACCGGAAAATGCGGATCGGAATCGTCGAAATTCTCTCCAACCTCCATGATCCACGGGCTGTTCCGGGGCTTCTCACTCTGCTCTCACGCGATGAGAGCAATGAAGTCAGATGGGCATCTGCCATCGCACTAGGAGAGATCGGTGATCCTGCTGCCAAGGACGGGTTGGTCACCGCCCTGAGCGAACCTGACAAGTATGTCCGGTACGGTGCTGCTCTCTCCCTCGAAAAGAACGGCTGGACTCCTCCAGATCCTGAGGGAAGGGTGTATTTCCTTGCTGCCGCCCAGCGATGGGAGGATATTCCCGGTCCTGATATGGTTCCGGTCAGGCCGCTCATCCATCATCTCAGTGACGCTGATCCCGCTGTAAGAGCCAATGTAGTAAAAATCCTCGGTGAGCTGCACGATCCCGCCGCCAGGGCAGCATGTGACCTTGTCCTCCGTGACATCACCAGTACCGTCCGGAAGGAGGCTCTCAGGGCGTTTCCGAAATGCAACATCCCGCTCATGCACCTTCCCCGGGGGATTTCAAAGAGGAGAAGGCAAAGGAGCGCGTTTGCGGCCATGGTCCTGAATTTTTTCTGTATCGGTCTTGGCTACAACTACCTGGGAAGGTGGTGGGGGTTCCTGGTATTCCAGGTGAACGTCACGGCTATCCTGACCATGAGCCTGTTCGTTCCCTCCTACGTTTCCTATCTCACCTCCTGGGCGATCTCTGCACCTTTTGCACTCCACACCTATACCTATGTGAAGGGGATGCCTGATTTATGAGCGGTGATCATCTGAGGAAAAACCCCGCTTCCCCCTCCCTCTCATGCGAACGATCGCCCTTTTGGAGGGGGTAGTACATGGCAGCAGTCTTTGGAGGAGAACCTGACATCGATGCCATGCGGGAGGAGAAGGATTTTCGCGGGCTGATCACGGCTCTCAGGCACGACAAACTCGATATCCAGTGGCATGCCTCGAGTGCTCTTGCCTCTCTCGGGGATGAAGCGGTAGATCATCTCCTGTCAGCCCTGAATGCCCGGAACAAGGATGTCCGTCTCGGGATCATCGAAGCATTGGGCGAGATCCGGAATCTCCGGGCTGTCGGGCCCCTGATCGGGCTTCTTCAGGACAAAGACAATGAAGTGAGGTGGGAGGCTGCGCTCGCCCTTGGTGAGATGGCCGATCCCCTGGCTCTTGGCCCCCTTGAGGATGCCTTGCGGGATCCTGACCGGTACGTCCGTTATGGATCTGCACTGGCGCTCGAAAAGATGGGATGGTCCCCGGACACCCCGGAGCGGTTTGCCTTCCTCCTCGCCGGAAAACAGGAGTGGGATGCGCTTGCCGAGATGGGGAGGAATGCGGTATCC
>MTKZ01039340.1_pt1 | contig 11780 bp, 9 predicted proteins | sample 1042781 | NCBI WGS metagenome assembly MTKZ01 (sample SAMN06212207, study PRJNA360539) | anaerobic digester metagenome | biome: Wastewater treatment plant; material: sludge; isolation source: anaerobic digester fed with sludge from wastewater treatment plant | place: Denmark: WWTP Viborg ...
AGAGACAGATGAAGAGCCCAAGACCGGCTGACATTGAACGTCTTATATTTTGGTGATATAATCAACCCACTGAACAAAAGGCAGGCGACTGAAACGGGCACCTGCATGTCTTTATGCGGCATGCCGGGGGTGCGGGCCGGGACAGCCGCCAAACCCAATGAGAAGAGAGGTTTCCCATGAAAAAGAACACGTTCGCGCTCCTGTTCGGCAACAGGGGGTTCATGCCGGGGGAGCTGATCCTCACCGCGCGGGAGGAAATGGTCAGGGCCGTGAAGGACGCCGGATACGACTGCATCCTGATGGACGAGGGGGCCACCTGTTTTGGCGCGGTGGAGACCCGGGAGGAGGGCAGCCTGTACGCGGAGTGGCTGGAGGGGCACCGCGGGGAGTTTGACGGGGTCATCTTCAGCATGCCGATCTTCGTGGACGAGAACGGCGCCGTAAACGCGCTGAGGGACGCCGGGGTCCCCATCCTGCTGCAGGCCTATCCGGATGAGATCGGGAAGATGGGGTTCAAGTACCGCCGGGACGCCTACTGCGGGAAGTTCTCGGTGACGGACGTTTTCTGCCAGTGCAGGATCCCCTTCACCGTTTTTAAGCCCCACGTGGTGCACCCGCTGACCCCGCAGTTCAGGCAGAACCTGGACGATTTCGCGGCGGTCTGCCGGGTGGTGAAGGGCATGAGGCGGTTCAACCTGGGCTGCATCGGTGCGCGCACGACGGCGTTCAAGACCGTGCGCTTTGACGAGATCGCCCTGCAGAAATACGGCATCAACGTGGAGAGCTTCGACCTGAGCGAGCTGATCATGAAGGTCAGGGGGATGGCGGACGACGCGGAGGGAGTGGCNNGGGGTCGTGCTGGACGGGTACATCCGCGACTATCACCTGGACGCGCTGGCCCTGCGCTGCTGGAACGAGATGGAGACCTACCTGCGGGTCTGCCCCTGCGCGCTGCTGGGCGAACTGAACCAGCGCGGCATCGCCGCCTCCTGCGAGATCGACGTGTGCTCCGCCATCACGATGCGGGCGATGTACCTGGCCAGCGGCGACCCGGCCGCGGTGCTGGACTGGAACAACAACTACGGGGATGACGGGGACAAGGTCGTCCTCTTCCACTGCGGCCCGGTCGCCGCCAGCCTGATGAAGGGGAGGGGGCAGGTGACCGAACACAAGATGTTCGCCAAGAACGATCCCGGTTCCGGCTGGGGCACCAACGAGGGGCGCATGGACAGCTTCCCGATGACGTATTCCAACTGCAAGACGGAGGACGGCAAGCTGACGGTCTACGTATCGGAAGGGGAAATGACGGATGACCCGATCGAGGACGGATACTTCGGCTGCGCCGGGGTGGCCCGGATCGAGGGCCTGCAGGACAAGCTGATCCGCCTGGCCCGGGGCGGCTTCAAACACCATACCGCCGTCGGGAAAGGGCACATGAAGGCCGTGCTGGAGGAAGCGTTCACGACCTATCTTGGCTATGACCTCGTCCGGATCGAATCCTGACGGAGGAGCAGAGGGTGAGGGAACCGCATTGATCAGCCTGGGTGTGGACATCGGCGGCACAGGCGCGAAATGTGCCGCCTTCCATGAGGACGGCCGCCAGCTGGCCGTCAGCTATATCGAGTACCCCAATCCGGCGGGGAAGACCAGTTTGGACCCGCTGGTTCTTTCCGATACGGTGTTGGAGGTCATCGCCCGCTGCGCCGCGGTGCTTCCGGACAGGACGCAGGTGGCGGCCGTCACGGTCTCCTCCTTCGGCGAATCCTTTGTCGCCCTGGACGCGGAGGGGAATCCCCTTTCGGACATCATCATGTACTATGCGGACACCCGGAACCGGGAGTTCCGTGATCTGATCGGCCGCGTGGGGGAGGACACCTTCATGCGCGTCACGCGCACGAAACCGGACTCCTTCTATTCCCTGTCCAAGATGCTCCACACCAGGGGCATTGTGAAAAAACCGGTCTGGAAATACCTGCTCATCTCAAGCTATATCTGCTGGCGCCTCTGCGGTGAAACGGTCATCGACGTGTCCCTGGCCTGCCGCACGCTGCTGTTTGACGTCAACCGGCAGGCCTGGTCAGACGAACTGCTCTGTGCCGGCGGATTTGACAAAAACCAGCTGCCTGAGGTGCTTCCTGCGGGAAGCGTCGCCGGGAAGCTTCAAAAAGACGTCGCCGGAAGGCTTGGGCTGCCCTGCGGGACACGGGTGGTCATCGGCGCGCACGACCAGGTGGTCAATGCGCTGGCCTGCGGCGTGGCGAAGCCGGGCGATGCGGCGGATGTCTCGGGGACCACGGAGAGCATCGCCCCCCTGTTCCGGGAGATCCCTGAAGGATTTGACTTTCAGCGCTGCAACTACGCCTGCGTGCCCTATCTGGACCGGCGCGGCTACGTGACCTATGCCTACAACATCTCCGGCGGCGCGGTCGTGCGCTGGTTCAGGGACAATTTCGCATCGCACCTTTCACAGCAGGCCCGGGAAGCCGGGGTCGGGATCTATGACCTGCTCAACCGCGCGGCGCCCGGTGAACCGGGGGAGCTGATGGTGCTGCCCTATCTGCAGGGCATGGGCGGCACGCCGGTGATGATGCCAAAAGCCCGGGGCATGATCTACGGGCTTTCGATGGATACCGGGCTTGCGGACGTCTACCGGGCGATCCTGGAAGGGCTGACGTTTGAAATGGCCTGCAATCTGGAGAGCCTGGCGGGCTTTGGCATCGCCCCCGCCCGGCTGTACGCCTGCGGGGGCGGCGCGCGGTCAAAGCTGTGGCTTCAGATCAAGGCCGATGTCTGGAACCGGGAGATCATCCCTGTCCTGACGGAGGAGACCGGCGCGCTGGGCAGCGCGATCCTCGGCTTTGCCGCGGTATCAGGTGTGAAGGACGTGTTCGCGCTGGCGAAACGTTTTGTCCGCCATGGAGAGCCGATCCTGCCGGATCCCTGCCGCGCTGGGACCTATGCTGAGAAACTGTCGCAGTACAAGCGCCTACGCGGCTTTGTCATGCAGGATACATCTGACAGAGAAAGGGAAACAAATGAAATCAGCTGAGATTGTGCGCCGCGCGTTTGAAAAGGGCCTGGTGATCCCGGCATTCAACATCCCGCACCTGCCCATGCTGGAGCCGGTCGCCCGGGCGGTGGCGGATGAAAATTCGGTGGCCATGATTCAGGTAGCCCGGCTGGAGTGGGAAAAGTTCGGGTCCGAGAGCCTGGAAAGGGTCGCGCAGGAGTACGCGAAGTTTGAAAAACCGGGCCATACCCTGCTGCACCTGGACCACGTGCCTGTCATTGACGAGGACCTTCAGCAGGTGGACTATCTGTCCATCCTAAACCGCGCCGCGGCGGCGGGCTACGGCTCGCTGATGGTGGACGCCTCCAGGCTGTCCCTTGAGGAGAACATCAGGGCCACGGCGGAAGCGGCGGCGCTGGCGCACGCGGCGGGGCTTCCCATCGAGGCGGAACTGGGGGCCGTGATGGGGCACGAGACCAGCCAGCAGGCGATCCCCTATGAGGAGATCTTCCGGAAGAAGATGGGTTTCACCGACGTTTCGGAAGCGCGGCGGTTTGTGCAGGAGACCGGGTGCGACTGGCTGAGCGTCGCGGTGGGCAGCGTGCACGGGGCGATCGCCCAGGGGATGCTGGACAGGAAGAAACCCGACGCGAAACTGGACGTCGGACACATCAGGGCCCTGCGCGAGGCGGTGAACATCCCCCTGGTGCTGCACGGCGGTTCCGGTATCCAGCAGGAATACATCACCCGGGGCATTGCCGAGGGCATCGCGAAGATCAACGTCGGAACGGAGATCAGGCAGCCCTATGAGCGCGTCATCGCCCAGGGAGGCAATGTTCCCGGCGCACAGGAGGCGGTCTACCTGCGCACACGGGAGCTCATCCGGGACTTCCTGGGGGTCAGGGACAGCGCGGGGCTCCTTGCGGGGAGCGCCGGACAATAAAAGCGCGACATTGACAAAACGGCGAAACCGGTTTAAAATCCTACATGTTTGCAGCGTCATCGTTTTCTGAATCATACGGCCGGTTTTCCGGCCGGTGAAATAAACCCACCAAGGAGGAACCCAACACCTATGAAAAAACTCCTGTCCTTGTCTCTGGTTCTTGTGATGCTGTTCGGGCTGACGGCTGCGATGGCTGAGACCGCGCTGCCCAAAGAGCTCGACATCCGCGCCCTGATCTGGAAATATGACGACACCTACGGCTCCACCGTCCGTGTGGCGATGGAAAAATGGATGAAGTACTACGCCGATGAAATGGGCATCAAGATCAATTTCCAGATGTATGACGCCGCGGACGACATGGCCAAGCAGATCGAACAGGCCCAGATCCTGGTCGGCGAAAAGCCGGACTTCGTCATCATCAACCTTGCGGAAGTCACCAACGGCCAGGTCCTGGTCGACATGTTCAAGGCCGCCGGAATCCCCTTCCTGTTCTACAACAAGCAGCCCGCTGAAGAAACCACCCAGACCGTGCTGGTCGACACCAAGACCATCTTCATCGGCACCCTGGCCCGCCAGGCCGGCGACATGCAGGGCGAGATCCTGGCCGACCTGTACAAGGCTGACCCCTCCATCGACCTGAACGGCGACGGCGTGCTGCAGTACGTCATGCTGATGGGCGAGCCCTCCAACCCCGAAGCCATCGCGCGCTCCCAGTACTCGGTCGAGACGGCGATCGCCAACGGCCTGAAGCTCGAACAGATCGGCCAGACCCTCGTGTGCAACTGGGACCAGGCGCAGGCGCAGGACGCCATCAACGCGGTGTGGTCCGCCAATCCTGACGGCAAGATCGAGGTCATCTTCGCCAACAACGACATGATGGGCCTGGGCGCCGTCGCGGCACTGAACGGCTTTGGCTGGAACACTGGCAAAGAGGGCGACCCCAAGGTCGTCATCATCGGCGTGGACGCGGTTGACTCCGCCATGGAATCCATCAAGGCCGGCGGCATGACCGCGACCGTCCAGCAGGACGGCGACGCGATGGGCAAGGCGAACGTCCGCATCGCCATCAACGGCGCCCTGGGACGTGAGTGGCTGGACGGGACTGAGTACCAGTACACGGATGACCCCTATTTCTGCATCCGTATCCCCTACGCCAAGATCACTGAAGTCGAGTAAACCCAAAAACCCGGGCTGCCGCGCCGTGCGGCAGCCCTCCTTTTTTAAGTCACAGGGGGAGAAGGATGGACAAAGAACAGGCACCCCTGCTCCAGATGATCGATATCGACAAGCATTTCCCGGGCGTTCAGGCCCTGAGCAAGGCCAGGCTGACCCTGCGGGCGGGCACTGTCCACTCCCTGATGGGGGAGAACGGCGCGGGGAAATCCACCCTGATGAAGTGCCTGTTCGGCATCTACAGCATGGACGCCGGCAGCATCTTCATGCAGGGAGAGCCGGTCAGATTTGAGAATCCGCGCCACGCGCTGGACAACGGTGTGGCCATGGTGCACCAGGAACTCAACCAGGTGCTGCGCCGCAACGTGATGGAGAACGTCTGGCTGGGGCGCTTTCCGATAAAGAACGGGCTGGTCGACACCAGGACGATGTACAGCAGGACGAAGAAGATCTTCGAGGACCTGCAGATGGACATCGACCCCAAAGCCGTCATTGGCACCCTGTCGGTCTCCCGGCGCCAGATGATCGAGATCGCCAAGGCGGTGTCCTATGACGCCAAGGTGCTGGTGCTGGATGAACCCACTTCGTCGCTGACGGAAAACGAGGTCGAGCACCTCTTCCGCATCATCAAGCAGCTGACCGGGCGCGGCGTGGGCATCATCTATATTTCCCACAAGATGGATGAGATCCTGCGCATCTCCGACGAGGTCACCATCATGCGGGACGGCGCCTGGATCGCGACCCGGGAGGCGAAGTCCCTCACCAACGAGGAGATCATCCGCCTGATGGTCAACCGGGAGATGAAGCAGCGGTTCCCGCCGAAAACCAACCAGCCGGGGGAGGTCGCGCTGGAGGTCAAAAACCTGAACGGCAAGTATGAGCCCACCTTCCATGACGTGAGCTTCACCCTGCGCAAAGGCGAGGTCCTGGGCATTTCGGGGCTGGTCGGCTCCCGGCGCACAGAGCTGCTCAACACCATCTTCGGCTTTTATGCCAAGGAGAGCGGCGAAATCATCCTCAACGGCAAGGCCATGGACAACAGCCAGCCGGACAGGGCGAAACAGAACGGATTTTCCCTTATGACGGAGGAGCGCCGTGCCACCGGCCTTTTCCCGCAGATGAACATCACCTTCAACTCCATCATCGCCAACGTCCGCTCCTACGGGAAACTGCTGCTGGACAGCAGGAAGATGAACAGCGACGCCGACTGGGTCATTCAGGCCATCAACGTCAAGACGCCGACCAAGCGGACCCTCATCCGCTCCCTCTCGGGCGGCAACCAGCAGAAGGTCATCATCGGCCGCTGGCTGCTGACCGCGCCGGAAGTGCTGCTGCTGGATGAGCCGACCCGCGGCATCGACGTGGGCGCCAAGTATGAGATCTACAACCTGATCCTGAAACTGGCCGGGGAGGGGAAGAGCGTCATCATGGTATCCAGCGAGATGCCGGAGCTCATCGGGATCTGCGACCGCATCCTCGTCATGTCCAACGGCCGGATGGCCGGCATTGTGGAACGGGGAAAGGACTTTGACAACATTCCCGGGGAGCAGGAGACCATCCTGACCCTTGCCGCGAAGTACGTATAAGGGAGAAGCGAAAGATATGCAGAAAGCAATCGGGTGGAACCGGCAGAAAACGGTGGATTTCCTTCTCCACTATGCGATGTACATCATCCTGCTGGCGATTCTGGTCGTGGTCAGCGTCATCCGGCCCAATTTTCTTGCCATCAGCAACATCCTGAACATCCTCAAGCAGGCCTCCACCAAGGGCATCCTGGCCCTGGGCTGCGCGGGGCTGATCGTGCTGGCGGGAACCGACCTGTCCATCGGCCGGGTCATGGGGTTCTCCGCCGCGGTCACCGCCGCCCTGGTGCAGTCAGTCACCTACAAGTCCCGCTATTTCCTGAACATGACGCAGGACCTGCCGCTGATCGTCCCGCTGATGGCTTCCATTGCCGTTGCGGTCATCTTCTCCCTGATCAACGGCTTTGGCGTGTCCAAGCTGAAGATGCACGCCTTCATCATCACCCTGGGCACCCAGCTGATCGCCTTTGGCGCCAACTGCCTGTTCATCGAGGCCCAGCCTTCCGGCACCGCGCAGGCGCTGTCCACCTTCAACCAGACCTTCAAGGACGCCGCCGCGGGCGACCTGATCCTGGGGACGGTGCGGATTCCGCTGGTCGTCCTCTACTTCCTCGTCCTGGCCGTCATCATGTGGGTGGTCTGGAACAAGACGCGCCTGGGCAAGAACATGTTCGCCGTGGGCGGCAATGAGGAGGCCGCGCGCGTGTCCGGCGTCAACGTCGCGCGGACCATCATGCTCGTCTACCTGATCGCGGGCGTGCTGTACGGCGTGGCGGCTTTCCTGGAGGCGGCGCGCATCCAGTCCGTGGGCGCCAACACCGGCCTGGGGTATGAGACGGACGCGATTTCCGCCTGCGTCATCGGCGGCGTCTCCTTCTCCGGCGGCGTGGGCACCATCCAGGGGGTGGTCATCGGCGCGGTCATCCTGCAGGCCATCAACTTCTCGCTGAACTTCATCGGCGTCAACCCTTACTACCAGTACATCATCCGCGGCCTGATCATCGTCCTGGCCGTCGCCATCGACGNNCTGGAGGGACCGCGTCTACGGCAGGCTGAAGGTATCCGTCCGCACGATGGACCTCATCATCTATGTTGCTGTCGCGTTGCTGGCGGCGACACTCATCCTGGGCGTGCTGACGGCGGGAAGGTGAGACCCTTTCCCGCGTTCAGACCAGGAGACCAAGGGAGACTAATAATTATATAGAACCCAGAAAAGATCATTCCCACGCATGAACTGCACCCCCTGTGCCGGTCTTCGTCCGGCACAGGGGGTGCGTGATATTTTCCCGGCTTGATGCCTGAACATGCCGGCCAATGCTGAAAGAAAACGATTGACATGTGAAAAATCCCGTGATAGACTCCAATCGATACAACGATATCGGTGAATGCGGACATCACTGTTGCCGTGCGGAACGATCCTGCAGCGCCCTGAACAGCATGATGATAAGGCGAAAACGCCTTAGAATAAGAAAAGGAGAGAATGGTATGAAAAAACTTCTGTCCCTGCTCCTGGTTTCTGTCCTCCTTCTTGGAACGACCTCTGCCTTTGCTGCTCAGAAGGTGGGCGTATCGATGCCCACCAAGAGCCTGCAGCGCTGGAACGAAGACGGCGAGTATCTGAAAGCGCAGTTTGAGGCCGGCGGCTATGAAGTCGAACTTCAGTATGCCGGTGACAACGATGTGCCCACCCAGGTTGCCCAGCTGGAAACCATGCTGCTGAACGGCTGCACCGTGCTGGTCATCACCGCCATTGAGTCCACCGCTCTGGGCAACGTGCTTGCCCAGGCCAAGGAAGCAGGCGTCAAGGTCATCTGCCACGACCGCATCATCATGGACACCCCCGCTGTGGACTACTATGCCACCTTTGACAACTTCCAGGTCGGCGAGATCCAGGGACAGTACGTCGTGGATACGCTCGGCCTCGCGGAAGGCAAAGGCCCCTTCAACATCGAGTTCCACGCGGGCGATCCCGGCGACAACAACGCCACTTACTTCTTCAACGGCGCGATGAGCAAAGTGAAGCAGTACCTGGACAACGGCCAGCTGGTCTGCGTGAGCGGCCAGACGACCTTCGACCAGGTGGCCACCCCCTCCTGGAAGACCGAGACCGCGCAGGCCCGCATGGACGACATCATCGCGTCCTTCTATGCCGACGGCAAGCCGCTGGACGTGGTCCTCTGCTCCAATGACTCCACCGCCCAGGGCGCCACAAACGCGCTGGTCGCCGCCGGCTTCAAGCCGGGCGAGAACTTCCCGATCGTCACCGGCCAGGACTGCGACATCGCCAGCGTGAAGAACATCCTCAAGGGCACCCAGTCCATGTCCATCTTCAAGGATACCCGCATCCTCGCGGCCCGCACGGTCGAGATCGTCAACTCCGTCCTTGCAGGGAAAGAGGTTGAAGTCAACGCTGTTGTGAACAATAACGTGTTTGACGTTCCCACCTTCTACTGCACGCCTCTGTTCGCCGACATCAACAACTATCAGCAGCTGCTGATCGAAAGCGGCTACTACACGGCGGAGCAGCTGGCCAACTGACCGGCACACGGACGATTCGCACCTGATTCGTTTCGGCAACGGGGAGATGACGGATCCTGTCATCTCCCCCTTGTGATAGCTAAGGAGGACGCTTCATGGCATCGACGATCCTTCGGATGGAAAACATCACCAAGCTGTTTCCCGGCGTGAAGGCGCTGGACAACGTCAACATCGATGTCACCGAGGGCGAGATCCACGCCATCGTCGGGGAGAACGGCGCAGGAAAATCCACGCTGATGAACGTGCTCAGCGGCATCTATCCCTACGGGACCTACACCGGTGAAATATATTACCGCGACGAACTGTGCGCTTTCAGGAACATCAAGGACAGCGAGCGCCGCGGCATCGCGATCATCCACCAGGAGCTGGCGCTGGTCCCCCACCTGAGCATCGCGGAGAACATGTACCTGGGCAACGAACGGGAGAAAGCCGGCGTGATCGACTGGGACCTCACCAACCAGCAGGCCGCCAAGTACATGGAGATCGTCGGCCTGAAGGAGAACCCGCGCACGCTGATCAAGGACATCGGCATGGGCAAGCAGCAGCTGGTGGAGATCGCCAAAGCGCTGGCCAAGGACGTGAAGCTGCTGATCCTGGACGAGCCCACCTCATCGCTGAATGAGAATGACGTGAAGAAGCTGCTGGACCTCCTGCTGGATTTCAAAAACAATCACGGGATCACCTCCATCCTCATCTCCCACAAGCTCAACGAGATCGAATACTGCGCCGACCGCATCACCATCATCCGTGACGGGAAGTCCATCGAGACGCTGGACAAGAAGGCGGATGAGATCTCCGAGCCACGCATCATCAAGGGGATGGTGGGACGGGAGATGACCAACCGCTTCCCTGCGCGTGAGAGCAAGCCCCGCGGGGACGTTGCCTTTGAGATCCGGAACTGGACGGTCTACCATCCACTGTACGCGGGGAAAAAGGTCGTGGATGACGTATCCATCAAAATCCACCACGGCGAGGTGGTCGGCCTGGCCGGGCTCATCGGCGCGGGCCGGACGGAGCTTGCCATGTCGGTCTTCGGCAGATCCTATGGAAAACAGATATCCGGAACGGTGCTGGTCGACGGCAAGCCGGTTCGGATTTTAAATATCTCCCAGGCCATCCAGGACGGGCTGGCCTACGTGACGGAGGACCGCAAGGGCAACGGCCTGATCATCTCCAACTCCATCAAGCACAACCTCACGCTTTCCCGCATTGAGTTTGTTTCAAAGCGCGGCGTCATCGACAAGGACCTGGAGACGATCCGCGCCGCGGAACAGAAGGAGAAGCTGGACATCAAAGCCCCCACAGTGGAGCAGTATGTCGAGAACCTCAGCGGCGGCAACCAGCAGAAGGTCCTCCTGGGGAAATGGATCTTTGCCAGGCCGGATATCCTGCTGCTGGACGAACCTACGCGCGGCGTGGACGTCGGGGCGAAGTACGAGATCTATCAGATCATCAACCAGCTGGCTTTGGAAGGCAAGGCGGTGCTCATGATCTCCTCGGAGCTGGCTGAGCTGCTGGGGATGTGCGACCGGATCTATGTCATGAACGAGAGCAGGCTGATCGCCGAGTTCTCACGGGAAGAAGCCTCGCAGGAGGCAATTATGGGCTGCATTCTGCAAGCCAGCAAGGGGGAAATCAGCGCATGAACAAGGTGATTGCCACTGTCAGGAAGAACATGAAGCAGTATACGATGATGCTGGCGCTGGCGTTCATCGTATTGATGTTTCAGGGGTTGACCGGCGGAAAGCTGCTGCTGCCCATGAACGTGTACAACATCATCAACCAGAACGCCTACATCGTCATCATGGCCATCGGCATGCTGCTGTGCATCCTGGGAAGCGGGTCCATCGACCTCTCCGTCGGGAGCGTGGTAGGCCTCGTAGGCGCCTGCGCGGGCATCCTCATCATGAAGTGGAAGTGGGATCCCTACCTGTCCATCCTCCTGTGCATGGGTGTGGGCATCCTCGTCGGGGCCTGGCAGGGATTCTGGATCGCGTTTGTGAAGATCCCGGCCTTCATCGTCACCCTCAGCGGCATGCTGGTCTTCCGCGGGGCGACGCTGATCCTCCTGCAGGGCGGCAAGGCGATCCCCGTGTTTCCGGCGGAATACAAACAGTTTTTTGTAGGCACGACGCCGGAGTTCATCGGGGTGTGGGAAGTCGCGGGGATGAAAATCTACCTCACCTGCCTCCTGCTGGGCATCCTGATCGCGGCGGTCTTCTGCCTCACGCAGGTGATTTCAAACCAGAGCAAGAAACGCAAAGGGTATGAGTACGCGACGCCGGGAGCCCTGACCGTCCGCATGGTCATCATCTCCGCGATCGTGATCTGGTTCTTCACGCTGCTGGCGCGCTACAGGGGCATCCCCTCGGTGCTGCTCGTTCTGGGCGTCATCGCCGCGGTGTATACCTTCATCACCACCAAAACAGTGCTCGGCCGCCACATCTACGCGATGGGCGGCAACCCCAAGGCGGCGCGCCTGTCCGGCGTCAATACGGAACGGCTCATGTTCTTCAATTATGTCAACATGGGC
>MTKZ01002719.1_pt3 | contig 11779 bp, 10 predicted proteins | sample 1042781 | NCBI WGS metagenome assembly MTKZ01 (sample SAMN06212207, study PRJNA360539) | anaerobic digester metagenome | biome: Wastewater treatment plant; material: sludge; isolation source: anaerobic digester fed with sludge from wastewater treatment plant | place: Denmark: WWTP Viborg ...
CCTATCATATCGCTCATTAATACGCAATTATTTATTGCGCTGTGTATAGAGAGATTTTTATTTGGGCCACCCCGTTTGTCGACAAAGGAAGGAGGGAACCGATGAACACAATCAGTCCGAAGTGTGGATCCATCATCACCATCACCGTTTTGATCATGGTGTTTGGCTGCTGCCAAACCCTCGTTGCCGGAAATCCTCCACAGGCGAACCATGAAAAGAGTATTGCCGCCGGGCAGGAGGTGGAAGAGGCTTTCATGGCCAACTTGACCGGAAAGCCACGTGACGAGAAATTGGCGGCAATCCGGCAGAACAGCATCAGGCAGTACGAAAAAAACAAAACCTTGCGGGAAAAGAATTATCAACAGTCGCTGAATAAGTATAATACGAACTTGCAGGCCAGGGGCATGGCAGCGCGCGGCATCATTGAAAACCGCATTGCGGCCCTGGATCGGAATTTCAACGAACTGCAGGAATTTGTCGCCGCCAAGCATCAGGAGACCCTTGCCTTCATCGACCAATTAAAGGCCCAGGCGATCCTTGACGGAGCGGCACTCGACCAGGCGTTGCGCGAGTTTTTCAGGTCCCAGAGAGCGGCCGTTCAGAAGCGCTCAGAGGAATACCTGCAGAGACAGAGAGAGATACACATGCAAAGTCGCCGTGAAGGAGGAGGAGCATACTGAAGAAGTACAGGAGATTCGGATTTTGATCTGATCATGATGCGCAAAAGGCAGGGCCATTTACAACCCTGTCTTTCCCCCTCCCGGGGTAATAATCGCGGTGTCAATAACTCGTCGGTGCGAGCCGGGTTTATTTCCGAATCTTCCTCCTCACCCCTGCCAGGCCCGCCAACCCGAGACCAAGGAGGAACATGGTGGCGGGCTCGGGGACGGGATGGCCACCCTCCACGACGTCATTACCACAGGCCATGGTCCAGTGATAACCCCAAGTAGATACATCAATGTCCGGTTCGACGTAAAAAATGAAGGTAAGGGTTCCTCCATAAGGATCAAGGGTCACCTCGACTGTTCCCACAGCATCCCCGTAACCGCCACGCCATGCCTGTCCCTCACGGTAGCCCCACCAGAAGTTTTCATTCCCTGTCGTTATGACTGAACTAAAATCCAGTTCGTAAATATTTCCGCTTCCTGATAATTGCTCCCGAAGCAGCGGGTAGGACATCACATAATCCCAACCTTCGGTTCTGTCGAAAGTGTCGTACCGGGCATGATCGGCGGGGTTGTTTACTGCCCAACCGCCGGTGCTGATATAAAGATCTCCGGGGTTTCCCACAATGTATTTCCCTGTTGCATAATCGGTTGTAAAGTAAGGCCCGGACAGCACCACTGATACCCCGCCGCCTATCTGCTGTGTCACAACCATGCTATCAACATTGAAGTTAGTGCCGCCGATTACATCATTGTAATGGGTTGGTTCCGATGTTCCTCTATAATAAATCGCTCCGCCGTAATAGGTGGCTGTTCCGTCAGTGGCATCATCAATCGTCCATGCCTGGGCATTGACGGCCAGCACAACCACGTAAAGCATAGCGCCCAGGCGAGGCAGCCATGTTTTGAAACTATTCCCTTTCATACAGGACCTCCCGGCCATTTGTTCCTACAGACTGTAAAAAATGAACGCGCCATGAACCTTGTCAACAGGCCCTGTCGTTACGCTGCCGATCCCTGTACCGCCGCCGACAGAACCGCCAATGTTGTCATTCCCGCCGCTCAATGCCGTCACACCGCCGCCGAGGCCGATGTTCCATCCAGTTGATTTATTTGAAAATATGTTCTTGTAAGCCACTTCAACCACCTCGTACGCACCATATTCGAGGGCCAAACGTGCCACCGTGCCCCACATTTCAAGCGGATTCCTGGCATAAACGAGAACTATCGTTGTATAGACCTTTGCCGAGTTGGGTTTCTCCACAACGGTAAACACGGACCGGGATGGATAGGTCTTCAACCTCGCCACTTCGATGCTGCAGTTCCATCCGCACTGAGGAAAACCGTTTACCATCTCTTCGTTCCAGTAAGGCGTGAGCGTCCAGGGCCTGACCTGTTCATTGACGCTTTTGTATGGGCCGCGATATTCGAGCTGTGTTTGAGAAGGGGCATTGGGGATGTTCGGCAGCTCTCTCCTGTCTTCATAGTTTACGGTTAATTTGTTGTAAGCCGCTCCACCCTGCCCGCCATGAGCGGTCGCATTGCCCCCCTGTCCGCCATAAGCGGTCGCATTTCCCCCGGCTGCAATCGAAGAGGAGCTTGAGCTTGCATTTTGCGACTGTGATTGCGATTGGTTCTGTGATTGGTTCTGCGATTGGTTCTGTGGACAGCATGGAAGTTCCCCTGCCCAAGACGGACCGGCAAGCATGACAAGCATCGTTGCCGTCATCAGGATATTGGCAAGAATTTTATTTTTGATAAAAAGTCGTTTGGACATCTCGTCACCTCCTCAAATACAACCGTGCAATACCTGAATCGGCACCACCAATCCATCAATCCATTGGGGATTAAATTTATTGCACAAATCATGCCCGCCGGTGCTGTCTCGCGAGGTGAAGGCCTAAATATCTAAAATAAATACAGTATATGAAGGTTGAAATCCTCGTCGCCATTGGCCGGGGCTTATCCGAAACATCCGGCGTATTGCAATTGTAAAGAATTCCGACAGTAAAACAGGGAGCAGAGAGATGTTTTTTGCCGGTATTTTTGATGTTTCAGGCAAATTTCTCTGTTTTCTTTAGGGATTAGGTGCGTCCGGCAGGGAAGTTATCATTTGTAAAATATTCCGACACCAGCCCGTCTGATTGCCGACAATTCGCCGGCCAAAATCGTTCGATATCGTGTGGTGCTTAAATTCACAGCGCAGTTTGACGTTGTTGACGCTGCTGCCGGGATGGTTCACGATGTTGCCGTCACTGACGTTGACGGTTGTCGCGTTGCGGATCGTGACGCCGAGATTCAGCGACCCGGTGGTCTGCGTTCAAACAGGGATTGAATTTTGAAATTGCATCAAATCATGACGAAGAGGATCGATCCGCCCTTGAACGCAATGCTCTTCACGGTTGACCTCCGTTGTCATGGGAGTTACTGCGCCTCTATTTCAGGTGGCGCCTCATGATGTCCGCAAGGACCTTTTCGATCATCTGCCGGATCTCCTGAAGGCGCGCCTCCGTCTTGGCCTCGAAGCGCAGGACCAGGACCGGCTGCGTGTTGGACGAGCGGATGAGGCCCCAGCCGTCGTGAAAGGGGATGCGGACGCCGTCGATGTCGATGATTTTGAAATCCTTCCGGAAATGCTCCTTCGCATCCTCGACCACGCGAAACTTGATCTGGTCAGGGCAATCCACCCGGATTTCCGGAGTCGTGAAGGTTTCCGGGACGTCGGACAGGATGTCGCTGATTTTCCGCCCCGACGAGGAGACGATCTCGAGCAGGCGGAGCGAAGCGTAGATGGCGTCGTCATAGCCGAAGTACCGGTCGGCGAAGAAGAGGTGTCCGCTCATCTCGCCGGCCAGTAGGGCCTTCTCCTCTTTCATCTTCCCCTTGATCAGCGAGTGGCCCGCCTTCCACATGATGGGCCGCCCGCCGTGGGCGGCGATGTCGTCATAGAGCTTCTGCGAGCATTTCACCTCTCCGATGATGGCGGCGCCGGGATTTTCCTCCAGGATGAACCGGGAGAAAAGCAGCAGCAGCTCGTCCCCCCAGAGGATCCGGCCCGTGTCCGTGACGGCCCCGAGCCGGTCAGCGTCGCCGTCGTAGGCGATGCCCGCATCCGCCTTTTTCTGCGCGACCAGCGCGATGAGGTCCTTCAGGTTTTCGGGGATCGTCGGGTCGGGAAAGTGATTGGGAAACCGGCCGTCCGGATCGCAGTAAATGTCGGTGACCTCGCAGCCCAGGCGTCTCAGGATGGGCAGCGCGAAGAGCCCCCCCACGCCGTTTCCCGCGTCCAGGACGACCTTCAGGCCGGGCCGGATCCGGACGTTCTTTTCCAGACAGCCCGCATAGGACGGCGTGATGTCTTCGCGGTCCAGCGAACCCTTTCCGGATGCGTACCGGCCCTTTTCCATGATCCGTCGAAGCTCCTGGATCTGGTCGCCGTAGATCGTGTCGGGGCCGATGCAGATCTTGAATCCGTTGAAATCGGGCGGGTTGTGGCTTCCGGTGACCATGACGCCGCCCCCGGTCCGCAGGTGGCGGATGGAGTAGTAGAGCATGGATGTCGCGCAAAGCCCCACGTCGATGACGCGCAGCCCCGTCGAACGGATCCCCTCCATGACGGCCTGCTGATAGGATTCGGAGCTCAGCCGGCAGTCCCGGCCGGCCGTCATGGTCGTGACCTGGTGGCGAAGGGCGTACGTGCCGACGGCCCGCCCCAGCTCGCGGACAAAATCGAAATTCAGATCCCGGTCGACCAGACCCCTGACGTCGTATTCGCGAAAGACTTCCGGATTCATAAAGAGACGCTCCTGTGTGTTTGATGGTTTTTCCATTCGGCCTGTTTCATCCGCGGCCCGCCGGTCAGTTCCGAAAAGCCATTTTCAATTCATAGACGCCGGCGTCAAGCGTTTTCCGAATGTCGAAGCCGCCCTTTTCAAAGACGTGCATCATCGGCTTGTTTTCCGCCAGCACTTCGGCGGTGAACCCCAGCAGACCTTCGCGCCTGCCCAGATAGGTCAGGTAGGAGAGGAGTTCGGTGCCGATCCCTTTTCCCTGGTAGTCGTCCCGGACGGCAAAGGCGACTTCCGCCATGTGCGCAGCTTCGTCGATGCTGTACTGTCCCAGCCCGGCGATGATCGGGTTCTCCACGGGGCCCACCACGGCAAGGATCTGCATTTCCCGCGTGTAGTCGATGATGACGAAATCCTGGAGCCGCTCATGGGGGATGTCCCTGCGCCGCGACATGAAGCGCCGGTAGAGGCTGTTTTCCGAGAGCGCATAGAAGAAGTCCTTCAACAGGGGCTCGTCGCTGATTTTGACCGGCCGGAAAAAGACGGGATAGTTCGCCTGGGTGAGGCGGTGCGATTCCAGGTGTTCCGGGTATTCCCCCTTCCTGCCGGGGATGAAGGCCTGGTCCCGGTAAATCAGGTCCCTTTTCCGGGCTTCTTCGATGAGCCAGGGCCGGAATTTGGGGTGCGCGATCGCGATCAGGCTCATGGCCCGTTCCCGGACGTTTTTTCCGTGGAGATAGGCGATGCCGAACTCCGTGACGACGTAGCGGACGTCGCTCCGGTTCAGCGTGACGCCGGCTTGCTCCTTCAGCGCGGGGACAATGCGGGAAACCGAGTCGTCCCGGGCCGTGGATTTCATGGCCAGGATGGTTTTCCCGTTGCGCGCCAGCAGGGCGCCTCTCATGAAGTCCTGATGGCCGCCCACACCGCTGTAGAAGAGCCCGCCGATGGATTCCGACGTGGCTTGCCCGGTCAGGTCAATCTCCAGGGCGCTGTTGATGGCCACCATGTTGTCATGCTGGGCAATGATCAGGGGGTTGTTGGTGTAGTTGATGGTCCGGAAGGAGATGGAGGGGTTGTCGTTCAGGTAATCGTAGGTCTCCTTATGGCTCATGGCGAAGGATGCGACGGTCTTGCCCCGGTTCAGGGTTTTCCGGGAATTGTCGATCACGCCGGCCCGGATCAGGCTCACGATCCCGTCGCTGAGGAGCTCCGTATGCACGCCCAGATGCTTCTTGCCGTAGAGGTTGGCCATGACCGCGTTGGGCAGGGACCCGAAGCCGACCTGGACGGTGTCGCCGTCCTGAACGAGGCGGGACACGTAGTTGCCGATCCGCTGCGCTTTTTCCGTCGGGACCGTTCCCTTGACTTCCAGCAGCGGTTCGTCGTGGGGGATGATGAAATCGACATCCCGGATGTGGATGAACCCGTCGCCGTGAACGCGCGGCATGAACCGGTTGACCTGGGCGATGATCACCTCGGCATTTTCCGTGGCTGCCTTGACGATGTCCACGCTGACGCCGAGGCTCAGGTAACCGTTTTCGTCGGGAGGGGAGGTCTGGATCAGGGCGACGTCGATCCGGACGGCGCCGCTGTTGAGCAGCTCGGGCACGTTGGAGAGGGAAATCGGCGTGTAGTCCGCGGACCCCTGATTGACGGAGTTTCGCGTGTTGTTCCCGATGAAAAAGGAATTGTGCCGGAAGTTGCTTTTGAACTTGCTGTCCGTGTACGGGGCGATGCCGAAGGAATAGACATGGATGATCTCGGTGTCGAAAAAGGCCTTGGGGTTTGATTCCACATAGCCGGTCATCGCCCTGACCAGGTATTGCGGCTCGCCGCAGCCGGAGGAGACGAAGATGTGGTCGCCCCGGCGGATGCGGCTGAAAGCGACCTCCTCCGGCGCGAACTTCTCCGGGTGCCGCTCTTTCCAGAAGTCGATTGATTTCATCGGCAGCCCCTTCCCGGGAACATCATTTCAACCCCCTCACGCCATAATGCACGATAGTCGGGACATCCTGCCCTGTCAAGGAAAAGTGCCGGGACCGGATTCTTCCATTCACAGGCCGTACTTCAGGGAGGATTTCGTGTATTCTTTGGCGACGAAGGGATGGTCGCTGAACATCTGCCACAGCGCGGCGGAGAGGGACCCATCGCAAATGTCCAGCAGGGCAAACGTCAACGGGCATCCCCGGTGCTCGTCGCAGCTCATGTGGCCCGGGTTGATCAGGATCACCCCGTTGCGCCGCTTGATTTCCGCCCGGTGCGTGTGGCCGTACAAAAAGATGTCCGTCTCGCCTCCGTGTATAACCCTTTCCGGTTTGAGGTCGTCCGCAAGATCGTTGTAATGGGATTCGGGCGTGTGGGACAGAAAAATCCGCCATCCGGACACTTCGATGAACTTCCGATTTGGGACATCCTGATCATAATAATAGGGATCCCAGGTGCCCGGAACCCGGATCACGGCATAGCCCGCCTTTTCCAGGTGATCCGCGTCATTGTAGTAATCCCCCAGGTGAATCAGCAGGTCCACGCGGGCCTCGTCCAGGAACTCGGGAAGCATGCGAATGGTTGCCAGATCCTCGTGCGTGTCGGAGATGACCATGATTCTTTTTGCCGCCATACATTTCCCCGTATGAATGCCCAGTCTTTTCTATGCCAGGATATCGAGGATATCCGCGGCGCCGTTCAGGAGAAAATCGGCGCCGGCCCGGTGCAGGGCCTCTGCCCGCGAATAGCCGGTGAGCACGCCGATGGTGCGGGCGCCGGCGTCCCTGCCGGTCTGAATGTCCATGGGATGGTCCCCGACCATGGCCGCCCGGTCGGGGGGGACGTCCAGCTGCTTCAGCATCCGGATCAGATGCTCCGGGTGGGGCTTTACGAAAGGCGTCCGTTCCCGCGTGATGACGGCATCCACATGATCGTCGATACGGGGAAACAGGGTCTCGACGGCGGCGAGGCAGTTCCGGGTCGCTACGCCTGTTCGAATGTTCCGCGCCCTCAGTTCCTGCAGCATTTCCGTCACACCGTCAAAGAGGAAACCCCGTCGCGCCGCCTGCACCTCGATTTTCGCTATCCCTGCGTAGGCACGCTTCGAGAATTCCGGTCCCTCCCCGGGCCGCAACCGGGAAACCCGGTCTTCTCCGGCGACGATCATTTCCAGAACGAAAAGGTCCCGCAGCCCGTCCGGCGATACGCCATAGCGGGACAGAAGCGCCAGCACGTCCTCCCGCATCGCGGAAAAGTCGATATTCAGCTTTGCCAGCGTTCCGTCAAAGTCGAAAACGACGGCCTTCAGGGAGAGCTTTTTCATTTGTGCCCCGTCAGGTAGGTGTGGTGGAGCGTCCGCCTGAGCACCGGTCCGGATTGAACGTCCGGCATTCGGAATGCGAAGACGATTTCCAGAAAGCGGAGGATGATGTGAAACGTGGCTCCCCAGAGGATTTCCGGCTCACGGCCGTCCTCCCGGTGAAGAAAGCAGGGAAACTGCCACGAGTCCCGGTCTTCGCGCCGAAGGGAATCCGACATGTCGATCAGGTACTGCGCGTAATTTTCCGCCTGGAAGAAGGACTTGAGGGGGATTTCCAGGACCCGCTCCACTTCCCTGTTGGGCCGGTAGGGAGACGCCTTTTTCACCAAGCCGACAAGGGGGAATATGGTGCGCCTGAAAAGGACCAGGGAATGGCAGGGGAGGGGGCCGAGGAAACGGATGTTGAAGGGGCTCAACCGGATCTCCTCCCAGGATTCCCGGATCGCGTTGGTCAGAAAAAGCGTCACGACCTTCCGCGTGTTTTCGTCTTCGGTTCCGGCGAAGGATTTCGAATAGCTTTGCAGCGCCGGCACGATGCCAGCCGTCAGCAGCGGCCTCAGCAGGCCGTCGAGGCGGGAGTGCAGCATGCCCCCCGGGCAGCTCAAGTCGCCGGGCTGGGGCACGCTGGCGGATCGCTTGATGAGCTGGAAGCAGAAATTCCCCGGCGAATCGACGGTGTCGGGATGCTCTCTCCTGAAATGAAGAAGGAGCAGGACCCCCGCCGCCGAACAGGGTTCGGACGTCTCCCGGGAGGATTGAATGAAGGTCATTCTTTCCGCGAAATCGACGGGATTTTGCCCGAGCTTGCGGAGCACGGTCTCGGGAAAGCGTTCCCGGTCCGCGAGGATTTTCAGGTCCATATGGTGCTTTCCGGTCCGAAGCATGAAAAAAGCCTGACGCAGGGTCAGGCTTTCGGCGATTCAAATGGTGGCGGTGCAGGGAATCGAACCCCGGACACTACGGATATGAGCCGTATGCTCTAACCGGCTGAGCTACACCGCCCGGTAATGGCGCCCCTTATACTATTCATTCCGCTTTGTCAACCCATTATTGCCCGGCCTGCTGCGGGGCAGGCTGCCGGGTTACCTTGTACGCGGCAACGACGCTGCGATCCGATAAGGACGCCCCGGTGGAAGTTACGAGGGCCAGGACGATTTCGTTCTCACCGTCGTTGTCGATATCCTTGAACTGGAAATCGGCCACGTAGCCGTTGATTTTCCTCGTTCGCCAGTTTTCCAGCATCCCCAGTCCGTCCCAAGTCAGGCTGTACATCTCGGCCGACGTGAAGAGCCGGACATTCTGCAGGACCCTTGCCGAGGAGGAGATGTTTTTGACGACATAAACGTCTCTTTTACCGGTTTTGTTCATGTCGTAGGTGAGGATCCTGGAATTGATGTAGTTGTACTTTTCGTAGGCCTCCGCGACGCGATCCATCGTCTGTGCTTCGATATAGGTGTTGCTCCCGCCGAAATTTTCATCGCTTTTCCAGAGTGCTTCCCTACCGCCGGTGATGGTCCGGACCTGCGACAGGCGCTTGTCTGTTTCCTCGAACACGTACAGGTAGTCGTCATCGGTCAGTGCAATGATCTTGTTTTTCGTCCCGTCGGAGAGATTGTCGATGGCGAGGCCGAAGACGGAAAGCCCCCGCGGAGCCCTGATTTTTTTCCCTTCCCGGTACTGCCCGTTGATCCAGACGATCTCATGGATGTCCGAGTCGAAGATTTTTCCCGTCCCCCGCCGCTGTCCCAGCAGCATGGGCTCTCCGGAGGACGTGTTGATGACCCTCAAAAACCAGGGGAGGCCGGAGGCGATCCGGTTGAATTTCTTGTCCCGGTATTCGAGTACGAAGGAGGAGGGAGAGTCAATGTTCATGTTGGTGACAAAGATCTGCTTCGTGCCGCTCTGCCGGATATCCGCGATGTCGAGGGTGATGTATTTGTCCGAGGAGGTCCCTCTGATTTTCTCCAGCAGCCGAAAGGCATCCTCTTTCTTCTGGTAGATGTAGATGTTGTTGTTGTCGATGATCACCGTCTCGTTCAGGCCGTCCCCGTTGACATCTCCGATGTCCATCCCCTTGAATTCCGTCGGGTATTTCTGGCTCATCCAGAAGCTCTTCCGGTCCAGGGGCTGGGTGCCGGTGATGAAGTCCGGGTTGATCAGAGCCGTGAAGGTCGTCTTCTTTCCGGTCTTCATCCCCGCGATGAGCTGGTCCTCCCGGGAAGCCGGCTGTTTCGGCTCCGAAGCGGCGACCGGTGAAGCAGGTGCGGCGGCGGGTGAAGCGGTGGCCGGCGGCGGAGGCGCAATTCCGCGGATGTGGCCGTCGATGCGCTGCGCGAATTCGGTGACCTTGGGAATCAGCTCGTCCATGCCCTGAGATTGCGTGAAGATCCCGACGGGCGACTTGGATGCGGCAATATCGACGAGCTTTCCGTCGATGCTGAAGCTGTTGCCGATCTTCGTGATGCTGCCCCAGACCACGTAATCGACATTCATCTTTTTGCCGAGGCTTTGGACGGCGGGCAGTGTCAGCTCTTTCCCCTCTGATCTTTTCATCACCTCGAGAACGGCTTCCCGGTCCAGGACGTCGATTTTGTCGCTTGCGGAGATCCGGGAGGAAAGCATGTCCCGAATGCCCTGCCTGACATAATCGATGTTCTCGGCGCTGTGGACGGTGAAGGGAAGTACCGCAACGGTCTTTTTGTCCTTCGCCCAGACCAGGCCGGTTGCGAGCAGCAGGAAAGACAGACCGATCATTAATCTGAAAATTTGCTTCATGACGATCTCCCGATTGAATTTGCTTTTTTAGGTTGTTTTCGCCCATCCGTAACACGTCAAGGCGTTCAATACAAGGCCCATTTACAGCATGCCAGAGAGTCTCAACCACGACATGCCAAGATACTCGCGGACGGCCATCTGCGCTTTCAGAAGCGCCATCGCGGAAGGATAGAAATCTTCCGGGACCAGGCCGGGGCGCCGCTTCACCAGGTGCGCCGCCGGCGCGGGAATCGGGTTCATGCCCTGCTTCCGGAACAGAGCGACCGCCCGGGGCATGTGGGAAGCCGAAGTCACCAGGACGAGCGGGTCGTCTCCGACCATTTCCCGAATGAAGCGGGCCTCCTCCTCCGTGTCCCTTGCCCGATCGGACAGGACGAGGTCACGCTCGGGGATCCCGATTGCCCGGGCTGTTTGATGAAAGACTTCCGCTTCCGAGGCGGGATCGAAAACCGCGCCTCCCGAAAGGATCAGTTTCGACCCCGGCAAGCCCCGGTAGATACGGATCGCTTCCGTCAGGCGGTTCAGCGATTCCGGGGATATACGGCTCGTGACGGGCAGGATGGGATCGGATGTGTGGCCGCCGCCGAGGACGACGACCCATGGGACCCTTTCCTGAGACGCCTCGAAGGGAGCGAAGGAACGCTCCAGTGGGGCCAGGATGCGGTCGGAAACCGGTCCCGCGCTGGTGACGGCCAGCAGGATGAAGCCGGCGGTGACCAGGATCCTGCCGCTCCGCTGCCGCCGGGTGAACCAGAGCAGGAACAGCCCCGCCGTCGCCAGGATCAGGCAGAGGGTCAGCGGGTAGAACAGCGGCGTGACGATTTTCTTGAAAAAAAACATGCGGTGTCCTCAGGCGCGTCTGCGGCGCCGGACGGTCCCGTCATCGGTCGTTTCCGTCGGTTTCGGACGGGACGGCATTTGCGTTCCCGCCGGGGAAGGGGATCGTCAGATGGTAGACCCCGTATTCCATGGCCGCCTTCATTGGCAGGCCGGTTTTCTCGAAAACGCGGATCATGGCCTTGTTGTCGGCCAGGATATCGGCGGCGAAGCCGGCGATCCCATGGTCCCGGGCGGCCCGAATGAGCAGGTCCAGCAGGAAGGAGGCGATGCCCAGCCCCTGATATCGCTCGTCGACGACAAAAGCCGTGTCGGCGAAGGCATTGTTCCGCTGCTGCACATATCGCCCTTCGGCGATGATCTTTTCGATGCCCCCCTCCTCGACGGTGCCCACGACGGACAGGGTC
>MTKZ01114304.1_pt1 | contig 11778 bp, 10 predicted proteins | sample 1042781 | NCBI WGS metagenome assembly MTKZ01 (sample SAMN06212207, study PRJNA360539) | anaerobic digester metagenome | biome: Wastewater treatment plant; material: sludge; isolation source: anaerobic digester fed with sludge from wastewater treatment plant | place: Denmark: WWTP Viborg ...
TGACTTGCCCCCTGTCTCGACGCGCTTGCCCAAGAGTACCAGCTCCTCAAAGCCGGTCGGGTGACATGATACGCCGGCTGAGGTGAGGATTGGTGGCCTGCCTGCGGCGCAGCCGGCCTGATCAGGCAGGTTGGGCCTCTCCGGTGTGACCGAACTGAGCGCCCCGGCCGGCTTCCGAGGCCCCGGGCGGCAGGGTCGGGGAATCAGCGCCTGGGTGTTCTTGCCAACCGGCGGCCGGACGGCGACAATGCCCAACCCTGCAATCAGGCGATGGATTCAACGACAACAACACTGAACTGGAGGCAATCATGGGCAGGCGACTGATGGTGATCGGGTTGATCGGGGCGGGCGTGCTGTTGGCGACGGGCTCTGTGTTGGCGGCCGAGGCGGCAACAACCCAGGCGGCCGCCAAGGCTGTGGCGGCCGGACGGTGGAATCTGATGGTGACGGTGACGGTTGAGAAGACCGACCCGTCGGGAGAGAAGAAGACCGACACCTGGTCGCACCCTGCCTGGCTGGCCATCGAAAGGCAGGGGAGCAAGTATCTCGGGCGATTCCTCGGCGGGGCCGGCAGCGTTCATCCCATCGGGGACGTCAAAGTCGACGGGGCCGGTGTGGAGTTCAACGCCGGCGACCGCAAGTGGATAGGAAAGATCGAAGGCGACAGCATCACCGGAACGTGGGAGAAGGGCCAGGAGAAGGGGACCTGGTCAGGCAAGCGATCGGTTCCCAAGACCGATGTGGCCGGCACGTGGACGATCAAGCCGCTTGGCACGCCGATCGAGCGGCCGGCGGTCGCCGAACTCATACAGTCGGACCGGCAGATCACCGGCACCTACCAGGAGGGCGACAAGAAGTATCCGATCACCGATGGCGTGGCCAACGCGGGCATCATGCGATTCTCCGTCGAGCTTCCGTCAGGGAAAAAGACCTTCGGCGCCGCCGTCAAGGGCGACCTGCTCGATGACGGTATGATTCTCACCCAGGCCTCCAAGCTGGGCGGCAGCTTTAAGGGATACCGTCAGCGGAAGTGGGGCGAGGCAATCGAGCTGTTCAACGGCAAGGACCTGAGCAACTGGGAACAGTTCGGCGATCTGAAGAACAAGAACTGGAAAGTCGTCGACGGTATCATGACCACCACCGGCGGAGCCAATATCGTCTCCAAGGATAAGTTCCGCAATTTCCGCATGCACGTGGAGTTCATGGTTCCGTCAGGCGGCAACAGCGGCGTCTATCTCCGGGGCCGCCACGAGATCCAGGTCTCCGACAGCATCGGCAGCACGCCGCCGAGCTGGCACGACTGCGGTGCCCTCTATAGCCGCATCGCCCCGGCCGTCAACGCCTGCGCAAAGGCCGATACCTGGCAGACCTTTGATATCCTGATGGTCAACAACTACGTCACGGTCGTCTTCAACGGGCAGATCATCATCGACAGCGAAGAAGTCGAAGGTATCACGGGCGGCATGCTCGATTCCAACGAGGATGAGCCCGGCCCGATCTACCTGCAGGGCGATCACGGCAAGATCAGCTACCGGAAGATCACCGTGTGGCCGGCGAAGTGAAAAGAAGCTTTTAGCTATTCGCTATCAGCTCTGGAGCAGTGAGGCAGGACAGACTCGGGCGGGTGTCGCCACGCGGCATCCGCCCGTGTGCAATTGCTTTGCCGGCATGGCCCAGTTGCCGCTGCACGAAGAGAAGATTGCCGTTGGTGCGGAGATAGGCCGGATAGCCAAGATATTACCTAACAGCTTTATTTATAAGAGATTATAATCTCACGAACCTGCTTCTGGCGTGTTTGAAGGCCAATCCAGCCAGCTCATTCCTGATTGGCCTGGGAGGTTGGCAAGGATGCCCGGGTTGAGGTGGCGGGGGCTGAGGTCGCGGTCTTCGATGTTGTTGCCGGGCGGAAGTGGTCCTTGTGTCGGAGGGCGAACTGCAACACGAGAAGACGCCGTTCGTCCTCGTCCTTGCGAAATCTCTCGCTCAGCCTGTCGAGCCGCTCAAGTTGTTCGTCGTTCATCTCGGACAACTGCCGGTTACGCACCTCGGTGTTGCGAGAGGGACCCTTCTCTCCAAACTCGTCCATCGCCTTTTGCAGAAGGCGGGCGGTTCGCAGCGCCCCGATCTCCCGCAGGGATGAGACCGCCAATGTGGCGTTGCGCCCGCAAGTGCAGGTGAAGTAGTCCTCGAACCCATCGTCGCCCACGTGGTTTTCGAGGTTCGTCACGTACACCACTTTCTTCTGCGGATCGGACAGATCGCTCAGCCGGCGCTCCTCATTCAGCTTTTCCACGAACGAGTCAGGATCGGGAATGCCCTCCCAGACGCAGCGCGCTCGCATGGCCAGCAGCCGAGTTTCCTTGTCGCCCCAGACGAGAGTCTGGTTGATGAGGCTGTCGGTTTGTGGACAGCGGTTGTGAGCCAGGATCAGCAGTCCGAGGCCGTACTCTCTCGAATGTGTGTAGCGGGCGGCCTCCGCACGCAATTGGCCGAGGAGGCGGATGATCTTCTCCGCCGGGATGGCAACCCTGCCCTCTTCCAGCGCGCTGAGGACCGGTTCGAGCAGGCAACTCGACGGATCAAGGAACTTGTCGTTGGTCAGCACCTCAGCAGCCCGCTTGGCATTGATTTTCACGAGGCACTTGGGCACCTCGCCCGAGACCTCGTCCTCGGCCGAGAGGATTGCGACCAGCGGCTCGAAAACCGCTGCCCCGAAAGCCGCCGAGATACGGTTCTCGGAAACGGCCTGGGCGATGCCTCTGGTCGCGTAGACCTGCATCTCGTAGTCTTTTCCGGCAAGGATGTCTTTGACGGACTTGGCACATTCGTCGGTGGCGGTCCGTCCCAGGTAGAACGCCGCGTTCCTGCGGATTCCGCCCTTGGGGCTGTTCAGCAGGACCGTCAGCTCGCGAGCCGCGGTCTCCGGTTCAAACTTGATCAGCAGTTCGACGATTTCGTTAACCGGGCATTGCCAGCCGTAGCTCTTTCTTCGGCCTTTGTGGAACCGAGGGTCTTTCAGGGCCTTCAGGAGATGAGGAACGCAATCCGTGCCTTCAGCCGTCAGGTTCCTATAGGCGACCACGTACGAATCGCCATCCAGCAGGTCCTCGACCATGCCGTGAATGCGATCGTCCATCAGCCGCCGGACCTCGCTGTCTCGGCCGCCGTCTATCGGGTCGTCGAAGATGACTGCCGGACGCGGAAGCAGCCCCTCGGCGTGAGCGCCGCTGACGAGCACCTGCCCGAAGAGCCAGAGCCATACGAGATGAAGATGCTTCATGATCGCCTCTCCTTTGCCAGAGTCTTGCCTTTTATTTAACTTTGGCAGGTGGGTCGCGGTCAACCGGCGGTCCGGATCGCTGCGCACACGTCTGCCACCTGGCGGCAGGCGGCCACATCATGCACCCGCACGCATTCGACGCCGGCCAGGATGCAGGCGGCCACGGCCGCCAGCGTGCCGTACAAGCGTTTGATCGGTTCGGGAATACCCAGTACCTCTCCTATAAATCGCTTTCGGGAAGGACCTATGAGCACCGGCACGCCCAGATTGCGGAATTCGCCCGCATGGCGAAGGATCTCAAGGTTATGGGTCGTGGTTTTGCCGAAACCGATACCCGGATCGACGAGGATCCGCTGTCGCCCAACCCCGGCCGCAACCGCAGCCGCGATCCGCTCAGCGAGAAACTCGCGGACCTCGGCGACCACGTTCCGATAGGTCGGGCACTGCTGCATGGTCGCCGGTGTGCCCTGCATGTGCATCAGGATCACGCCCGCGCCGCGGGAGGCCGCCACAGGCGCCAAGGCCTCATCATCGCGAAGAGCAGTGATGTCATTGATGATGGTTGCCCCGGCGTCCAAGGCTGCCCGGGCCACCTTCGCCAGGCGGGTGTCGATGGAGAGACCCGGGCCGGCGGGTCCGAATCGCCGGGCCAGTTCGGCGATCACCGGCTGGGTTCGGCGGATCTGTTCATCAGCGGGCACGGGCCGGCTGCCCGGACGGGTCGACTCGCCGCCGATGTCGATCACGTCGGCACCCTCTTCGGCCAGTCTGACGCCTGCGTCGATGGCCTCAGAAGCACCGGCATACCTGCCGCCGTCGCTGAACGAGTCGGGCGTCACGTTGAGCACACCGAAGACAAACGGTCCGCCGCCGGAAAGGAGCAACCTGCCTCTGATCTGTAATGCCTGTTCGGATGCCATGGGCCACATTATAGACGGGCCGTGCTTGCGGTACATGGAAAGAGCAGGATGCCGGAGTACTTGGATCAGGGGGCCTCAGTGATTCGTAACCTATTTCGCATAAAGGAGTTAAGATCTGAGGCGACCGCCTCCAAACCATACGCCGATCCGCGGCATGGTAGGGAGATGCAGAGAATCCGAAAATTCCCCTAACCAAACACTTGCCTAACTTCCGATGCGTTGTATACTGTCACCAGCATTGATGAATCGAGGTTCATTTTCAGGACGCACGAATCATGACCCAGAGCACAACGTCTGCAACAACCAGCAATCGGGAGCAGGCCCTGGCCCGGGCCCTGCAACACATCGAGAAGAGCTTCGGCAAGGGCGCGATCATGAAGCTCGACCAGCACGAAATGACCATCCACGACGGTATCAGCACGGGCACGCTGTCGCTGGACCTGGCTCTCGGCGGGTACGGGATCCCTCGTGGGCGGGTCGTCGAGCTGTTCGGGCCGGAGTCATGTGGCAAGACCACGCTGGCCCTGCACGTGGCCGCGGCCGCTCAGCGGGCCGGCGGCGTGGCGGCGGTGATTGATGCCGAGCACGCGCTGGACCCGACGTGGGTCAAGCGATGCGGCGTGAGACTCGAGGAACTCCTGGTCAGCCAGCCGGATACCGGGGAACAGGCCATGGAGATCGTCGAGATGCTCGTTCGCTCAAACGCGGTGGACTGCATTATCGTGGATTCCGTGGCGGCGCTGGTGCCCAAGGCGGAATTGGAAGGCGAAATGGGGCAGTCGCATGTCGGCCTTCAGGCGCGGCTGATGAGCCAGTCGCTCCGCAAGCTGACGGGAGTGATCTCCAAGAGCAAGTGCATTGTGATCTTCATCAACCAGCTTCGCGAGAAGATCGGGGTCATGTTCGGCAACCCCGAGACAACGCCCGGAGGGCGGGCACTCAAGTTCTACTCGTCGATCCGCCTGGACGTACGCAGGATCACGACGCTGAAAGAGGGCGAGACGGCCATCGGCAACCGGGTGAAGGCCAAGGTGGTCAAGAACAAGGTCGCCGCTCCATTCCAGTCGGCGGAGTTTGATATCATGTTTCATTCGGGCATCAGCAGCGAGGGCGACCTGATCGACCTGGCCATCGCTGAGGGCCTGATCGAGAAAACCGGCGCGTGGATCAGCTATGGGCAGGTTCGCTTGGGCCAGGGTCGCGAGAACGCCAAGCAGTTCATCCAGGAGAATCCGGACCTGGCCAACGAGATTCGCGAGAAGATTCTTGCCCGGCGGCGCCCGGCCGCGACTCCCGTTTCCGGCGACGGCAAGGCTCCCTCTGAAACCTCGAAGGCAACAACCGTTACCAAGGAAGATCCCGCCGCGAGGGACAAGGTTAAGGCCAGGCCGAAGTTCCCGCCGCCCAAGGGCAGGCGCTGAAGAGGAATGGAGCGACGCGTGGATTGAGATCCGGTGGGTAATCTCGTACGGCACGGGTCGGTGCGGCTCTGGTGCCGACCCCGTGCGTCCTCGATGGGAACGGGACAGGCTCATTTTCCGATGGCATGTTCTTGCCAGGGCTGCGATGAGTGTCCTGGAAAGGCACCGGGACGTGAGCCTGCCCCGTTCCTTTTTGCCGCCGGCGCCCTGTCTCGCCGCGCACCGTGCGGATCACGGCAACCGGTCTGGGTCATTTCTTGATCTTTCGAGAACACGATGCTGGTGGTAGAATGCGGACCCGTTACGCGGCCGACGTCAGGTCGCCCAGGTCGAGGGGTAGCAATATTCAACGATCGGAGGACACGCCATGTCACCCATGCTCAAACCCGTGGTTTCTGTGCGTCGCGTCCTGGCATCGGTCGGAGTCTGCATCCTGCTTGCCGGTGCGTTTCTGTCCATAACATCCCATGCCCAGGCGCAGGAGCCATCCGCCAGTCTCACACGTGAGGATGTATCAGGGCTCTCGAAGCTGCCGGAGGTCCAGCGGCTCGGCGACGACACCACGGCCTACGTGTTTCGTATGGGGTGGGAGGAACTGAAACCCCAACTGGNNACTGGCCGGCACCCAGGCCCTGGAGGCCATCGAAGACCCGCAGATACAAGCCTTTTTCAAGGCGTTCAAGGCCGCCAGTGAACGGCCGCACCCGGCTTCTCCCTTTTTCAAGTTTCTCCTGGCGGCCCTGCATGACCAGCTTGTGATGGTCACGCGGCCGATACCCGGGGGCCAGACCCAGCCGAGCGAGGAAGAGGAGGAGCAAGGAAAAACCGCCAAACCCAGTACCCAGAACTTCGCGATCATCACGCCCGGCCCTCAAGGCAAGGCACAGTTCGGCGAGCTCTATGGCAAGGCGATTGAGGCCCTGAAGGAAGCGGCCGAGGCCGAAGCGGAGAAGGCGACGATCGGGTCGGTGACCTTCGACGTGTTGGAGAAGACCGGCACGGGCCTGCACACCGCCTGGAACAACGAGCGATGCTACTGGGCTATCGGCGCGGGCGCGGCCCAATGGGCGGCGGAATCGTCCGCTCCGCCGCGCTCGCTGGCTCGTTCCGAGCTGTTCCAGACAACCGTCGGGCCGCTCTTCAAAGGGCAACAACGGCAACCGATCGCGCTGTACTACTATGATCTGCGGCCCTGGTGGCGCAAGGTCGACAGCATGGATCAGCAGGGGATGTGGAAGCAGGTATCCTGGCACAGCCTGGACGCCGTGGCCGGTGCAACCTTCGTCGAGAAGGATCACTATCGCAACCGCCATTACTGGCGCATCGGGCCGGAGCGATACGGGTTGTTCAAGAGCAGCGGCGAGGCCCGCATCAACGAGGCCTGGCTCAAACGTGTACCGGCGAACTGCAGCGGGTTTACCACTGGTGTCTACGACGCGTACAGCCTCATGGCTTTCCTGCCCACGATTTTCATGCACCTGTTCGGCGCTGATGAGAATACCATCATGCAGGCGCCGATGTTCATGATGCCCTTTCAGCCCATTCTTAAGGAACTCGGACCCCGGTACCTGATCTACCGCATGCCCGGACGCTACGGCAGCTTCCCGATCGCCGATGTGTTCCCGCTCAGCAATGCGGTTGTCATTTCCGAGGTTCGCGATGCAGCGGCGTTCAAGAGGGTCTTGCAGACATTCGCCATGGGGCCGGTGCAACCCCACACCTCGACTGTTCTTGGCCGAACGGTTGTCAGCATCAATGTGATGTACTTCACGATCTACTTCGCGGTGCTCGACAACGAGGTGCTCATCAGCATGCACCCGCAACTGCTCAAGGACGCCATCGAGGCTGCCGAGCGGCCGGGGCCGTCGGTGATGGAGACGTCCGCGTACAAGGAGGCGGTCCGGCATATTCCGCCAAACGCCTGTTTTCTGCTGTACATGCCGCCGGGCGGCTTTTCGCGAGGCATCTACGACCATTACATTCCCATGCTTCAGCAGGCAATGGCATTGGCCAGCGCATTTCGCGGGTTCGATTCCGGCCAGAAGCCGGCATCAACCCTTGACCCGATCGTATTCCCCAGGGGCTCCGATATCGCCCGCCATGCCAGGCAGGCGACGATCTTGAGCGCCGTCGACGACGGCCAAGGAGTGCTCTTCGATGGTACCGCTCCTATCCTGGCGACTCCTTACTACTGGGCCTACGTGCACGCATTGAACCGGTTGATTCCGATGGAGGGTGAGTATCCGCCTCTGATGCTGGCCGTTCTGCCGTTCATCGGACTGCCGGAGTGACGGGCGATCTGTGTGCATCCCTTGCTCGGGCGCCGGTCTTGTCTGTGTGCCACCGCCCGGTGAGCTTTCTGTGTGCCACCGCTGCGTGAGCATTCTGTGCGACTGCTCTGTGAGTTTTCTGTGTGCCACTGCTCTGCGAGCAGTGCGAAGGGGGCACTGCTGAGACAGCAGGTACGTGTTTAGCGTGCAAGAGAGCGGGTCAGGCACCTTGTTGCGGGCTCCCCTGAAGGCATCGTGCCAGCCGGCCTCGTTGACCTTCCCCGGGTCGCCCTGCGAACCGCGTCAGGCAAAAAGGAGCCAGACCCCGGCCCGCTAAACACGTACGACAGCAGTGGCACACGACTGTGCCTGCTCTTTCTCCCGGCCGCCACGGTCTTGCCGAGACGCTCGTGTAATTCCGGTTTTGGTGACCCGGCTGGAAATCGCCGAGCCGGCTTCGTATCGTAGGCGAAAGTGTGCGTTGTCCGGCTTGCCCGGCAGGCAGTGATGACCACCGACCCATGACAGCGGGGCAACGAGCACGCGGGTAGCTGATGGTCATGCGGATTGTGCTGATCCACAGCGGCGGGTTGGATTCGACGGTGTTGCTGTACAAGCTGCGCGCCGATGGTCATGAAGTGCGCTGCCTGGGAGTCGACTACGGGCAGCGACACCGGCGGGAACTCGATGCCGGGCAGGCCATCTGCCACGATCTGGGCGTCGAATACCGCGTTGCCGACCTGAGGGGTTTGCGGCCGTTGCTGGGCGGCAGCGCCCTGACGGATGATGTTCCGGTCCCTGACGGCCATTACACCGACGAGACGATGAAGGCCACGATCGTGCCCAACCGCAACATGATCATGCTGTCGGCGGCGATCGGGTGGGCGGTGAGTCTGAGATACGACGCGGTGGCGTATGCGGCTCATGCCGGAGATCACGCCATCTACCCGGACTGCCGGCCGGCGTTTGTGGAAGCGGTCCGCAACGCGGCCCGTTTGTGCGACTGGCGGCCGATCGAGCTGATCACGCCCTTCGTGGACCAGGCAAAGGCCGACATCGTCCGTATCGGGGCGGGGCTGGGCGTGCCATTTGAGCGAACCTGGTCCTGCTATAAGGGCGGGCAGGTCCACTGCGGTACCTGCGGCACATGCGTGGAACGGCGGGAAGCGTTTCAGAAAGCCGGTATTGCAGACCCGACGGTGTATGGCGGACAATAGTGGAGCTGGTCTTGGCTGACCGGCGGGAGTACAGGCATGGGCGAATTGCACCATCTGGGAAAACCGTCAAACCAGCCCACGGACAAGGTGGACCTGATCGAATGGTCCGGCCGGCCGGCGACCGTGCGCCTGGAGTGCTCGGAGTTCACCTCCCTGTGCCCGGTGACCGGTCAACCGGACTTCGGACAGATGGTCATCGAATACGTGCCCGAGCGTTTTCTGGTCGAGACCAAGTCGCTCAAGCTGTATCTCTGGAAGTATCGAAACGAACCCGGTTTCAACGAGAGCCTGGTCGACAGGATCGCCTCTGACCTTTTCGAGCAGATCCGGCCGCTGTGGCTGCGGGTCACAGGGCAGTTCAACCCTCGCGGCGGCATCCGCGTCACCGCCACCGCCGAACGAGGAGATGCCCGGCACCGACCATCATGACCACAATCGTTCGCACCATTCAGTTCAGCGCAGGCCACCGTTTGTGGCAACACGAGAGCAAGTGCGCCCATATCCACGGGCACAACTACACGGTCGAATTTCACGCCACGGCCGAGCAACTCGACAGCGTCGGCCGGGTGATCGATTTCAGCGTTCTGCGGGATCGACTCGGTGGTTGGATCGACCGGCACTGGGACCACGGGTTTATCTGCAACAAAGACGACCGGGAAGTACTCGATGCGATGGCCCTGGTCTCCTGGCAGAAGCTCTTTGTGATGGATGTCAACCCGACGGCCGAGAACCTGGCCCGATACCTGCTGGACGTCGTCGGACCGCAGCAGCTCGCCGGTACGGGCGTTCGGTTGGTGCGGGTCGTGCTCTGCGAGACCGACAACTGCCGGGCGGAAGTGAGTATCTGAGGGTTCAGGTTTGAGGATCGAACGGTAGGGCAGGGTCGGAGCCGCAAGGGCAGCGGAGACCTGCCGCGTCAACAGACACCCGCCATATCCATGGGCACTTATCGTATTAACGAAATCTTCTATTCCCTTCAGGGCGAAGGGGTCCGCGTGGGGACGCCGGCGCTCTTTGTTCGCTTCTCGGGCTGCAACCAGGCATGCACCGCCGCAACGGTTGGCTTTGACTGCGACACCGATCATACCGCAGCCAAGGAGATGACGCTGGCGAAGATCATCGTCGATCTGCGATCGGCCGGACCGCGATGCGAATGGGTCGTTCTCACCGGTGGTGAGCCGGCTCTCCAGGTCGATCGGGAGCTGATCGACGGTCTGCACGAGGCCGGCTACAGATTGGCCATCGAAACCAACGGCAGCATCGAGTTGCCGGCCGGGCTCGACTGGATCACCGTCAGTCCTAAGATGCCGGAAGACCGAATCCGACAGCGAACGGTGGACGAGGTGAAGTACGTGCTGACAGCCGGGCAACCGCTCCCGGCCTCCACCATTCAGGCCGACCACTACCTCATCTCTCCGGCCTTCCGCGAAGGCCAACTCGATCCGGAAACGCTTTCCTGGTGCCTTCGTCTTGTCCAGGACAATCCTCCCTGGCGGCTGTCGGTGCAACTGCACAAGCTGTTGGGCATTCGATAGTGCCGCTGTCGGCGGGTCAGTTATGCACTGGCGGGCGTGCCGCCAAGTGGCACCGTTCGAGTGAGCGAAAGTCGGCAACCGAAAAGCATACCAGGGATGGCCTTCCGCCCGCCCGATGGGTTTTAGGGGTGTCCGCACCCGTTTGTCTCAGCTTGGTGGCTCGGCTACCATAGGGTCCCCGTTTATTCGAACGGGAGGCTGGAAGGAGCGCCGGCCGCATTCAACCGCTGGTCATTACTTTGGGGATCGCATGAGTTACAAGCCGTTGCTCGACCTGAGGCAGACTGAGAAGGCAATTCGCACGATCAAGGAGTTCTTCCAGACGAATCTGGCTGAAGCGCTGAGTCTGTCGCGGGTCAGCGCCCCGCTGTTCGTCCTGGCCGACACGGGAATCAACGATAACCTGAACGGCGTCGAGCGGCCGGTATCGTTCCCGATCAAGGGCATGAGCGAGCGGAGGGCGGAGATCGTTCAATCGCTGGCCAAGTGGAAGCGGATGGCCCTGGCCGACTACGGCTTCAATGCCGGCGAGGGGCTCTACACGGACATGAACGCCATCCGTCCCGATGAAGTGCTCGACGAGATTCATTCCATCTACGTGGACCAGTGGGACTGGGAACGGGTCATGCGGCCGGACGAACGGAACCTGAACTTCCTGTGCTGGATCGTCGAACGCATCTATGAGGTCATCTGCCGGACAGAACAGCACATCGCAGCGATTCACCCGTGCATCAAACCGACGCTGCCGGACAAGATCCGGTTCGTACACTCGGTTGAGTTGGAGAAACGCTGGCCCGACTTGCCGCCGCGTGATCGCGAAAACCAAATTGCCAAGGAGCTCGGGGCGGTATTTATCATTGGCATCGGAGCCAAGCTGTCCAACGGCGAGCCGCACGACGGCCGGGCCCCCGACTACGACGACTGGATCACGCCCACTGAACGCGGACCGGGGCTTAATGGCGACATCTTCGTATGGAACCCGGTGCTCAACCGTGGGTTTGAACTGTCATCGATGGGTATCCGAGTGAACGCCGATACTCTCAAGCAGCAACTGGCCATCCGGGGCGCCGAGGATCGCCTCAATCTGCTGTTCCACAAACGGCTGCTGGCCGGCGAACTGCCACAGACCATCGGC
>MTKZ01110001.1_pt1 | contig 11776 bp, 7 predicted proteins | sample 1042781 | NCBI WGS metagenome assembly MTKZ01 (sample SAMN06212207, study PRJNA360539) | anaerobic digester metagenome | biome: Wastewater treatment plant; material: sludge; isolation source: anaerobic digester fed with sludge from wastewater treatment plant | place: Denmark: WWTP Viborg ...
GGCGAGCGAGACCATCCGGGCCGTATCCGGGCCGTATCGGGTCGAAAAAGTGAACCCCGTCACATCCCCAACAAGGTTGTTGCCATGACCGTTTTGTTTCGTGCGGAAGCATGTGATTTGCGCCGCTTGACCATCGTCCATCCGGCCGCCGGCGGACAGGGCGGATATGGCCCGGATGGCGAAGTCATTTACACGGAGCATCCGATCGGTTGTCCCAGTGTGCTGGTGGACAGCCGGGGCGCGGCCAAGGCCACGTTCATGTCCAACGGCAGCGTGGAATTCCGCGTTCGAGGCCACGACGGTCTGGATGTGGAGGTGTTGCGCGGGCATTTTGACCCGGTGGAAAAGCGCGAGGTTGGCGTGCCCTCGCAGGATCTCTGGCTGCGACTCGATGGCCAGGACGGCGCTCGGCCGTCTTTCGCCTCGCTGGTGAACCCGCAGCGGAACCTCAATCTCGAACCGGCGGCCATCAAGTTGGTGAAGCTCATTAGGCCGAACTGCACGTTCTGGTTTACGGCGGAGTTCGCACCGACCCCGACCAGCAGGCTCGAAACCGCCGTGGCGTTTTCGATGGTGCTGACGGACTCCGGCCCGGCGCTGCTGCGTCGCTGTCTGCTGCACAACGGCGGGCGGCAGGCCGTTTCCGGTCAACTCTGGAGCTTCTTCAATCTGATAGGCACACAGCGCTTCGTCTACAACAAGTCCGCCTGGTACGATCGCGGCCTGCCGCTGAGCCCCGATGAACTGGTGGTAGCGTCCACGGTGCCGGTGCCCAGTTCACTCCAGTTGAAGCGTCTCTCCGCCCGTGCCAGTGCGAATCTCGCGGCCGGCGAGGCGACCTGCGACGCGTTCCGTTTTGTCGGGGATTGTGCCGCCACCAGCGTGCTGCCGGCGGCCGTGCGCTGCGGAAGGCTTCTCGAACTGCCCGGTGATCCCGCCGCCTTCAACCGTTTTTCCAGTCCGACCATCACAGCCGTGCGGCGCGACTTTCGCCTGGTTCCCGGTGAAGACGCGGTGCTGGAAGAAGCGTTGCTCTACGTCACCGCGGCCGAGACGCTCGACCTTTTCGCCAGCCAGATGCGAAGCGACGGCACGAGCTATCCCGCGGTTGCGGCCGCGTTCAAGACGGCCGCCCGGAATTTGCTGACGCGCACCCCTGACGTTGGCGCCTGTGTCGCGCGGATGTCACCGCCGACTGACGCGGTCGCGGAGGCTCCGGCAGCCGAGTTCCGCGTGGCCATTCCGGCCGAACCCGCCGCCGCCTGCTATCTCAATTCCCTGTGGGCGGGTGTGGGCGAATTGTATGAAAACTGCCGGGCCCACGGCGCCCGTCTGGCCGACGGTATCGAACTGGGCACCCGCGACCGGGCGCAGGATATGTGGCCGATGCTCAAGGCGGATCCCGCCCGCGTTCGGGCCGACCTGCTGCACGGGCTGAGTTTCCTTTACCGCACCGTAACGAAACCGGTTCCCGCCGGCGTCCGTCCGCTGACCCGCCGGGAGAAGCTTCACGGGATGTTCCCGCGGCAATACCCCGAGCGCTGGCTTGACCGCAGCACACCCGTGCCCAACGACAATCGCCCGTACAACGACAGCGCCATCTGGATGGTGGATGCGCTCCTGCACTATCTGCGCGAGACGGGGGACTGCTCGATTCTTTCAGAGACCGTCCCGACTGTGCGTCTGACCGCCCCTGACGCTCCGGAAACCAGTGCCCTCGTCGGACACGACGAGTCGCTGCCGGTGTGGGAGGTGTTGCTGGAGGTTTTTGCCTGCTACCAGCGACAGGCGACGGACAGCCCTTATGGCATGATCCAGGCCATGTTCGGCGACTGGGCCGACCCGGTGGATATGTTCGGCACCGGCCGCGTCGGTGACAACACGACGCGGGGCGAGGGTCGGGGAGTGCTTGTCCGGCTTTCCTGTCATGTGTTCTGTTCGCTGACCACGGCCATCGAGATGCTCACGGACAGCGGATTCCGCACCCCGCGGCTGGAACGGGAAATGCCGGGCCTTCAGAGGTTTGCCGCTGTCTTACGGGCCGCCATTCTTCGTTGGGCCTGGGAGCCGGAGGGGCAGTTCGTGGACGCGATTCACGAATTGAAGGCGGATGGCTCTGTGCCCGACTACGGTCGCGGCGAAACCGGTTACACCCTCGGCTCGCGGCGTACGCAACGCNNGCGAGTATCATCATGCTCAGGTGATGATGCACTACTTCCGCTCCCGGGTGCCGGGGCAGGCGGACACGGCGTGGGAGCAGTTCAAGCCGGTGCTTTCCAGCGCCCGCGGCCCGGAGCTGTGCGGACCTTTCGACCAGACCTCCAACAGCTATGCGTGCGACCCCGACGATCCGCATTGCGGCGCGGGCATGAACTTCGGTTTGAGCGGGTCCATGGACTGGATGTTCGATCTGCTCGAATCGATCGCCGGTCTGAAGCTGGCGCTGCACGATCCGGGGCAACCCGATCTTCGCGTCGAGCCCAACTTGCCGTCTTCATTCGGCGGCAGCTATTCCCTGCACCGGATCTTGCACAAGGCCGATGGTCACGGGGGGTTCAGCGCCGTACCGCTGAACCTGACCATTTCTCCGGCCGCGACCGGGGAGGCGGCCGGAGTAACGGTGAACGGTCAGCCGGTGGAGCGGGCGGAAGTGGCCGACATCGCCGCGCATCGGCGGCTTGATCTCAGCCTGAGCATCGCTGTCGCGAGCAACGTCAGCCTCAAACAGACTTCTCGACAGGATTGAACCGAACACAGGAAGAATAAGATGAGCACGATGACACCGGACAGTCCCACAGACGCAGCGCCTGACAAGAAGACATTCCTTGCCTACCTGATGTTGATTTCGGGCCTCGGCGGCCTGCTCACCGGCGTCGATTTCGGCATCATCGCCGGGGCGTTGCTCTATCTCGACAAGACCGTCAACGTGACGGAGGGTGAGCTTTCCTTCGTCGTCGCCATGTATTCCATCGGCGGCTTTGCGGCGTCGCTGGTGGCGGGCATGTGCGCCGACTGGATCGGGCGCAAGAAGATGATGATCGCCGGCGGGCTGATGTTCGTCGTCAGCATCGCGCTCATTTACACCTCGCAAGGGTTCTGGTCGCTGGTCGTCGCACGGCTACTGATGGGACTCGCCGGAGGCGTGCTCTGCGTGGTGGTACCGCTGTACATGGCCGAATCTCTGCCGGCGGCCATCCGGGGGCGCGGTACTTCGGTCTTCCAGTTCCTGATGACCGTCGGCCTGCTGGCGGCCCTGCTGATCGGTTATGTCTTCGCTGCGTGGCATGACGCGGCAGTGAAACAGGCGGCCGGTGACACGGCACAGATTTTCGCCGCCGACAGCGCGGCATGGCGCAACATGTTCCTCACCGCGATGGTTCCCGGTCTCCTCTATACCATCGGCGCCCTGTTCCTCAAGGAGTCACCTCGCTGGTTGTTCCGACGCAACCGCGCCGCGGAAGCGGAAAGCATCCTGCGCCGGTCGCGTAGTGAAGAGGAGACAAGACTGGAGATTTCCGAAATGGGCCAGGCTGCCGGCAGGCAGACGGAAAGCGTCGGAATCGGCGACTTCATCTCGTCTCTCCTGCAGTACAAGTATGTGGTGCCTTTCATCATCGCCTGCATTGTGCTGGCCTGCAACCAGGCCACCGGGATTAACTCGATCATCGCGTTCTCTGCGGTGATCTTCCAGGGGGCGGGCATGAGCGATGTGCAGGCATCGCAAAGCGGGGTGATTCTTATGTCCATCAACTGCGCGATGACGCTGGTTGGCGCAGCCCTGGTGGATCGCCTTGGGCGAAAAATCCTGCTCTCCGTCGGCACGTTCGGGATCATTGTGTCCCTGACGATTTGCGCTTTTGTGTACCGTCAGTTTGAGGCCAAGCGCGTGGACATTGCGGACACGGTGGCGGGGCACATTTCAGTGGACGGCCGCGAGCTCTCCGTAAAGGTTGACGCGGCGACGCTCGGCTGGATGGACGGCGAACGCCCGGCACAGTTGAGCGTGCTCTACCGTTACGCGGACGACCGGGGTTATTCCCGGCAGGCCGTCGCGTCCGCCTTCTCGAACGCCCAGGAAGAAAGCGGCCGGACGCTGACCATCAAGCCCATGGTGGATGAGAAGTTCAAGAAGCTGCCCGACGGCACGATGGTGATCGAGAAAACAGAGAAAGACAAGGGAACGCTGACCATTCTGCGCGCCAAGTATGGCCCTATCCCGTCGCCCACCACCGGCTGGCTGGTCACATGCCTTCTCTGCCTGTTCATTTGCTTCTACTCCGTGGGGCCGGGCGTCTGTGTCTGGCTGGCGTTGACCGAGTTAATGCCGACCCGCATCCGCGCGACCGGCATGGGCATTGCCATGGTGCTCAACACCGGCGTCCAGATCCTCCTGCAGCTCTTCTTTCTCCCGGTGGTCGGCAACTACGGCTTCCATGCCATGTTCTTCCTGTGGGCCGGGTGCACGGTCATCTACTTCATCACCGCCGCGTTCTTCATGCCCGAGACCAAGGGCAAGACGCTCGAGCAAATCGAGGAATACTTCGATCGCAGATCCCGGGCGCGGGGATAAGCGGGGACAGGAACGAAGGGCAAGTGAAGATGGCCATCACAGGGGCAAGGCCGCCCAGTATCAGAACCAGTCCTCGATGTCGCTCCCGACGCATCTGAGCCAATCACTGAAATCCTCGATGTTCTCGCAGTCGCCGTCTCCGCAGTCGGCTCCCATCAGGACAAAGAGCAGGCTACCCGCGAGCAAGAGAAGCCAACCCCATGATCTGATCGCATGCCGCATGATTCGTAACTCCACCTGGTGCGTCCTTGGATCGCCACGCGATAACCCAAAGCATGCACTACGGACAAGCACTGATGGTCCATCCCGCGCAAGCCACAATCAAAAGCTCGCCTGGCGGGAGTTTCCCAGCCTGGCGAGTCCGGCTACGTGTTTAGCGTGCCGGGCTCTGGCTCTTTTTTGGCTGCTGGCGGTTTGCCGTACCATCTGGCGCTGCTCGCTGCGTCCGGCTGACACTCAGCGGCGCAGAAAAACCGGCAAACAATGTTTGATCCGCCCCCTGTCTCACACGGCTTTCACCCGGCGGCGACGGCGGTCGCGCCGGAAGCAGACCAGAGCGAGAGCCAGCAGGGCGAGCGTGGCCGGCTCAGGCGTGATGCTCAGGGTGCCGGTGGTATAGAGGTTTGAGATATCCCAGTTCAGTGATCCGGCGAGCGGCGGCAGATGGATGTCGGCGAACGTGCCCTTGAGGGAGCCCCAGTCCACCACGTCGAACGAGTCGCCCAGCGCGGGCATGAAACCGCCGAGAAGCGAGACATCCAGCGCGCCGTCAAGCGATAACAGTCCGGCCACGCTCACCCGATCATATGCTGCGCCGGGCGTCGTTCCCGCAATCTCGATGTCGAATGCCGCCAGGGGGCCCAACTCGACATCGCCGGCGAACGAGCCGAAGCCCGGGCTGTTGCCGGGTTTCAGATCGCCGTTGATCTCGACGACGCCGGTGCCGGTGAACGGCCCTGCCCCCGTCAGGCTGCCGAAGAAAACAGTCCGGCTGCCGGCGTTGGTGCGGATCTCCGCGCCGTTGTGTGTGACGTCGTCGAAGAACGTCACGACGCTGGCCCCGGAGGCCACGATCCTGCCGCCCCCGGAGTTGAGAACATCGCCATGGAAATCGGTGGTGCCGCCGCTGAGGGCGATCAGGCCGATGTTGCTCAGGCCGTTGCTCCCGGGATTGGCGCTGCCGCCGCGGAACACGCCTCGGCCGATGATCGAGCCGTTGCCCAGGTTCGAGAGCGTGTGCGTGTATTCGACCGTGCCACCCGCGAGGTCGATGATGCCTGGGTTGGTCAGTCCGGGCTGCTGGATGATAAGGTGATCGCCGGTTCGGGCGCGGATGGTGCCGCCCGTGCCGTTGTTCATCCCGCCTGAAAACCGACCGCTGCCCTGTACGGTACCAAAGTTGTTCGCGAAGAAGCCGGACACCGTGGCCTGCGAACCCTTCAGTTCCAGGACCCCGCCGTTGTTCTGCGCGAAATTCGCCGCACCCATCGTGCCGAAGTCCTCGATCTGGACGGTCTGGCCTGACTGGATGGTGATCGAATCGCCGGCGGTGACCGTGCCGAACTCTCCGACGCGCAGCGGCGCGTTGATTTCGAGATTGGGTACGTTGAGGGTACCCCCTTCGAGGGCCAGAGGGGTGTCGAGGTTCATCGTCCCGCCGGCGGCGGAGAGCGTCCGGTTCGTGCCCAGCGTGTGCGTACCCGCCAGGAACAGGTCGAGCGTTGACCCGGTGATGCCGGCCGCATTGGACAGGTTGATATTGCCGGCGGACCAGTTCACGACGGCGCCCGGAGTGACGTTGAGCGTGTTCAGATTGAGAATGCCGCCGTTGACGTTGACGGTGGCCGTCGTCCGCAGGTTCGTCGTGCCGTTCAGATTGACCGTCGCCCCGGGGCCGACGGTGAGAGTTCCCGAGGCGGCGGGCGCGCCGGCAAAGGCGCCGGCGATGTTGGCGGTGCCGCTGGACGTGAACGTCGCGTTCGCACCGGTAACAGTCAGAGTTCCCACGCCCCCGGTCGTCTCACCGATTTCGACCGCCCCGACTGTCGCCGTGGCACCGTTCTGGACGACGAGGGTGCCGTTGCCCGCGCTGCCGATGCGGTACGTGTTCGGCACGGTGAGGGCCGAGCCGGACTGCGTCACCGTCACCGACCCGATTCCGCTCGAGTTGAGACCGATACCGGCCGACCCGCCGGTTGTCGTGACCGTCGAGCCACCCTGAATGGTGAGCGTGCCGGTCCCGCTGGTGCCGACGAAGAACACCCCCGAACCGATGGTCGTCGAAAGGCCCTGGTCGAAGACGGCCGAGCTGACGACATCGGCTGTACCTCCGAGGGCAAAATTACCGGGCAAAAATGTGCCGTTAACCACCCGAAGCGATGTCGGGGTAACGTTATTACCAATGCCGTTGCTGACCGTGTCGGTCTGCTGGAACGTGAAGCCATTGAGGAACCACGTCACATTGCCCTGGCTCACCGTGTGCCGCAGGATCGTGGCCGAGCCGCTGAAAGTGACGTTGTACGTGTTCGGCAGGGCAAATCGCGCGATGCCGCCCGGACCCGGCGGGCCGAGCGGCGACCAGTTCGTGGGTGTACTGAATGTGCCTCCTGAGGTGTTGATCCAGTCGAACGTCTGGGCCCGGGCCATGCCGGCCGTGGACGCGCACGTGATTCCGACAACAATCAGTACAGAATTTCTTCGTCGCATGTTCATTATCTCCCTTCATGTATGAAGCCCGTGGACGCGCCTTTGTTAGCTGCTTGGCACCCCGGGCTCGAAGACGCCAATAGAAATGCGACAGAGTCCAGCGCTGGGTGGACTGCTGCAGAGATCGAGGGGAATGCGGCCGCAACCTGCAGGCCGAAGCACCCTCTCCCTCTTCTCACCTTGGCTCCTCAACCAAGGTCCACCGAGATTCTAGCCAGCAGTCTGGAAGAGACCACCAGAATCAACTGGCTTTGAGCGAGGAGAGAGCACGAGTCGGCACGAGGTCGCTTATCTTCTGCCCCGCGGGCCTTCAGGGGTCCCATCCCACAAATACTTCTGCCCGGTGGTTCATGTTGCGCTCCCGACACAGCGCATCTGAACCGGCACACTTGCAGGACTGCGCAGCGCTGCCCCCGAGAAGGACCAGGCAAGATCATCAGTTGAGCCAATGCTGAGTCAGGCAATCGGTTCCCTCAACAGCGCGAAGACACGTACACGCACTCCGGCGGATACTGATGCCGGGCAACCATGGTATTCTCGCAGCATGNNCCGCCGCGTTCTTCATGCCCGAGACCAAGGGCAAAACGCTGGAGCAAATCGAGGAATACTTCGATCGCAGGTCCCGAGCACGTGGACAGACAGAAACACAAGTGAACGGCAGGTAAATGCGGCGAATCTGAGGGCAGGTTCTTGAAAAACACGGGGCAGGCAGGTGCAGAGCTCCGGGCCGATTCTGGCAGCCACTCTGTTTTGACTTTTTCTCGCCCATTTGTTCAGATAGTGTGCAGACTCGTCCTCGGTAGTGTGCGTCGGCTGAGCCGGTGGACCAGGCCGATTGACAGGTCGCGGCTGGTGTTTCTTGCGATGGTCGTTGGAGCACGGGCGGGCTCATGGCACATACCGGCCTGGTACTCTCGGAACGCTACGAGCATCACGACACCGGTCCGCATCATCCCGAGAGCGCTGAGCGCGCAAGAGCCATCCGCCTGCGGATGCGTGAGAGCGGCCTGGCAGACGCGGCTCTGCTCATCGACCCGAGACCGGCCGACCCGTCGGTGATCGACCCCGTTCACCCACCTGAGTACGTATCCCGGTTCCGGCACGCCTGCGAGGTCCGGGCGGGTTTCATCGACACGCCCGAATGTCCCGTTTGCGACGAAACCTACGAGATTGCCCTCCTGGCCGTGGGCGGATTGCTGCAGGCCGTCGATGCGGTGATGGAAAAGCGCATCCGCAATGCTTTTTGCGCGGTTCGGCCCCCGGGACACCATGCGGAGCGGCGCCGGGCGATGGGCTTCTGCTATNNGATGGGCTTCTGCTATCTGAACAACATCGCGATCGCCGCCGAGTATCTGCGGTCACATTACGGTCTGGCTCGCGTGGCGATTGTCGATTTCGACGTCCACCACGGCAACGGAACCCAGCACCAGTTCGAGCGCGACCCGAACGTGTTCTTCTGCAGCATTCATCAGGATCCGAACACCCTTTACCCAGGTTCGGGCTTTGACTGGGAGAGGGGGCAGGGCGATGCCGTCGGCACGACGCTTAATATCCCAGTGGCCGCCGGCAGCGGGGACGCAGAATACAAACGAGCATTTGAAGAGATCATCCTGCCGGCGGTCGGCGATTTCACACCGGAGTTCGTCTTGGTTTCAGCAGGCTTTGATGGCCATCGAGATGACCCCCTCGCCTACATTCAGCTCAGCACCGCCTGTTATCACTGGATGACGTACCGATTGGTCGAGCTGTCGGGCGAGGTCGCACAACACCGCCTGGTAAGTACCCTGGAGGGGGGCTATGACCTGGACGCCCTGGCTGACTCGACGCAAGCTCATGTGGAAGCACTGATGACTGGGTGAAGCGTTCCTGGGCTGTCAGGCCTTGCTCTGACGACCGGTCAGCACGTACGCGGGACTTCTCCGAGAACTGAACACCAAGAACCAGTAGCTTCTGACTACGCCACCACGTCCACACTGCCGCTACCGGTTCCTGACACCGGAGGGGCAGCCCCGGCCGATCCGCCGCCTGCGTAAACGTCGACCGCCATCTGTTGCGTCATGGCGACCATCTGGCTGCTTTCAAGGCTGAACTGCGAGGATGAGTACATGAAGGTGCCGCCGGCCTGAGAAGCCTGCTGCTGTTGCTGGAGGAGGCTCAACATCAGGCCGAGGAGGCCCTTCTTTTCGTCTTCATCGCTGCTTTGCATGTACTCCAGCATCAGAAGCAGGAGCATCGCCCCGAGCATCTGGTTGTCTGCCAGCACCGGGCCGTAAGTGCCCACGAAGGACTCGACATTGGCGGAGATCGATGTCTGTGAGAGCGCGACGGCCGACTGGCTGGCCGATACGGATGCTCCAGCCACCGCCCCGTTACCCTTGGCCGCCAGGCCACCGTCAATGCCGCCTGACCGGCCTGGCGGTGTGAACTGCGCCGGCTGACCCGGTACTGCTCCCCCGTAACCACTGATTGGTGATACCGCGCTCATCGTCCCTCCTCCCGGTTTTCGCACTGTCCGCGTTACCCCTGCTCGATGGGCATGGGGCAGACCGCGTACCGACCAGGCAGGACCGAGGTATCGGGATTCGATGCGATCACAAAAACTTAAATAACAGATGGTTACGAGGAAAGATCGGATCGTCCGATTTGTATCGTTTATGACGACGCGCTTGAAAGGGAACGGTCGAGGTTTGGTTAAGGCGCCGGAACTTCTGGGCAAGGATATGGTTGCGTCACACGGCACATTCAACGGAGCGAACACAGGCACGGTGGACGCACGGGTGCTTGCCGGTGTCCGCCGGTTCCGCGATGATCAGACCGGTCGCGTGCCGACCGTCGCCGTGACCGAGAAGTGAGTACCGCGAGGATGGCAGGGATGGCCGACAAGACCGAACACGGCAGGCAAGGCAGTCTCACGGTGGTTACCGGCTGTATGTTCAGCGGCAAGAGCGAGTTTCTGGTCGCGCAGCTTCAGGAGGTCGCCAGGCAAGGCCGGCCGCTCGCGGCTTTCAAGCACAGCTCCGATAACCGTTACGGCCATCGGGACATCGCGTCTCATAGTGGGCATCGGTTCAAGGCCGTGGCCGTGCCGGATGCATCGAGAATTGCGGAGCTGGCGGGCACGGCCGAGGTGGTTGCCGTTGATGAGGGACAGTTCTTCGCCGGCAATCTGGTCGACGTCTGCCGGGAGCTGGCTGCCGGTGGCAAACGGGTTATCGTCGCGGGGCTGGATCTGGACTCGTGGGGCCTGCCGTTCGGTCCGATGCCCGAGTTGGCACAAACAGCCGATCGCGTCATTCGTCTTCAGGCGGTGTGCGTGAGGTGCGGCCGACCTGCCGATCACACACAGCGTCTTACCCCGATCGCCGGACAGAAAATGGTCGGCGGTCCCGACTGCTATGAACCCCGCTGTGCTGCTTGCTTCGAAGCGCCGCCAATCGAAATGCGATGCTGACAGCTCGTGCGTCGCCCGCTCCGTTTTCGGCGGCATTCCCGGAACACGCGGGATATCATTTTTTTCCGACGAGACCTGCGGTCCCAGGTTGCGCATACCGGACGGCCAAGCGGACCGTGTTCCCGCGCAGCCAGGCTTCCCAAATTATCCGATTGCCAGGCGAGGCTGACGTTCCACAGCGGCGTCCTGCGCGACCGGGTCGGNNATGATGGGGGAGATTGAGTGGTTCTCTGTCGGGAGATCTGTTCTTCGATTCGTGAGACGATCTCTCGCAGGGGCTCTTCCTTGATTCCCGCGGGCGTCTGTCGGGCCACGATTTCGTCTGCGGCGAGCAGACGCTCAATTTTCCGATTGGCCAGGATCACGGTCGAATGGTTCTTGTCGCCCATGAACCGCCCGATCTCGGGAAAGCTCATGCGGGTGTGCTTGCGGGCAAGGTACATGGCGATGTTGCGAGCCAGGGCAAGCGTGCGCGTCTTGCGGGAAGTGTGCAGATCGGCCGGCGTCAGCCCGAAATACGTGGCGACGATCTGATCGATGTCGTCGAGACCAAGGCCCCGCTGCGTTCGGGCCAGGTGGTCGGCCAGCGCGTGCCGGGCCAGGGAAAGCGTGATCGGCTGATGAGCCACGCGGCTGAACATGATCAACTTGAGCAGGGCACCTTCGAGCTCGCGTACGTTGGCCTGGAGATGCTCGGCGATGTACGAGATCACCTCCTGCGGAACGGGCTGCGACGTGGCCAGGCGAGCGCGGTGGTTCAGAATCTCGCAACGCATCCGGTAATCAGGCACGTCGATCCGCACGACCATCCCCGCCACAAAGCGATTGACGAGTTGCTCGCTGAACTGCCCGATGAGCTTGGGATGCGAGTCGCTGGCCAGAACAACGTGTTTACGCTGCCCGTCGATGGCGTTGAAGGTGTGGAGAAACTCCTCCTGGGTCGCTTTCTTATTGGCGAGGAAATGCACGTCATCGATGATCAGAACATCCACATGACGGTACCGTTGCCTGAAGGCCTCGATCCGTTTGGTCTGCAGGGCATGAATAAA
>MTKZ01008808.1_pt1 | contig 11774 bp, 15 predicted proteins | sample 1042781 | NCBI WGS metagenome assembly MTKZ01 (sample SAMN06212207, study PRJNA360539) | anaerobic digester metagenome | biome: Wastewater treatment plant; material: sludge; isolation source: anaerobic digester fed with sludge from wastewater treatment plant | place: Denmark: WWTP Viborg ...
TGCTATCCAGCAGGTACAGACTGGAAGAGAACTGTAGTTATTGCATACAGAGATTCTCAAGAACCTTTTAAATAATTAAACTTCCTTCTTAGCTTTTTTCTCCTCCCAAACAGGTTCCTCTTTAACTACCTTTGTGCTTTCACTTGTAGGTCTTTCAGGAATGACAAGCAGAAGGATTAGGTAAAGAAATAATCCACTACCACCACCGAAGGAAAAGAGAACAAAAACCACTCTTACTATTACTGGGTCAATATCAAGATACTCCCCTATTCCACCACATACACCAGCAAGAACTTTGTTTGTATCTGAACGATATAGCTTTTTCATTTTTTAATTTTCTAATATTAACACCACATTATATCAAATCTTCCTATATCTCCATAAATAGAATATACTAAAAGTAGTTAAATTCTTAATCAAAATATATGACAAAAAGACATCAAGTATACAAATGTAATATCTGTGGAAATATNNGAAGGTAACGAAAAACATTTGCCAGTAGTTGAAGTTGACGGTGAAAATATTAAAGTTGTTGTTGGTTCAATACTACATCCTATGGAAGAGGCTCATTATATTGAATGGATAGAGGTAATAAATGGGGATCAAATTTACAAGAAGTATTTAAAACCCGGAGATACTCCTATAGCAGAATTTCAAATCCCCAATATTACGCAACTCCATGTTCGAGAATATTGTAATATTCACGGATTGTGGGGAGTAACAATTTAAGGTCTAAAGTCCAGTTGAGAGCATTTGGACAAAACTATTCATGTCATTGAAAACATGAACCCTTGACAATGAAAGTCTATTTCTCATTGAAATATCAATATACTTTCCACAGGAAAATCCTAAGCGATATCCGCTACTAGCGACAATCCCAAATGCATTTCCTTTAGCAACACATCCGGGATATGCAATAGAGTTAACTGTTTTGCCAGTAATGTTCTCAAGCAATCTTTTACTGCTAGTTGCTTCAGAGAGAATTCTTTCATCGGGTACTTTTGAAAAATCCACATGAGTACTTGAATGGGATTGGATATCCATTCCATTATCAGACATTTCTTTTATCTCACTCACTGAAAGGTGCGATCTAGTTGCTACTACAAAAAAAACTCCTGGGATTTTGTATTTTTTTAGAATGGGATAAGCCACATCATAATGAGTTCTAGTGCTATCATCAAAAGTAAGCATGACAGTTTTTTGTGTAGGTTGTATCCCTGATTGAAGTATCGAATATAATTCAGATGTATTAATAATTCTATAATTCTTTTTAATTAAGTATGCAACCTGTTTCTCAAAAACTTCGGGAGATACATACAATCCACTAATTTCTTCTCTCTCTGCCAAACCAATGTGGTGATACATTAAAATTGGCAAACGAATTTTTCCTTGAACTAAAGGAAGTGGAGTAACATCGTAATCAGATTGAATGTTATCATTTTTTGTCAATGGGACAATGTCAAGAGATTTAAGTATTGGTGAGAAGAAGAGTTTGTTTTGACCATCTTTCTCTAGAACGGTGAGAAGGATATTGGAGTAAGGAAGATTAAATTTCTGACAGAAGAGGAGCTCCATTAACAAACCTCTATCGGGTTTCTCCCCTTTAATCAAGCTGTTTTGAAGCAAGATAAAACGCTTTTGTAAATTAATCAACTCTTTATCTTCGGAATTTAACTTTCTTGACTCTTGAGTTAAGTAATTTAGATATGCAGTCATTGTATTAAGCAAATTATTGTTAACACCTATCTCTATTTCAATAGATTGGCTATTTTCTTTCTTAACTGGAGGAATTTCCCTACTTAATGTAAATCCTCCACTCTCCCATTTCTTAACTACTTCTTGATCATTAAGTATAAGGTTGTTAGTATTCGCAATTAGGAATTCTTTTGATAAGTTGTATTTTTGGTAAAGTTCAAGGATTCTAAGAGATTGAGTAAAATTCTCAAATCCTAATAAGTTTAGGAAATTTCTCTTTTGTGTATTTATTTGAATTAATTCATTGACACAGGAATTTAGCTTTTCTTCTATCTCAAAAACATTGCAAAGAGACAAAGAAGTCATTATTTCGTTAACGATATTCTGATGAAAAGGAGAAATGGTGTTTACGATAATCCCATTGTTTATTTTTGTTTTAATGTCATTGAGCTTTTTTAATGCAACATTTTGAATGTAATCATTTCTAATTGAATCTAAATTTGAAAGAAATATTAATGTTAATAGTTGATCATTAATAAGAATAGGCGTTTCATTCTCGGAAAACTGAGATATTAGTGATAAATAATTAGAATTTTCTTTTAAATCTATTACCGTTTTACCATAATTGAGTAATTGACCAATTCTTTCACTATCGATGTCAATTTTGTTCTTTTCAATTTCTTCAGAGAAATTTGATGGCAATAACTCTAAGTTTGTTGGATATTCTAATGATATTGAATTGTTTGTAACATCTATGTTCTTTGGAAAATGATATGGTTGGAAAGCGGAAGAGGTTTGGCTAATAAATGAAAGGTGAAAGAAAAACAAGGCCAATACAATAGCGACTGCAACAGTTATAAATGATAACAAAAGTATAATATACTTTTTATTTTTTTTCTTCATTTTTTAAATAGTTATCTATTGCAGCTTTTAAGGCTTGGGCTGCCAAATTAGAACAGTGCATCTTAACAGGAGGAAGTCCACCCAAAGCTTCAGCGACATTTTGATTTGAGATCTTCAGTGCTTCCTTTATATTTTTTCCTTTAACCATTTCAGTAATCATACTACTTGTGGCAACAGCTGCTCCACATCCGAAGGTCTGGAATTTTATGTCTGTTATTACATCATTATCTATTTTAAGGTAAATCCTCATAATGTCTCCACATCTTGGATTCCCTACTTCCCCCACTCCATCCGGATTCTCGATGCTTCCAACATTCCTTGGGTTCATAAAATGATCCATTACTTTTTGAGAATACTCTTCCATATTTTTTTCTAAATAAATTTAGTATTTTGTTTCGGGATATAAGGGAGACATTTGTCTTAATCTTTCTATTATAGGAGGAAGATTCTCAAGCAAAAACTCAACTTCTTCTTTGGTATTCTCCAAAGAGAAACTAAGTCTTAATGACCCATGGGCAATTTCATGAGGGAGGCCAAGTGCAAGAAGAACATGAGATGGTTCCAAAGAGCCAGAAGTACATGCTGAACCACTTGAGGCACAAATCCCAAGCTGATCTAATAAAAGAAGGATTGATTCTCCCTCTATATATTTGAAGCACACATTAACATTTCCTGGTAATCGTTTAATCCTATCCCCATTAACAATTGTGTCTGGGATATTCTTTATTATTTCCTCAATAGTAAGCTCCCTCAATTCTTCAAGATAGTTTCTTTTTTTTGATATATTTTTGATAGTCAATTCTGCTGCTGTCCCGAAACCTACTATACCCGCGACATTCTCAGTTCCAGCCCTGTGGAATTTCTCCTGCCCACCGCCATCAATCAGTGGATCAATATTAGTTCCCTTTTTGATAAATAGAGCGCTAACTCCTTTTGGACCATTAATCTTATGCGCCGAAATAGTCAATAAGTCGACATTAAGTTTCTTAACATCAATCATAATATTCCCATAGGCTTGAACCGCATCTGTGTGAAAAAGAATCTTTTTCTCATTTGCTATCTTCCCGATTTCTTCAATGGGTTGAATTGTTCCAATTTCGTTGTTAGCGAACATTACAGAAATAAGGATAGTATCCTTTCTTATCGCTGACAAAATGTCTTTAGTTTCCACAATTCCATTTTTTTTAACTGGAACATATGTAACCTCAAACCCGTTTCTTTCCAAATTTTTGCATGTATTTAAGATAGCATGATGCTCAATATTTGTAGTAATTATATGATTACCTTTTTTTCTGTTAGCATAAGCTATACCTTTAATCGCCCAATTATCGGATTCAGTCCCAGAACCGGTAAAAAATATCTCTTCTTTATCTGCATTAATAGAATTAGCAATTTTTTCTCTAGCTTTCTCAATTGCCTGTCTTGCCTCTCTTCCTAGAGAATATATAGTTGAAGGATTCCCATAGCTGTTTTGAAAAAATGGCATCATACTCTTAAAGACTTTTGGTGAAACTCTTGTAGTTGCTGCATTGTCAAAATATATGGTCTTTTGATTCATAGCTCTATTTTATCATTTCTTCTTGTTCCTTTCATTAATATTTTTCTTTTAATATCAAATTGATATACTAAATGAAATAAATCTCAATTTATTCAAACGAAATGGAAAATATCTTAGATAGAGAAACAGTATCTCCTGAAGAAGAGGAGAAAAATGAAGAAGCGATTTATTACAAAGAAATATCTTGCTCAAGTTTTGAGGAGGCTGTAGAAAAAGTTGTAACGGAAGAAGATTATAACAGAATTATTCTTTGTGATNNCTTTGGAATCTTAGAGAAATTTACGGAGACAGGGTTGTTATAGTTACAAATAGGAATCCTCGCTTGAATCTATTCTTAAGCTCAAGATATTTGATTAATAAGACTGAGGAAGTAAAGGAGAATAACGGTCCAGAATTAAAAGTTTTTCATTCTTTACTTAAACAGGTTCCATTTCTTGCTAGAAAAGAGAAAGAGAAATTCCTTGAGTATGCAGGTTCGATTCTCCCTCATAATCGAGAGTTATTAATTACCTCAATAGAGGATTGGAGTGTTGTTTCTTTAAATAGAAAGTCTTTTTTGATTAATATTTCAAAAGAATTAAGTAAAAGGTATGGAATTAAAAGTGGAATTATTAATTATGTAATAAAAAAATAAAGTTCTACTCCTCTTCGATCAAGAATGAGACCTTAGCCTTCTCACTTGCTTGGAAGGTACCTTCTTTTTCATAATCTTTTATTACTTGAATACATGCCACATCTGAGGAAGGAGCGGTAATTGTAAGAAGTACGGATACTTGTTCTGGATAGCTTTCAAGCACAATCTCCTCTGTCTTTGCTTGATGGCAAGGTGTAGGAAGAGTTCCTGTGATTTTGTAATCCCACATATTTACCTCTTTATTATCGAACTGGTATTTGGCAACAAAATTAAATCCCTTTTTCTCAATTGTAAACTCTCCAGCTCTCTTATCATTATCTGGATTATCTTGGGAATTCTTATCAATTACCATTACTTTTAGAAAAAGTCCGGCTATTACAAATAATAGAATTAGAAAGAAACCTGCTCCAATAACTCCCTTCTTATTCATTTTTTTAAGTTGTTAATATTAGTTTTTCTCTGCTTTACAGAGTGTATCATTAATACCCAAATACATCCAAGCATCATCAAAATTCCAGAGACTACCATAACAACATCGAAATACACTTCTCCAAGGTTAGCAAGACCTCCAACCAGTAAGCTTATCAAGGCTGTTGAAAGGCTGATAATTGTTTCGTAGAAAGCATATTGTGTTCCCTCAATGCCACTGTCGATATTAGTTGCAAAAAGCTTTCTCCAATTTGTGACATTTAAACAGGCACCAATTCCAAAAATAAATTGAAGAATGTAGTAATGAGAAGGAGTCACGATATTTGGGTAAAGGGTGTATGGTAACCCCATCAATATTACACCTGTAGCAAGAAGAAGAATTTCATCCTTGTCTCCCTTTATTTTGTCTGTTAAATAGCCCATTGGAATCTGAAATAAAGATCTCGTAAAGAAGTAAATAGAAGTTCCAATTCCAACGAATTTTATAGCTTCAACACCTAATTTTTGTGAAAGATAAATTCCAGACAGAGCAGAGATTATTAGGAAGGGTCCCCAAGTGAACATATCCGCAAGGGTAAGTAATATTACAGTATTATTTCTCCCCTCCTTTTTTAATTTAGACATATATAATAAGATAGCTTGTTGGAAAATATTTATCAATATGCTAAATTGAATTATGAATCTGCCCTATTCTGAATATGTTAATATTGCATTATTTCTTTTTTCTTCAATAATTCTTTTTCTTTATGCTATAGATAGCTTAGGAAAAGAGTTTTTGGATCTGGCAACAGAGAGTTTTAGAAAAATAATATCCAAATTATCTAAAAATCGTTTATTAGGTGCATTTGCAGGTGCTATTAGTACTGCTCTAGTTCAATCCAGTACTGCAATGACAACAGTATCCATGACACTGGTAAATACTGGGATTATTTCCTTTCATGACAGCCTGGCAATTATTTTTGGAAGTAGTATAGGTACAACCCTTACTGCCCAGCTTGCTCTTCTTACCTCTACTCCGGTAGCTCCAATCCTACTAATAGTTGGTTTTCTATTTAGATTTGCACCAAAAAAAATAAAAATGGCAGGAAAGCCAATTTTCTTAATGGGTTTCGTTCTATTTTCATTAAATCTGTTAACCATTGCTATAGAGCCTCTTAAAAGTAATCCAACATTTCTAAGCATATTTTCTTCGCTTTCCTCTCCATTTGCTGCATATATACTTTCAACTTTTTTCACAGTCATAGTCCATTCCAGTTCCATTACTTCAGGAATTGTGGTCGTTTTAGCTGCTCAGGGTTTGTTGCCAATTCCAATAGCTATACCAATGATTCTTGGTGCGAACTTAGGAACAGCTGTAAGTTCTTTATTAGTAACCGCAGATATGAGTCTTTATGCCAAAAGAGCGGGATATGCTAATTTCTTATTTAAAGCCATTGGCTCCTTTGTGTTTTTACTTTTTGTTGATAAATTTATTCTACTTTTAACGTTTATAACCTCAAATTTAGGTCAACAGGTAGCTCTAGGTCATCTAATTTTCAATGTGATAAATACTACCGCTTTCTTGATACTACTCAATCCTTTTGAAAAACTTGTAAATAAGTTAGTTCCTGGTACGGAGGAGGAAATTTTATTTCAGACAAAGTATATTGAAGATATTGAACCAAAAAAGGTAATTGAAAGTTTTGATGACATCAAAAAAGAAATAGGTCATTCTATAGAAATCACTATCAGAATTTACAAAAAAGCGTTAATGCTCTACTACAACTCTTCTCAAAAAATAGTAATGGAAATCAAAAAATTTGAGACTTTGAATGACTTTTTGGATGATGAGATTACGAAGGCATTACTTTCGACAACAGGTAATAGGTTATCAAGGAAATTAGCGAAAGCATCAATTATGTATGTTAAGGTCTCAAATACCATTGAACAACTTGCAGATTTAGGGATAGATTTTAGTAAAGTTTTTATCAGAATGCATACCTTGGACGTATCTCAGGATGAAATCCCTATAGGGAAACTTACTGAGATTTTTAATTTGCTTATTAATTTATTTAAAAGTATTGAGTCCCAGATTAATCATCCAAAGGAATCAGAGTTACTTGAAATCAAATTAAAAGAAGAAGAGATTTATGGAATTATTAATGATGAATTTAATATACATGTAAGAAAGCTACAAGAGAGTCAAACTTATCATGGGAATATTTTTGTAGATGCCATATCAATCATTGAACTTTCAGTATCAAAAGTTCGTGAAATTAGAAAATTACTTCTCAAATATGTAAGAGAATTTAATTAAGAAGGTTATAGAATATTCACTTCTGGTATCAGCTCAACCCTAAAATTCTTTTTAACATCCTTTTTCATCTTATCAGTGAATTTTTTTACTTCAACTCCCGAAGCTTTCATATTTGTTACAACGCAAAGAGCATGCTTCTCATAAACTCCTACATTTCCTTCCCACCTACCTTTCCATCCGAGCTCATCTAAAAGTCTTCCTGCAGGAATCTTTACATATTTGCCATCTTTGGAAGAATTTTTTTGCTTGGTAAAGTTCTCAACAGGGTATGCTTGTAAGTCAGTAATTTTTTTTGACAGCTCTAAATACTTCTGTTTGGGAACAATTGGATTTTCAAAAAAACTTCCACATGTCCCACACTCATCTACATTTGGTAATCTTTTACTTCTTTGTTTAATAATTGCTTCCATTAAATCTTTGATCTCATATGGTTCTTTTGCAAAAGACTGTAATTCTTCTAAAATTGAACCGTATCTTCCTGCTCTCTCGTGATAGCTAAGTTCAAACTCCTTTGTATGCTTTTTCAAACGGAAAGTTGCAGATGTAATCAATATTCTGTTTCTCCAAATGTTTTTAAAATTGCTTCTTCGGTATTCATATCCGCACTCTGAAGGTAAATAGGTATTTCGTTCATTTGTTTCTANNCCTGGAATCATTACAAGGTTCTCAATCCCTGCATAATCATTTATCACACACCATCTCACAAATTCGTCCCAAATCTCTCCACTTCCAACTTGAATGTCAACATACTCTTCCGTTTCATTTATTATTGATTTCCCCTTAAAATTGGGTATTAGTACAATCCCATCCCAATCGTTAAGCAAAAGTGTATTACTTCCACCACCCAAAATTAATATTTTCTCATTTTTAATAATCTCGAGATTCTCAGCAATTTGTTTGAGATTGTTTAGGAGAAGAAAATACTTTGCTTTAGAATCAATTCTGAATGTATTGTATTTTTTTAGAGAGATATTTTTTCTAATATTCATTTCTTGGAAATTATTTAATATATTTTCTTGGAACTCTCTCAGTTACATTGCTTAAGAGATCCCACATTGATCTTTCACTTCTCTTTGAAACATCATGCAAGGAGATTCTGTCTCCCCACAATTCTACTTCATCTCCCACATATCCCTCCCCGTCAATGCCAAGGCTTGCCATGCATTGATCCATACAAATTCTTCCAATTACCGGATACTTCTTCCCATTTAATAATATAATTCCTCTGTTACTTAGTGAACGAGGGTATCCGTCTGCATAGCCTACAGGAAGTGTAATAATTCTTTCTTGAGACTTAGTAATATATGTATTTGCATAACCCACAGGACTTCCTTTTTGTAAAACCTTAAAATACAATACTTTTGTTTTAAATTGCATCGCGGGTTTTAGTATCTTTTGGAAATCTTTGTTTAAAGAGTATCCATACATCATTATCCCAGGTCTTACCATTGTGAAAAAGGATTCTTCTAATCCCCGCGAAATTGCACCACTATTTGCGAGATGTATTAATGGGGGTAAAGAAAAATATTTTTTTACATATTCTAAAACGGTATTAAATCTCTCAAGTTGTAAATCAGTAAACGAGGGGTTGTCATATGAATCTGCGAAATGTGAGAATATCCCAACTATTTCAATATTAGGAAGTGAAAAAGCTTTCTTTAAAAATTGCTCCTTTCTATCCCATTGAACACCAATCCTTCCCATCCCTGTATCGATTTTTAGATGTACCCTAGCTTTAACATTTAATTTTTGTGCAGCAATTGAGATGTTCTCTAATTTTTCTATGGAAGATCCTGTAATATCAATATCATTTTGCAGGAAAAGAGAAATCTGATTATTATCGATTGCACCTAGAACAAGTATTGGAATTTTTATGCCTTTTTCCCTTAACCACAAAGCTTCTTCAATATATGCGACTCCAAGATAGTCTAATTTCAATTCTTCTAATTTCTGGGATATTTCAACAAGTCCATGGCCATATGCATTCGCCTTAACAATTCCAAGAATTTTTCTACTTCCAACGATGTTTTTTATGACAGAGATATTATTCTCTAGATTGGATAAATATATTTCAGCTCTAGTTGGTCTATTTTCAAACAGATTGCTATTAAACATCAGTATTATTCTACTAGTTTGGACTAGACTTGTTAAGGATGGTAGAATATTTAAATAGAGTTAAATTATTATTTCAAAAAATATGGGATATGTAGGGAATATTGAAGAGATTACTGAGCAGAATAGTAATTTCAGAAAAGTTGTTTTTACTGGTAACCATTTACAGTTGGTTGCTATGTCTTTAAAACCTGGTGAGGAGATTGGAGAAGAAATTCACCCAAAAGTAGATCAATTCTTTAGAGTTGAAGAAGGAGAAGGAAAGGTAATTATGGATGGACAGGAGCAGGCATTTTCAGAGGGTTTTGCAATTGTTGTTCCATCTGGGACATTGCATAATATTATTAATACGTCACTCACTGAGGAGTTAAAGTTATATACCATTTACACTCCAGCTAATCACATTGACGGAACAGTTCATGCTTCAAAAGAAGATGCAATGAACGACAAACAGGACGAGGCTTTCTCTGAAAAAGTAAATGCATAGGAAATAAGCAGTGGGACTACCTTGAAAGAATTCATGTGGTAGTCCCACTCTTTTGCTGTTTAAATTCAATGTTGGGCTTTGTCTCCGTTTGTTCTTTTAACACACGGTTTTTGTTTTTCTCTTTCCAAATTTTTACTTTCAATCCTTGTTGCCTTATCTGGCTTCTTTTTCACTAATCGCTCCTTTCCCGAGGATTAATATTCAAAGAGTGAGTAAATAGATAAAAAGTATTTTAAACAGCCATCTATTATAATAAATGGTTTAGACAAACGCAAACTATAATGCTTTCATAAATTATGATAAAATTAAACATATGAAAGAAAGAGATTACCCTTTAGATATTCTAAAAAGCATTGCCATTGTGCTAATGTCATCTGTTCACGTCAACTCTCTTCTTCAAGTTAATTCAGGCATATTAGATAAAATTACATTTCTTGGGGCAACTGTTTGTTTCTCTGTTTTTCTTTTTGGTATTGGCTTTGTCGCTGGTAAAAAAATTACTAATGTAGAAAAAGATTCTTGGAAGAAGGTTTTGCACAAGATATTGTTAATTTATGTTTGCTATCTGGTCATCGGTATCGCTTCCTACTTTATTTCTAAGGGTCAATTATCATTTATATCAATTTATAATATTGCCATACTAAATAATCTTCCTGAGTACTCAGAATTTCTAATCTCCTTAATCTTTTTTACTCTTCTTACTCAATTAATTCATAAACCTTTACAAAAGCACATAAGCAAGCCATATTTATTAATTGAAATATCTATTTTACTTTTTATTGTTGGTAGTATATTAAGTACATTTGAATTATCAAATAGTGTCTTAATTTGGTTGCAAAAACATTTAGTAGGTTCTCAAAATGGGACTCATGTATTCCCAATACTTCAATATATGCCAATATATGTTATGGGAATTTTGTTTGCTAAATACAGATCAAAAATTGTATATTTTTGGGTATTCTCCTTATCTTTTCTCCTTCTGGTAATTTTAATGGCACTAGGAGCTCCTGGGTGGTATAGATGGCCTCCATCTCTAAATTTCCTTCTTTATGGTGTAATATTCATTTCATTGTTTATGTTTGCTTTTCAGTTTGTTAAAAGAAATCGCATAATTGATTTTTTTAATAAATTTGGAAGGAATCCATTACTCTCAGTTGTTCTTATCACAATACCAAGTTTTGTTCTTGCATACTTTTTAAATACTCCAATTAAGTCTGATCTAATTCTTTGGGGAATTAATCTTGGTGTACTTCTCTTCGCCTCCATAATTCTCTTTTTCCTAAAAAAGTAATTTCATGGTATAATATACTATGGGACGTAACAATGGACAGAAATTTACAACTTTCTTTCTTTCAATCCTAATATTGGCTTTGAGCTTTGGCGTATTTACGATTTTCAAAAATAATTTAGATGCTCAGTATAAAGCCAAAAAAGAAAGTTCCCAAGAGGTTAAAGGGGATGCAAAAAGTGTGGATTGTGCTACGATTCAACCTTTAATCCAGAATGTAATAGAAAACGCTTCTTTGCCAAGAAAATGGTATTTAAAAGAGAGTGTTAAAGGAACAACTCAATCAGAAATTCTTCTTGAACTAGTAAATTCATCAATCCAAGATACCGATTTAGAATTCTTTACTTTAAAGTATGCTGTTGATAAAAGTGA
>MTKZ01003958.1_pt1 | contig 11771 bp, 9 predicted proteins | sample 1042781 | NCBI WGS metagenome assembly MTKZ01 (sample SAMN06212207, study PRJNA360539) | anaerobic digester metagenome | biome: Wastewater treatment plant; material: sludge; isolation source: anaerobic digester fed with sludge from wastewater treatment plant | place: Denmark: WWTP Viborg ...
GACGATCGACATTCTTCGCGTCTCGGGTGGTCGAGCCATCGAGCACTGGGGTGCTGCCGTCTGAGGATTCCTCGCGCACCCCAGCGCTCGACCACCCACTCCTACTGCTTCGAGCGGGCTCGCGTCGAGGGATGGCAGGGACGTGGGTGCTCGGGCAGCATGGCCCTGATGCGAAATCCGCTTGCTGGTCGAGGCGTCGGTTGGTCAGGATCGTGTGATGGATCCTGTGGTGAGTCGGGTACGACCGAGCGACGCCTCGGAGCTCAAGAAGATTCGACTGGCCGCGCTGCTCGACTCTCCGTTCGCTTTCGGTTCAACCCATGAGGCCGAGGTGCAGCGGACGGACCAGGATTGGCAGCTGCGGGCGGAGCGCTCGTCGGCGGGGAGCGACAGCGTCACCTTTCTGGCCTGGAGAGATCGCACGCCCATCGGGATCACCGGCGGGTACCGGCCCGAGCACTCGCCGGAGGCCGTCGAACTGGTGTCGATGTGGGCGGCCCCGAGCACCCGACGTTCGGGTGTCGGGCGTCTGCTGGTGCAGGCCGTCATCGACTGGGCGATCGACACTGGTTCGTCGTCGGTCGGGTTGTGGGTGACGCGCGGCAACGAGCCCGCTCAACGGCTGTATCAATCGATCGGGTTTCGCGTCACCGGTGAGCACCAACCGTTGCCGTCCGACCCGTGCAAGGACGAGGTGCGCATGGTGCTCGGCCTCGACGCTCGCTGAGCGAGGACGGTCTTCTCGGCAGATGCGGAGCGGCCCGCTCGTCCGAGCCTGACGCAGCCGCGTCCGGCATTGCTTCAGTCGGTGCGCCGACCCAGCAACGCGAGGAACTGGGCCGTAGGTGATGGGTCGCTCGTCACCACCACGTCGGCGCTGAAGAACGGCGGCTGGCGCATCGCCGCGATCACCGGGGTGGCCTGCTCGGTGGCGTGAGCGACGAGGTCGTCGTCGAGTTGGTCGGCGACGCGCCCGGCGCGGGCCAGATCCCACGTGTGCGCGAGCGTGTCGACGACGTTCCACGCGAGGAAGTTGTCGACCGTCTCCTCGGCCCGGAACGTCTGCACGGTGTGGTCGAGCACGCCGGGAGCGTCGAGGGCTGCGAGCACCGACTCGCGTGCGACCGACCACGCACGCAACGGATCGGAACCTGCGAGGTCGCCTGGCGTGCCGTACGGGTTGAGCGTCGGCTCGACGCCACGCGCCAGCGACTCGACGTAGCCCTGCACGGCGATGACGTGACCGAGCACGTCACGTGCGGTCCACCCCTCGCACGGCGATTGATTCGACCATGCCGAGGCTGGCACCATGCGCACCACGTGGTCGAAGCCGTACAGCGCCTTTGTGTAGATGCGAAGGTTCTCGGTCATCTGCGCACCGTAGTGGACGTGGCGCGAGGCGCTCACGCCTTCAGGCGGGTGTTGTCGGGGTCGTAGAGCGGGCGGTCGTGGCGGGTGGCCGGGATCGGCTCGCCGTAGACCTCGATGATGAAGTCGTTGCGCTCGGCAAGCTCCACCGGCAGGTAGCCGTAGGCGATCGGCTTGCCGATGGTATGGCCGAAGTTGGCGCTGGTGGTGAAGCCCACCACGGCGCCGTCGGCGATGATCGCTTCGCCGCTCACGGGGTACGCCATCGACTCGAGTGTGAACGTGCACAGCTTGCGCGCGACCCCTGCCTCCTTCTGCGCGACCAGCGCGTCGCGGCCCAGGAAGTCGCCCTTGTTCAGGTTCACCCGCCAGCCGAGGCCGGCCTCCCACGGCGTGGTGTCGGGGGTGACATCGGTGCTCCAGTACACGTAGCCCTTCTCCATGCGCATCGTGTCGATGGTGCGATACCCCACGTCGACGATGCCATGTGCCTGGCCGGCTTCGTGCAGCAACTCGTAGACGTGCGCGGCGTACTCGGTGGGTATGTGCAGCTCCCAGCCCAGCTCGCCGACGTAGCCGATGCGCACGGCCAGCACGGGCGCCGAGCCGATGGTGATCTCGCGCGCCTTCGCGTACCGGAACGCTTCGTTGCTGACGTCGTCCTCGCACACGGACTGCAGCACGTCGCGGCTCTTCGGGCCGACGACGTTGACGACCGCTCGCGCGGAGGTGAGGTCGCGCACGATCACCGAGCCGTCGTCGGGGGAGTTGGTGCGGATCCAGCCCATGTCGTGTGCGCCGAACGCAGAGCCGGTGACCACGTAGAAGCTGTCGGGTGCGGTGCGGATCATGGTGAGATCGCACTCGATGCCACCGCGCACGTTGCACAGCTGCGTATAGATGACGGTACCGACCGGCTTGTCCATGTCGGCGACGCTGAGCCCCTGCGCTGCGGCCAGCGCGCCGGGCCCGGTGATCTCGAACTTGGCGAAGCTGGTCTGGTCGATGAGGCCGACGTCTTCACGCACAGCCAGGTGCGCGGCGCGGACGTGCGGCCACCAGTTGGGCTCGGTGAACGACGGCTGATCGACGGGCTCGACGCCGTCGGGAGCGAACCAGTTCGGGCGCTCCCACCCGCCGCGCGACCCGTAGACCGCGCGGTGCGCAGCGAGGGTGTCGTGCAGCGGGCTGCGCCGGATGCCGCGAGCGGTGACCTTCTCGCTGCCGGGGGCCGCCAGCTTGTAGTGATGCGCGTACATCTCGACCATCCGCTTGTCCATGAACCGGCGAGTGGTGTGGTGGAACGAGAAGCGGCGCACGTCGAGCGGCCACAGATCCAGCGACGGACGGCCCTCGAGCATCCACTCGGCCATCATCTTCCCCGCGCCGCCGCCGGCGGCGATGCCATAGAGGAAACCGGTGGCCACGTAGTAGTTGTCGAGCTCGGGCACGCGGCCCATCACGAAGTCGGCATCGGCGCTGTAGGGGATCGGGCCGTTGAGCAGCGTACGAATGCCGGCGGTCTCGAGGCATGGTGTGCGCTTGGTGCCCAGCTCGGCGAGCTGTGCGAAACGGTCGAAGTTGGGCTCGAACAGCTGACGCTGGAACGACGCCGGAATGCCGCCGTCGTTGCCCGATCCGGTGCCGAACGCAACCGTGTCGGGTTCGTAGCCGCCGATCAGCAGGCCCGGGCCGTCGGGCTTGTAGTACACGAGGTGGTCGGGGTCGCGCATCGTGGGCATCTTGCCCAGCTCCACCGGGGTGTAGCCCTCGATCGGGCCACTGATCAGGTACTGGTGCTCCACCGCAGTTGCGGGAATGCGCACGCCCGCCATGCGGCCCACCTCCATGCCCCACATGCCGGCCGCGTTGACGAGCATCTCGCACTCGATGTCGGCACTGGTGCCGGTGCCGTCGGTGTTGGCGGTGTGGACGGTGTGCACGGTGGTGCACCGGCGACCATCGACCGTGATCGAGGCGACCCGCGTGTGTTCGTGGATCTTCGCGCCGCGCATGCGGGCCCCGCGAGCGATGGCCTGGGTGACCGACGCCGGGTCGATGTAGCCGTCGGTGGGGAGGAATGCGGCCGCGAGCACGTCGTTCGTGGTCATCAGCGGGAAAAGTTCCTGCGCCTTCTGCGGGGAGACGATCTCCATCGGCAGGCCGAAGCTCTTCGCCATCGTGGTGAGCCGCTTCAGCTCCAACACACGCTCGGGTGAGCAAGCCAGGCGCAGGCTGCCGGTCTCGTGCCAGTCGACGGCCTGCCCCGTCTCGGCCTCCAGCCCGCGGTACATCTCCACCGACTGCTCGAGCATGCGCGTGGTGTTGCGCGACGACCGCAGCTGGCCGACGAGGCCGGCCGCGTGCCACGTGGCACCGTCGGTGAGCTGGTGCTGCTCGAGCAGCACGACGTCGTTCTCGCCCATCTGGGTGAGCCAGTAGGCGATGCTGCAGCCGAGGATGCCACCGCCGATGACGACGATGCGGGCGCGGGTGGGGAGCGAATCACTCATCGGGGTCAGGCCTTCACTCGTGCGTTCGTCGGGTCGTACAGCGGTTGCAAGGAGACGGTGGCGGGCACGCGCTCGCCGGCGACCTCCAGCTCGTACGCGCCGGCGAGCACCCACTGGGCGTCGAGGCCCGCGGGGTTGCGCACGTAGCCGTACCCGATGGAGCGACCGATGGTGTAGCCGTAGCCGCCGCTGGTGAGCCACCCCACGCGCTCGCCGTCGCGGTAGATGGTCTCGCGGCCCAGCAGGATCACGTCGCGCCCCACGACCGACGGATCGACGGTGAAAGCGGCAAGCAGCTTGCGTACACCTCCGGCACGCTGAGCCTCGATGGCCTCGCGCCCGCGGAAGGCGATGCCGCTCTTCGTCTTCACCGCCCATCCGAGACCCGCTTCGATGGGGGTGTGGTCGGGGCCGATGTCGCTGCCCCACGCGCGGTAACCCTTCTCCAGCCGTGTGCTCTCGATGGCGCGGTACCCGGCGTTGGTCAGCCCGTGCTCGGCGCCGGCCGACATCAGCGTGTCGTACACGTTGGGTGCGTACTCCACCGGCAGGTGCAGCTCCCAGCCGAGCTCGCCCATGTAGGTGATGCGCAGCGCGCGCACGGGGCAGCCGGCGATGCCGATGGTCTGGAACGTGCCGAAGGGAAAGGCCTCGTTGGAGAGGTCGGCGGCGGTGACCGTGGAGAGGATGGAACGCGACGCCGGCCCCATCAGGGTGAGCACCGAATACGCCGAGGTGACATCGAACAGCTGGGCGTTGGCTCCCGACGGGATGTTGCGCCGGATCCAATCGAAGTCGTGCGAGGCGAAGCCGGTGCCGGTGACGATGTAGAACTCGTCGTCGGCCACCCGGGCCACCGTCAGGTCGGCCTCGATCCCGCCCTGGTCGTTCAGCATCTGCGTGTAGGTGAGCGAGCCCACCGGCCGGCGTACGTTGTTGGCGCAGATCCAGTCGAGTGCGGTGAGCGCATCGGGGCCCTTCAGCGCGAACTTTGCGAACGACGTCTGGTCGATGAGCACGGCAGCGTCGCGACACGCGGTGTGCTCGCGCCCCACGGCGGCGAACCAGTTCTGCCGCTCGTACGTGTACACGTCGTGGTCGGCCTCGCCGAGTGCTGCGGATGCGAACCAGTTCGGGCGCTCCCAGCCCAACTTCTCGCCGAACACTGCGCCGCGGGCGAGCAGTCGGTCGTACAGCGGCGAGGTGCGCGCCGGGCGGCCGCTGTGGTGCTCTTCGAAGGGCCACGCCATCGTGTAGTGCTTGCCGTAGGCCTCCAGCGTGCGAGTGCGTACCCACTCGGTGTCGGTGTGCGGCCGGCCGAAGCGACGGATGTCGACCACCCACAGGTCGTACGGCGGCTGGCCGTCGTGCACCCACTCGGCCAGTGCCTGCCCGGCGCCACCACCGGCGGCGATGCCGAACGCGTTGAAGCCGGCGCCGACGTAGAAGTTCTTCAGCTCGGGTGCCTCGCCGAGGATGAAGTTGCCGTCGGGCGTGAAGCTCTCCGGCCCGTTGATGAGCGTGCGGATGCCGGTGTTCGCAAGTTCGGGCACGCGGCCGATCGCCAGCTCCATGATCGGGGCGAAGTGGTCGAAGTCGCTCTCCAGCAGCTGGAACTGGAAGGGGCGCGGGATGCCGGCGACCGCCCACGGAATGGGGTTCGGCTCGTAGCCACCCATCACCAGGCCACCGACTTCCTCCTTGTAGTACGTGAGGCGGTCGGGGTCGCGCAGCGTGGGCAGGTTGCGCGGTACCTCGGGTGTGAACTGCTCGGTGATCACGTACTGGTGCTCCACCGGCACCAGCGGCACGTTCACACCCACGGTCGCGCACAGCGCGCGAGTCCACTGGCCGCCGCACACGACCACCTTCTCGCACTCGATGCGGCCCTCGCTGCCATCCGGTGCGACGGTGACGACGGCCTTGATCACGCCGGCTTCCACCTCGATGCGCAGCACCTCGGTGTCTTCGCAGATGGTCGCGCCGTGCATGCGTGCACCGCGTGCGAGGGCCATCGTGATGTCGCTGGGGTTGGCCTGCCCGTCGGTGGGCAGGAACGCAGCGCCCACCACATCGTCGATCTCCATCAGCGGCCACAGGTGCTGTGCCTCCTTGGGGGTGAGCAGGTGCATCTCCAGCCCGAAGCTCTTGGCGGTGGTGGCCTGCCGCTTCACCTCCGTCCAGCGCTCCTCGTTGCACGCCAGGCGCAGGCCGCCGTTCATCTTCCAGCCGGTTGCCTGCCCGGTCTCGGCTTCCAGGGTCTTGTACAGCTCCACCGAGTTGCCCAGCAGCTGGGTGATGTTGGCGCTGGTGCGCAGCTGGCCCACCAAGCCGGCCGCGTGGAAGGTGCTGCCGGAGGTGAGCTTGTGCTTCTCCAGCAGCACCGTGTCGGTCCAGCCCAGCTTCGCCAGGTGGTACGCAGTGGAGCAGCCGACGATGCCGCCGCCGATGACGACGGTGCGGGCTGCGGTGGGAAGTGCGGTTGGTTCGAGAGCCACGGCTGGAATCCTCGCGCGCGCAGCAACAGAGATGGCCGGATGTGTTGCTTTGTGTTGGAATGCTCACCATGCCCCTCTACGAGGACGACGTCATGCACGCGGTCGCGCTGCGCGGGTCGGTGAGCGTGCGCGAGCTCGCCATGCTGCTCAACGTCAGTGAGCAGACCGTGCGCCGCATCGTCAAGCCACTGGTCGAGCGCGGTGAGGTGGAGAAGGTGCACGGCGCGGTGGTGGGCCGCACGCGCCTCGGTGAGGCCCCGTTCCTGGCTCGCATGGCGGTGAACCAGCGAGCGAAGGTGGCGATCGCCGGCCGAGTGGCAGCGCTGGTGAGCGACGGTGACGTGATCGCGCTCGACACCGGCAGCACCACCGGCTTCATCGCGCAGGCGCTGCGGCAACGCCGTGGGCTCACGGTGGTCACCAACTCCACGTTCATCGCCACCAGCCTGGCCACCATCCCCGGCAACAAGGTGCTGATGGCGGGCGTCGAACTGCGCAACCACGATGGTGCGTCGTTCGACGCGCAGGCGTTCAGCGTCGTGCGGTCGATGCGAGTCCGGCTGGCGATCCTGTCTGCATCTGCCGTGGACGCGCAGCGGGGGCTGATGGTGCAGGAACATGCGGAGGCGCAGATGTCGGCAGCGATGAGCGAGGTGGCGGAGTCGAGGGTGTTCGCAGTCGACTCGTCGAAGTTCGGCCTTGCCGGTCTGGTCGCCTTGCTCCCGATGCGGGGGGACGACCGGTTGGTGACCGACGCCCAGCTGCCGGCCGAGTGCCGTCGTGCGCTCGGTGCCGGACAGGTCGTCGTCGTGTGACAACTCGAATGGTCCTTCGGGGCCGAACGATGAATGCAATGGTGCACACGTCGCGACCACTGCATTCACGGTTCGCTGCCGGGTGACCCGTTGCGGGCGCACCCGACGTTCACGGAACAGTCGTTCAGGCTTCGAGCGCAGCGGTCTAAGCTGCCCCGCACGTTGGGGTAAGTCGTACAGGGGAGCGTGCCAGTGGTTGATCCGATGATCTCGGTGAGGGACCTGTGGAAGGTCTACGGGCCACGCGCGGAGCGCATCGTCGGCTCTCCCGAGGCAGATCTGCCGCGTGGCGAGCTGCAGGCCAAGCTGGGCAACGTCGTCGCGATGCGCGAGGTCAGCCTCGATGTCGCGCCGGGCGAGGTGTTCGTGGTGATGGGCTTGTCGGGCAGTGGCAAGAGCACGCTCATCCGCTGCATCACCCGCCTCATCGAGCCCACCGCCGGGAAGGTGATCATCGAAGGGCAGGATGTCACCGCCGCCACCGACGACGCGCTGCTGGCTGTGCGCCGGCACAAGGTGTCGATGGTGTTCCAGCACTTCGGCCTGCTGCCGCACCGCACGTTGCTCGACAACGTCGCGTTCGGGCTGGAGCTGCGTGGCGTCGGCAAGCCGCAGCGCCGCGAGACCGCCGCGCGCACGCTCGAGCTGGTTGGTCTGCCCAACATGGGCGACTACAAACCGCATCAGCTCAGCGGCGGCCAGCAGCAGCGTGTCGGGCTCGCCCGCGCGTTGGCCACCGACCCCGACATCATGCTGTTCGACGAGCCGTTCTCCGCGCTCGATCCGCTGATCCGCCGCGAGATGCAGGACGAGATCGTGCGCCTGCGTCGCGAGCTGGGCAAGACGATGATGTTCATCACCCACGACCTCTCCGAGGCGCTGCGCCTGGGCGACCGCATCGCCATCATGCGCAACGGTCGGTTCGTGCAGGTGGGTACGCCCGCCGAGGTGGTGCTCGAGCCTGCCGACGAGTACGTGGCCAACTTCGTGCGTGACGTGCCCCGCTCGCACGTGGTGCCGGTCGACGCCGTGATGTCGCCGCCCAGCGATGGTCCCTTCGCCGGTGAGGTGGCCGCGGGCACCAAGATCCGCGAGGCCGTCGGGCTGGTGGCGCGCAGCGAGCTGCCGGTACGTGTGGTCGCCGACGGGCGCACGGTGGGAACGATCGATCGGGTTGGGGTGTTGTCGGTCATCGCCACCGAGGACCTCTGATGGCGGTATCCGTCGAGTCGTTGCCCACGCACGTGCCCGAGGAGGTGCTGCGCGCTCGACGACAGCGGCGCCTGCTGGGTTTCGCGGTGTTCGCGGTGCTTGCCGTGGTGGCCATCGTGCTCGCTCACGACGTGCCGTCGTGGCTCGACCTGCACATCCAGAAGTGGGCGCAGGACCGGTACAAGTGGACCATCGTCAACCGGCAGAGCTCGCCGATCTTCAGGTACTTCTTCAACCCGATCAGCGACGGGCTCACCTGGGCGGTGGAGCACACCGAGTCGCTGCTGCTGGCGCTGCGCTGGCCGGGTGTGGTGGCGCTCACCGGTGCCATCGGCTGGCGTACCGGTGGCCTGCGGGCGGGGCTGGCGGGTGCCGCGGCGATGATGGGCGTCGGTGTGATCGCCGACTGGGACAACGCGATGCGCACGCTCTCGATCATGGCCGTGGCGGTGGTCATCGCACTGGTGCTGGGCGTGCCGCTGGGCATCCTCGCCGCCCGCTCCGATCGCGCCGAGCGAGTCATCCGGGTGCTGCTCGACACCGCGCAGGTGATGCCCATCTTCGTCTACTTCAGCCCGGTGCAGATCTTCTTCGGCCTGCAGTTCGCTCCGGCCGTGGTGGTCACGGTCATCTACGCGTTACCGCCGGCCGTGCGCCTCACCAACCTCGGGCTGCGGCAGGTGCCGGTGGTCGCCAACGAGGTGGGCCAGTCGTTCGGCGCCACCAGCCGGCAGCAGCTGTTCAAGGTGCAGTTGCCGATCGCCCGGCGCACCATCCTGTTGGGTCTCAACCAGGTGATCATGATGGCCTTCGCCATTGTGGTGCTGGCATCGCTGCTGGGCACCGGCGACCTCGGCCAGGACGTGTTGGCGGCACTGCAGAAGCAGGAGGTCGGCGTGGCCTTCGCCTCGGGCCTCGGCATCGTGCTGATGGCCGTCGCGCTCGATCGCGTCAGCACTGGCGACCGCAATGCCGTGCCGTCGCAGCTGTCGCGGCGGCTACCGAAGGTTCCTCCTCACATCGCCACCGCGCTGGCGGTCGGGGTTCCCGTCCTTGCGGTGCTCGCCGCGCGTGTCTTCGATGCCGCACAGTTCCCCAGCAGCCTCCAGTACGACATCGCGCCCGCCATCGACGACGCGGTGGGTTGGGTGCAGGACAACCTGCGCAAGGACGTGCCCATCATCGGTGGCACGCAAGCCATCAGCGACTTCCTGGTCGGCAACATCATCGACCCGCTCTACGAGTGGCTCATCGGGCTGCCCTGGTTGCTGGTGGTGGTGTTCGTCGCGTTCGTGGGCTGGCTCAGCCGCGGCTGGCGACTGGCGGCCACCGTTGCCGCGTGTCTCGTGCTCATCGGCGCAATGGGTTCCATTCCGGGTGGCACCGGCACCATCTCGATGTGGGACCTGGCCATGAACACGCTCAGCCTGGTGCTGGTGGCCATCACCATCAGCGTGCTCATCGCGCTGCCGCTGGGCATGTGGGCGGGCCGCTCCGACCGAGTGGAACGCGTGCTGCGCCCGTTCCTCGACATCGCACAGGTGATGCCACAGTTCGTCTACCTGATCCCGGTGGTGTTCCTGTTCGGCATCGGTCGTTCGGCGGGTGTGGTCGCCTGTGTGGTCTACGCCGTGCCGCCCTGCATTCGGCTCACTGCGCTGGGAATGCGCGAGGTGCCCCAGGCGCCTCGCGAGGCCGCCACCTCGTTCGGGGCCACCGGCCCCCAGGAGATGCGCCTGGTGCAGTTGCCACTGGCACGCAAGGCCATCCTGCTCGGCATCAACCAGACGCTGATGATGGTGCTGGCGACCGTGATCATCGCGGCACTCGTCGGCGCCGGCGCACTGGGCCTCGTTGCCTACGAGGCCACGCAGAAGGCCAACCTCAAGTTCGGCCAGGGAGTGGCCGGCGGCTTGAGTATCGTGTTGCTCGCCATCATGCTCGACCGGCTCACGCAAGCGTGGGGTACCCGCTCGGAGGATGATGGTGGCGCATAGAGTGCACCGCAAGTTCTCAACAAGGGGGAGTACATGACATCCATCCGCAGGAAGGGGCATCTCGCCGTCGCCGGCGTGTTGCTCGCATCAGTGCTGGCGGCATGCGGCGACGACGGCTCGTCGTCCAGCAGCGAGGCGCCGGCCACGTCGGGTGCGGCCATCACGCTTGCCGTCAACCCGTGGACCGGCTCCGCGGTCAACGCCTACGTGGCCAAAGCCGTCATCGAGGCCAACCTCGGTTCGCCGGTGGAGATCATCGACATCGACGAGAACGCCACGTGGGTGGGGCTCGACGACGGCAGCATCGATGCCGTGCTGGAAGTGTGGCCGTCGGGTCACGCTGCCGACTACGAGACCTACATCACCGGCAAGAAGTCGGTGCTCGACCTCGGCAAGCTCGGTCCGGCCGCCAAGATCGGTTGGTACGTGCCCAAGTTCATCGTCGATGCGCACCCCGAGCTGGCTACCTGGGAAGGCTTCAAGGATCCCGAGCTGGCGAAGCTGTTCGCCACCGCCGAGTCGGGCGACCTGGGTCAGTTCACCATGGGTGACCCCAGCTACGTCACCTACGACGAGCAGATCATCGCCAACCTGGGCCTGCCGCTGAGGTACGTCGTCGCCGGCACCGAAGCAGCGTTGCTCACCGCCATCGACACCTCGATCGCCGACCAGAAGCCTGTGCTGATGCAGTTCTGGAAGCCGCACTGGAAGCAGCTGGAAGTGGAGCTGGTCGAGGTCAAGCTGCCCGACATCACGCCGGAGTGCGAAGCCTCGCTGGCAGCGGCCGACGGCGCCTACGCCTGCGACTACCCGATCGACGAGCTGTACAAGGCAGCGAGTGCCGGTCTCGAGGCCAAGAACGCCGCGGCGTTCGCGATGCTCTCGAAGATGACGCTCACCACCGAGCAGCAGAGCGAGATCGCCGGCTACGTGGATCGTGACGGTCTCACCGCCGAGGCGGCCGCGAAGAAGTGGGTCGACGCCAACCCCGACATCTGGAAGGCCTGGCTCGCCTGAGCTGAGCAATTCCTCACCGCACGGTGCGCGGCGGCGGCGGTGGCCTTCGGGCCGCTGTCGCCGCCGTGTCGCGTGCGAGCGCTACTCGGCGAGCGTTCGCAACCAGTCGGCGAACAGCGTTGCCTCCGTGCCCAACGCTGTGCGCGACGACGGGTGCACGAGGTAGTGCGCCTCGCTCATCGTCACCGTGCACCCTGCGGCCGTGCGCAACCGGCCATCGGCCAGGTGCCGGCTGACGAAGCGCGTCGGCACCAGCGCGCTGAACCCGCCGCTGCAGGCCAGCTCGATGGCCGCCAACGAGGTGTCGACGGTGACATCGGCGCTGGTGAGCCCCGCGGGTGTCGGTTGCAG
>MTKZ01026101.1_pt2 | contig 11771 bp, 16 predicted proteins | sample 1042781 | NCBI WGS metagenome assembly MTKZ01 (sample SAMN06212207, study PRJNA360539) | anaerobic digester metagenome | biome: Wastewater treatment plant; material: sludge; isolation source: anaerobic digester fed with sludge from wastewater treatment plant | place: Denmark: WWTP Viborg ...
TCGTCGCCGAGGTGCGTGATGTCGTGCGCGTCGCGGTCGTCGGGCTGGCCCCGGCGCAGGATGGCCTTCACACGAGCAACGATCTCTCGCGGGCTGAACGGTTTGGTGACGTAGTCGTCGGCGCCCAGCTCCAGGCCGAGGAGCCGATCGAGCTCGCCGTCGCGGGCGGTGAGGAACAGCACCGGCACGTTGCTGCGAGCGCGCACCCGGCGACACACCTCGAACCCGTCGATGTCGGGGAGGCCGATGTCGAGCAGCACGAGCGCGGGACGGTGCTGCTCGATCAACTGCAGGCCACGCTCGCCGTGCGCTGCCTGCAGCACACGGAAGCCTGCGTCGCGCAGATACAGGTCGAGGAGGTCGGCGATGTTCGCGTCGTCCTCGACCACCACGAGCGTGCGTTCCGTTTCGGCCATCGGCTCATGCTGCCACGCTGCTACCGTGCCCGGCGGGCATCGTCGGTTGCCATCATCCTGCGCCGATGTCCTCCACCACCATCCTCAGTCACATCCGCAAAGGGAGTTCAACGATGAGCAAGGTTGCGATCTGGGCACGTATTCCGCTGCGCCCCGGTGTCCGCGAGGAAGCCGCGAAGGCACTGCAGGTGGCGATCGACAACGCCAACGGGGAGGAAGGCACGCTGCTCTACATCCTCCACGAGAACGCCGCCGACCCGGATGCGCTGTTCTTCTACGACCTCTACGCCGATGCCGACGCGCTGACCGCGCACTCGTCGGGTGAGGGCATGAAGGTGCTCGGCGGCATTCTCAAGGAGTTCGGCGCCGGCCGCCCGGAGATGCAGATGCTGACGCCCATCATCGGCAAGGGTCTCTGAGCCCAGCGGCTCCCATGGCGACGTACCTCGACCGCATCGTTGCACGGCATCGCGAAGTGGCGGCGCTCGACAGCAGGCCGCTGGCCGCGCTGGTCGAGGCGGCGCTGCGGGCGGCACCGGTCAGAGGCTTTCGCGCTGCGCTCGACGGTGTTCCTCACCTGGCAGTGATCAGCGAGGTGAAGCGGCGGTCGCCGTCGAAGGGCGAGCTCAACGCAGGGCTCGACCCGGCCGCGTTGGCCCAGGCCTACGAGCGCGGTGGTGCGTCGTGCCTGTCGGTGCTCACCGATGAGGAGTTCTTCGGTGGCTCGGTGGCTGATCTGCAGGCGGCGCGAGGAGCGTGCTCGTTGCCGGTGCTGCGCAAGGACTTCACGGTCAGCGAGCGTGATGTTGTCGATGCGCGCCTGATGGGAGCCGACTGCGTGCTCCTCATCGCCGCCGCGCTCGCGCCGTCGGAACTGATCGGCTTCCACCGACTGGCCGTGGAGATCGGGCTCGACGTGCTGGTGGAGATCCACGACGAGCCCGAGCTGGAGGTTGCGTTGGCGGCGGGCGCCACGCTGGTGGGCGTCAACCAGCGCGACCTGGTCACGTTCCAGGTCGATCACGAACGGGCACTTCGGATGGCCGGTGTGATGCCCGCCGGTGTGGTGCGAGTGGCCGAGAGCGGCGTGCGTGGCGTGGCTGATGCGGCCTCGTTGCGCGCTGCCGGCTATCACGCCGTACTGGTGGGGGAGACGTTGGTCACCAGTGGCGACCCTGCAGCTGCGGTCGGCGAGCTCACCCGCGCCTGATCTGCCTCACGGCTGGTCCTGTTCCCACACGCTGCGGGCACCGCTGTGCCCGGCCCAGGTCACCGAGGCTGTGGCCGCAGCACCGCTCAGCACCGCCACGACCGCCAGCCCGATGGCGAGATGCCGGGGCTTGCGCACGACTGCGGTTGCTCGCTCAGCGCCCACCCGCCGGTGCCAGCGGTCGTACACCACCCACGCCAGCGTGATCACGAAGAACAGACCTGCCAGCACCTGTGCGCGGTCGCCCATCTCGGCGTGGTCGCGCAGCGTCTCGGGAATGGTCTGACCAGCAGCACGGAAGCTCTCCTCCAGCGCCTCGCCGCTGTTCGTGGCCAGCAGTGCGCCGGCGAAGCCAACCCCTGCCAGCACGGTGACCACGACTCCGAAGGTGCGCAGCAGTCGCGGGCGCAGTGCAAGTGCCAGCACAGCGAGCGCCGCCAGCGGCACCAGCACCACCGGGAGATGCACGACCAGAGGGTGAGCGGGCAGGCCGTCGAACGTCTCGAACATCACAGCGTCCTGAGGTAGGCGATGACGTCGTTGACCTGGGCGGTGGTGAGGCCGCCGAAGGCCGGCATCTGGCCCTTGCCGTAGGTGATGGTCATCCGCAGCGGGTCGTCACCGAGGCTGGCCACGCGCACCGAATCGATCGGCGGGGCGGTGCCGTCGCCCTCCAGGTAGGCGCCGTGGCAGCGAGCACACGATTGCGCGTAGACGGCGGCTCCGGGAGGACCCCACACCTCGTTCCCACCGGCCGGGCTGGTGTCGCTGGCGTGGGTCTTGCACGCAGCCAGGCCCACGACGAGCGTCGCGAAGAGGGAGAGGTGCAGCGCGGTACTACGAGCCCGCGCGAGTGTCGATCGGCGTTGAACACGGGGCATGTACCGCATTGTGATACCCCAATGGGTATTCGGCCAGGGACCTAGGTCACGTGTCGTCACCGATTGCCGGCCGGTGGGGCCGATTCTGCGAAACAATGCGGCACCGGGCACGGTGGTGCAGGTACCGTGACGACTGCATGTTCGTGAAGATCTGCGGGATCACCAACGAGGACGACGCGCTCCTCGCAGTAGCGATGGGCGCCGACGCGGTCGGGTTCATCTTCGCGCCGTCACCGCGCCAGGTGGCGGCGCAGCAGGTGTACGACATCACCCGCCGGTTGCCGCCGGAGATCCTCACCGTCGGCGTGTTCCGCGACGAGCACCCGTCGCGCGTCATCGACACCGTCAACCGCGCAGGTCTCAAGGCGGCTCAGCTGCACGGCCACGAGACGCCGGGCATGGTCGAAGCCGTGGCCGCCAGCCTGCGCTGGGTCATCAAGGTCGTGGTCGCCGGCTCGCCCGATGCCCGCCATGCCAACGAGTTCGGCACCGACCTGATCATGGTCGAGGGGCCGAACCCCGGCTCGGGCAAGGTGTTCGACTGGTCCTTGGTCGAAGAGGTGGCGGAAGGCCCGCGGATCATCCTCGCCGGTGGCCTGAACCCGGACAACGTCGGTGAGGCCGTCCGCACGGTTCGTCCGTGGGGGGTCGATGCGGCAACCGGTGTGGAGAAGTCACCCGGCAAGAAGGATGCGCTGAAGGTCAAGGCCTTCATCGAACGAGCCCGCGCCGCCGCTCCCGAGCGGCACCTCGGCCCCGACGTGATGCCCTACGACTGGGCCGACGACGATTTCTAGTTCGAAGCACCCCCACGCTTCGACGTACACAGATGGAGTGCAGCAATGTCACTGATGGCCCAGCCGTCGGATACCGGTCGTTTCGGCGAGTTCGGTGGCCGTTTCGTCCCTGAAACCCTGGTGCCCGCGTGCCAGGAGCTGGAGGCAGCCTTCATCGAAGCATGGGCCGATCCGGTGTTTCGTGCAGAGCTCGACCACGTGCTGCGCACCTACGCCGGGCGCCCGTCCATCCTCACCGAGTGCAACAACCTCAGCGAGCAGCTTGGCATTCGGCTGGCGCTGAAGCGAGAAGACCTCAACCACACCGGCTCGCACAAGATCAACAACGTGCTCGGCCAGGCCCTGCTCGCCAAGCGGATGGGCAAGAAGCGGCTGGTCGCGGAGACCGGCGCCGGGCAGCATGGCGTCGCCAGTGCGACGGCGGCAGCCCTGCTGGGCATGGAGTGCAAGGTCTACATGGGGGCGGTCGACGTCGAGCGGCAAGCGCTCAACGTGTTCCGCATGAAGCTGCTCGGCAGTGAAGTGGAAGCCGTGCACAGCGGCAGCCGCACGTTGAAGGACGCCGTCAACGAGGCGATGCGCGACTGGGTGGCCACCGTCGAGACCAGCCACTACTGCCTCGGCTCGGTGATGGGCCCGCACCCGTACCCCTGGATGGTTCGCGAGTTCCACCGGGTGCTCGGTGAGGANNTGCGTGGGTGGTGGCAGCAACGCCATCGGTCTGTTCAGTGGGTTCGTCGACGATCGCACGCGGTTGGTCGGTGTCGAGCCCGCCGGCGGGGCAGCAGTCAGCCGCGCCCAGCCCGGCGTGGTGCACGGCATGCGCAGCTACTTGATGCAGGACGAGTACGGCCAGGTGCAGGAAGCGCAGAGCATCTCGGCCGGCCTCGACTACCCGGGCGTCGGGCCCGAGCACTCGTACCTGGCGTCCATCGGTCGCGCGGAGTACCCCAACGTCACCGACGCGGAGGTGATCGACGCGTTCCAGCTGATGGCGAAAACCGAAGGCATCATCCCCGCGCTCGAGTGCGCGCATGCGATGGCGTGGATCGTGCGGGCTGCACCGCAGATGCAGGGTCAGACCGTGTTGATGAACCTGTCCGGTCGAGGCGACAAGGATGTTGCGCAGATGATGGACGTCTTGGGAAAGTGAGCGCCGCGATGACCTTCGGAGCGATGGAGACCGACTTTCGGGCCAAGCGCGCAGCCGGCCGCAAGCTGCTGGTGCCGTACATCACCGGTGGCCTCGCCGGTTGGCAGGATGCCGTTCGCGCGGCGGCAGCGGCCGGTGCCGACGCCATCGAGATCGGCATCCCGTTCAGCGATCCGGTGATGGATGGCCCCATCATCCAGCAGGCGTCGCAGGCAGCGCTCGAGTCGGGTGCCACCCCGGTGTCGATCCTGCACGACGCGCGCAGCCTCGATGTGTCGATCCCCCTCGCGGTCATGACGTACTACAACACCGTGCATCATGCGGGGCACGCCCGATTTGCGGCGCAGCTGGCCGATGCCGGCATCGTCGCTGCCATCGTGCCCGACCTGCCGTTGGAGGAGGCCGGGCCATGGTGCGAGGCGGCCGACGCCGCCGGGATCGAGACCGTGATGCTCGCAGCGCCCACTGCGCCCGATGAGCGGTTGCCGCGCGTTGTCGCGCGTGCGCGTGGCTTCGTCTACTCCGTGGGGTTGCTGGGCGTCACCGGCGAGCGTGACGTGCTGGCCCACACGGCCGCCGCCCTGGCTCGGCGATTGAAGGCCATCACCGATGTGCCGGTGCTGGTGGGCGTCGGCGTGTCCAACGCGGCACAGGCGCGCGAGGCCTGTGAGGTTGCCGACGGTGTGGTGATGGGTGCATCGGTGGTGCGTCGCTTGCTCGAGGGTGGTGCCGACGCCGTCGGCGAGTTCGTGGGTGACGTACGTCACGCCATTGAGCACTAAATCTTCCCATCCGTCGCCACGCCTGCTCCGAACCGATGCTGCGCCCTCCAGTGGGAGACGCGCACACTCAGGAGGAGACACAGATGAAGAAGCGTTCCGTAGCAGCTGCCGCCATGGCGGCGTCGATGTTGTTCGTCGCATGCAGCGACGACAAGGATGCCAGCACCACCACCGCTGCAGCCGAGACCACCATGGCGGCCGAGGGCGCCGAAGCGGGCGACATCGTCGCCGTCGCCAGCGCCAACCCCGACTTCTCCACGCTCGTCGCCGCCGTTGGGGCGGCCGGTTTGGTGGAGACCTTGCAGGGCCCCGGCCCGTTCACCGTGTTCGCTCCTACCAACGACGCGTTCGCCGCGTTGCCGGCCGGCCTGGTCGACAAGTTGCTGCTGCCCGAGAACAAGGCCGTGCTCGCGCAGATCCTCACCTACCACGTGGTGGCCGGCAAGGTGATGGCCGCCGATGTCACTGCCGGCGACGTGCCCAGCGTCGAAGGCTCGAACATCACGGTCACCGTCGATGGTGGCGTGAAGCTGAACGGTGCCGCCAACGTGATCGCCACCGATGTGGCGGCCTCGAACGGTGTGATCCATGTGATCGACGCCGTCATCCTGCCCCCGGGCCTCGACGTCTCGACGCTCTGACATCCGAAATCCGAGGCCGGCAGGTGAGACCGGCAGGCGCTGCTGAGCAACACGCAGCGTGAACATGAGGGAACCTTCGTGAGGTTCGATCAGCCGGGAGGGCCCTTCGGGGCCCTCTTGCGCGTGAGAATGAGGGAATGACGATCGACTGCGAGCTCTGCGCTGCGGAGCGCATCACCGAATGGTTCTACGAGGACGATGAGTGCTGGATCGCCGAGTGCGAGCAGTGCTACGTGCCGATGGTGGTCTGGAAACGACACGACCCGAATCCCTCTGAGGAGACTCGGGTCGTAATGCACGCTCGACTGAGCGAGATCGTCGTGTTGCACTACGGGTTCGAGCATTGGCTGGACGACAACATGCGATCGATTCCATCGCACTATCACGCCCACGCTCGTCCGCGTGGTGGCTTCTATGGCCACGGCTTACGCCGTGGGTGACATCAACGCATGACGCCGCCGAGGACCTTCCACATGTCGAGTGCTCCTTTCTCGTGAGCAGTTGTTCAGCGATCGTGTCTGCAGATTGAGGAAACCCTCAAGCCACATCACGCTGAGTAACATTAACACGACGGGTGGGGATTCTTGCAAGCGTCTTGACAAAAGAATTCGCCCGCAAACAGTGACGCAGACCCCACTGACCGACGTTCGGTAGGATGCGGACATGCTCGAACCCGGCTCGCCCGCCCCTGCGGTGGTGCTCACCAACCAACACGGTGCCACGGTCGACCTGGTCGCCCTGCGTGGTCGCCGAGTACTGGTGTTCTTCTATCCCAAGGCCAACACCCCCGGCTGCACGCAGCAGGCATGCGGTTTGCGTGACGTGGCCGCCGCCCTCGACGGCACGGTGATCGTCGGCATCAGCCCCGACAAGCCGGCTGCGCAGCAGCGCTTCGACGACAAGTTCTCGCTGGGCTACGACCTGCTGGCCGACACCGACCACGCGGTGGCCGAGGCGTTCGGCGTGTGGCAGGAGAAGGCCCTGTACGGCAAGAAGTACATGGGCATCGTGCGCTCGGCGTTCCTCATCGATGCTCAGGGCACGATCGAGCAGGCCTGGTACAAGATCAGCCCCGCCGACACGCCCAAGAAGCTGCTCGAGGCGTTGGGTCGATGAGCGCGTTCCCCACTCCGACGTCCGTGCTGCCGCACCGCCCGCCGTTCCTGTTCGTCGACGAGGTCACCGCCTTGGTGCCCGGGCACAGCGGCACCGGGTTGTGGCACCTCACCGGCAACGAGTGGTTCTTCGGTGGCCACTTCCCCGGCCGGCCCACGTTGCCGGGAGTGCTGATGTGCGAGGCGATCGCGCAAGTGGGTGCCATCGCGGTGCTCACCGACGAACGCTTCGCCGGCAAGCTGCCGTTGTTCGGCGGCCTCGACTCCGCTCGCTTTCGTCGTCAGGTCGGCCCCGGCGACACGCTCGAACTGCACGTGGAACTGGGGCGCATGTCGGCTCGAGCGGGCAAGGGCAGCGGGCGGGCGCTGCTCGACGGCAAGGTTGCCTGCGAGTGCGAGCTGATGTTCGTGCTCGTCGACGCCTGAGGTTCAGGCGTACACGGGCGTTTCAGCCGGCCGGCGCGAGGACGATGGCGCCGTTGTGGCCGCCGAAGCCCAGGCTGTTCGAGATGGTCGGCCCCGGGGTCCACGGACGAGCCGCGCCCATCACCAGATCGATCTCGAAACCGTCGTCGAGTTGCGTGGTACCCGCAGTGGGCGGGATGAGGCTGTGTTCCATCGAGAGCAGCACGGCCGCTGCCTCCAGCGCGCCGGCCGCTCCCAGCGCATGGCCGGTGACACCCTTGGTGGAGGTGACGGGTACCGCGCCGGCACCGAACACTGCGGTGACGGCCGCTGCCTCGGCGGCATCGTTGAGCGGCGTCGAGGTGCCGTGCGCGTTGATCTGGCGGATGTCGGCGGGCACGAGGCCGGCGTCGTGCAGTGCCAGTTGCATGCACTTGATGGCGCCGGTGCCGCCGGGAGCAGGCGCCGTGATGTGGTGCGCGTCGGCGTTGCTGGCCGCGCCAACCACTTCGCCGACGATGTTGGCGCCGCGGGCAACAGCGGCTTCCCACTCTTCGAGCATCAACACGGCGGCGCCCTCGCCGAGCACGAAGCCATCGCGATCGGGGGAGAACGGGCGGCTGTTGCCGCTGCTGGTGAGCGCAGTCATGTTGCCGAACGAGGCAACCCCGATGGGGCAGGCAGCGCTCTCGCTGCCGCCGGTGACGCACGCGTCGATCATCCCCCAGGCGATGAGCCGTGCCGCGTAGCCGATGGCATGGGTGGATGCTGCGCAGGCGGTGGTGATGGTTTCGTTGGGGCCTTGCAAGCCGTAGCGCATGGAGATGGCGGCGCCGGCAGCGTTGGGCATCATCATCGGCACCAGGAACGGCGACACACGCCGCTCGCCCTTCTCGATGAGCACCTCGATCTGCTCTTCGGTGGAGCGCAGGCCGCCGACACCGGTGGCGAAGATGGTGCCGAATCGGTCGGCGGCGGCCGTGGGCCTCCCTGCGTGTTCGAAGCACTCGGCGGCCGCTGCCAGCGCGAACTGCTCCACCTTGTCGGCGCGGCGCGACTCCTTGGGGTTCGCGAAGTACGGAGAAGGATCCCAGTCGACCATCTCCACCGTGCGACCGGTGGTGATGCCCGGGCCGTTGAGCCCGGCCCAGAACGCTTGCTTGCCGAGACCGCAGGGTGCGACCACTCCGTAGCCGGTGATGGCAACTCGCCGACCGCGGTGGCCCATCGCCGGCGATGTCGCAGCCGGGGCGGGCATCAGAGCTTGCCGACGACGAGATCGTAGGCCTGGCCTACGGTCTCGACGCCCTCGAGGTCTTCCTCTGGCACTTCCACGCCGAACTCTTCCTCGAGGCCCATGATGAGCTCGACGAGATCGAGGCTGTCGGCATCGAGGTCGTCGCCGAACTTGGCGTCGCGCACCACTTGGTCTTCCGACACCGAGAGCACCTCGACGGCGACCTTCTTGAAACGGGCGAACAGTTCGTCACTCACGTGCTTCTCCTTGATTGTGTTGTTGCAGATGGTAATCGGGTGATCTCGGTGGCGGAAAGGCTGGGTCAGTGACCCATGCCCAGCCCGCCGTCGACGGGGATGACCGCGCCGGTGATGTAGGCACCGTCGGCCGAGGCGAGGAACGCGACCACGCCGGCGATCTCTTCGGGCGTCGCCACGCGGCCCAGCGGCACCGCCGCGGTGAGCTCGGCGAGGCGCTTCTCGCCCAGCGCAGCGGTCATGTCGGTGGCCACCGGGCCGGGGGCGACGACGTTGCACGTGATGCTGCGCGAGCCCAGCTCGCGAGCAACGGAGCGTGCGAAACCGACCAGGCCCGCCTTGGATGCCGCGTAGTTCGCTTGACCTGCGGAGCCGAGGAGGCCGACCACGGACGACATCAGGATGATGCGCCCGCGGCGTGCGCGCAGCATGCCCTGCGACGCTCGCTTGGTGACGCGGAAGGCGGCCGTGAGGTTGGCGTCGATGACCGACGTGAAGTCGGCCTCGCTCATGCGCAGCAGCAGGCCGTCGTTGGTGATGCCGGCGTTGGACACGAGCACTTCCACCGGGCCGAGCTCGGCCTCGACGGCGGCGAAGGCGGCATCGACCGAGGCCGTCGATGTGACATCGCACTGGACGGCGAAGAGGCCGGGCGGGGGAGGCGACGAGTGGTAGGTGACGGCGACTCGGTCGCCGAGCGCGGCGAAGCGCTGCGCGCACGCAAGCCCGATGCCTCGTGAGCCGCCGGTGACGAGCACCACGCGGCTCATGACAGCACAGCCGGATCAGCACCGTCGGCGGTGGTGCCGCCCCAGCGCAGGACCGCACTGGCCGCGGTCATGCCCGCGCCGAAACCGACCAGCAGCACGAGATCGCCCTTCTTCACGCGGCCGTTGTCGAGTGCATCGGCGAGCGCGAGGGGGATGGAGGCCGACGACGTGTTGCCCGTGCGATGCAGCACCAGTGCGGTCTTCTCCATCGGCAGGCCGAGCCGGTCGAGCGATGCCTGGATGATGCGGATGTTGGCTTGGTGCGGCACCACGAGGGCCACCTCGTCGGCAGTGATGCCGGCGTGGTTCATGCTCTTGGTGGCGGAGTCGACCATGATGCGCACTGCGCGGCGGAAGACCTCCTTGCCGTCCATCTGGATGAGACCACCGACCTCGGAGTAGAGGAACTTCTCGGCGGCGCCGTCGGCGTCGAGATCCCAGCCCAGCAGTTGGCCATGGCCCTCTACCGCCTCGAGCACCACTGCTGCGCTGCCGTCGGCGAACAGGATGGCCGTGTTGCGATCCGTCCAGTCGGTGATGCGAGCGAGCGTGTCGGTGCCGATGACCAGCACCTTCTTGGCGCCCATGGCGATCATCCCGTGCGCCTGCACGAGGGCGTAGACGAAGCCGCTGCACGCGGCGTTCACGTCGTATGCGCCGCAGCTGAGGCCGAGCTGGTGCTGCACCGTCGCCGCACTGGCCGGCACGACGCGATCCGGGGTGGTGGTGGCGAGCACGAGCGCGTCGATGGACGAGAGCTCGACCCCCGACATCTCCAACGCGGCGCGGCCGCTCTCCACCGAGAGACCGACGGTGCTGCCGCCGACGTGGCGCTGGTGGATGCCGGTGCGATCGACGATCCAGTCGTGGGAGGTGTCGATGGTCTGCTCGAGATCGTGGTTGGTGATCACCTTCAGCGGCAGCGCGCTGCCCCAGCCGGTGATGACGGCGCCACGAACGTTGGGCGGGATTGCTGGCATGGTTACACCGTCCTCAACCAGGCGATGGGTTGGCGCAGGGTGACTCGTTCGCCGGCCATCGCGATGTAGCTCTGCAGGACCCCGGCGAAGGGTGAGCGCACCTCGGTGTCGCCGACGTGGCCCAGCACGGTGCCCACTGCGATGTGCGCGCCGTCGTTGACATCACCGAGCGGTGCGAACACGCCGGCGGCGGGGCTCACCACCAACCGCTCGACCGCGAACAGGTGCTCGCCCTCGTGCTGCCGTGCAGCGTGGGGCGCGCCGGCATCGAGCCACTCGAGCAGCCGGTCGAGCTCGTCGGGCGTGGAGACGGAGATGGTGCGGGCGCCCTCGACGGTGCGCTTGGCCATGCCGGTGAGCACGCCGCCCGGGCCCAGCTCGACGAAGTCGTGCACGCCCATCTCGGCCATGGCGAGCAGGCAGTGCTTCCAGCGAACGGGGCTGCTGAGCTGTGCGGAGAGCAGGCTGCTCCACTCGGAGCCGGCAGCGTGGGCCAACGAGTCGACGTTGGAGATGACCGGCACCTCGGTGTCGCGCGGGTCGGCTGCCGCGATTGCCTTGCGCAGGCGGTCGCGGGCCGGAGCCATGTACGGCGTGTGGAACGCGCCCGACACCTGCAGCGGCATGACCTTCTTGGCGCCCATCTCCTTGGCGACCGCCGCAGCAGCGGCCACCCCTTCCGGGGAACCGGCGATGACCACCTGGCCCGGAGCGTTGAAGTTGGCGACCCAGACGTCGCTGTCGGCTCGGCGGCAGGCCACTTCGACCTGGTCGTCGTCGAGCCCGAGCACCGCTGCCATGGTGCCGATGTTGTCGTTGCCGGCGTGGAACATGGCATCGGATCGCTCGCACACCAGCCGCACGCCTTCGTCGAACCCGAGCGCACCGGTGGCGGTGAGCGCGGTGTACTCGCCGAGGCTGTGACCGGCGCAGCAGCTGGGCTCGATGCCCAACCGCTCGACGGCGTCGAGCACCATCAGGCTGGAGACGAAGGTGGTGAGCTGAGCGTTGCGGGTGTCGCGCAGCTCGTCGGCGTCGGCGTCGAGCAGCAGCCGGGCGACATCGCGCTCGGCCACCTCGGACGCCTCTGCGACCAGTTCCCAGCTGTCGTGGTCGGCCCAGGGGCG
>MTKZ01075269.1_pt2 | contig 11769 bp, 13 predicted proteins | sample 1042781 | NCBI WGS metagenome assembly MTKZ01 (sample SAMN06212207, study PRJNA360539) | anaerobic digester metagenome | biome: Wastewater treatment plant; material: sludge; isolation source: anaerobic digester fed with sludge from wastewater treatment plant | place: Denmark: WWTP Viborg ...
CCGGGGAACGGTTTTTGCGCAGCATCACGCGGTGTAGTGCCACAGCAAACACAAAAGCGAGCACATAGGCAAGGCCATAGTAACTTACACCGATGTCCCCCCAGATATGTATTAATTTGGGATCGAGATCATGTACCCAGTGGCCGGATTCATTCATCAGTAAAACATTCCCATCGATAGTTCAAGTTCTCGTTTCAGGTTAAGCGAAGTTTAATGACCAAAATTCCGCCGCAAGACCCGTCGAAATCTCCCGGAGCGATGCAGCGTTTTTTTAAGCGTTGGACTTGTGTGATTCTACTATGTAAGCCATGGGATACGCGAATTTTCCGGGGAAAAGGCTCCGGCGAATTTGATTTGGTCAAGAGCGGATTGGTACCATGCGCACATTGCCTCTTGAGCCGTACCAGTTCCTGCAAAGCACTTGCGGCATTCCCCATACACATATCGCGGCGGCACTACAATTCCGGAGACCCTTATGCACCCCTATCGCACACATACCTGCGGCGCCTTACGCAAGAACGACGCGGAAAAACACGTAAAACTATCCGGTTGGGTTCATCGCAAGCGTGACCACGGCGGCGTCATATTCATCGATTTACGTGACCACTATGGACTGACGCAAGTGGTCGTNNCGTCATATTCATCGATTTACGTGACCACTATGGACTGACGCAAGTCGTTGTCAATCCGGACGCGCCTTTCTTTGCCGAGGCTGAAAAACTGCGTAATGAAAGCGTTGTCACCGTAACAGGCCGCGTCGTCCTGCGTACGGATGATACCATCAATCCCAATATGGGCACGGGCGAAATTGAGGTGGTTGCGCAAGACTTGTTGCTGGAATCGGCGGTGGAAGAATCGTTACCGTTCACGGTGAACCAGGAGCTGGATTGCCCCGAAGAAACCCGCCTGGCATACCGTTTTCTGGACCTGCGACGGGAACGCATGCATAAGAACATTTTACTGCGTTCCAGAACANNCGCAACATCTATGCGATCAGGGATTCGTGGAATACCACACGCCCATCCTGACCAGTTCCTCTCCTGAAGGCGCAAGGGACTACCTCGTGCCCAGCCGTCTTTACCCCGGTCAGTTTTACGCGCTTCCCCAAGCGCCGCAGCAGTTCAAACAACTTCTGATGGTATCCGGATTCGACAAATACTTCCAGATTGCGCCCTGTTTTCGCGATGAAGACAGCCGGGCCGACCGAAGCCCGGGCGAGTTCTACCAGATTGATATGGAGATGTCCTTCATCACCCAGGAGGATTTGTTTCTCGAACTCGAAGGACTGATGATAAGGCTGTTCAAAGAACTTTCCAATAAACATGTCGTATCGGAGGTATTTCCCCGCATAGCCTACCGCGATGCCGTGGAATGGTACGGAACGGACAAGCCCGACATCCGCTATGAAATGAAAATGATTGACTGCACGGATATCTTCACGGCGTGCGAACTAAAGGTGTTCGCCAGCCAGGCGCAATCCGGTGGTGCCATAAAAGTGCTCAATGCCAAAGGTGCGGCAGACCAACCCCGCAAGTTTTTTGACGACATGGAGAAATACGCACGTGGTGAAGGCGCCAAAGGCCTCGCCTGGATTGCCTTGCGCGACGGTGAAATGAAGGGGCCCATCGTTAAGTTCATGAGCGATTCGGAGAAACAGGCCCTTTGCGAACGCGCCGGTGCCGTGGAAGGCGACGCGTTGTTTTTCGGCGCGGGAAAACGCGAGGAAACAAACGCCTTGATGGGCAAAGTGCGCCAGATGTTGGCGGGACAACTTGGCCTGGTGGACCGGAATGTGGTGGCCTTTTGCTGGATTGTGGATTTTCCGATGTTTGAACGCAACCCCGACACGGGGCAGATTGAATTCAGCCATAATCCCTTCTCCATGCCCCAGGGCGGCATGGAAGCGCTGCAGGCAATGGACCCGCTCGACATACTGGCTTATCAGTATGACATCGTTTGCAATGGCATTGAGCTGTCTTCCGGGGCTATCCGCAACCACCGACCGGACATCATGCTCAAGGCCTTTGAAATTGCCGGTTACCCGGAAACGGTCGTGAAATCCAAGTTTCCCGCCCTGTGGAAAGCCTTCCATTATGGGGCGCCCCCTCACGGAGGCATCGCCCCCGGCCTCGACCGCATCATCATGCTGCTGGCGGACGAACCTAATATCCGTGAAATCATCGCGTTCCCGCTCAACCAGCGGGCGCAGGATCTCCTCATGGGCGCCCCGAACCGTGTGGAACAACGCCAAATCGATGAATTGCATCTCGAAATTAAACTGCCCCCTGAGGGCGAACAAGTCCCGGCACCCTGATTCGTCCGACATCATTGACCAGATTCCCTGACCGCTCCAACCTCAGGAATACTTATCATGGCTTCCACAGGCCGAGAACTGGTGTGGCAGACACTGCGCTTGGAGACTCCCGTCCGGGCGCCGCGCCAGTTGTGGTATTTGCCCTGGGCCGAAATCCACTATCCCCGTGAACTCCGAACGATACAGGAGCAGTATCCGCCAGACATCGTGTCGGCTCCCGGTTTTCACCGGGAACCGCTTCCCTCCCATGGTTGTCCCACCGACCTTGGCACCTACATCGATGAATTCGGCTGCGAGTTCATCAACATCCAGGAGGGTGTCATCGGTGAGGTCAAACATCCCCAAATCAAGGACTGGGACAGAGACGCCGATACGGTCAGATTCCCGGAGGAACACCTCACGATTGACAGGGACAAGATCAATGCCTGGTGCGAAGGAAAAGATACCTTTATTCTGGCGGGGTGCTGTCCGCGCCCCTTTGAACAACTGCAATTTCTAAGGGGTTCCGCCGATCTGTACACGGATCTGCTGGTTCAGCCCAAGGCCTTGACAGCATTTATGAAAAGGTTGCACGCCTTTTATTGCCGTGTGCTGGAACGCTGGGCGGCAACCGAAGTGGACGCACTGACATTTATGGACGATTGGGGCTCCCAGGCTTCTCTGCTGATATCCCCTGAGCTTTGGCGCTGCGTATTTAAACCGATGTACCGGGATTACATTGCTATCGCCCATGGAGCAGGCAAAGCTGTCTTCATGCATTCGGACGGCCATATCCTAAGTATTTTCCCCGATTTGGTGGAAATGGGGCTGGACGCCGTCAACTCACAGTTATTTTGCATGGGTCTTGAAAAATTGACCCCCTTTGCGGGAAAAATCACCTATTGGGGTGAAATTGACCGTCAGCATATTCTCGCGGAAGGCACTCCTGAAGATGCAAGGAGAGCCGTCCGCGCGATTTACGCGCATCTTTGGAAAAAAGGGGGCTGTATCGCCCAGTGTGAATTCGGGCCCGGCGCGCGCCCGGATACTGTCGCGGCGGTTTTCGATGCCTGGAACACGCTTGCAACCGGGTAGGCCCCGGGGGCAGCAATCACATAAACATCCATACACAGGATTTCTAAGGCGTTGCGTTTTCCAGAGCGCCAGCACGCAATTTACGGTCCAGAATCCGCAGCAAGTCAAGCATGAAAATGCTGTTCCTGACGTTTTTTTCCCGCCGGTAGTACATTACCAACTCGTTGACAATTCGTTTCACGAGCATGACCGGGGACATAGTAAGACTGATGGCCGCCTCAGCGGCTTTTCTCGAAGGGCCTTGAAGACTCAACAACTCTTCGGCGGTCACGACAGCACCGTTCTCGTGGAAATCCACCATATACAATACATCGTTTTCCGTAAACCGGGCGTAGGAACTCCCCGGCCATCGGCATCCGGCAATATTCAGGTGTAGACGTCTCCCCAAAAGGATGTATATACACGCTATTGCCATGGGCAGGCCATGACGTCTCTCCAAAACACGGGAAAGATTCAGCCCTTCACTGCCGGCATCCCGTTCTTGCATCACCGTATAACCGAGTACTTCAAAAAGGAAACGGCTAAGTTCCGAGCATGTCGTCACCGTACCGTGGGCGATAAACGCTTCAGACACTTCATCAAGCAGCATGGTCAATGCAGGCCTGTATCGTGCGCCATTTTGGAAACGGGACAATAAACTCATTGCCTGTTCCAGTTGCCCAGGTCCATCCTCCCACGCTATCCAGTCTCCCCAAACCTGCAGCAGGCGCGCGTGATTGCGATCCCAGAGGATATTATCCAGGGCATAATACTGGGTCTCCCGAAGATCCAGATGCCGGTTATGAATAAAAGCGGGAATATCAATATCCAGCGCGTTTATCTCCCGGGTTACCGCTGCCCGAACCAGGGGGGTCTCGTCATCGGAAAGACACAAAAGGGCCTCTACTTTTGCATCGGAAATCTCATTCGACGCGGAAGACATGTTATAGTATACCCCTGACTGGCGCTCGAAACTGATGTCGTAAATCCGCTACCCGAGCGTGGACACCGGTGTATGGCGTTATGGTACAAATATACACTACTTTCCCTATTTATACCAACCCGGGCCCGAAAAGGGGGGCTTGTGTCAAATTTGCGGGTTTTGAAATTTGCCCGTATTTTTTTGCTTATGGTAGTGGAAAGAATTTTTTACAATCGTGACACAACCCAGAAGACCGCCCTTATGAATCCCACATCACAATCCCCTATGGATACCGGGCGCCAAATCGAACACCTTGAGAAGCGGCGAGGCGTGATTGTCCAATAAATGTTGGATATCCGCGGCATGGCCAAAGGGGAATCACAAGGGACAGTCACGTATAAAATCTCTTTGCATGTACCACGAAAGCGGGGACAGGTGACGTTGCGCTATGCCGGGGCGATGTTCTTCAGGTGCAGCCCTTGTCGCGTACCGTTACCAGTCCCCGTTTTCGTTCAGTTGACTGGTTTTCTGCACGGTTGACATATTGCTAACCCTGGCTTATACCAGTGAACAATCAGAGCGGATGCAGATGCGATGATGGATTACAACAACCACACGATGAATTACACTTACACGGCCGGTGGCGAACTGGCAAGAAGGACTTACATTGCCTTTACATCCCCCGGTGCTGAAGCACGCCCCCTTCAAAGGGGGATTTTTCACGGTACTCGTCAGGGGAGCGTAGCGCAAGGGCATTGCCCGAAAGGGAATCCGAGTTTGGGTCAAGGCGTATTTTATTGCAGGGTTTTAGTAGAAGGTCCCCCTTTGAAGGGGGTGGCGCGAAGCGACGGGGGATGTTCTTCGCTCCATTCATACCCTTGACATAACGGGTGCGGAAGAAAACGCCTGCCGGACCTTTCGTACACGCTTGTAAAACTAGTATCGGGCTGTGACCGTAAGCTTCGGATGAACCTGGCTAGAAGCAACTCTCTATCTTCATCTTTCTGCACAGCACAGCCAACGTCTTATCGGCGGCGAGCAGAACGGCACTGTTTCTTCTGGCCAAAATGGCATAGTGCCTATCATAAACGGAATGATTATTTCTGATCCCATCGCCAAACATTTCGTCAACAAAGCGATATCCTGTTACGCTTCGGCCAAAGCCGCCCATTTCTGTTTGGAGAAGAATTGGAAAGGAAAGCATGAGTCTATTTCGACCTTCTATCCGATTGTTACTTTTTACTGTTTCCTTTCAAGCCGCCGGTTTGATCGCAGATGGAGAGACCTATCGCATCGGTAATGCGCCGCAGCTGTTTGTGGGGGACGCCCTTATCAAGGCAAAAGACGGGGTCATACGCCGCGTCCATGCCTGCAATAAATTAACCCATCCCGTGCTGGAACCGGAAATGCCCTGGGAGCAGGATGGCGATGACCAGCGGATTTATGTTTACGGAACCGTGCGGCGAGACGCGGAAGACGGCCTGTTTCACCTTTGGTATAACCGGAACGACCTCGTGCTTTACGCCGTCTCCGAAGACGGCATGGCCTGGTCCAGGCCGGAACTTGGCCTGGTGGAACTGCAGGGTTCCAAGGCGAATAATTGCGTTCAGCGGCATTTTCACAGCCCGAGCGTTGTTTATACTCCCGACACCGAAAGACGTTATGCCATGCTGGGCTTTAAAAGGACGGACGGGCGCGGCTGTTATGCGGCTGTCTCCGGGGATGGCCTCCACTGGAAACTATGTTCCGAAACGCCGGCGTTTTCTTACGGCGATACCTGCACTCTCATGTTTGAACCCGCAAGCGGCATGTACCTGGCGTTTCACAAGAAAAACCTGCCCTGGCGCGGGCATGAGCGCCGACTGGTATATTTATCGGCCAGCCGTGATTTGCAGACCTGGTCCGATTCAACACCGGTAATGATGCCGGATGAAATCGATGACGCACAGGTTAAACGGGAAGGGGGACGCTACAGCGAATTTTACAACATGTCGGCATTTCCCTACGGCGGTCAGTATCTTGGTTTTGTAACGCACTTTCGTTTTACCGGCCCTCCGGAGCGCCGGGGTCCCCTGCAAAGCAATGATGACGGCCCCATTGATGTTCAGCTGGTCCACAGTCGCGACGGCCGCACCTGGGAGCGCTGCGAAGATCGGTCGCCGGTCATTCCAAACGGCCCCCATGCCTATGACGCCGGCTGCATTCTCGGGGTGGCGAACGGGGTAGTTCCGGTGAACGATGAATTGTGGACCTACTATACAGCGATAACGACAACCCACGGCGGGTTTGTCCCTGAAAAACGCATTACGGTAGCACTCGCGAAGTGGCGCATGGACGGGTTCGTTTCCCTAGACACCGATGAAAACGGAGGAAGTGTCCAGACGATACCCATGGCATGGACCGGCGACCGTCTTTTTGTCAACGCGGAGGCCGGGGAATTGACGGTCGCCGTACGCGACCCGTCCGGCATGCCCCTTCCCGGGTATACACACGCGGCATGCATTCCCGTGTCCGGCGACTCGGTGCGGCATACCGTGTGTTGGAAAAAACATAAAACTCTACCCGAAGGGAGCCCCCTATGCCTTGAATTCAGGATGAAAAACGCCCGGCTTTACAGTTTTAAGATCGTATCCGATTGACGCCCTGTCATTTTCTCGGCAAAGATACTGTATCTGTTGCCCGCCCCGATGAAAAATGGTCCTTTTGGTCGTTTATGTCCTTTAAGTCCTTTGGTTTGAAAACTGCCTCTGAATCCAACTGCTGTTTTTACGGTTAATCCCTTCCTATGTTCAAAAGAGACCCATTGTGCACCTCATAGCGTTTCAGGCGTATCCAGAGTGACAAAACAACTGTTCTCGATGTCCTGCGCCAGAGACAGCATGGCCTCACAGCGCGACGTGTCCACGGGATGAGCCAAGGGCTGGCGAATGCGGGGAGTAGCAAAGACCCCCTGGCGCCAAAGCAGCTGCTTGAAAAAATGAATGGAACAGGAAAGGTCCTGGTTGGAATAGGAAAGCACCGGCCGCAGCCGCTCGAACAGAGCCTCAGCTTCGTTACGCCGGCCTTGCCGGTACAGGGCGTAAATGCGGACATAGGTGCGATGAAGGCCGGTGGGCAGAAAAGCGTGGACACCGCGGTCGAGGCCGTCTATCATTTGCGTAACCGCCCAGCCGCCGGATACGTGCAGCCTGCCGCCCGTTGCAGCCAGTACCCCGGTGTATTTCGGGCCGGAATCCTGCACTTCAATCTTCAGGCATTTGAAGCAAGGGATGGTCTCCAAAAGACGGGTTACCAGGCTTACGGGAATGCCGGGACCGTCGCTACTCCAGTCTTGCAGCATCAGGAAAGGCGGCTCTGCCGCCGCAATCTCGCGCACCTCCCGCTCGTACTGGTCATTGGAAGCATAGGGGATGGACACCAGAACGCCGTCGCAGCCCAGGTTCACCAGCTTCTGTGTCCAAAATAAGCGGGCCTCCGGGGTATCCAAGGACGCCCCGCCAATAACTGGCACGCGTCCCTTAACCCCATTCAGCACCGTGGAAACAACGGTTGCCCGCTCTTCATCGGACAGAAATCCCACTTCGCCCGCCATGGCCGGTACCAGAAATCCCGCGACCCCGGCCTCGAGCGCATACCCAACATTCCGCTCCATTCCGATCGCATCAATTTCGCCCGTTTCCTTGAACGGCGTGTTTAATACCGTGATAATGCCTCTAAGGGTTTCATGAAACTGCATAGTAGTTCACTCGGGTTAGCATGGCAACGTTTTTTAAAGTCTCCTGCAGAGACGCTTCTAATACAACTACGCTGTAAAATAGGTAATTCAGGGACTACGAAATAGGCCGTAATGATACAAAACTTCATATTAAATAACGGCAACCTCCTACTTAAGACCGGTCCCCTGGGCCAGGAAACCGCCTATGCCCATGACGGCATGGGCCACCTGGTCAATGTAGTTAGAGCCTGCGTCATAACGTGTCATACCGCTCCTGCTTTCGTAGACGGCCTTTCCGGGAGACCTATAGCGCAACTTTTTAGCGAAAGTGTCCAAAAAAGAGTTCTATAATTTCGTTTGTCTATCAAGCACTTGGCTTGCAACCGAACAAAGAGGACTCTCCACGATGATGATATCTTTTCAAACGGATCTTTGTCCAGAATTGCCTCCTGTATTTGGCAGCAAGGATTATCGTGAACTGAAGGCGTTGCTGGGTGGCCTAGATGAAGTGATTCTGCAGGGCCGATTGGAAAATGTCTTTATCCAATCCTTTGCTTACAGGGAACGCAAGACGGAGCATCAGCGCAAACGTTTACTCCAAGCCTTTCGCTGTAGCTTGATTCGGATGTTGTTTCAGTGGTCCTGTCGGCGTCTGTATCAGGAACTTACATGTAACCGTTTGTATCAAAAGTTCCGCGGTTTGATTTGCCCGGACCGTATTGATGTTCCGTGCGTGTGGATTCGGCAGTGCCGAAAACATCCGGCTGAGGGGCGATGAAATCGAAAACAATCTTCGTCTGTGCAATCTTGAACGTCTCGAAGAACGCTTGCAACATAACCAGTCCCGCCAACATGAAACGCCGCGCGCCTAGAACGAAGCACGCATCGCAATCATAATGCATGGATTTCCTGACAGTCCCGCTTACAAGTGGGGATATAAGAACAAAGAACATTTGTGCGCCCGGGGCATTCTCACGCACAACCTCCGGGTACTTGCGCGATTGCCGCAACAGGCGACACAAGCCCCGGCGACCTGACCCAATCAAAAATAAGTTGTGCCGAGTATAGGACAGGTGTGCCCAAAACCAGAATACTCGAGAAAACTCACTTGCAAGTTGAAAATATTCCGTGTCAATTTTAGATTCTCGGCAGGTGTGTGGCAATATTGCACCAAAGCGGTGGCAGAAAACGGCTTTTTGCCGCAGGCTTTATGTATCGGCTCAGGAATCGTTGAAACTGCATGCAGACCTCTTGCGGACTGCCGGTTCAAGCAATCCGGCATGGAATGGACCGTAAATAGCGCCAATGCCATGCCGGTGCCGAGGCGCGTTGTTTTATCCAACTGAATGGAGGAATATTGGGAACAACGGGCGGTAGCGTAAAACTCAAAACCCACAAATTTGACGCAGGCCCCCCCGAAGGGGGACACAGTTATTCTTTGTCACGCCTATATGAGGACAAAACACATCGGTGCAACGTAACGTACAATAATATCCGTAACCGAATTACAGGAGGCAGGGATACTCATGAAGAAAATACTCGTGGTCGGCAGTGCCAATATGGATTTGGTGATGCACACCAGCAGACTCCCGCAGCCGGGAGAAACTATTTCAGGCGGCCGGTTCATGACCGCCCTGGGCGGTAAAGGGGCCAATCAGGCTGTAGCCGCTTCCCGTCTGGGTGCCGCAGTCACCTTCGTCGCATGCCTCGGCAATGACGCTTTCGGCAAGCAGCACAGGAACAGCCTGGAACACGAAAATATCCGGCTCGATTTTCTAAAAACGGACNNTCTGTCAGCTGGAAATTCCTCTGGACACGGTGGAGGCCGTGTTGCGTTTGTCGCGAAAGCATCACATTTTGTCCATGTTGGACACCGGCCCCGCCTGCCCGCTACCCCCGGCGTTTCTGCAGATGGCAGACATTGTTTCGCCCAATGAAAACGAGGCGGAAACCCTAACCGGTATTCGTGTGGAGTCACTTGAAAGCGCCCGGCTCGCCGCCTACGCCCTTCGGGATATGGGCGCGGTTCATGTGGTATTGAAACTGGGAAGCCGCGGCTGCCTGTATGTGGGCAAGGAAGAAGTCTATCTGCCTGCGTTCACAATTCAGGCCGTTGATACGACCGGCGCGGGCGATGCGTTTACAGCGGCACTGGCCATGGTGTGGGGCACAATGCCATTGAAGGAGGCCCTGACATATGCGAACGCCGCCGGCGCCCTCGCGGCCACCTTGGCCGGGGCGCAACCCTCCATGCCCGATATCACGGCGGTCAATACTTTCCTACAACAGCAGGAGGGCTTCTCTTTTGCGCCGAACGGTTGAATCCACTTCAGCCAAACTCCGGCAGCCTATCCTCCTTCCGAGATAACACGGATTCCTAAATTTCTAATCAACAACCACCGGAAGAGCCTGACGAATTCTAACCGGCAGAGCCGGTAGATTAACCTTGATTAAAAAAGACTATAGCACGCGGAGTTCTACTTCGCAACTGCGGGATTCAGGGATACATCCACGACCATAAAGCGGCAAAAGATAATGGACTTTTAAAAGAGCGCACAGTCTCAAATTGGAACTTGGAATCGGGGATAAACATCCCAGAGGTCCTGCCGAAATCTTTAATCAGGACGGGGTCGCGTTTCGACTTGCAACTCACGAGCACAGCATTCTAAAAAATAAATTTGACTTGGTGCACATAAATTTTATAAACTATATAAATACAAGTCCGCTGTAGTGACAGCGGGTACTTCCCGTCAGGCGTTGTGCCTGAACAATGCTCACCCTCCGTCTTGGGTTTCCCCGCCTGTTGTGTAGTCTCCCATTTCTCCAGTGTTGAGCATACACAACTTGTCTTGACCGAACTAAACCGGCAAGACCAATGAAAGAACCCTATTGTCATTCCAAAACTATTCTATTGATCCACGTTGTCTAAGTGTGCTTAAGGGACAGCGAATTTGCGAACCAACCCCGGTCCAGTCTAAAGCCATCCCGCCTGCTCTTGAAGGGCGAGATATTGTCGCAGTGGCACAAACGGGCACGTCAAAAACGCTGGCTTTTGGCCTGCCTGCACTGACACGGCTGTCCGGGGCCGGGAGAGGCCGTAACCGTATGCTGGTGTTGACACCGACCCGGGAACTGGCCATTCAGGTACACAATGTCCTCCAGGCGTTTGGCAAACATATGAATTTGACTTCTGTGGCTGTTTACGGGGGCGTTGGTATAGAGCCGCAAGCGCAGGCGCTTCGCAAGGGCGTCGATATCGTAGTGGCGTGTCCCGGTCGGCTCCTCGATCACATCAACCGTGGCAACGCGCGTTTTAACGATCTGTCTATACTGGTGTTGGACGAGGCGGACCGCATGCTGGACATGGGTTTCCTGCCTGACATCAAACGCATCCTGAAGGTACTGCCCCAAAAGCACCAGACCATGATGTTTTCGGCGACATTTTCCCCGGAGATCGCAACGTTGGCGCGGGAGTTTCAGCACGACCCTGTGTGCGTCGAAGTTGCGCGGTCAGCGACACCGGCCGATGCTGTACGCCAGAACGTATACACCGTCGAGCAGAGTGGCAAGCTGAGCCTGCTCACGCGACTTCTCAAGGAAGGACGCGTTGATTCGGCATTGGTGTTCTTGCGGACGAAATACCGTACGGAAAGAATCGCCAAACAATTGCACCAGGCCGGATTCAAGGCGCAATCCATTCACGGCGGCCGCACCCAGGGTCAACGTCAGAACGCACTGGACGGGTTTCGAAAAGGACGCTACAAC
>MTKZ01125765.1_pt2 | contig 11764 bp, 7 predicted proteins | sample 1042781 | NCBI WGS metagenome assembly MTKZ01 (sample SAMN06212207, study PRJNA360539) | anaerobic digester metagenome | biome: Wastewater treatment plant; material: sludge; isolation source: anaerobic digester fed with sludge from wastewater treatment plant | place: Denmark: WWTP Viborg ...
ACGTAATACAGCAGGAAGCTGACCGGGTCGCGCGATTCGCCGTCCGGCTCGCGGGCGTGCATCGTGATGGACTCCGTCATGGAGTTGAAGAAACGACTCGCCGTGCGCGACAGCCGGGTGTCTCCGCCCGCGCCGTGTGCCAGTTCGTGGCACAGTACGGTGCCCAATTCGGTGATGCTCAGATGCACCACCAGCCCGGCCCCGACGATCAGCACTCGCCGACGCTGCCTGCCCTTTCCGTCCGGGCCCGGCGCCACCACGTCCGCGATGGACGCGTTGTTCATCGGCGAGACCCGAATCTCGTCCGGGGGCGACGTGCCCAGCCGCCGGGCAAACCCCTCGACGAGCTGGAACAGCGTCGGATGCTCTTCTCGCGAGATCCGGCGCGACAGCGGCAGGTCCGGCTCCTCCCGGAACAACAACGGAAGCAGCCCCAACAGCAGCAGCAGGCACGTGCCCAGAATGCCCAGGTCAAGTAGCAGAATGAGGCCGCCCTTGAGAAGGAACCGCGGATCACCGCTGTGCTGGAGTGCATACCGCGTGGCCAGGTAGCCAAGCGTGCACAGTCCGCCGGCCACACCCAGAATCAACGGGACGTACAGCACCATGATCGCCCAGAGGGCCAGGCGGTTGAGTTGATGGAGCATGCGTGCCACACCACCGTCTCCCCGATGGGCCGTGGATACCGGCACGATCTTCGATCTTGGGAGCAAGGCGGTCAAGCACGGGCTTGCGGACCCGGCGGCGGACGCAAAACCGCTTCCAGCCGAGTATCGGCCGGTCCCGGCGGCCGCCGCCAGCGCCATAACCGTTTGTAAATAAACATTTTACATGTCTCTTTACATATATAGACTTTTCACACGAAGCGATTCTTCACACTTGCTAACCATTTGGCCCCGCGGTTGTCTATCAGGGTGGAGCCCCGGAGTCAGCGGGACGCCGGGGCGGATGAGTTTGGGCAGTCAATCAGGAGGCGTAGCCATGAAACGGGTTCCAATCATAGCAACGGGAATGGTGCTGGCGATGACGGCCGCCTCCCTCGCGGCCGAAGCAAGGGCCACCTCGGTGGCCACCAACGGAGGGTCGGCCACCTCGACGTCGGTGGCGATCGGCAACGGCAGGTCGGACGCCTATGCCGGTGCGACCAACGGCGGACGTGCCGTGGCGAACTCCACCGCGACGGGTGTGGGCATCGGAGCCGCACGCAGCACGTCGGTGGCCGTCGCGGATCGCGGCCTCGCGGTGAGCAACTCCAGCGCGACCGCTCGCGGCTCGTGGTGGGGCGGCGCGATTGCGGACAGCCAGAGCGTTGCCGCCACCGTCGGCGGCGTGGCGCTGAGCGACAGCAACGCGTATTCCGAAGGCAGCCTGGGCGGGTTGGCGGAGAGCCTGTCGCATTCGACCGCGACGAGCTTTCACGGGATCGCCATCAGCGACAGTGCCGCGATCTCTCGCGGCTGGCTGGGCGGACGAGCGGTGAGCACTAGTGACTCGCTGGCGGACGCATACGGCGGAATCGCCCACAGCCAGGTCCGGGCGATCAGCGACGGGTCCGTCTACGGCTCGGCGACGTCCGATGGGCTGGGTGTGGCGGTGAGCGGACCGTATCGGGCGGCCCGGGCAGACGTGCGAGCGGTGGGTGTGGCCCATCGGTCGGCTCGAGCTGCGACCCGTGTCTCGGCGGTCGAGATTCGACGGTAAGTGTGGCAGGTGTCCAGGTGCACACTGGATAGATCTGATTGATCCCGCGGGCCGGAAAAATCCGGCCCGCGGGAACCGAGGAGAAAAAGCCATGAAACGCAACGCGATCATCTGGGGTCTGACGATGGGATTGATGCCGGGGCTGGCCGCCCTGGCCGGCGAGGCAAACAGCTCGGCGAGCGCTTCGTCCAACCGCTGGGGGCCGGGCACCGCGGCAGCCACCGCGGGCTACGAGGGCAACGGAATCGGTTTTGCCCAGACGAACACCCGTAGCGGAAGCACCAACTTCGCGCAGGGGCTGAGTCTTGGGTTCGACGAGGAGGGTTTGAGCCTCTCCACCAGCTACGCCGTTGCCCCGCAGTTCGGGGCCGCCGCGGCCGGCACCTTGAACATGGCCATCGGCCTGGACGGCAGCGTGGCGACGAGCGTCGGTCGAACCGTGGCCGATGGCGACGCGAACCGCAGCGTGGACGCCGGCGGATCGGCCCGTCCGGGTTCTCTCGGACGTACGCCGGTGGCCGTTGCGACCACCGGCGGTGCGACCGGGCCGCGAGGCACGGTTGTTTCGCAGACGCAGTCGAACACCCGTCCGGGTGTGTTGCGGGCTCCGATCGTGCTGGCAAGTGCTCCGCGGACGGTTGTGTCACCCGTTCCCGCGCCTCGCGCCCGCGAGAGCGTGGTCAAGAGGGTGGTTCGACACGGCGTTCGGCGGGCCATTGTGGTTCGGTAAGGGCGGCCCGAGCTTTCGCGGGATTGGCTGCAACCGCCAGGTGAGGCGGCGGTACAAAAGAGTGACCTCACGAGTTCCTCCTGACGCGCGCTGTCGGCGGCGTCTCGGCAACGGTGCCGGGGCGCCGCCGGCCGCATTGTGTGAGGCGGGTTGTGCGGCGAGCGAGTCGTTCTCGAATGTCACGGAAAGCGTGCGCGCAGGACCATGGCGGACGGGCAGATTCCGTGCCAGCAAAAACGTTCTGCACGCGCTGGTCGAGACCATTTCCATCGGCGAAATTCCGACATTTCCGTTTGCCTTCCGTACGTTCGTGAAGCATATTAAATGTGTAGGTCGTTAGACCTGGTTCTGGCGCAACACGCCGGAACAAGTTCTCTGTGTGAAGCCTCGCTCCCGCTCGGATGTGCAATGACGAATTCCACGAGCCGGACGTTGCGAGGCTTCTTTCTTTATTCGCACGTCTTGCTGCTACGAGCTTCCCCTCATGCCGGACCCCGACCAGGTGGCGCGGGACCATCCCAACGACGCTCGGTGACGGGGCCTCGTGAAGTGCCAATGAACATCGTCGGCAGGTGGCACCTCCGATTTTGGTCGCGCTGTCCGGCGTAACATCGTTATAATGGCCGCCTTGCGTGTCACGCGGGACGCACTGCGCCCGAGGTTAGTCGGGCGTTCAGTGGTGCTTAAACAGGCCCGGAAAGCAGGCAGGATGGAGGCAACGATGGCCAGAGCCAAGACCACGAAGAAGGCAGCCGCGAGAAACGTGAAGACCAGCAGGGCCAAGAATGCGTCCAAGCGTGGTCGCGTGGCCGCGAAGAAGAAGGCTACCGCCCGGCGCCTTGCCGGAAAGGCTGCGCCGAAGCAGAAAGCGACCGCCGGACCGGTGGTCGAGAAGGCCGCCAGGTACTTTGCCGGCCTCGTGCAGAAGCAGCTCGACCGCGTGGGCCGAATGAAACGCGACGAGGGCTGGACGGACTATGCAAAGCTCTCGCCCGTCATCATCGGCGTCTGCGGCGGCGACGGCATCGGCCCCATGATCTCCGCGCAGGCCCAGCGCGTGCTGGAGTACCTGCTCAGCGTGGAGCGAGCCACGGGCAAGGTGAGCTTCCGCATCATCGAGGGACTCACCATCGAACGCCGGGCCAAGGTCCGAAAGGCCATCCCCGATGACGTGCTGGCCGAGTTGAAGAAATGCCACGTTATCCTCAAGGGCCCCACCACCACGCCCCGCAAGGGCGATCCCTGGCCGAACATCGAGTCGGCCAACGTCGCCATGCGCAAGGAGCTGGATCTCTTCGCCAACGTTCGTCCGGTGAAGGTGCCCGAGCACCACATTGACTGGATTTTCTTCCGCGAGAACACGGAGGATCTTTACGCGCTGGGCAGCGAGGGATTGGCGATCGGCAAGGATCTGACGGTCGACTTTAAAATCATCACCCGGCCGGGCTCCGAGCGCATCGTCCGGGCGGCCTTCGAACACGCCCGCAAGACGGGCCGGACGCGCGTCACCGTGGTGACCAAGGCCAATGTGGTCAAGACCACCGACGGGCTGTTTCTGCGGACGGCCCAGGAAATCGCCCGGGAGTATCCGGGTATCGAGTGCGACGACTGGTACATCGACATCATGACCGCCAAGCTGGTCGACCCCAAGCGGCGGACGCAGTTCCAGGTGCTGGTGCTGCCGAATCTCTACGGGGACATCCTGACGGACGAGGCGGCGGAGTTCCAGGGCGGCGTAGGCACGGCCGGCGCCGCGAACATCGGGAAGCGCTACGCCATGTTCGAGGCCATTCACGGCTCCGCCCCCCGCATGGTGGATGAGGGCCGGGCCGACTACGCGGACCCATGCAGCATGATCCGGGGCGGCGCCATGCTCCTGTCCCACATCGGCTACCCCGAAAAAGCCCGCAGGCTGGAAATGGCGTTGGACATCTGCGGGCAGTATGAGAAGCGCCTGGTCATGACGGGCCGCGACACCGGTGCCACCGGCGCGGCATTCGCTGATTACCTCATGGACACGCTGGCCGATCCGGGTCTGGAGCAGCGATGGCGCGAGTATGTCGGGGAGGCCCGTTAGGCAGGTGAGGCGCCCGGAGACCGGCTGGAAAGCTGGTCCCACAGAAGGGGGGCGGCCAAACGGGGCATATCTGAGTTGTGGTGACCACGGGGAGCTGCGCCGCATCGGGCGCGTGAATCACGGATTCCCTGCTGCCGTGGCCACGCGTGGGGCGGCGGCGGGGTGGCCGGAGCGGAAGGCGAAATCCGCGTTGACGAAGAGCTGGTCCAGTGCGGCCGCGACGGAATGCGGAAAATCCGCAAACCACTCAGGCCCCAGCGACAGTNNAACCACTCAGGCCCCAGCGACAGTCCGCCTCCGGCGTTGTTGAAACGCTGGACGGATCCGTCGCGATACAGCACCTGCGCGCGCCGGGCCCCGTGGTTCGCACGCCGCATCCCGAACTCCACAGGCCCGAACGTGTTGCGGTCCAGCGCCAGGGCCTCCACCGGCACGCGCCGGCCGTCAACCACGTTGACGCCGAGCCGGCCCAGCCGGCCTGCCGCGGCGGAGTCGGGCAGCATGTCCAGGTGTCGATAGAAGTACGAGCTGTAGGCGTCGAACTCCGTATTGACGCGCGGCAGCTCTTTCACCTGGTCCGACGAATCATCGTCGGGGCAGAACAGAACCTGAGGCACGGGCGCAACGGTCTTGAGCAGCAATCCCAACCCGGTGTGTTGCCGGGGATGACTGGACGGAACCATTTCGCCGATCCAGATCTGGTTCGTCCCGAACGGTGCCGCGGCGAAGTCGAGCGGATGATCGGCATTCGGCCCTCGCGGGATGAAACCGTCGTTGTCCTCCGCGTACAGGTAGACGCCCGCGCCCAGTTGCCGGAGATTGCCCGCGCAGACGGCAAACTTCGCGGCGTCTCGCGCCCGCCGCAGCGAACCGGTCACCATGCTCAACAGCAGCGCGATCACCGCTACCACGATCAGAAGCTCGATCAGGGAGAAGGCCGGGGATGCCGTGGAACTCCGTTCTCGCATCGCGATCGCTCCATCTGGCCGCTTGCACGATCTGGGCTTCCCACGTCAGCATGGCGAGTGGCGGGCCGGAAGGCAAGCCCGACGCATCCGATGGACCGCCTACCGTGCCGATTCACACACGGGTAGAATCGTTCCGACTTTCGGCGTGAGGGGTCTGGCCTTGGGCGGGCCCGGTACAGCGGCCGGAGCGAGANNGTGTGGAACGAACAGCATGAAATCGCCGCAACCAGGTCCATCGCCTGCGCCCCGCCCTCTTCGGGACGCCGTCTCGCTGAGCCCCGACAAGATCCTCAACCCGCAGAGCCCGGCCCTCCACGGCGGCATCATCACGGAATTGCCCGTGCTGGTGATCCTGGCCGCCGGCAAAGGGACGCGCTTCGGCAAGGACCCCAAGTGCATTCAGCCCGTCCACGGTACGCCGCTGGCCCGTCACTCCATCGATGCGTTTGGCCGCGTCAGTCCGTCGCCGGTGATCTGCCTGGTCGGCTATCGTCACGAGGAGGTGTCGGCCGCCCTGGGGCCGGACAACGTGTACGTCCGGTCGGACAACCCGGCGGGCGGCACGGCGTTCGCGGCGTACGAGGCGTACAGCGTGGCCGGGCTGCGGGAGACGGACCCGCTGCGCATCATCACCATGGGGGATCGCATCGTGACGCCGTCGGTGTTCCGCCGGTTGTGGGACACGCATCGAGCCGGGGCGGGCGAGGCGGACCTGACGTTCCTCAGTGCCCGCTACGAGCCGCCGAAGAACCGCGGCAAGGGCCGCGTTCTGCGAGGCGACAACGGGCGCGTGCTGCGCATCCTGGAAGAGCGGGACATCGCGGCGGAGGCCGACGGGCCGGCCCGGCAGGCCCTGCTGGATCTGACGGAAGGAACCTGTCCGCTCTACGCCATCCGGGCGACTCGCCTGCTGCGGTACCTTCAGAACCTCACGAACGACAACGCCCAGGGCCAGTACTACCTGACCGACGTCGTCGAGGCCATCAGTCGTGACGGAGGCGACATCCGCACCATCACCACCACGCCGGCCGATCCGGAGTATGACCTTCTCTGCTCCGACGTAACCCAGCCGATGGACCTGGCACTGCTGGAAGGCATGTTGGCCTCCGCCCGCGGGCTGCTGTTCCCCGAGGAGCTGGAGGTGGAGGCGGTGGCCCGCGCGATCGCTGCGGACCGGCCGGCGGGCCAGGTGGCCTCCATCACTCGCCAGTTGGAGGAGCTGACGGCCGCCGTCTCGAAGGAGCGGCTTGCCTTCAAGCCCGATCAGCCGATCGGGATCGGGATTGCCGGCGGCCGGCTGCGGATCGCGTTCATGCACCCGGACATGGTGCGTTTCTTCGGTCCGGCCTGGCAGATGCCGATCGGGGCGGGCAGTGCCACGGGCAAAGAGCAGATCGTGGTGCTGGCGCAGGAGGCGGACGACCGGCGAATCCACCTCTACCCGATGACGCCGGAATACCGCGAGAGCATCAATTACATCCCGTCCGACGACGACGTGATGTATCCCGGCGAGGGCGTTTCCGACCTGCACGCCTACGAGGTGTTCGGCACGCGCATGAGCGAAAGCGTGCTTCTTTCCCTCGGCTACTTCAGCGACGAGGAGCTGGAACAGCGGCGGAAGAAACGCCTGCCGCTGCCGCCGACCTCCCTGTGGGTGAGCAGCAACATGCGGCGCCCGTTTGCCCTGGTCGGCAACGCCATCGCATCCATGCGGACGCTGCTCACCGGCAACTTGGGCGCGAAGGTGCAGGAATGCCTGGGCCGAGACCGGTTCCGCGGCCTGCGGCTGGTCTCCACGGGGAACATCCCGCAGGGAGGTTTTTCCAGCTCGTCCGCGGTGACGGTGGCCGTCAAGAATGCGATGAACGCGCTGTTCAACCTTGGAGTTCCGCCGGACCTGCTGGTGCATCTGGCCTGTCAGGCGGAATACGGCACCGGGGTGCGGGCCGGCTCGCTGGACCAGGCCACCATTCAGAAGGGCCGCGCCCGGCAGGGAGCACTCATTTCCTCCAACCCCAGGGACAACTACCGGATCATGGGCACGTACCCCGTGCCGACCGAGCGATTTCGCATTCTGTTTCCCTACAGCGTGGAACGCGATCGGGCGGCCTGGCGATGGTCGTGGGGTGCATACGGTGAGGGAGCGGGCCCCGGCCCGCTGACCGCCGGCGAAATGCGAAAGATGACCGGCAAGGCCGCAGAGTTGGCGGCCATCCTCCTGAAGCTGCCGCTGGACACTGATCTGTTCCATCCGATCGAGGATGATCTGCTGGCCGACGGCCTGCTGAGCCGCGACAGCCGTGCCTGGGTTGGCTCGATCCTTCGGCGACTGCCGCTACACGCTTCCCAGGAAGACCTGCGACGGCGGGTGGACGCCAATCGGGAATGGTACGTCGGCCAGCTTGAGGAGATCTTGCGGCTGGATGCGCCGGAAGCCCGGGCCAAGGCGGACGCGGCGATGGAATCGCTTTTCGCCGGGTGGCGCGACCCGGTGCTGCGACGGACGACCGTATCCGGTGCGGTCGTGGAGGAGCAGGGCGTTCCCCTGCGGGCGATAGTGGCCTACCTCTTTGGTGAAATGGCCAAGAACTTCTATTTGCTTCATCACGCGGACGAGTGGATCGAATGCGTCACCCGATCGCAATGCGGCGACCGCTGCCTGGACGTCGAGCCCGATCGGCTTCCCAGCCGGGCCGAGCTGGAGACGGAGCTGGAATGGGATCGCGGCAGCGCCGGGCCGGCCCGCCTGAATCGCTGGCTGGAACAATTCGGCGCGTTGCCGGTGGATTACAACCGCGGTCTGGATGATGAGTCGCTGTCGGAGCAGAATCCGCCGGCGTTCGAGCGACTGGAAGGGTCGAGCTTCTTCCGCGGCCTGGCCCTGATCGATCTGGCCGAAGCCATGCTGAAGCGCGCGTTCGGGCACGATGCGGTGGCCGTTCGCGTCAATGCGGCCGGGCAGGGGGACTACTTCCAGGTGCACGTGGACGCACAGCGAGCGAACCCGGATGACGTGAAGCAGTTCATCCGAGTTGCGTTCTACCGTCGCTTCGGCCTGGCGCCGGTCCCGGAGTTTGTGGAACTTCATCCCGGCGGAGGCGCCGTGGGCCTGCGCCTGAGCCGATACGACGTTCTTCCTCAGTTGATCCGCCGCCTTCAGACGCCCACGGCCTGACGACTTCGGCCGCCGCTGTGCGCTGCGGAAGTCTCACCGGTCCGCGACCAGCAGCTTCATGAGTTCGGCGGAGTTCTTCAGCCCATCCAGCCCCATGATCGTCTCGCGAATCCGGCGGCAGCGTGCCTCGGAAAACTTCCCGCCGGCCAGGGCATTGAACTTCACCTCGATGTCCTCCATCGAGCCCGGATCGCGGTAGTCGCCCTTGGGCACGTCCACCCGCTCGCTGAACGATTGCCCGCTCTTGAGGGTAATGGTCACCCGCGACGGCTGCTTGGCCGGGAACAGGGATTCAAACTCGGGATTCGCCACCGCCTTCACGGCGTCCATCAATGGGTGCAGGGCCGGATCCTGGATGCGGGCGTTCTCAAACTGCCGCGGCGTGACCTGCCGGTCCGCGACGGCCACGGCCAGGCAATAGGGCAAGCTGTGGTCGGCCGTCTCCTTCGACTTCGGCCGGTACTTGGCCGGGTCTGACAGGATGTCCGCCGCCCGGGCGATGGTCTCGACCCGGATTTCCTTGACGTCGGCGGGCTGGATGTCGTGCTCGTGCACCAGCTTCAGCGCGGCCGTCGTCGGGGAGTGCGAGAGGGCTTCGATCGGATAGAACTTCATGCCACACTCGACGATTTTGAAGCCCTTGCCGAGTCCGTCCGTAAGGCGGTTCAGGTGCCACTTCGGCCCATAGCAATGGGTCAGGCCTTCCTTTCCGTCGACGACGTGCTCCGGGCCGGAGTAGCCCTTCTCCGCGAGCAGGGCGGCCTGCACGCCCGCCTGGGTGGCCATGGGGTCCACGGTGTTCTTCATCATGGTCAGCTTGCCCGCAGTCACGGCTCCCAACGTGCAGGAGTGCGACGCGCTGATGCCGATGGCGTGCTGCATCCGGACCGGGTCCAGTTTCAACATGCGGGCCGCGACCATCGGCGAGACGAACGCAGTGAGCGTGGCGTGGTGCCAGCCCTTTTCGCGGATTCCCGGCTCGCCCGCCTCGCAATAGCGCATTTCCATTTCGTAGGCCAGCACGATGCCGACGATCAGCTCCTTGCCGGACAGGCCCTTCCACTCTGCGATGCCGGTGGCCGCGGGGATGATGTCCGACGGATGGCACGGATCGGCTTTCCAGTAGATGTCGTTGTAGTCCATGGCGCGGATGGCCAGGGCGTTGAACAGGGCCGCGCTCACTACCGATGTGCGGTGCCCGCTGCCGATGCACGTGCAGTGATCGGCCCCGCCCATCTCCACCAGGTGGTGGAGCAACCGTTCGCAGTCCTCCTGCTGGTATCCGCCCAGGGCACAGCCGATGGAGTCGTACAGGAACCGCTTGGCCGCATCGATGGCCGGCGCATCCAGGTCCTCAAATCGCAGTCCGCTGGCCCATTCCGAAAGCGTGCGCGTGATGGTCATGATGGTCTTCTTCCGCTCACCGATTCATGGTCCGGCCACCCCGGCTGCCCCGGGCCCGGTCGGGTGGCAAAGGGTCCCGCGGCAACCCGCTGCGGCCGGCCGCACCAGGCGGCATTCTGGCAAGGTTTTGACGGGAATTCAACGGCCCGACGGCACCACTTCGCTGAGGCGGGCGAGTCACAGCGACACTCGTCCTGTCGCTCGCAAGCCGGGTCTCATGGCGTCAGCCACAACGACGCTTCCGACGGGTTCTCGTCATTGACCGTCCAGTTCGGCCCCCAGTCACCACGGGTATCGGCCTGGGTGTAGGCGACGTGTCCATCCAGGTACGCGAAGGTGTGGCGCGAGAAGCCCTGATGGTATCCCTGGGCACGGGTCTGGTATTCGTCGATCACTCGCAGGCAGGCATCTGCCGGGTCTTCCACCACAGTGACGAACCGGTTTGCCCCTCGCCGCATGTACTTGTGCATGATGTCCCGTCCTCGCCGCAGTTCTCGCTCAAAATACACGAGCGTTTCCGGCTGGTCGGGTGGAACACTGACCAGGTATTGCCTGCCCCGGGAATAGGGACGCCACCAGAAGAAATTGATTTGAAAACTCGTCCCGACGTCGTTGTACGCGGAGTAGCGCGAGCCCCCACGGAAAACCAGCGTTCCGTTGTCTCGCAGCATCGTGATCTGGTTGCCCTGGGTGGAAAACGTGTCCGCCGGGCATCGGAACACGGGCAGTTCGGAGTCCGGCGCCAGCCGGCTGCGCGGGTGCATGTACACACTCAATGGTCGCTTCGTTGTCGCGATGTAGAACTTCCCCCCGCCGTACGCGGATCCGTAATGCGCCTCGTTCCGCCCGATCCACCCACCGTAGCTCCAACTGCACCAACCGAACTCCGTGTTCGCGGCGTTCCACGACAGCAGGATCGGGATCGAGTCGTGGTCCAGTATGTACGCAATGAGTGATTTGTTCACGTTGGCCATGTTCGACTGGCAGACCACCAGCTTGGCCTGGTCGCGCGCGCGCTGAAGCGACGGCAGCAGGACCGCCAGCAACAGGGCGATGATGGATACCACGACCAGCAGCTCAATCAGCGTGAACCCGGGTGTTCGATCCCGCCGCCGGTACGCTGGCGCGTCGGCCATGACGCAACCTCCATGCGCAGATGTGCAAGCCCGTCAATCCGGAACGGCTGATAACCACATCATGGTAGACGTTGGCCAGCGGCGGCTCAACGCAAAAATCCGGGCTGTCCCGCAGCTGTTCATCGTAACGCACGTGCTGAAAGCCGGTTACGAAGATGCCCGGAGGACGTCGCCTGGCGGTATAGGCCCCAAGTCGTACTGAAAGAGTGTTGCGGGGCCGCCGATAGAAACCGTATGCGGCTGCGCGGACCGAGCCACCGGTCCGCGCGGTTGTCGTGGAGTCGAGACCGATGAACACTCGGACCGGGCTCTCCATCCCCGCCAGAATCGCACTGTCGGCCTTTCTGTCCGCTCTCACGTGCGGTCTGGCGACCCTTGTGCTTTATCAGGTTGATCACGATGCCGGGACGGTTCGCGAGTATCTCGGGCGCATCCGCGTCTGGGCGGAAATCGGTGCCCGGCAGGTGGCCGAAGCAGATGACGCACCCGTCAGTGCGAGCCCGGCGGAGCGGGTGGATTCCGAGGCTGTCCCCCGGACGGCCGAGCAATTCCGACGCTGGTCCTGGGCGATGC
>MTKZ01125675.1_pt2 | contig 11762 bp, 5 predicted proteins | sample 1042781 | NCBI WGS metagenome assembly MTKZ01 (sample SAMN06212207, study PRJNA360539) | anaerobic digester metagenome | biome: Wastewater treatment plant; material: sludge; isolation source: anaerobic digester fed with sludge from wastewater treatment plant | place: Denmark: WWTP Viborg ...
TTGTGTTGCATCTGGCGATAGAACGTATACGTTGCGAGCGTGTCCCGCAGGCCGCCCGACCCGCCCTCGTCCGGCGCCGGGAGCAGAGGTCCCGATTGCAGTTCCGGCGTTCGGGGCTGCTCGCCCGTCGTTGCGGCGGGCTGCTGCTGCATGCTCTCCTTGTCCACCCTCTTCGCGCCGCTGGCCTTGACCACCTTGTAGACCTTGCCGTTGTACGTCACCGTATCCGGCAGGTCCGCCTGGGCCGACAGGGGGGCCAGCACGAAGCCGACCACCGCGACGGCCGCCACCATCCACCAACAACAGTTGCTTACACTTCTCACGGTCCGTTCCTCCTGTTTCAACTGGCGCATCGCCAGGCGTGCTCCACACGCTCCGGCCACCACGCGCCAACCCTGCGGAAGCATGCACAGCCCCGCAGAAGGTCCTCCGCTTCGACATATTTCTCAAAGGAAGTCAGTGCGCGCTGAACGGCTGCTTCGTCCCGCCTCACCAGTCCCAACGCTGCTTCCTTCCTGTACGCTCACACACAGGCGAATGCCTGCCCATCCACGAATTGGCCAACCCGGCACCCGGGGGCGCACGCCGCCTGCGAACCCGAACGCAGGCGACAAAAGTTGACACCCATCCACTCGCTCATTCTAATGGGCGAACCGGTCGCAATCAAGGCTTGTACGGTTTTCTCGCCGGCGGCCGAAATTCGCGTAAGGCCATGCACCCATAACCGGTTACGGCTCGAATCCGGTCGGCCCGGGGACGTTTTGTTTGCGTGAGCCGCCCCTGCGGGCATGCCCTTACTGGATGCAACTCACAGGCAGGAGCATTGCCCGTGAATCGATACATTCGTTTCCTGGATTGCCAGGCCCGGCCCCGATGGGGCCTCGCGCACGATGACCGGACCGCCCGACCCCTGGCCGCCGATTTTTCCGGGCCCGGCTTCGGCCTGCCGGATCCGGGCACCGCCGGTGAGCCCGAGCCGATCACCCGCCTGTTGCCGCCGGTTCCTGTTCTGCCTCCCCCCAACGTGTTCGGGATCGGGCTGAACTACCGCCAGCACGCGGCCGAAACCGGAGCGGCCGTGCCGGACCACCCCCTGGTGTTCATCAAGGCCTCGACGGCCGTTATCGGACCCGGGGACCCCATTGTTCTGCCGCTGTCCGCACCGGGCGAGGTGGATTTTGAGGCGGAGCTGGCCGTCGTGATCGGCCGGACCGCGCGCCGGGTGCCGGAATCCGCGGCAAACGAGTACATCCTGGGCTACACGTGTGCGAACGACGTTTCGGCCCGGGATTGCCAGAAGCGTCTGGACGGCCAGTGGGCCCGGGCGAAGAGCTTCGACACGTTCTGCCCGCTCGGGCCGTGCCTCGTATCGCCCCACGAGTTTGACCCGGCAAATGCCGATATTATCTGCGTCCGGAACGGCCAGACGATGCAGTCCGGAAACACCGCGGACATGATTTTCTCCGCGGCGAAACTGGTGAGCTACCTGTCTTGCCAGTTCACCCTGCTGCCGGGGACGGTGATCTGCACGGGCACGCCGCCGGGCGTGGGGATGGCGCGGAAGCCCCCGGTGTTCCTGCGGGCGGGAGACGAGGTGGAGGTGCGAATTGCGGGGATCGGATCGCTTGTGAACCCTGTGTTGGCAGAAGGTTAGCATGTGGCCATCGAGCGGGGGCGGCGGCGGGCCGATCAGGGTCGAGGCATTTGACGGACTTTTGGTGTAACCGTATAAGGAAAACGTAAGCCGCGCTCTCGGTGCAGTTTGCCATCGGTTCGGGCGCTCCCCTTGCCCGGGCCCGCCGAAATCGCGAACGACGGCGTGGAACCGTAGAGAAGACGACCTGCCTGAACGGTCTGGAGTATCACAAGATGACCCAGTCACGAGTGTGGAATCGGAATCGCAAGGCCCTTGCGACGGCGGCGGTTTGCGCGATGGCAATGGTGTGTACGGCGCTGCTGATCAGTTGCGGCAGCCGGACTACCGGCGGAGCCGGGTCGGGCAGCGGTGGAACGGGCGAGCCGCTGCCCGGGGCCATCCTGCTGCAAAGGGACATCGTAGTGTCACAGGCCGTGACGGTGTTCTACACCACGCCGTCATCCGCAACGGACATCCGGGCGTTCCGAATCCAGGCGTCTGCGCCGGGGGCACAGGGCGGTGTGGAGACGGGCGACGAGACCGAGATCGGCACGGGGCTTTCGGCCCCGGCCGCCATCGGGGAGACCCGGTCGTTCCAGTTCCCGGTCGAGGGGGTAGACCCGGGCCCGTACTTCGTGGGGCTGCGGTACGCCGTGAGCGGGCAGGAGTACCGGGTGCGGAGCGAGTACACGATCACCGTGTCGGGCATTCCGGTGCCGGTGTTCACGTCGCCGGCGAGCAGTCGAAGCCTGTACGGCGACCAGACGGTGGAGATCCGGGTGAACGTGGGTGACGCCCAGAACCCGGTGAACTGGCGGCTGTTCTACATCGCGGAGGGCGCGGACGACGCTTTGCCCGCCGACGAGCTGGGCGTGGTGATTGACGAAGGCACGCGGAACGTGATCTCGCAGCTCTGGAGCGCGATGGGCGTGGCTCCGGGCCGGTATCGGCTGGGCATCTCGGTCACCGACACGGGCCAATCGGTGAGCAGCGCGGTGGCGGCAGGGCTGACGGACCGGATTCTGACGGTCTACAACGATCCGTACATCATCACCGTGCTTTCGGAGCCGCCGTCTGCGCGGACGCCGCGGATCGAGATCATCGAGCCGGCGGAGGACGTGACGGTCGGTTTCGGGGTTGAGACAGTGACCGTTCAGTATGAGGCCGAGGTGTTTGAGGGTGACGCGGCGGACCAGCGGGTCGATTTCTTCGTTGACACGAATGACGTGTACGGCGGAGACGAAGAGATTCTGCTGGCCGATCGGCCGGTTGACGAGACCATGGCCACGTTGAGCACGAGCAGCCTGGACGAAGGCGAATACTACCTGGGCGGCGTGGTGTATGACGGCGTGAACGAGCCGGTGGCCGCCTACGCCGAGGGAAAGATCATCAAGGAGGTCACGCCGAAGCTGACGGTGACGGAGCCAGACGTGGCGATCAACCGCCGGCCGAACACGGAGGTGACGGTGGCCTGGACCACGAACCTGCCGACGGCGGCGGGAAAGGTGGATGTGTACTACCGCCGGATGACGGACAAGAACGGGACGCTGTCGCCGACGGAGAACCGGATACTGGCTCCGTCCGCTCTCTCCGTGCAGACGGCGAAGTTCACGCCGACGCAGTCGGGCATCCTGGCGGTGTTCGTCCGGATCGTGATGAATGACGGGACGGTGCTGAATAAGCAGGCGCCGGCGCTGGTGAAAGTGACGACCCGGCCGAGCGTGTTCTGGCTGGGCGACCTGGCGAGCCCGCCGGGCGGGGAGGCGACGGCGACATCGCTTCCGATTCCGCCGGACGCGCCCCCGGGCGGCAAGTTCTACGGCGCGGTGTTTGAGGGGCACAACTTCGAGGACAATAGAGGGTCGGGCTTCCTGAGCGCGGCGGACCGGGAGACTCCCGGCACGTACATCGGCGAGGACTTCAACGTCGACGGCATCGACGACATGCTGATGATCGCCCGGTTCGGCAAGTCGGACTTCCTGAACCCGACGGGAATCGGAGTCGGCGAGGCGTACCTGATCCGCGGGAGTTCCGCGCGGTTCGCCGGAACGTACAACGTGAACCGAACGGGCACCACGGTGCTTCCAGGCATGGTGTTCACGGGCGTGGCCACGCCGGCGAGTGACACGCTGGGCATCTACGGCGTGACGCGCATCTCGAACGTCGAGAACCGTGTGGGCGTGGACCCGGACGAAGTCAGCGAGTTGGTCTTCCAGTTTCCGCGTGTGGAGAACGGAGCGCTGCCGGGGTTCAATTCGCGGGAATCGGACCTGGTGAACTACGGCCACTTCAAGCTGGGCGGCGTGGTGATCGTGGCCAGCACGGACCCGTACGTGCGGGGCCGCGATGCGACGTCCACACCGGCGGTGATGACGGACACGCTGGGCGTTCGTGTCGCGTTGGAGGCCGTGGGCCAGGACTTCCTGTCGAAACGAGTCGGTCCGGAGCCCGACGACGGATCGCTGTGCAGNNCAACAATGCGGAAGAGGCGGGGTGCTACCCCGAAGAAGATCAAGTCAGCAACTTGCGCGTGGGCTGTTCACCGATTCGCCCGTGGGGGGATGCGGATCCGGACGACGATTGGGACTCGCTGATCGAGCCGTACTTCGGTTTTTCCCCCACACTGGCGGTCAATTTCATCAAGTGGTGGAAGAGGCAGAACGGCGCATTCAGTTTCCCGTGCGACACGGTGCTCCTGACGTGTCCCACGTGTATTCCGACGGCCGACGCGGCGGGCGTGTACGACTGCGTGAACAACACCATGGAATGGCCGCCCGCGGATCTGTGCACCGCCCTGGGCGACATCTGGGCCGCGCACGCGGAGTGCGGAGACCCCTACGTCTGTGCTCAGTTTGACGTGGCAGGAGATGCGCTGGGTGAGACTGCCTTCAACTCCGTATCGCTGTCGGGGTTGGAATCCTGCATGAAGATATACACCTGGCTGATTGGAGACGGTGAGGAGTGCCCGGTGGACGACTTCATGGACCTGATCCGGCTGGGCGTCCCGTATGTCGGTGACTTCGTGCGGGGCCTGGGGCCCGAGAGCCTCTTGTCGGGGCTGCACGTGGACCGGACCGCCGGGGCGGAGAACGGAGACGAGGAGGTGGTCTGGAACAAGCCCGGGAAGCCGTTTGGGGCCCGGATCATCGGTCGCGATATGGACGGTCAGCATGCAACGGAACACGAGTTCGGCGTGTCCGTTACGCAGAGTGGGAACTACATGGTCATGAGCGCCCCCAGACGGGACGTGCTGGACGCGGAGCAGGCGTTTCCCTTCGATTACCCGGACGTGCAGGACCTCCTGGATCCGACCAGCGCGGAGGTAAACCCGCTGGCGGGGATCGCCTATGTCACCGATCTGAAGGACCTGTGGACCATGCCTCTGCTGGACGGGGTGCCGGGCGGCGGCGGAGCGAGCCAGATGCCGCCGAAGCCGCACATGTACCTGGCGGACGGCAACAGCCACACCTGCGATTGCACGATCGTGGGCACGCCGCCGAGCCGCACGGGCACGGGAGGCAACGACCGCATTCCTCGCTCCAGCATTGCGCGCACGGATCTGACCTTTACCCGCACGGGCTTCGACCGATTGGACGGCGGGATCCGGATCGCCGGCCGGGCGAATGACCAGGTGCGAAACGTGCTGGGCATCCTGGACTTCAACAACGATACACGTGACGACATCGCCCTCGCGGCTCCCGAGGCCGATCCGTACGGCAACGGCCAGCAGGACGGTGCCGTGTACGTGGTGTATCGCCGTGCGTCTTCGCTGGAGTCTGACTACATCCTGGACAAGCTGGCATATGCGCCTACGCATGCGGAGCGCCTGGCCGGCATCTTCATCAAGGGCCGCGAGGACACCGGCTATCGTTTCGGAGAGACGATTGTCGGCGGCGTGGACTTCGGAACGAACGGCGTTTCGCTGAAGTCCGGCGAGTCGCCGCGGCCGGAGCTGCTGGTGTCCAGCCCGTACGCCGACAACGACCGGGGTGAGGTGTGGATCATCTTCCCCGGCACGTCGACGAATCCGCTGACCACGCCGGAAGGCGGAGCCAAGGTCGACACGCTGCTCGCCCAGCGCAAGGTTGCCCGAATCACGGGCAGCAAGGCCGGCGATCTGTTCGGGTTCAACATGGTCAACGCCGGTGATATTGACGGCGACGGACACGATGACCTGCTGATCGCGGCACCGGGGGCAACCCCGAAGTTCGATTCCAACCCGTTTGACACGGTGGACGTGCTGGATACGGAGGGCGTGGACCGCGAGCCGCCCTATGGCGTGCGCGACGACATCGACGGGCCCAAAGGCGTGCCGAACGACAGCTACAATGCGACGACGGGCGTGAACAGCGATTCGTACGACATACTGACCCAGGCGGGCCTGGTGTACGTGATCCTGAGCCGCACGACGGGCAGCAAGATGCTGGAAGCGTCCAAGTGGCAGACCGATCAGACCAAGCCGATGGAAATCTCCATCGACAAGATCGGCACCGAACTGCTGCCCGGCTTCATCATCGCCGGCCGGCGCAATGACGATCAGATCGGCGGTGGACGGGCGTCCGATCCGGACCAGGGCAATCCCGCCAAGCAAATCGACCCGGATCACTGGGACAATGGGCGTTCGTTCGGCGTGGCCGGTGCGGGCGACATTGACGACGACGGGTACGCGGACATCCTGATCGGCTCGATCCTGGCCGATCCGCGGATTGACCCGGACACGGGCGATGGAACGGTGAATGCCGGTGAGGCGTACCTGATCTACGGATTCAAGCCGTAGTCGGCCGAAGGTCGCAATGGACTGAACCTGCGGNNCCTGCGGGGGTCGCGGGGCGGTGAGCCGCTTCGCGACCCCCGTTGATTTGCGGTTGGAGAGAAGGAGTTGGGGAGCGGGGGGTGGAGGCGTCGCGAGTGAGTAGGGGGCGCACTCGCGTAACAGGATATCCGGCCGCTTGCGGTTTGGCGGCAGCACCGGAGAACGAGGGCCCCGGACCTGCCCATTCGCGTGTGCCGCGAAACAGCATGCCGCAACGCGGGCTGCGCCCGCAACCCAAGCGACGAAGGAGGAAGAGTTTGGGCCAGTGCCAGTGGCTTCGTGGGAATCTGCGCGGGGCGCGAGGAAATCGCACGTTTGTAGTACGAGGCGACGGAGACAAAGGACTTGCGCCGGTGCGGGCGGGAGAGAACTGGGGCAGGACGCGAAGAACCCGGACCTCTGCAGTGCAGGGGTGCGTCCAGACCGGCTGGAAAGCCGGTCCCACAAGCACTAGAGAACTGGAAACAAGAGACTGGAAACTAGAACGAGCAAAACCGGCTGGAAAGCCGGTCCCACATGATGCCTCCCGGTGTGCCAGGAGGCCGGGTCGGCCCACCCTCCTACAGCCTACAGCCTACAGTCTACAGCCCACAGTCCACAGCCCACGGCCTGCAGCCTATCCGCGGCCTTCTGTTCACCAGGCCGAGAATCGCCTATAATACCGCGTAATGCCGAAACGGGAGCCGACAATCGAACCTGCCGTCAGGGAGTCCGCGGCGGCCGGGCTGGGCTTGGTCACGCTGGTGTCGGCCTATGTACTCCTGGCCGGGCCGGACCCCGTGCAGGCCGGTCGCCATCTGCGGGCCGCCGACGCCCCGAGCATCCACTGGGTGGCGGCCCCGCAGGACCAGGCGAACGTGACGGCCGCCCCGGCCGTGACGCACCCGACCGCGTTCCTGGGGTTCCCGCCGCCACTGCGCGACCCGATGGTGGTGGCCGCCGCGGTGCTGGAACAGCATCATCTCGTCGTCCTGTCTCTGCGCGGCGGCCTGTACGGCCCATAGGTTCCGGACCCACCCTGCCGGCGTACGTGAGTTTTTCTTCCAGGCGGGTTTCTTTCCCGGGTTTGTTCCATTCTCCAATTGCGAGGGTGATCCTGTGGGCGTTCAACAGACGGTCGGCGGTCTGATGCGGAAGCTGTTCGGTTCGCGGAACGATCGGCTGGTCAAGAAGCTGTGGAAGGTTTCGGAGACGGCGTGCGAGCAAGAGTCGGCCGTGCGCGCTCTGTCGCCGGAGGCACTTCGGGCCAAAACGGAGGAGTTTCGCGGTCGTTTGAAGGCGGGCGAGATTGAGACGGACGTCATGGCGGAGGCGTTTGCGGTGCTGCGGGAGGCGTCGCGGCGGGCCCAGGCGCACCGGCACTTTCCCTGCCAGCTCATCGGGGNNGCATGGCGGCCGAGATGCGGACGGGCGAGGGCAAGACCATCGTCTGCCACCTGGCGGCCTACCTGCGGCACCTTCAGGGGATGAAGGTGCACATCGTCACGGTCAACGACTACCTGGTGCGGCGGGACGCCGAGTTTGCGGCGCCGATCTTCGAGCTGCTGGGACTGACCGTCGGGTACATCCAGGCCATGCTCGACCCCGGCGGGCGGGAGGGCATCCGAAAGGCGGCGTACGCCTGCGACATCACGTACGGGACGGCCAGCGAGTTCGGGTTTGATTACCTGCGCGACAACATGAAGCTGCGGGTGGAGGACCAGGTGCAGCAGGGCCTGGACTATGCGATCATCGACGAGGTGGACTCGATCCTGATCGACGAGGCCCGCACGCCGCTGATCATCTCGGGCCCGGCCCATGACGACGTGAACCGCTACAAGTGGGCGAACACCATCGCGGCCTTCCTGGAGCGCAAGCAGGACCAGGCGAATGACGAGACGCGGCGGCGTCTCCAGCAATGGGGCGACAACCCGCCGCCGGAGCTGGCCAACCACCCGAAATTCATCGACGCGATGAACCGGTTCCGGATCGATCCGTATCTGGTCAGCGACGAGGAGGCGGAGTCCATCGGCCACATGCAGTACTACGTCGTGAAGCTGGAGCGCAAGGACGTGCACCTGACGCACGAGGGCGTGTCGGCCGCCCAGGACGAGGCGAAGATCGGCAGCTTCTACGTGGGGATGAACATGGACCGCCCGCACCTGATCGAGCAGTCGCTGCGGGCGCGGGTGACCTTCAAACGCGACAAGGACTACGTGGTCAAGGACGGCGAAGTCATCATCGTCGACGAGGGGACGGGCCGGCTCATGTACGGTCGGCAGTGGTCCGACGGCCTGCACCAGGCGGTGGAAGCCAAGGAAGGGGTGACCATCAAGGAAGAAACGCAGACCATGGCCACCGTCACCATCCAGAACTTCTTCAAGATGTACAAGAGAATCGCGGGCATGACCGGCACCGCGATGACCGAGGCCAACGAGTTCATGAAGATCTACAAGCTGGACGTGGTGGAGATCCCCACGAACCGGCCGGTCAACCGGATGGACCATAACGACAAGATCTACCGGACGGTCGAGCGCAAATACGACGCGATCGTGGAGGAGATCTACCAGGTTCGCCGCCGGGGGCGCCCGGCCGACCCGTTCTTGCTGGCGAACGTGCTGCGGGCACTGCGGCCGATCAACAAGGCGGCAGGCATGGACGTCTCGGCGATCGACGCGGCCCTGGCGAAATTCGACGCCGCGAAGGAGCCAACCGACGAGTTGATGCAGGCCCTGCTGGACGCCTACGACGACTCGATGGGCGAGTTGTCCACGGGACGCCCGGTCCTGGTGGGCACGACCAGCGTGGAGAAGTCAGAGAAGCTCTCGGCCCTGCTCAGCCGCCGATACGGAATCGAGCACGAGGTGCTGAACGCCAAGAACCACGCCCGCGAAGCGGAGATCGTCGCCAAGGCGGGGCACCGCACCATTCCCGAGCGCGACCGGGACAAGACCCCGATCGGAAACGTGACCATCGCCACGAACATGGCGGGCCGCGGCACGGACATCAAGCTGGAAGAGGGCGTGGTGTATCCGAAGTGCAAGGTGCCCGGGAATAGGGACGAAGGGACGGAGGGAGGAAGGGACGGAGGGGGAAATGGAAACGGTGCGGGGGAGGACGCGCTGTACCCGGCGGGGTCGACCAAGTGTTGCATCCGCTGCGCGGAGTACGACCCCACGACGAACTGCGCGCACTGCTTCAAGCCGAAGCTGGATCCGCGTTTTCCGGCCATGGGCCGGAAGGTCTGCCCGCAGAACGTGCCGTGCGGACTGCACATCGTGGGCACGGAGCGGCACGAGGCCCGGCGGATCGACAACCAGCTCAAGGGTCGGTCCGGCCGGCAGGGCGACCCGGGCTCGTCGCGTTTCTTCCTGTCCGTGGAAGACGACCTGATGAAGCTGTTCATGCCGGACAGCATGATCAAGCTGATGGAGTGGCTGGGACTGGAGCAGGGAGTCAGCCTGGAAGACAAGCGGCTGACCCGGGCCGTTGAGAAGGCACAGGCCAAGCTGGAGGAACGGAACTTCTCCTCGCGCAAGAATCTGCTGGAGTGGGACGAGCCGGTGGACTACCAGCGGAAGGCCTTCTACGCGAAACGGCAACAAATTCTGGAAGGCCGCAACCTGCGCGAGCTGATCTTCGAGACGATCGAGCAGTCCACGCGGGAGGCGGTGGCCCGGTTCCTGGCTCCGGACTACCGGCAGACCTGCGTGCTGGAGTGGTGCCGCAACAACATTGACGGCAACATCGACCTGCCTGTTCACCGCCTGGATCTGGACGACCTGCCGGGCGTGGAGGACACGGTGCGGCGGGCGGCGATCGCCGAGGCGCAGGACAAGATTCGCACGTCCATCGGCGAGTACATCGACGTGGAGGACGACCCGCGGGAATGGGACGTGGGCGGCCTGCTGCAATGGGCCCAGCGGGCGTACCAGTTCAACGAGACGCAGAACAAGCTGCGACAAATGGAGCCGGACGACATCCAGGATGCCGTGACCGCCGCCGCCGAGCAGTACTATGCCAACCTGAGCCTGGACGCGCTGCACGTGTACGCCGATCCGGCCTATCCGCGGGCCGTCCTGGTGGACTGGCTGAAGGCGAAGTTCAACATCGACATCCGCACGACCGAGATCGCGGATCGCCCCAATGAAGACGTCACACAGCTGGTGCTGGAGAAGGTCCACGAGGCATACCGGCAGCGCGAAGTGTCGTACCCGGTGGAGGTCTGCATTGAGCGCGCGTTCCAGGACGCCGATCGCACGGGCAACAGCGCCTACGTGGCGGAGGGCATCGTCACCTGGGCCAACGCGAAGTTCCAGGCAGGCTGGACGGTGGACCGGGTGCAGGGCAAGTCGGCGGAGGAGCTGTTCCGCGAATTGCGCGAGTTGAATGAGAAGTTCCTCCTCGGCGGAGAGATGCAGCGGCAGATCGACGAGGCCGTCGCCGGGCGCAGCGAAGAAGATGCCCTGCAATGGGCGCATCAGCGGTTTGGCCGGGCCTGGGACGAGCGGCGCTTCCGGGCGAACCGGGAATCGCTGGGCTTCGCCGGGGCCGTGCACGAGGAAGGCCGGAGATGCTCCGCTGGGAGCTGTCGCGGCTGGAGAACTTCGTGCTGCTGCGGATCTACGACCAGGCGTGGAAGGACCACCTCCTGGAGATGGACCAGCTCAAGATGGCTATCATGCAGCGCCCGCTGGGCGGGGACCAGACGCACCCGCAGAGCCAGTACGCCATCGAGGGCCGGGAGTTCTTCGACCAGATGTGGTCGCGCGTTCAGGAGCGCGTGACGGACATGATCTTCAAGGTGAAGATGACAGGCGCGCCGGCCGCGCCGGCGCGGCAGCCCGGTGCACCGCTTCAGTTTCATCATGCGGATTCCGCGGGCGCCGGCTTCGCGGGCATTGCCGCCGCCGCGGCGGCGGACCAGGCGGCGGCCATGCGGGCCCAGAACGTCGAGCAGAAGGTGGAGACGATCCGCCGGTCCCAGCCGCGCGTGGGCCGCAACGACCCGTGCCCCTGCGGCAGCGGCCGCAAGTACAAGCAGTGCTGCGGGAGGAAGTAGCCGGCCGGAACAGCGTCGTCATTTACGCCCGCCATGCGAGAAGCGAACGCTCCCCGCCCGGCGCGCATCCACGGCAAGCGGACCGCCCAGGCGCGGGGCAGGCGTCCTCGATTCACGCTGTGTGAGCGCTGCCGGGAAAGCCGGGTGAACAGGCTTTGCGTCTGCCGCCCTGCAGAGGCACCCTTGACGCCTGCGGCCGGAATTCCGTACACTTCTACCTGGAGTCGTGAATCCATTCAATTCACTTTCACGGAGGACCGAGGGCGCCGGCG
>MTKZ01128004.1_pt1 | contig 11761 bp, 25 predicted proteins | sample 1042781 | NCBI WGS metagenome assembly MTKZ01 (sample SAMN06212207, study PRJNA360539) | anaerobic digester metagenome | biome: Wastewater treatment plant; material: sludge; isolation source: anaerobic digester fed with sludge from wastewater treatment plant | place: Denmark: WWTP Viborg ...
GGGACATTCCGATGACCGTGAGATTGATGACTGCGTAGATCTGGACGGCGTGTTCCATGGTGCCTGTTAGCGGTAGATAGTGGTCATCGAGATGCCCAACGCTCGCGGTGAGTGGCGCCGGGCCAACACCGCAACATATACACACAGAGCGCTATCCCGGCGCCCACTCCACTGCGCTCGTTAGGCCATGCCCTTCTGTCGGACATAGAAGCAGAGTAGAGCGCACCCGTACAAAATCAACACACAGGTGGAAGGCTCCGGCACTACAATTGGCGTGTCCGGGAATGTCTCGTAGCCGTATTCCACCACGCTCGGCCAGCCCAGCAGCGGAGCTGAGTCCAGCGGACCGAAGCGCACCCACGCATAATGCCAATCGCTACCGGCCAGAAACCTGGCTCCCATGAAGTCGCCGTAGCCCGGCATCCCAACACCCTGTCCAGGTGGTGGGGGTGGCTCGTCGGGCGAAGACAACAAACCAGCAGTCCAGACAGAATTTCCGTAACCGGTCATCTGCCACTGGCCAATGACAGGTGTCAGGGAGACTGTCTCTCCGGAATACAAGGGCAGAACGCGCCAATCCTGCAAGAGTACCTGTGTGCCCTGCGAGCTGTGAACATCCAGAATAATGGAGCCGCCCCCTCCGAAGGTGATCCCGTAAGACTCAAATGACAACTCCGTCGTGCCATCGCCATCAAAATCAATGCTGTGAAAGCCGGCGAGAACGTTCGTCGGATAACTGACGGCCTGCCGGATGACGTCTGCACTCGCCGCAACGGTAAACCCCAGAATGAAACAAGCGAGGGAGACCGCCTGGCGGCTTTGTTCGATTCTTGACTTCATTTGCTTTCGTTGGCGGAAGCTACGTTCTCTCGTGGCCTAACGTCTTTGCTCAGGCACGCGGGACCAGTGAGCCAGGGCAAACAGGAGCGCGTAATCCCGCGTTGCCTGAAGCCAATTGGGCACTAGACGACGCTGCCGCATAGCTCGAACAACTTCCAGCCTTGGATGCGTGCTCCTACAGTATGCTCTTCATCCCAAGCTACGCGATAAGCAATCTCTACAATAGGCCCATCTTTCGGCGAACCCCGGAGCGGCTCAACGCGAACCCACTCAGCGAAGACATGCGGCCAAACATCCTCGGCGCGCTCAATCTTCGGGAAGGGATCACCACTTGGAGGAAGTTCGCCAGCGGAATCGGCATCGCGGTACGGCTCATAGTGCTCAAACAGGCTGGACTGAATCTGCGGAACCAAAGCAGCGTACCGAGCCGGTAACTCACGCCCCAACGCTAAGCTGGCTAAATCGGGTGACTGACGACCACCGGACAAACTTAAGTCGACGCTCCCATGCTGCCCGAGCGCGATGCGGCCCTTCCATTGGCCGCCCGACCTCGTCAGCGCACCGAGTTCTTGATCCTGAAAAGTCGCGGTTTTAAACAAACCAAACATAACTCACCTCGTTTACGCCCAACAACAGAACTCACTGGCGCCGGGCCGCTGGCGCTCGATATGCAAACAGAGCGCCGTCCCGGCGTCCAGTGAAGTGATCGTTAGCGCCCCTCGTCATTTGTCTCTGTCTTTCCATGGCTGTAACCACGTCAACCACAACGACGTGTTCGTTGGTGGAGGCTGCTCGAATCCAACCTCAAGATGAGCCTCTCCTCCGGCCGATAGTAGCTGATCGAATCTCGGGTAATTTGTGCGCAAGTTCCACGTCAGAATATACCCGACAGGAATACCACGACTCTGTAGCCAATTACAGCGTTCGCACTGTTCCGAGCTGATCGGGAGATCCGCTGACGACGGCGCCAGAACGCGAATATGACCCGAGAATGTGAAGGGCGGCCTGTTCGGACCACCCATGGGCTCGTCGCCGACACTTGGGGTCGCGAGCACCAAATTGAAATGATTCCCTTTCGGCCTGAGGAAATGGATACTTAGCACCGCATTCGTGCATTCTGCCAGCTTGATCTGTCTGGGAACCTTCGTTCGTCCGGCGTAATCGTTCAAGAAAATGGCGGCGCCGCCAACCAGGACCGCCGCGACCAGCCATTTCGAGAGCGTTCGCATACTGGCGCTAACGTCGCCGCCCAGTGGCGCGCCGCCAATGACGCCCGATAGCAGACAGAACGGCAATCGGCGCGTCCACTGTAGCGGCCAAGTTAGATATCTGTAGCTGACTCGTCATCGCGCCTCGTGGAGAACCAAGCTATCGCTACCCCGAGGGCTGCCGCAAGTACTCCCAGCAACCTAGCTCCACTCTTGGAGATGTGCTCTGTCCACCCCGGGAAATAAACGCCTGCGTCTGTGGTCTCGGCAGGATGCGTGCGAACGACCTCTGTGGGGAAAAGAGCCATCAATGCGCCGCCGACTACCAGTACGGCAGCAAGTACCAGCGCGCCCTTCTGTATTGAGCTCAGGCGTCGCATGAATCTAACGTTGAGCGCAGCCACGCCGGGCCAATGACGCCCGATGCATGGCGAGCCGAACTCGCGGCGTTGGCTGACGCGATTGGTTCGGCGGGGTGTCCATATCGGAAAGCAAATCAGGTCTTTCGCGTAAAGTTGTAAATACCCAATCCAAGCAGAAATGCCACCGCCAAACCAACCGAAACCCGCGGGTCCACCATGGTCGTGAAAAGGACCAAGATAGCGGCCAGACTGCTGAGAACACCTTCCGTCTTTTTGCTCATAATGATCTTTCGTTAGTGAATGCTCCATGTCGCGCCGCCTAACGTCGCTGCTCAGTGGCGCGCCGCCGAGAGCATCCGACATCAAACAGAACCGCTATCGGCGCGTTCACTGCAGCAGCCTTCGGCGATTTCATTCGTTGTTGCGGATGGCGCACAGCTTCGACTCCGGTGGAATCAGTCTGCTTCGTCGCTCCATCGGCGTCATCATCTCCACGATCTGATACCATACCTCATCCGGTTCGCAGGCCGGATCGCAGCCGATCACATCACGCACGCCGACGAACTCAAAGAACACCTGGCTACCGTCTTTGTTCTTCCACTTATGCTCCGCCTGTCGGCCCCGCTTCTTGGCGTGCCGGAGGGCAGCGCGAGAATCCGATGCCCGGAAATGGATGATCCGTTTCTCGCACGTCCGCCGACGATTAGCCACCCCATCAGCGACGACGCGATACTGAAAGAGCAGCGCGGCCGAGTAGCGTCTCAGGGATGCGCGGGACTTAGGCATCAGCCGAACGTCTTGCTCACCGACCGCCGCCCTTGCGAGATCTCCGAACTGGCCGCCGCCGTGCGGGGCGGCGGTTCGTCTCCAGCGCCTGGTTAGCGTGCCTTTTTCTGTTTGTCTTCTGGTCCATCTCTTGGCGGCGGTCCATCCGACGTGCGGACTCGAACCGCGGTAACTCCACCATCCTGAAACTCGATTAGGAGCTTCCCATCGCTCGCGCCAAACTCCAGCGGCATGGTAATGACCCAATCGGATGGCCTGTCGGCAAAAAGCCTGAGAGCGTCCGTGCGGTGCTGCCAATACGCCGCGAGGACATCAACGCGCGAAGCGCCAACAGCGACCGCATCTCGAATCTGAAGCAACGCAGTCCGATGTGGTTCGTTGCTCTGGTGCGTGCGGAAAACCTCCGTGAACCAGAAACCCTTCACCCATGCGATACCAACCACCACAATGATGATTGCCGCGATGACATATGAACGCTTGATTTTCACGGGCGCGTCCGGTGAGGTGAGCGACGGCGGCGGACAAGCGACGGCCGAATTGGCAAGACAGTGCCGCCCGCCGCCATTCGCTCCACCGAAAAGTTAGCCACCGCTCTCACACTCAATCTGGACTGAACTCTACTCCCACAACTCGGCCGTTAGAAAGGCAAACAATGCCCCAATCCGAATTAAATGCTCCGTCAGTCGAATGGCGAAAGACGAGTAAACCCTGTGTGGCCATCTCGCCAGATGGTGAGGTGGTTGTGGAATACTGAGAGCCACTGCCAACGTCGGTCAATGTGCCGGTCGCGTTCGTAGAAGTGTCGAATGGATTAGCTGGCCATCCAGTGCCCTGCGTGTAACGACCCATAATGTGCCGAACTTCCGCCTCAGTCATCCCTACGCGAACCCGCGCAAGGTCGCGAAGAAACGGCTTGCGCGTTGTCCAATCCACGAAGCAAAGCGCAGCGATGGCGGCTATGAGGGCGACAAGCACGCCGGCACGAGGAAGCTGACTGCGAAGTGGCACTGGCCGAATGAGCCCGCCAGCGAATGCGATTGCGACGCCGAGGTAAAACCAGCAAGAGACGGGGTAAGCCATGCCGATCTCGCAGAGCGCAAAAAGCGCAAGCGCGATTGCAGCAATGGTGACGAGTGCGATGCGCATGGGCAAGCAGGCCCGGCCTGAGTGGCGCGGGGCCAAAGACGCTGAAATGCAGACATGACCGGTCATCCCGGGTCCACTCCAGGCCGATAGTTAGAAACGCGCATACGCAATAAATGAGACGGCAACCAATGCCGCTCCGATAAACAACAACAGGGCAGCGCCAAACCGAAATGTGCCAAGGACTGTAACTCCCCGCAGCCCATCCTCCGCCAGCCCTTCATCGGCCTGCTTTAAGGCCTCTGGGCGTCGAGTTCTCAAAAACCAGCACACGAACCGGCTCAGCAGCCCCACCGCCAAGCAAGCAACTCCCAACATGAACTCGAAGCTATGGGGCGCCATGATTTTCTAACGCTTAGCTCACCGATGGCGGCCCGCTACCGGCCTCCGAATTGCCAGGGCATATAGTCGGGCCGCCATTCGGTGGAGCGCCGGGTTAGCAAGTAAGGAGTTCATCTTAATGTTCCGAACCACCAACTCAACCAATCCGAAATGCGGCGCCAGGCCCTCTCTCCCCAGTAGCCGCAAGAAAAGCCGAAGCAAGCCGCCGTGGTAGCTGTGACGAGCAAGTTGAGGGCGGCGCTATCGAAGAGACCTCCGAAGAACCACCAACCGAGCAACCCACCAACAACGAGCCCGCAGAAGAAGTGTATCCAGTACTTGTGCGGCCCTGAGATGTAGTCCTCGTGCTGTTTCATAAGCCGCCTCGTGCCGCTAGACCTTATGGCTGACGGCGCGCACCGCCCGGTCAGCCACAGGGTTGAAAGGAGAGGTGTGGTTGCCGTTCATTTTAGTCGCGGGTTGCCCTGGTGGGCAGAGCCGCAAGAACGGCCGTGCACGAAGCGCGGTAGCGTTCTGATTCATCGTATGAATGCGAACTAACAACCACACCATGCAAAGTATTACACTCTATCTCGGACTCGATGTCCACAAAGACTCCATACCCTCGCCACCGCTCAACCCGGCCCCAAGGGCGAGATTCGGCTCTACGGCACCATCACCAACGATCTGGGCCGCCTGGAAGTCGCCCTGGGCCGCATCCGCAAAGCCCACCCCGGCGCCCAGTTGGAAGTCGCTTACGAGGCTGGGCACTGCGGCTTCGGCATCGCCCGCCGCCTCCAACAACTCAAGCTGCCCTGCCTGGTCGCCGCCCCATCGCTGATCCCCAAACAGCCCGGCTCGCCTTTCAAGACCGATAAGCGCGACGCCCGCACCATCGCCCGCTTGCTGCGCGCCGGCGAGCTCACCGGTGTCTACTCCCCGAACCACATGGAAATGATTGCGCATCAGACAATACGCATGCGCCTGCCACTCGGTCTTGCCGCACGCCTCGCCCAAGGTGGCAAGAAATCTCTGGCGGTCCTCGTCATCCCGGAAGATATCCTCACGCTGATCCCCGCGGTTCATGACGTGATACATGGCCCCAGGATACTCAATGCGCAGCTTGCGCGACATCACCAAACCTTGCCAGCGCGCCCCGAGTGTCAATAGCGAGGGGTTCGGCCAACTCATCTCCGCGCAATGCTCCATCCGGCGGGCATCCACTCCTGCGCCCCGGTGAACTCCCGCTGTGGGAAGTCGCCGCGGAGAAGACGAAATCGTTCGGACTCCCAGTCAAAGGTAACAGTCACACGCCCGCCCCGATAAATGCTGATGCGCTTCGCCGTGGAATCAACGTCGGCACGCCCGCGCCCCCAATACCAATCCTCGTGGTCGTAGTAGAACCATCCCCACTGACCACCGGGCTTCCGGTAGTAACAGCTGGTGGTGAAGAACTCCACATCCCAGTTGCAGGTCTGAACGACACAGAACTCGGTGCCGTCCGGCGCTATCGCCCGCGCCACAATGCGAGGACCCTTGATGTGCCAAAGGAACAGGCCGACCGCAGCGAGCAGGAATAGCGCAATACCGGCTGCGATGATCTTGGTGCCACGCCGCACCGGCCGTCCCGACATCGGGTGATCTGTCGCGAAGATATTCACCGCGCGTCCCCACCACCCGCAACTCCCAGCAGCATCACATACAACAGCCGCGATGGCTTGGAGGAAAAGTGATGAATGCCCTCGTTGGTAACGAAGAACTCATAAATGTCCTGAATGAGCATGCCCGTGATCAGCATCAGACCAAGAATGAGTGGAATGCGTCGCATGGCATTCGTTTACGGCCAACGACGCTGCGCAGTGGCGCACCGCCACTGACAGCCAAATGCAAACAGACGCGTAGTCGGCGCGTCCACTGCCGCAGCCTGGTTAATTTTCACTGTGGGCCTTTTGATACTCGACCATGGTGTCTGTCAGGTCCTGCCAACCGCCATCTGGCAGGCGACGATAAAACCTTCCACCGCTGACATAAAGCTTGGGGCAAAGCCGGACCTTCCCGAAGGACAATCGCGTACGGAAGCCAAAGAGCGCGCTACGCCATGGAATGGACGAGAGCAGGTCATCAGAGAAGTAAACCCGCGGAGGATGCGCTCTCACGTCGACCTCGCCGGAGTTTGCTGCCACGTAGCGGAAAGCGACTTCGTAGCCAAGCGCCAGCACCAGCACGGCCGCAGCTGAAATGATAACGCGCTTACGCATCTCAAAACTAACGTAGAGTGCAGCCGCGCCGGGCCAATGGCGTCCGGAAATCACTGCGGCGGCCTCCCGGCGCCGGCTGGCACGACTCGTTAGGCACGTTTCTCATGTTGCTTCCTTCGTTGAGTGGCCAAGAACTTCCAAAGGTAAAAAGCCCTCGACGTGCCAAAAAGAACGCACAAGATTCCTGACAGGAGCAACGCCCAAGACTCTGTCGTGTAACCGCCAAAATTTGTCGAATAGCTTACTGGCGAACCGCCGGAACCCGCGATGCCTGCCAGCACGAGAACTACTCCGGATAGTGCCAAGATTACGGCGATCACCATAAAAAGCTTCGGATGAGCGTGCTGATAGTTCATACGCGCGAAGTGTCTAACGAACCGGCTCAGGCAGGCCGGGCCAGCGGTGTCCAATTGCCAACCGAGAGGCGATCCCGGCCTTGCCTGCAGCCGGATGGTTATGCTTTCCAATGCTCATAGATCGCTGCGTTTCTGAGAAAGCCCACAAACTGCTCAGCCTCCATTTCCCCCTCGGCGGCAAGAATCAGGTATTTCCTTCCGATTGCCTTGACTCTTCGCTTGTCGTCAGCAGCAAGAATCGCCTGTGCATACTCTCTTGCCGCCTCCCTTTTGTGAGGGAAGTCTTCCATGCTATGCGGTCCAGTGCGCCCGTCCAGTTTCCTCCATGCCGTTCGTATTCTTTCGGAACTCATACCAAAGCATAACGCCGGAACTGACCAACGCGGGCGGCCAGTGGTGTCCGAGTCGGAAACTGATGCGGCCCGCCCGCGTTCGGTCCAGTGACCTTGTTGGCCTTCATGTGCTTCTCACCCTCATCCTCGCCAAACGATCAGCCTCATAATAGACCTCGAAAACGTCGCAATCCAAACAGAAAGCCGCCCATCGAGGGAATCCGATCCCGTATGCCTGCCAACCGCTGTACTCGTAATCGGGCTTCCCTATGATTCCCTCAACTTGCTCGCGGCTCATGCCGGGCCTGAGTTGTCTCATCAGCGACTTGACCATTGGACGGCGAGGTGAACGCACGCCGTCCATCTTGTTCTCGATCCATGCGGGCCGGTCAAATCGTGCAAGCCATAACTCGGCCTGGTAGCCGCCATCGAAGTGAAGAAACCAAAGAATGCCCACGCCAGACAGCACCGAAACAAAAATGAGTGCCACTGACAGTCGTTTCTTCTGTTTTGCTGTCATGCTCTCGCGGCTTCCGGCCAACGTCGAGGATGAGCCATGAGGAGGAGCGCGTCAATGGTGCCCGAATGCGAAATAAGCCTGAACGCGCTCCTCCTCATTGGCTCGATCCGCTTGTTGGCACTGCCGTGGCTCTCTTCAGGCCAAACCTCACCGCCGCGAGAACCGAACCCGGCAATGCAACCGCGATCAATGCCGCGCAGGCAAAGGACATCCAGTCCAACACGTACCAACGGACGTTCTGCTCCACCCGCGTCGGTGCTGCGCCATCAAACACGAACGTGGGGGTCTTTTGCTTCAAAAGCCAGCCTCCTGGCCAGCCGAAGCTTTCGATACCCCACGGGCCCGTACCGGAGCGAATTGGACCGCGCAGGCTGGCCAACCCAGCAAATACCGCAACTGAGAAAACAACCCAAATGAGCAAGACGGGCTTCATCGCGTGTGCCAACAATTCAGCTCACCGATGGCGGCCCACCGGGAGCGCTTGGATTGTCAAGAGACGCCGCTGGGCCGCCATTCGGTGCAGCGCCCTTGTTGGCCGACGTTTCGACGTAACCAGAGCCACCGCATTTTGAACACTCCTCGCCCGCATTCCCTCCACAAGGACAGAGGTTATCCATCATGCTTCCTCGGGTGTGCGGAACCACGCCCTCCCCTCCGCAGTCGGGACATGCGCCAATGCGGCCAGTCCCACCGCACTGTGGACACTTGACCATGCTAATGCGGCAGCGTGAGCAATCGCGGCGGGTGTAGTCTGACGAGTATTGCCAAATATGAACCTCCTGCTTAGTGGTTGCGTTGCAGCGCTTCCTAAGGCAGTGGATGATCTGGATGCAAGAACTGTCGCTTTCATATTCACCCTGATGATCCCATGAATGGGCCAGCGTCCGCGACTCCGTTGCCGAGCAACCTGCCCGCCGACAAATGCGGATTTGCTCCTGGCAAATCTCGTCATCCCAGGAGGGCCAATTGTGGATTGCGTTGCGTGACTCTTCCGCTCCACAATCACGAAGACAGCGCCGAGTCTGCGCGCAGGTATCCGTTGGCCAAGCAGGCCACTTGTGAGCTTGAAGGTATCCGGCTTTGCGGCAAAGATGAGTCGGGCGTTTCGTGTTCATGTTTCCTCCGGCCAACGCCCGTGCTGAGCCGCGGCGGGCCAAGTGCGTTCAGCATGGAACAGGACGGTCATCCCGCCGCCGGCTCCGGCACGATAGTTAGACCACGCTGTTCTCATCTCAACAGTTTGGAAGGGACTTGGGATGAACGAGCGAGCCACAATAAGTATGCCGCTGACATCACACAAAGCGCGGCCAGACCAATGCACAGAATCCAATCATAAAGGTGAAGCGTCCAATCACGGGAAGGACGCGGAAAAAACCTGCCAACAGTGACCAATCCCCCCAGCAACACAACTGCCGAGGCGTATAGTGCCCACCGATAACGCATGAAGATTCCCGCAGCGAGTGCGATCACTAGAACGCCTCCTCCGGCGGCAATAGGAAACCAAAACAAGACGTGGTCTTCATGGGGCGCTATGAAGTCGCCGACCAACTCCGTCACAAGATACGAGAATGCCCCGATGTGGAGCGGCCAAGTAAGTATCAGAGCAGCGACCACCAAATATGTGCCGATGCGGTTTCTCACAGGTCTAACGATGCTGGTCAGTGGCGCGCCGGCAGTAGCGCACGATTGCGAACAGACGCGCGATCGGCGCGTCCACTGCACCAGCGGGGTTAGGGGCGGGCAGGAGATGAGAAGCTCGGCGCATGTCAGGATCGTGCTTTGAGATACGTGAGATGAAGCGAAAGAGAAATGCCGATGCCGACCTGAAGAAACATGCCGTAGCGCCACAGAAACGAAAGCACCAGCAATCCCACCACGAGCGCCTTCCACCAATACGCCGCCTCTGTCACAAAGACAAATATAGCGGTGAGGGCGATTGAAGCAACCAGCACTATTAAACCGTATGGCATATGCATTCGAGGTCGCCCTAACGCCGAGGATGAGCCATGAGGAGGAGCGCGCCACTGATGCCCGGATGCAGGACCAACCTGACCGCGCTCCCCCTCATTGGCTCAATCCGTTGGTTGGCTGCTCCGTGCGTCATTCGGCTTCGTCTGGTTCCTTGTCTAAGTCGTCGAACACCACCGTGTGGGCTGTGGGCACCGTACGCTGCTCTTCAGCGAGATTGCAGTTGTAGTTGACCATCACGCACACGGCCTTGGTGTGTCCATTCGTGCTCGAAAACACAAAGCACCAGTCCCCAGGGTTGAGACAGGGGAGTGTATTGGTCCGAATGCACTGGAAGTGGTTCGTGCTGGTGGCCCGGACCGCCGTGGCGGCAAAGGCGTAGGCCTGATCCACCGTGAGTGGCGGTGGCGGTCTGTACTCCTCCACGTGGCTCGGAAACCAGAGCGCTAAAGCACTCACAGTTGCCAGTGCCAGCGCTACTAGAGCTAGGATCGGGCGCTTCATACATGCCACGTGTTACAGCCAACGTTCGTGCTGAGGCAGGGCGGGCCAAGAGTGTGAAGCATGTAACAGAGGCGGAAACCCGCCCTTGCCTCCAGCACGCTCGTTAGCCTCCCGGCTCATAGCACAATATCTCTATAATCTGTGCAGTTGTAACGCCTGCCTGTCAGCGCCTGGTCAATGTGCCCAATCGGATAGTAGCCCCAATACAGCACCTGCATCGGCAACCTCTGGAACCCCTCACCTGGAATATGAATTCGCGTATCACTCAAGGCCTGAGAGTGGTAAACGCCCGCAGCATCCGGAACGAGCTGTGTTCCAGACAGATGATTGAAGTGCCTCACGGCCACATAGCTAGTGAAGTATACCGCAAGTGCCAAACCGATGAAAAGGGCCACGCGTTTCATGACGTGCGTCGCAGGCTAACGATAGAACTGAGCGATGCGGGCGGCGCAAGGCGTGCGAATTCGCAACCGCCGTGGACCGCCCGCATTCGCTCCAGTGACCTTGTTAGCATTCATGTCCCTAGAAGTGATGGAGCTCGGCGCGTCCGGTTCCGTCCTCCACTGATATAAAGAAATCGGTGTCCGGCACCGCCGGGCTCTTACTAAAATGCACCAGCCATTTGTATGTGCGGGGGGCATTGGTTCTCCAGCCTTCAAACAAAAGGAAATCACAGACATAGCGGTCCAGCTTGTAGCGCCGACTCCGAGCTAGCTCGGTGGCGATCTGCATCACTTGGTTCGTGCCGAGGGCAGGTGTACCATCGCCCTCACAAGCAAAGCGGAATGCAGGCCATGGCTCATCGGCGGCTTCGATGGACGCAGCCGACGGAGTGCGGCACGCTGAAAGAACCGCTACCAAGAGCGACGCAGCCAGGAGCAAATGAACCGGTTTCATTCGGGAATGCTTTCCATGCTAACGACCAAGCTCAGCGACCGCCCGGCAGCGCAGGTGGAACGCAACGTAAATGTTCAAATGACCCATAACCTCTCGAACGCAGGGCTGGGGGGCGGTTCGCTGCAGCGCATTGATACTCCCACACAAGCCCTTTGGGCTATTTGGTAACATCTAAGTAAATCGGGCGGGGAGTGCTACGAACACTCCCCGCAGCACTAAAACAATAACCGTGTCCACCAGGACACCATTACTGAATCAACGTATGA
>MTKZ01012388.1_pt1 | contig 11751 bp, 12 predicted proteins | sample 1042781 | NCBI WGS metagenome assembly MTKZ01 (sample SAMN06212207, study PRJNA360539) | anaerobic digester metagenome | biome: Wastewater treatment plant; material: sludge; isolation source: anaerobic digester fed with sludge from wastewater treatment plant | place: Denmark: WWTP Viborg ...
CCAGCAGCAGTATCTCGCGGCGGCCGTCGAGCAGTGGCGCGCGCTCGACCCGGCCGAGTTCCCGTTCGTGCACCACATCGTCGACGAGTTCGACGGCCACGACGACCGGGACCAGTTCCGCGCCGGCCTCGACCTGCTGCTGGCCGGCCTCGCGCTGCAGGCCGGACGCCCGCTGCAGGCCGGACACGCGGCGCAGGCCGGACGCCCGGCGCGCCCCTGACCCCAGGACATCGAGGGCCAAGGGCCGCGCCGCCGCCCCTCAGGCCGCCACGTGCACCACGACGGGAGGCTCGACGAAGAACGCCCCGACCGCCGCCGCGAAGCGCCGCCCGCCGTCCGAGGCGGGGAACGTCACCGTGTGCTGCTCGAGGCGCTCCCACGTCACCTCCAGCAGCCAGGCGCGGTCGTCGGCCACGTCGCGACGCAGTCGCGCTCCGGATGCGCCCGTCGCGCCGTCGAGATCGCCGCGCGCGGCGTCGAACGCGCGCCGGAAGTCGTCGGCGCGGGCCGGATCCACCCGCAGGAGCGCGTACTCGACGACCGGCATCAGATGTCCACCGTGAAGGGGTCGTCCGCGCCGAGCAGGACCCGCCCGTAGTTCTCCTTGACCACCTGCGGGGACACCACCCCGTGCCGGGTCGCGATCTCGGAGTCGCGCCACACCTGGCCGAGCACGCTCCCGTCGGCGAACGAGCCGGCGCCGTTGGCGGTGTGCAGCCGGTGGAGGCCGCGGTTGACGAGCTCCGCGACGACCCCGGTGTCGTTGCGGATGCGCGCGCGCCACTCCACCGAGGGCAGCTCGCGGGCCTCGGCCGCACGGTCGATCTCCTCCGCCGCCGCGGTGGCGAGCAGCCGCGCGAGGGTGAAGTCGGTCACGGCCTCGGCGACGCCGAGCTGATGGGTGGGCGAGTTCCGCGCCTCGCTGTAGCGCGTGTAGAGCACGCGCTTGTTCGGCAGCCGCTCCCGGGTGAGCTCGAGCGCGTGGTCCGCCAGGCCGAGCTGCGGGAAGACCAGCACGAGCGCGGCGACCGGGATGAAGGCCATGTTCGCGTTGCGCTCCTGCGCCGCGAACGGCGTGAAGTAGCGGGCCTCGCACATGTCGGCGAAGCTCTGCACCCGGTGATCGGGGACGAAGTGGTCCTCGACGACGATCGTGTCCGAGCCCGAGCCCTGCATGCCCGAGACGTACCAGGTGGGGCGGATCGTCCACGCCTGCTTCGGCACGAGCGCGAGCCCGCGCGGGTCCTGCCCCTCCGGCACGTCGAGGGCGATGCCGAGGGCGGCCCAGTCCGCGCGGAACGAGCCGGACGAGTACGGCCACTCGCCGCTGAGGATGTAGCCGCCCGGCACCCGCTGCGCCTTCGACCCCGGCGTGAAGATGCCGCTGACGTGCGCGTCCGGGTTCTCGCCGAACACCTCGTCCTGCGCCTGCTCGGTGAACGTCGTCGCGAACCACGTGCACACGTTCAGCAGCGTCGCGGCCCACGCGGTGGAGCCGTCGCCGCGGGCGATCTCGGACAGCACCTCGAGGCCCGTCCGCAGGGTCGCCGCCCGGCCCCGATAGCGCTCGGGCACCCACAGGTTCAGCAGTCCGGCCTCCTCGAGGGCCTCGAACACCTCCGGGACGACGGCGCGCGCGGCGATGGTCGCCGAGGCGTGCTCCCGGATCAGGGGCACGAGCTCGGTCGCCTTCCGCACGAGCTCGGCGTCGTAGGCCTCCGCGGTGATCCGCTCGGTTGTCGCTGGCATCGACGGTCCTTCCGATCGTTGCGGCGACGTCCTCGCCACCGGCTGCCGACGAGGCTAGGCAGGGGCGCGGCGACCGNNACCGGACGAGCCGGGCCGCGCACGGGCGGGCCGGAATGCGAACCGGATGCGCGCGCCGCGGATCCGGGGCGAGCGGGAACGGCGCCGCTTCGCTTTTCGGCCTGCTCGGCGTTGTCCTCCGGCCGCCGCGCGTGACAGGCTCACCCCGGCGACGGCCCTCGATGGCGTCCGGCGCCGAGAGGACGAGTGTCGCGCAGAGGAGCCGGCATGACGACAGCAGGACCGCAGGGGCTGGTCGCGCCCGCCCGGTCGGGCGCGGCGGGGCTCTCCTGGCGCTCCCAGGAGACGCTCCTCGGCTCGGCGCCCGAGGACGATCCCGACCGGTTCCGGCATCGGCTCAACGAGAGCTACNNCCGCGTCGAGATCGCGGCCCGCCGGTCCTGGAGCACCCAGGCGCGCATCCGGGCCGTGCGGCTGAGCCACCTCACCCTCGGCTTCGTGCGGTTCGGGACCGCGGCGACGGTCGAGCCGGACCGCCTGACCGGCTACCACGTCAACATCCCTCTCGCGGGGCGCGTGGTGTCGCGGTACGGCGAGCAGGAGGCGGTCGGGGTGCCCGGGCGGGCGATGGTCTTCGGCCCCGACGGCACGGTGGCGCTGCCCGAATGGGCGCCCCGCTCGGCGCAGCTGTGCATCAAGGTGGATCGGGGCGCCCTGGAGCGCGAGCTCGAGGGCCTGCTCGGGCGCACCCTCGGCAGCGTCGTGAGCTTCCGGCTGGACGCCGACCTCGCCTCCACCGCCGGAGCCCGGTGGCTCACGACGACGGCGCTCATGATGGACGTCGCCGACGACGGCGGCCCGGCCATGGTGTCCGCGCATCTGGAGCGCCTCTGGCTGGACCAGCTGCTGATGCTGCAGCGGCACCAGTACTCCGAGGAGCTGTCCGGGGAGCGCCCGCTGCTGACGCCGCGGCCGGTGAAGCGGGTCGTGGACCTCGTCGACTCGTCCGAGGAGCTGGCGTTCACGCTCGGCGACCTCGCACGGCACGCGGGGGTCAGCGCGCGGGCCCTGCAGTACGGCTTCCTGACGCACCGCGGCATGACGCCGATGGCGTACCTGCGGGCCGTCCGCCTCGATCGCGCGCGGGATGACCTGGCCGCCGGGCAGCCGACGGTCGCGGAGGTCATGGCGCGGTGGCACTTCCACAACGCCGCCCGGTTCTCGGCGCAGTACCGCGCCCGGTTCGGCGAGACGCCGGGGACGACGCGCGCGCGGGCGCGCGGCGAGCGCTGAGCACGGGCCGGTCGGGTCGTCGACGTCGTCGCGGTGCAGCAGGATGCTCGTGGTCAGCGGGCGAGCCCCAGGAACACCATGGTCGCGCGCTCGACCTCGACGAGCTGCGCGGCCGAGAGGCGGCCGACCCGCGCGATCACGTCGGCACGACGCACGGTCGTGAGCTTGTCGATCATGACGTCGCTATCCCGGTCGAGGCCGGAGAGCTCGGTTGCGGGAACCCGGACGCGCAGCAGCGGCGCCTCGACGAGGAGGCTCGTCAGCGGGACCACGGTCACCGACTCGGTGCCGTCGAAGAGGTCGTCCTGGACGACGAGCGCCGGGCGGGGCTTGGCCGCGTACACGCCGCCGGCGACCGTCCACAGCTCGCCCCGGATCACTCCTCGTCCCACGGGACGGAGACGGACTCGATGAACTCCTGAGCATCGCCGTGCCGCTCCGCGGCAGCCACGGCGCGCGCCTGCCGCCGAGCCTCTGCCGCGAACTCCGGTGCCCGGACGTCGGGGACCCAGAGCTGCACCGGCCGGTAGCCGCGCTCGCGCATACGACGGCGATGCTCGCTCACGCGCTCACGGACTCCCACGGGCCCAGTGTTACATGAAACAGTCGCGCTCACCATCGCCTCCGGACGCTCGCGCGGTCCCGGCGCCGCGCGCGGGTCGACACCCAGGCGGGAAGCGGCCAGGCGGTGGTCATCACACCGAGGCTGTAGGCGAGGACGTGATCCGGTTCGATGTCCGCCGCCTCCGCGGCATAGGCGGCCGCGACGTCGCGTCGCCCGCGGGCCCACTCGAGCCAGGCGATCGCGCACAGCATCGGCGGGCGCATCGACGGTGGGACGAGCGACGCGGCCGTGCGCAGCAGCGCGATCCCCCGGCGGATGCGGGCCGCATCCGGTCGCCGCGACGACAGCCCGCGGAAGAGGCGGGAGGACTCGTGGTCCAGCACGGCATCGTCGGCGACGAGCTCCGCGACGCACTCGTCGATGCTCAGCCCGCGGTCGTCGGCTCGCTGCGCGATCGCGTCCCACATCCGCAGCTCGCCCTCGCCGACCTCGCGGCCGAACGCGATCTGCAGGCAGGTCGCCTCCGGCAGACTCGGGCGCGCGAGCAGAGCGACCAGCTCGGCGAGCATGGCGGCGCGCCCCTCGCGGGTGCCGCCCCGCCGGAGCTCGGGCTCGAGCAGCCACTCGAGCATCGGGATGACGATGGTGAAGGACTCCCGATGAGGGGAGCTCATCCACGGGGAACCGCCGCCGTCATCGTGCGCCGCCTCCGCGTGCGTGGCGGCGAGCCCATCGGCGATCCGCCACAGCCGGTCCATCACCGCCTCGGCGAGCTCCGGCTCCGCGACGGGCAGGGGAGGGATACGGCTGACCGGGAACGCCCACGTGTACGGATCGACCATCCCGCCATGGTGCTCCGCGCGCCGATGCGCCGGGACCGGCATCCGGGGATCTGTGGACAAGTGACCGGATGGGCCGACTGTGGAGACGCGTCCCCCGCCCGCTGCTCCGGGCCTGCAGCAATTCGCGCGGATCTCGACGTCATCCCGTTCAGGAATCCGTCGACTCCGCGTGGATTGGCGGATTCCTGTCTGGGCGCCGCGTTCCCTACCCTGACGTCGCCCGGCGGGGTTCCGCCGGCAGCCATCTGATCGCCGGGCCTCGCTGGGGACCGCCCGGATCCTTCACCACGACATTCGCCGCTCGGAGCTCATTGAGGATCTGCGTCGCCTGCTGGACGTCGAGGTCGAACATGTTCCTGATGGTCCTGTTGGTTATCCAGCCATACTCCTTCAGGTGCGCTTCGACACGAGGGCGGGCGGAGTCGGCGCGTGCCCTGTGCTGCACAGCCGTTCCCAGCGCTGCGGCAACGGAGGATCTGAGGCGCCAACGCACCCCCCGACGAGTATCGCCGTCCCGCTCGATGATTGCGCCGGGCCCCGACGCCAAGGCGTCGAGGCGATCCCTCGCTTCCGACTCACTGAGCTGCAGGAGCCGGGCGCCGTCGGTCAGGCTGAGAACGGAGCGCTGACACAGCTGAAGCAGGGTCAGCATCGCGTCGACATTCTCGCGAGTCGCGCGTGGGAGCGTAGCGACATAACCCGCGAAGGCGCGGTTGGGGGCGCCACTGGTGAAGTACACCTCGACGGAGAACTCATCCGCACGGATACCGGGCAGCTGTTGACCGACTCTCGCTTGCTCGCGGAACATACGGTCGATGCCCCGTGAGGCGCGCTCCGCGAGTCCGAGCTGCTGCATCGCAGACATCAGCGCCACGTTGCGAGGCGTCGAGACCGTCGTCAAGATCCGGTCCTCGGTGACACCGAAGGGCAGCCCTCCCGGCGACCAGACCCGAAGCGCGGTCGGTGAGTGATCAATGACTACTCGCTCCGGGAGCGAGTAGTCGCGATGGACGAGGGCGTTCGTGACCGCTTCATCGATGGCGATCGGGGAGAAGTCCGGCAAGGCGATCTCCTGACCTCCCGTCAGTGCGACATGCGCGACCTCGGGGTCCACCGCCGCCCGCATGAGATCCAGGGCACGAGGCAGGAGCGCAACCAGGGGTTCGCGCATCCTGCGCACCGATGGCTCCGCACCAGCGGATGGTCGTGCCAGGAAGTCGAGCACGTCCTGCTCGGGCGTGCAGAGGAGGATCTCACCCGCGACAAGCAGCCGATCGTCACGATCGAGGAGGTTCAACGCTCGGAGAAGACCACGATCATCCAGGTCCGCCATCTGACGACGGAGGTCGACGAGTTGCCCAAGGAGCTCTCGCGTCTTGCTCATCGCGTCAGAAGACACGTCTCGCCACGAGCGATCCGAGGTCCGAGCAGTGAAATCCGGGTTGCGCCGCTCATGCGCGAGAGCGCGGCGTGCATCCTCCGTCAGCGGATTGCAGGTGGTCCCGGTCCTCCGGGTCGCCTTCCCCTTGCCGTCGGTCACAAGGTCCAACCCCTCGGGAACGGTGATCACCAAGAGCCGGGCACCTGCGAACTCGACCTCGTCGATGGGCACCGTGAGTTGAGGCCGCGTGTTCCCATAGATCCGACCTCGAAGCATGGAAGGATCGGCCTGCGTACCGCTGAACGCTTCCGCGCCGCGAGTCTTGTCATCGACGCCCAGCACGATTCGGCCGCCGCGCGAGTTCGCGAAGCACACGACCGCATCGACGAGCTCCTCGACGAGACGTGCTTGCGGGTTCCGTGGAGCATTGCGACCGATGACAGTGTGCGGATCGCGTTTGAAGTCGAGCGTCTCCGTCTCGAGGGAGCCCGCCGTCGCTCCCTCCAACACGGCCCGGAGGACATCTCCCAGTACGTCGAGTTTCATACCGAGTTTCTATCAGATCTGCGTGCACGCTTGATCTAGAAACTCCGAAAAACTATTCGCGCGCATCACGACTGCAGCGCAGCGCTCGTTCGTCTCGGCGCAGATATCGGATGCATGCCATCTCGTCCATCTGCGCGGAACCTTCAGTCCCCTACGCCCCCGGCCCCAGGTCCGCGAAGCGCGAGTACATGCCGTGGAAGGCGACCGCGATCGTGCGGGTCGGGCCGTTGCGGTGCTTGGCGACGATGAAGTCCGCCTCGCCCTGGCGGGGGCCGGTCGGGTCGTAGACGTCGTCGCGGTGCAGCAGGATGACCATGTCCGCATCCTGCTCGATCGAGCCGGACTCGCGCAGGTCGCTGATCATCGGCTTCTTGTCGGTGCGCTGCTCCGGGCCTCGGTTCAGCTGCGAGATCGCGATGACCGGCACCTCGAGCTCCTTCGCGAGCAGCTTGAGCGCACGGGAGAACTCGCTGACCTCCTGCTGGCGCGACTCGACGCGCTTGCCGCTGGTCATCAGCTGCAGGTAGTCGATGACGACGAGCTTGAGGCCGGCGCGCTGCTTGAGCCGGCGGCACTTCGCGCGGATCTCGACGAGGGTCATGTTCGGGCTATCGTCGATGTACAGCGGCGCGTCGTTGACCCGGCCCATCGTCGCGGCCATGTTGCGCCAGTCCCGGTCGTCGACCGTGCCCTTGCGCATGTGGTGCATCGGCACGCTCGCCTCGGCGGAGAGCAGGCGCATCGCGATCTCGCTGCGCCCCATCTCGAGCGAGAAGATGATGCTCGGCAGCTTGTGCCGGATGGATGCGCTGCGCGCGATGTCGAGGCCGAGCGTCGACTTGCCGACCGCGGGGCGGGCCGCGACGACGATGAGCTGGCCGCCGTGCAGGCCGTTGGTGAGCTCGTCGAGCTCCGCGAACCCGGTCGGCACGCCGACCATCGTGCCGCCGCGGCTCTTCGCCGCGTCGATCTCGTCGCTCGCCGCGGCGACGGCGACGGACAGCGGCACGTAGTCCTCGGTCTCGGTGCCCTGGTGGACGGCGTAGATCTCCGACTGCGCCGCGTTGACGAGGTCGGTCACCTCGCCCTCGCTCGCGTAGCCCATCCGGGCGATGCGCGTGCCGGCCTCGACGAGGCGCCGCAGCACCGCCTTCTCCGCGACGATCGAGGCGTAGTAGCCGGCGTTCGCCGCCGTCGGCACGAGCGCGGTGAGGGTGTGCAGGTACTCGGCGCCGCCGGCGCGGGCGAGGTCGCCGCGCTTGACGAGCTCGTCGGTGACGGCGATGACGTCGGTCGGCTCGCCGCGCGCGTAGAGGGCGACCGTCGCGTCGAAGATCAGCTCGTGCTTGGGCGTGTAGAAGTCGACGCCGCGGACGCTCTCGATGACGTCGGCGACCGCATCCTTCGACAGGAGCATGCCGCCGATGGCGGACTGCTCCGCGAGCAGGTCGTGCGGGGGGACGCGGTCGGTGGGCCGCTCGTCCGCCTCGGGGGCGAGGCCGAGATGCGCGATGGACATGCAGACTCCAGGGATCGACGAACAGCGACAGTCTCATGGCGACCACCGACATCCCCGGTGCACGCGCACCATCCCGTCGGGTCGGGGGAGAGGGATCCGTTCACGTTAAGGACACGCTCGGGGCATCGCAACTCGGGCGGTTGTCCACCTGTGGATAACTCTGTGGAAGCGCGGTGCGAAACGCCGGGGGCGTTGTGGGGACCTTGTGCACGGGGCTGTGGAGAACTGACGGATTATGAGGCGTATTGGCGCTTTGATCAGCGGTTTTCCGTAGATCACCCTGTTTGTGGAAAGTCACTTCGACGTGTGCTTGAGGGTTGAGGAACGGCGTTGTCTCCTGTGCACAGAACGGTGCGGAACCGCCCGCGCGCCGCCTGCTGCGGCCGACAACGCGGAACGGGCGGCCGGATCGCTCCGACCGCCCGTTCTCACGGCGTTCACCGGGCCTTCACCCGGCATGCGACGTCACTTCGCCGCGACCACCTGCAGGGTGATCACCGCGACGAGGTCGTCGCGCAGACGCACCGTCGCCTCGTGCTCGCCCGTCGACTTGATCGCCGACGCGAGCTCGATCTTGCGCTTGTCGACCTCGCCGACGCCCGCCGCGGCGACCGCGGCGGCGACGTCGGCCGGCTTGATCGAGCCGAAGAGGCGACCGCCCTGGCCCGCCTTGACGGCGAGACGGACGGGCGCGGCCTCGAGCCGGGCCTTGAGGTCCTGCGCCTCCTCGATCGTCGCGTGCTCGCGCGCCGCGCGGGCCGCCTTGATCGACTCGATCTGGCGCTCGGCGCCGCGCGACCACGCCACGGCGAAGCCCTGCGGGACGAGGTAGTTGCGCGCGTAGCCGTTCTTGACCTCGACCACGTCGCCGGGCGTGCCGAGGCCGGTGACCTCGTGCGTGAGAATGAGCTTGGCCATCAGATTCCTCCCTGGCCTCAGCGGCCGGAGCCGGCGTAGGGGAGCAGCGCCATCTCACGGGCGTTCTTGACGGCCGTGGCGATGAGACGCTGCTCCTGGACGGAGACGCCGGTGATGCGGCGGGCGCGGATCTTGCCGCGCTCGGAGATGAACTTGCGCAGCGTCGCCACGTCCTTGTAGTCGATCGTCCCGACGGTGATCGACTTGGCCGGGGCGGCGTTCTTGCCGTCCTTGCCCTTGCGGACCGGCTTGCGGCGGTCGCCGCTCGACTTTCCTGCCATGGGTGTTGTTCCTTTGCGTCAGTGCCGGGGCCTCGCCCCGGGAAACCGGATGCTCGCGCGGCGAGCGGTCAGAAGGGGGTGTCGTCGCTGTAGGCGCCGGGAGCGCCCCAGACGTCGCCGCCGGAGGCGGCCGGAGCCGAGGGCGCGGCGGAGGCGCCGCCCCAGGGCTCGTCGACGGCGCCGCGAGCGCCGCCGCCCCCGCCACCCGGCGCGCGGGTGACCTGGGCGTTGGCGTAGCGCAGGCTCGGGCCGATCTCGTCGACCTCGAGCTCGATCGTCGTGCGCTTCTCGCCCTCGCGGGTCTCGTAGGAGCGCTGCTTGAGACGACCGGACGCGATGACGCGGGTGCCCTTGGTGAGCGAGCCCGCGACGTGCTCGGCGAACTCGCGCCAGCAGGACGCGCGGAGGAACAGCGCCTCGCCGTCCTTCCACTCGTTGCTCGCGCGGTCGAAGTTGCGCGGCGTCGAGGCGATCGTGAAGTTCGCGACCGCGAGCCCCGACTGCGTGTAGCGCAGCTCCGGGTCGGCGGTGAGGTTGCCGACCACGGTGATGATGGTCTCGCCGGCCACGACTTACTCCGCGGACTTCGCGTCGGCGACAGCCTCGGCGGCGGGGGCCTCGGCGGCCGGTGCGGCCGGACCCTTGGGGGCGTCGGCGGGAGCCTTGGCCGCCTGGCCCTTCTCGGCCTTCTCCGCGGCGCGCTTCTTGGCGGCGGAGGCCTGCGCGACGGCGTTCTCCTTGCGGAGCACCTTGGTGCGCATGACGGCCTCGTTGAGCTTGAGCTGGCGGTCGAGCTCGACGGATGCGGCCGGGGTCGAGGTGAAGTCGACGACGGCGTAGATGCCCTCGGACTTCTTGTCGATCTCGTATGCGAGCCGGCGGCGTCCCCAGACGTCGACGTTCTCGACGGAGCCCCCGTCGGCGCGCACGACGCCGAGGAACTTGTCGAGGCTCGGAGCGACCGTGCGCTCGTCGAGCTCGGGGTCGAGGATGACCATGAGTTCGTACTGGTGCTGATGCGTCACTGAACCCACCTCCTTCGGACTGGAACGGCTGCAGACGGTCTGCAGCAGGAGGGTGTGATGCGGTCGCCGTGCGCTCACACGAGCGCGGGCAACCGCAGAAGTCTACCCCATCGGTCCGATGCCGACTCACGTCCCGCCGTCGCCCGAGGACCCCGGTCCCTGGGCGAGGTGAAGCCGAGTCGAAGGGCCCCCTGCCGCACAGGTGCGCTTCGACTCGGCTTCGCCTCGCTCAGCGACCGGGGTTTCGCTCAGCGACCGGGGTGTCGCTCAGCGGCGCGCATCCCACCACGCGCGCAGGCGCGCCTCCGCCTCCTCCGGCCCGAGGGGGCCCTCGTCGAGGCGCAGCTCGAGCAGGAAGCGATACGCCTCGCCGACCTCCGGCCCCGGACGCAGGTCCAGGATGCGCATGATCGCCTCGCCGTCGAGGTCCGGGCGCACCGCGGCGAGGTCCTCCTGCTCGCGCAGTTGCGCGATCCGCTGCTCGAGGTCGTCGTAGGCGAAGTCGAGGCGCTCGGCCTTGCGCCGGTTGCGGGTCGTCACGTCGGCGCGGGTGAGGATGTGCAGGCGCTCGAGCTCGTCGCCCGCGTCGCGGACGTAGCGGCGCACCGCCGCATCCGTCCACGCCTGGTCGCTGTAGCCGAAGAAGCGCAGGTGCAGCTCGATGAGCCGCCCGACGGACTTCACGGTGTCGTTGTCGAAGCGCAACTCGCGCAGGCGCTTCTTGGCGAGCTTCGACCCGACGACGTCGTGGTGGTGGAAGGTAACGACCCCGCCGCGCTCGATGCGCCGCGTCGCGGGCTTGCCGATGTCGTGCAGCAGCGCCGCGAGGCGCAGCACGAGATCCGGCGCGCCGGGCAGCTCGCGCGAGCGCTCGAGGTCGATGGCCTGCCGCAGCACGGTGAGGGAGTGCTCGTAGACGTCCTTGTGGTGCGCGTGCTCGTCCACCTCGAGGCGCAGCGCCGGCACCTCCGGCAGCACGCGCTCGGCGAGCCCGGACTCGACGAGCAGCCGGATGCCGGGCACCGGGTCGTCGGTGCGCAGCAGCTTGCCGAGCTCGTCGGCGATCCGCTCGACGCTCACGATGGCGATCGAGTCCGCCATCGCCGCCATCGCGCCGCGGACGCGGTCGCTCACGGCGAAGCCGAGCTGGGCGGCGAAGCGGGCGCCGCGCATCATCCGCAGCGGGTCGTCGCCGAAGGACACCTCGGGCGCGCCGGGGGTGTCGAGCACGCCGGCGAGCAGCTGCTCGACCCCGCCGCCGGGATCGACGAGGCGGCGCTGCGGCAGGGTGAGCGCCATCGCGTTGACGGTGAAGTCGCGCCGATGCAGGTCGCCCTCGAGCTCGTCGCCGAAGGCGACGACGGGCTTGCGCGTGGCGCCGTCGTAGGCATCCGCGCGATACGTCGTGATCTCCACGCGCTCGCCGTCGACGAGAGCGGCGATCGTGCCGAAGTCGCGGCCGACGTCCCACGTCACAGACGCGAGCGGGCGCACGACCGCGAGGATCTCGTCCGGTCGCGCGCTCGTCGTGAAGTCGAGATCGCCGGTGTCCCGGCCGAGGAAGGCGTCCCGGACGGGGCCGCCGACGAGCGCGAGCTCGTGGCCCGCGGCGGC
>MTKZ01012674.1_pt3 | contig 11751 bp, 10 predicted proteins | sample 1042781 | NCBI WGS metagenome assembly MTKZ01 (sample SAMN06212207, study PRJNA360539) | anaerobic digester metagenome | biome: Wastewater treatment plant; material: sludge; isolation source: anaerobic digester fed with sludge from wastewater treatment plant | place: Denmark: WWTP Viborg ...
GCGTTCGAGCCGATCGCCACAAAGGTCATCGAGGTGGACGCGCCGGGTATCAGCAGCCCCAAGCTTGATTCGTTCGACTACAAGGCATTGCGCCGCCCGATCTACCCACTGGATCCGGACCTTGAATGGTCACCGGCGGACGCGCGGAGGTAGTGGGCTGGCGCATCGGGTTCGTTGATTCAATGGGATATGTCGTGCGGAGGTGGACACCATCGACCGGCACAGAACGCTGCGAATGATTCAGTGGGGTTCTGTGTCGGTTTCGTTCACGTCCTGTCGCGGCTGTCATCGGTATACTGATGGCCGCACCGACGTGAACCGTCGGCCGGCAGCGGGCCTGTAGCTCAGCGGCAGAGCAAGGGGCTCATAACCTCATGGTCGCAGGTTCGATTCCTGCCAGGCCCACGCATTGATGTTATAGCCGAACATCGGTATTATGTGTGTACGTACATACTCGGAGGACAATGCCTGAGCCAATCGACGTTGCTCGTAGTATCGCGGAGTTAGCATCCGATGCCCTGGCGACCAATATCACGGTGCTGGATATCGGCAAGCTTTCGGTCATCGCCGATATGTTCGTCGTCTGCTCGGCCGACAACTCTCGTCAGTTGCGAGCCGTTCAAGAGGATGTGACCGAGGGGTTGCTGGAACACGGGATCAGGCCGCTACGCGTCGAGGGCACCTCCGAAACCGGATGGATCCTGCTGGATTATGGTGATGTCGTCGTGCACCTCTTCACCGAGGATCAACGACAGTTCTACCGACTCGAGGATCTCTGGTCGGAAGCGCCAAGACTACTCGTTATTCAGTAGAGGTCGGGGACGCAGCCAGAGGGGATGGCAAGGGGATGGAACGCTCGGAGTCCTTTGTAGCCGGGGTGATTGTGCTTGTAACGCTCGCACTGGCAGCCGGCGTTGCGGCGCTTATGCGCGAATCATCCAGACGCGAACTGCTCACAACGACGATCCGACGATCTGAACCTAGGCATCCGCGCCGAGAGCTGCTCGCACAATAGTCATCGCGAACCTGCGGACTGGTGGAAGCTACTCCGTCGCGTTGTGGTGAACTGGCCGTCGCCGAGCCAGCCAGGTGATCACGCCCAGTAGCCCGATCGCCATCAGCATCAACACATAGAGCTTGGATTCGCGAGTCGGCAACAACAACGACAGCGCGCCAAATCCGGCCGTCAGTGCGGCAAAGCAACCGACGACCTGCGGCTGCGTAAGTCCTGCGTCGAGCAGCCGGTGGTGCAGATGTCCTCGGTCAGCGACCACCGGCGACCGGCCGTGCATCAACCGATAGACGATTACCCAGGCGGTGTCGAGGATCGGAATACCCATCGTAAGCAGTGTCGTGGCGATCTTCGCGCCACCGATGACACTGATTGTTGCTAGCGCGAACCCGAGAAACATAGCGCCAGAATCACCCATGATGATCCGCGACGGATACCAGTTGAATGGCAAGAACCCGATGATTGCGCCGGCCAACGCAATCGCGAGGAGTGAGATCGTAAACTGAGGGTCGCCGGCCGGGCGGAAGAACGTGTGCAGGAAGAGCACGACGCTAGCGACGAGCGCAATCGTGCCGGCCAGCCCATCGAGCCCATCCGACCAGTTAACGGCGTTCATCATGCCGACGATCCAGAAGATGGTGAACGCCGCCGCGATGACAACCGGTAGCCGAACCGTCCCCACCCAGGGAGCGTTGAACTGATCGACGATGATCCCGTAGTCACTGCCGCGCCATCGCGGGACGACGACGAGCGCCGCCGCAATGATCTGCAGCGCTAGCTTCGGTATCGGCGGGATGCCGACGATATCATCGAACGCCATCACTCCGACCACGAGTGTCGCCCCAACAAGAAGCAGGATGATCCGCTCGACTTCGATCTGGAAACGATCGACTGGCAGCGCAAACGAAACGCCCACCGCGACGACGAAAGCCAGGTAGATCCCGAGCCCACCGATGCGAGGCACCGGTTTCGTATGAACTCGCCGGGCTTCCGGCATGTCGAACAGGTTCGCCTGCACCGCGAGCGAGCGGAGCCGGGGAACCACCGTATAGGAGACGGCGAACGCGACAATGCCGACGATAGCAGCGACGAGCCAATGCGGCATCGGTCAGCGCCTCCGATGGCGCGCGCACGGCTCAGGCATCAACGCCGACGCCTGGCAGCGGATATCCCGCGGCCAACTCATGAACTTCTGCGCCAATCCGTCCGATGAGCGCTTCATCGTCCGGAGCGTGGACAATGTCGGCGATCCAGGAGCCGATTCGCCGCATGTCATCGGGGCTGAACCCACGAGTCGAAACGGCTGGGGTGCCGAGTCGAATGCCACTGGTTTGCATCGGTGGCCGCGAATCATTCGGGATCGCATTCTTGTTGACCGTAATGCCGGCCGCTTCGAGTGCGCGCTCCGCCTTGCGGCCACTGATGCCTGCCGTGGTCAGGTCGACGAGCAGCAGGTGGTTGTCGGTGCCGCCGGAAACGACGCGCAAGCCGTGCTCCTGTACGGTCTCACTGAGCACGCGGGCGTTCTCCAGGACGAGGTCGATGTAGTCGCTGAATGCCGGCTGTAGCGCCTCGCCAAACGCAACCGCTTTGCCAGCGATCACGTGCATCAGCGGCCCTCCCTGAAGCCCGGGGAAAAGCGTCTTGTTCACCGCCGCGGCTCGCTCCTCATCGGCCATGATCATTCCACCACGTGGGCCGCGGAGCGTCTTGTGCGTCGTCGTCGTGGTGAGGTGGGCGCTGCCAATCGGCGTTGGGTGCTTCCCAGCCGCGACGATTCCAGCGATATGCGCGATGTCGGCCATGACGAATGCACCGACCTCATCGGCGATCTCCCGGAATCTGGAGAAGTCGATCGTTCGCGAATACGCGCTCGCGCCGCAAACGATCATCTTCGGCTGAACACGCCTCGCCACGTCACGCACAACGTCGTAATCGATCGTTTCGTTGTCTTTCGACACGCCGTAGAAGTGCGCCTCGAAGATCTGCCCGGAGAAGTTGACCGGTGATCCGTGCGTCAGATGGCCGCCTTCTGACAGGTTCATCCCGAGAATGCGATCTCCTGGCTTCAACACCGAGAGGTAGGCGGCCAGATTCGCTGACGCGCCCGAATGAGGTTGAACGTTCGCGTGGAATGCGCCGAACAGTTGTCTGGCTCGGTCGATCGCCAGATTCTCGGCCTGGTCCACGAACTCACAACCGCCGTAGTAGCGCTTGCCGGGCAACCCTTCGGCGTACTTGTTTGTGAGGACGCTGCCGACAGCCTCCATCACCGCGGCACTGGTGAAGTTCTCCGATGCGATGAGCTCAATCGTGCTCTGTTGCCGGCGCTCCTCCAACCGGATGATCTCGGCGATGTTCGGGTCTACCTTCTCAAGCTCGCTCACCTGCGCTCCGATTCATTCAATACGCGCACGCCCCAGGGCGCTCACGAGGGTCAATGCGCCTCCGCCGGGGTTCTGCCAAGCTTGCGCTCGGTGCCCGCGCGAAGACGATCAATATTCGACCGATGCCGATAGATGATGATCGCACCGGCTGCCAGACCAAACACCACGGTCTCCCACGACACAGCGCCCACCCAGGCCAGCACCGCAAACAGCACCGGCGTCGATAGCGCCGCCACGACGGAGCCAAGCGAGACGTAGCGTGATGTCGCGATCGGAATCACCATGATCGGGATCAGCAGAAGCATCCATGGAGACAGGGCGAATGCGGCGCCGGCGCCAGTGGCAACGCCCTTGCCACCGCGAAATCGCAGCCAGACGGGCCAGCAATGACCGGCAACGACAGCAACGCCCGCCAACGAGACCCACAGCTCTGCGACGCCCAGCCAGCGAGCCAGCAGAATCGCTGCGACGCCTTTTAGCAAGTCGACGACCAGGACGATAATCCCCCAACGTGTCCCGAGCGCGCGTTGCGCATTTGTCGCCCCGGTGCCGCCACTGCCAATACTGCGAAGATCGACCCCTGCGATAAAGCGAGTCAGCAGATAGCCGGTTGGGAGGGTTCCCAGCAGATAGGCGATCAGCAGTGCGGCAAGCTCGCTCACCCTCGGCCTCTACTCATCATCACGACGCCGACCACGGAAGTGCAACACGATCGGTGTTCCGTCGAACCGATACTGATCGCGGAGCTGATTCTCGAGGTAGCGTTCGTAGGAGAAGTGAACCGATTTCGGATCGTTGCAAAAGAAGACAAAACGCGGCGGCGAAATGTCGATCTGTGTCGCATAGTAGAACTTGACCCACTTGCCCGATCGCGAAGGTGGCGGATGATGGGCTACAGCATCACGAAGAAGGCGGTTGAGCTCGCCGGTGCCGATCCGCTTATGGCGCTCCCCGATGACATGAAGCGCCACTTCGATGATCTGGTTGACGCGCTGACCGCTCAATGCGGACACGAAGATGAGGGGCGCCCACGACGCGAAATTGAATGCCTCGGCCGCCTTCGCCCGAAATGCATCCATCGTCCGGTGATCCTTTGTGACAAGGTCCCACTTGTTGACAACCAGCACGAGGCCCTTGCCCTGCTCGACAACGTAGCCTGCGATGTGCTGATCCTGGGCGGTAAACCCCTCGTCAGCATCAATGACGACCAGCGCGACATCGGCGCGATCGACCGCGCGCTCCGAGCGAAGAACGCTGTACTTCTCGATACCCGACTCGATCCTGCCCCGTCGCCGGATACCGGCCGTGTCGATCAGCAGGACACGATTCCCGGCCCAGTCCACAATGCTGTCGATCGTGTCTCGAGTCGTGCCAGGCAGATCGGCGACAATCGATCGCTCGGATCCCAGCAGCGAATTCAGCAGCGCAGATTTTCCCACGTTTGGCCGGCCGACAATGGCAATTGCGGGGAGATCCTCTTCTTCCTCAGTCTCATCGGCGCGTGGCAATTGACGAACGACCTCATCAAGAAGGTCGCCGGTTCCAATCCCATGCAACGCCGAAAAGGGGACGGGTTCGCCGAGCCCAAGCTCGAAGAACTCCCAGGCAGCCTCGCGACGCGATTCGGTCTCGGTCTTGTTCACGCCAAGCACGGCCGGCTTGCCTGACTCACGAACAACTCCCGCAACGTCGAGATCGGCGGCAGTCAGGCCGCCTTTGCCGTCGACAAGGAAGAGAACGACATCCGCTTCCTCGATCGCAACCCGCGCCTGCGCTTGAGTGCGCTCCCCGATCTGGCGGGTGGTGAGTCGCCCCAGCTCGTCGTCATCCTGCAGACCACCCGTGTCGATGACGGAGAACTCGACACCCATCCACTCCGCGTCACCGTAGATCCGGTCACGCGTTGTTCCAGGCACATCCGACACAATCGCGCGTCGCTCACCGACGAGACGATTGAACAGCGTCGATTTTCCGGTATTCGGCCGGCCGACAATTGCAACGATCGGTTTCACGATGAGAAACACTTCCAGACGAGTAGACGAAGATCCGTCCAGCCAATTCTAACAATGATAGTCATGCCACGAACGACGGACACGAAAGCCCGCGGGCGTACAACCCGCGGGCCTCGGAACTCGATCGCGAGCCTAGGATGACGCGACGGCGACGAAGCGGTCGATTGCGTCGCGGCCGGTCATCTCGGTTGCCGCCAGAAGCATCCGCCCATCCAACGATGGATCCACCTTGGATAGCTCGTATCCGCCGATGATCCCGGCGTCCCGCAGGCGGGCGTTCAGTGAGGCCGGAGATTCGGACGTCCGAACGGTGAACTCGTTGAAAAACGGCCCATCGTTCTCAATCGTGAACTTGCCGGTCGCCTCCAGCTGCGCAGCCAGATAGTGAGCATTCTGATAACAGAGCGTTGCCACCTGCTTCAGGCCCTGTGACCCGAGCGTTGCCAGGTAAACCGCCGCTGCCAGCGCCATCAAGCCCTGGTTCGTGCAGATGTTGCTGGTGGCCTTCTCACGCCGGATATGTTGCTCCCGCGTTTGCAGCGCGAGCACAAACCCGCGTTTGCCCTCACTGTCGTATGCAATGCCGGCAAGCCGGCCCGGCATCTGTCGCACCAGCTTCTCTCGGGTCGCCAGAAGTCCGACGACCGGACCGCCAAATGATTGGCCATTGCCAAGTGACTGGCCTTCGCCGGTGACAACATCAGCTCCGAGCTGGCCGGGAGGCTTGAGCAACCCCAGCGATGTCGGATATGTCGAGACAACAAGGTTGGCGCCGACGGAGTGCGCCTTTTCGGCTACAGCGGCGATGTCCTCGATCGTCCCGAAGAAGTTCGGGTACTGGACGACGAGGCAAGCCAGGTTATCGTCGAGGTAGTCATCGAAGGCCGACGGATCAGTGGCCAGGCCGTCGGTCGGGACCGGCAGCTCGACAATATCGAGGCCCAGACCGCTGGTGTAGGTCCGGACCACCTCGCGGTAGTTGGGATGGACAGTTCCGGACAACACAACGCGCGTGCGCTTTCGCGGCAGCGAGACCGTCAGCAAGGCGCCCTCAGCGAGCGCGGTCGCGCCATCGTAAAGCGACGCGTTGGATACGTCCATTCCCGTCAGGTTGGCGATCATCGTCTGATACTCGTAGATCGCCTGCAGCGTCCCCTGAGCCACCTCGGGCTGGTACGGAGTGTAGGCAGTGTAGAACTCGCCTCTGAACAGAATCTGCTGGACAGCAGCCGGAACGTAATGGGAGTAGAGTCCAGCGCCAAGGAAGCTCGGATGCTCGATCGTATTCAGGTTCTTCGCCGCAAGCTCGGACAGGCGAGAATACGCCTCCTGTTCCGACAACGTCGGCGGCAGGTCGAGCGTCGGAAAGCGGACCGCGTCGGGGATTGCGTCGAAGAGCGACTCCACCCCTGCAGCCCCGACCGCCGCGAGCATCGCTGCGCGGTCCTCCTCAGTGTGTGGGTTAAACGTCATTACGACCTCCGGCCGGCGCCGCAGACGGCTACCGGCATGCCAGCTTCCTAATGGCCGCCCGACTCCGCGACATGCTTCGCGTACTCGCCGGAATCCATCAACTCGTCGAGTTGGCTTGGATCACTCAAGCGGATCTTGACCAGCCATGCATCGCCGTAGGGAGATGAGTTGACGAGCTCAGGAGCGTCGATCACGCTCTCGTTCTCTTCAACGACCTCACCGCTGACCGGAGAGTAGACATCGGTCGCAGCCTTGACGGACTCAACGACGCCGAGCGGATCTGACTTCGTGATTGACTGTCCGACCGCCGGAAGCTCGAGATACGTGATATCGCCCAGCTCGCCCTGCGCGAAGTCGCTGATGCCAATCGTCACGATGTCACCGTCGACCTTGACCCACTCATGCGTCTTGGTGAATTTGTAGCCCTGAGGAATCTCCACAGTCCAACCTCCCAACGTCAATGTGCCGCGTCCAGTGACGCGCGCTTCCCCACACTATGCGCCGCGCTTGTAGAACGGCGTCTTGATTTGCTCGGCCCGCACGGCCTTACCCCGGATCATAATGTCCAGCGGCTTGCCAACGCCTGCATAGGCCTTGTCAATCATCGCAAGGCCGATGTTTTCGCCCAGCGTCGGCGACGCGGTGCCACTTGTCACGAAGCCGACGACCTTGCCATCGACCTGCACCTCGTAATGCGACCGAGGCACGCCACCTCGTTCGACCATCTTGAATCCGACGGTGCGCTTGTTGATGCCGCGTTCGCGCACTGCCAACAACGCATCGCGCCCGACAAAGTCATCTCGATCGAGCTTGACCGCCCAGCCGAGCCCTGCATCGTAGGGGTTGATCTCGTCGTTCATCTCGTTGCCATAGAGTGGCATCCGTGCTTCAAGACGTAGCGTGTCACGAGCGCCAAGGCCGATCGGTCGCAAGCCCTCATCCTGGCCGGCCGCCATCAGCGCATCCCAGACCTGCGCGGAATCATCAACCGGGCAGTAGAACTCCCAGCCGTCCTCACCGGTATAGCCGGTGCGTCCAGCCATGCAGGTCACATCGGCGATCTGCGTCTCGCGCATGGAGAACGACTCCATGTCGGACAGATCGACCGACGATAGCTTTGCGACGATCGACGCTGCGTTCGGGCCCTGGATCGCGATCATTCCCATCGTGTCCGACAGGTGATCGACCTGCACCGCGAGATCGTTGCGCTTCCCGGCTTGCTCTTGCAGCCAGGAGACGTCCTTATCGGTGTTCGATGCATTGATCACGACGAAGTAGCCAACACCGCTGGGATTGCGGTAGATGATGATATCGTCGATCACGCCGCCGGTCGGGTTGAGCATCAATGAATAGATTGCCTGCCCCGGCGCGAGAACACTGGCGTCATTTGATCCGATGTAGTTCAGGAACGTGAGGGCGTCCGCGCCAGTAACTCCGACCTGCCCCATATGACCAAGATCGAACAGGCCGGCGGCGGTGCGAACGGTGCGGTGCTCTTCGATGATGCCCGAATACTGGACCGGCATATACCAGCCGGCGAAATCGACCATCCGCGCGCCAAGCTGCTCGTGCTTTTCAGCGAGCGCTGTCTTCTTCATCAAGCCCTCCCCATTCACAACGCGACGATATCGCGCCGGGACACTCTATCATGCCATTCGACGCAGTATTCTAACGCCCGCGTGTCAGCTGTGTGAGACCGTTCGCTCAAGCGCCATCTTCCCGACCACACCATTCACCTCAACGGGATATGTGCCAGTCAGGCACGCCGAGCAGAATCGTCCGCTCTCCTGCCCGATCGCGCGGAACAGCCCGTCCAGCGAGAGATAGCCCAGTGAGTCGGCGTTGATCTCGCGCGTGATCTCGGCCAAGGTCAAGTTGGCGGCGATCAACTCCTCGCGAGTTGCCATGTCCACACCGAGAAAGCATGGCCACATCACCGGTGGCGCGTGGACGCGCATGTGTACCTCCCGCGCGCCGGCGTCGCGGATCAAGTTCACGAGCGGCCTGCTCGTCGTCCCGCGCACGATCGTGTCGTCGACGAGAACGACGCGCTTGCCCTCGACAACTTCGGGCAGGGCGTTGAACTTGAGTCGAACGCCAACCTCACGGAGCCGCTGGTCGGGCTGGATGAATGTCCGCCCGATGTAGCGGTTCTTGATCAGCCCTTCGGAATACGGGATGCCCGCCTCGCGCGCATAACCGATGGCTGCCGGGGTCGCAGAATCGGGGATGCCAACGACGATATCGGCATCGACCGGATGTTCCCGTGCCAACTCCGCGCCCATACGCTGACGGACCAGGTACAGGCGCTCGCCCTGCATCAGGGAGTCGGGTCGGGCAAAGTAGATCAGCTCGAAAACACAGAGCTTGCTCCGTCGNNNGGCGCACGTTTCAGATGCCACGACCCAGCCATCGTCAAGCCGACCCAGGCAGAGCGGCCGAATGCCATTCGGGTCGCGAACGGCGATGAGGCGTGTCGGAGTCAGGATCGCGAGACTGTAGGCGCCGACGAGGCGTGGCAGCGCAACCGCCAGCTTGTCGGTAATCGTCGCTCCGGGCGCGCGGGCGATGAGATGAGTCATCACTTCGGAGTCGGTGGTGGTCTGCAGACGGACGCCCGCCTCAACAAGCTCATCGTGCAGCGCGGGAGCATTGATGATGTTGCCGTTATGTGCAACCACGATGGTGCCGAGGTCGCTCTCGGCCGCCATTGGCCCGGCATTCTCCGGCATCGTCGAGCCGGTTGTCGAGTATCTGGTGTGGCCAACGGCAATCTGTCCAGGCAGGTGTCGCAGGTCAGACTCAGAGAACGCGTTTGCCACAAGCCCCAGCCGCTTGCGCAAGCGGATCTCGCCAACGTGGGAAACGGCGATTCCAGCGCTTTCCTGCCCGCGATGTTGAAGCGCGAACAGGCCAAAGAAGGTCATACGAGCGACATCGGCGCCCGGAGCGTAGACACCGAAGATGCCACACTCCTCCGCCGGCTTATCGTTATCGTCCAGGTACATCAGTCGCTCACCCGTCCGTGTCCTCTGCGTTCAATTCCACGTGTCCGCGCTATACAATCGCATCGCTCGTGCCTAGCCCACTCGTCCACTGTGCGGCAAGGTCGCTTATCGCGACGCTACCAACGGTTGCGACCTCCAGCGAGCGACCAGTAACCGTGCCGAGCGCCGTCGCAGGGACTCCAAGCTCGGCGCATCGGCGAACGAACAGATCGCGATCCGCCGGCTCGATCGCGACAATGACTCGCGATGCGGCCTCACCGAAGCACGCGCGCGCCAGGCTGTTGTCGTTGGCCGTGACCACCGCACTGATATCGATGGATGCTCCCGTGCCGCTGGGCGCCAGCATCTCGGCGACCGCAACCAGCAGGCCACCCTCTGACGTGTCGTGGGTAGCGCGCGCGATCCCCTCACCGACCAGCGCCCTCGTTGCTGCCTGGACCAGCCGCTCCAGGTTCAGGTCGAGCGCGGGCGGTCGGCCCGCAGTAATGCCGTGAATCTCGGCGAGATACTCTGACCCGCCAAGCGTCGCCTCAAGGTTGCCGATGAGCCAGAGTTCCGTCCCCGACGGGGCGGTAGACCCGGAGTGCTTCGTCACATCATCGAGAACACCGACGACACCGATCGTCGGCGTCGGCAGGATCGCCTCACCCTCTGATTCGTTATAGAGGCTGACGTTGCCGCTAACAACTGGCGTGCCGAACGCCTCCGCAGCTTGCGCCATACCGAGGATTGACTGTTCGAGCTGGAAGTAGCCTTCTGGCTTCTCCGGCGAGCCGAAGTTGAGGCAGTTCGTCAGCGCGATCGGTGTGGCGCCAGCGCAGGAGACATTGCGCGCCGCCTCAGCGACAGCATGCATCCCGCCGAGACGCGGATCCAGATAGACGTAGCGCGGATTGCAGTCGGTCTTCAGCGCCAGTCCGCGGCGAGTGCCCTTGATACGAACAACGGCCGCGTCACCTTCGAGCGGGGCTACGACGGTGTTCGAGAGAATCGTGTGGTCGTAGGTGCTGACGACCGGCCGCCGCGAGCAAATGTTCGGGCTCGCCAGAAGCCGGCCCAGCGCCGGCAATACATCGGTAGCCTCCAGCGCATCCCAGCTGGAGATGTCGGTATTTCGCAGCGCCACAATAGCGGCCGACTCAACTCCATCGCGAATATAGACGGGGCAATCATCCGTGTAGAAGGTTGCAGGGACATCGGCAACCACATCCTCGCCATCGAGAATGCGGACTCGCCCATCGTCGGTCACAACGCCGATCACATCCGAATGCAGATCCCAGCGATCGAAGATCGTGACCAATTCATCGAGCGACGGAGGTTCGACGATAATCAGCATGCGCTCCTGGCTCTCGGAGAGCATCACCTCATACGCCGTCATGCCGACTTCGCGGCGCGCCACCTTCTGCACATCGATCTCGATCCCAAGCCCGCCCTTGCTGGCGACCTCAACGGCGGAAGAGGTCAGCCCGGCAGCGCCGAGATCCTGCATCGCGACAACGCCGGAAACCTCCAGCGTTTCGAGGCATGCCTCGAGCAGCAGCTTCTCAAGGAATGGGTTGCCGACCTGGACCACGCCGCGATGGGACTCTTCCGGATTCTCGACCGAGGCGAACGTCGCGCCATGGATACCGTCGCGTCCAGTATCAGCCCCCACGAGCACGACGAGGTTGCCGACACCGGAGGCGGTCGCGCGCATGATCTTGTCGTGCGAGACGATTCCGACGCACATGGCGTTGACGAGCGGATTCCCGTTGTAGCGGTCGTCGAAGAAGATGTCACCGGCCACGGTCGGGATTCCCAGGCAATTGCCGTACCCGCCGATGCCACCTACGATCCCATCGAACAGGTAGCGGTTCCGT
>MTKZ01022168.1_pt1 | contig 11748 bp, 6 predicted proteins | sample 1042781 | NCBI WGS metagenome assembly MTKZ01 (sample SAMN06212207, study PRJNA360539) | anaerobic digester metagenome | biome: Wastewater treatment plant; material: sludge; isolation source: anaerobic digester fed with sludge from wastewater treatment plant | place: Denmark: WWTP Viborg ...
GGGAGATATCCTTAACCCGGTAATTTTCAACAGAAACAATCTGGTTCATTTATTCAGTTTTATGATTCGCGCAAAGTTAACAATAAAATCAATGGGCTTATTCAGGTCAGCAGTCTCTGTGATTCGATCATGTCGAGTTTCATCCGGGCGGCAAGATGTTCCACGCTTTCGAATTTCTTTTCGTCCCTGAGCCGGAACCTGAAAACAACCTTTAGCGTCTTTCCGTAAAGATCGCCGCTGAAATCGAATATATGAACCTCCACCGTTCTGATCTTCCTGTCGTTGTTCACGGTCGGGTTCATACCTATGCTCAGCATCCCCCTGTATTTTTCCCTGCCGATATAAACCTCAACGGCATATACCCCGTCGGCCGGGATCAGCTTGTTGTCAGGCGGTTTCAGGTTTGCTGTCGGGAATCCCAGGACATGGCCGAGCTTGTTTCCGGGAATTACCTCTCCGCTCAGGGAATAGGAATATCCCAGGCATGCATTTGCCGTTTCGAGCCTGCCGTTCAGGAGGGCCTGGCGTATGGCAGTGGAGCTGATAATGCCTTCGGTGCCCCTGAGGCCTTCAATCTGTTCCGTTCCGATACCGTTAAGGCCGGCATGCAGGCTTATGCTGTCGAAGCCGGAATCCCTTCCTTTTCCGATATGGTTGTCATATCCCACCAGAAGAAATCCCGTTCCTATCCTGCCGGCAAGGATTTCACTGATGAACCGGCCGGTATCCATGGCGGCAAGCTTTTTGGTAAAAGGCATTACGATAATATGATCTATCCCCGACTTTAGAAGAAGTTCCATTTTCTCTTCAGGCGTCGACAGTAATTTAAGGTCGTCCTTCGGACCCGGTAGCACAAACTTCGGATGCGGGTCGAAGGTAATGACAACTGACTCCCTGCCTGCATTGGCAGCTTTCAGTGCAAGCCGGTCAAGAAGAGCCCTGTGTCCCAGGTGGACCCCGTCAAAAACCCCGACGGTTACGAAAGGACTTTTGAGCGAAGGGTAAGTATTTCCGTCTTGAAAGATCATCGTCCTTTAACTATTCTTCAGGCAAAAATAAGAAAGCCTTTCAAAACGGGATAAAAAGTAATTTAGATTTTGTATTTTTATAGAGTGTATCTCCTTATAAAACTACCATGAATCCTGTAGATTTTTACTTGTCCGATCCCTGGCTGAATCCTTTCAGGAAAATTATAGAAAGCCGTATTAAAAAATGCCGGGCAAAGGAATCTGAGCTTAGCGGTGACGGCGAGCTCAAGGATTTTGCTATAGGGCATTTCTACTACGGGCTTCACCGCGACGGCGACGGATGGGTATTCAGGGAATATGCCCCGAATGCCGAAAAGATTTTTCTCACAGGTGTTTTCAGCGGCTGGAAGGAAAAGTCCGCCTACAGGATGAGCAGGATAAACCGCGACGGTGACTGGGAGATAAGACTACCTTCCGGAGCGCTTAATCACGGCGACCTGTACAAGCTTTCCGTTCACTGGAAAGGAGGCAGGGGTGAAAGGATTCCCTCCTATGCAACCAGGCTGGTGCAGGACGATATCACCAAGATTTTTTCAGCACAGGTATGGTGTCCGGAAAAGGAATATAAATGGAAGATCAGGGATTTCAGGCCGGCGCCGACTGCCCCTGTCATCTACGAAGCCCATGTGGGCATGGCTACGCCTTATGAAAAGGTGGGAAGCTTCCGCGAATTCACCGAAAACGTGCTACCCGTAATTGTACGGTCGGGTTACAACACCATACAGCTGATGGCGATCCAGGAGCACCCGTTTTACGGGTCATTCGGTTATCATGTATCAAACTTTTTCGCCGTTTCCTCCCGTTTCGGAACTCCTGAAGATCTTAAGGAGCTTATCGACACAGCCCATGAATCGGGGATAAGGGTTATAATGGACCTTGTCCACTCCCACTCGGTGAAAAATGTTGCAGAAGGGCTGGGGCTGTTTGACGGTTCGCCCGGACTTTATTTCCACACCGGACCAAGGAGGCATCATGTTGCATGGGATTCACTTTGCTTCGATTACGGTAAAGACCATGTTCTGCATTTTCTCCTGTCCAACTGCAGGTACTGGCTCGAGGAATACAGATTCGACGGTTTCAGGTTCGATGGTGTAACAAGCATGATCTACTACGATCACGGACTCGAGAAAAACTTCACCAGGTATGATGAGTATTTCGACGGCGGTCAGGATGAGGATGCCCTGGTCTATCTCTATCTGGCCAACAAGACCATACATCAGTTTAAGCCTGAAGCTATCACCGTGGCTGAGGAGATGAGCGGCATGCCGGGCCTGGCGGCTCCCTGCCGGGAGAAAGGTTACGGTTTTGACTACAGGCTCTCGATGGGTGTTCCCGACTACTGGATCAAACTCGTCAAGGACACACCTGATGAGAACTGGAACATGGGGCAGCTTATACATGAGCTGAGCCAGCGCCGTCCCGAAGAAAAGATAATATCGTACTGCGAATCGCACGACCAGGCTCTTGTTGGCGACAAAACACTTATATTCAGGATGATCGATGCAGAGATGTACACTGGTATGTCAAAATCGTATCACAGCCTGACTCTCGATCGCGGTATAGCCCTTCACAAGATGATAAGGCTGATCACTTTCTGTGCTTCGGGCGGAGGCTACCTGAACTTCATGGGCAATGAGTTCGGCCATCCGGAATGGATTGATTTCCCGCGCGAGGATAATAACTGGAGTTACAAGTATGCCAGGCGCTTGTGGCATCTTGCCATGAATGAAGACCTGAAATATTCGTTCCTGATGAAGTTCGACAATGCCATGCTTAAGCTTCACAGGGAATTCAGGATTCTCGACGAAAGATCCGTGAACAGGATCTATGATAATAATCATGACAAGATAGTTGCCTTCACCAGGGGAGAGTTCCTGATGGTATTCAATTTCCATCCTAACAAGTCATTCACCGATTATGGAATTCCGGTTAAGGGAAAATTCCGGATTGTACTGGATACTGATGATCCCGAATTCGGCGGGTTTGACAGGTTAAAAAGGAACGTCAGCTATACCTCCATAAGAAAAACACAAAGGCAGACACTCGACCAGCCTTTTCATCTGTATCTGTATCTGCCTTCGCGAACCGGACTGGTTCTAAGGATTGAGCCCACAAAAAGGGCCACCGATATCTAATCGATCCACCTGAGCAGGTAGAAATCCTGCTTGTGCGGAAGGTCCTTGTGTTTCGGATATATCCTTATACCGTAAAAGAAGGTACCCGCTTTTTCAGGAACCAGGTTAGCCCTGTACAGGCATTTCCCGTTCTTGCCGCTGACCAGCTTGAATTCCTGACTGTCGACAAATTCATATTCCCCGTCTTTGTTAAGTTGAGTGAAAACGAATTCGACCCCGACATTTTCCTTTGGTATCTTCTTTATATTCAATGCTATCTCAGCCCTGTAATCATGTCCTGAATGATAGACATTATCATTGGGCTGTTCGAAGCTGTAATTCAGGACTTCTATATTGTCCCATTCCTGCCTCATGGTATTTTTCCAGGAAGCCATTTCCTTGGCTTTCTCGAAGTTGTTAGCCTTGAAATACTTGCTTCTTGGCCACAGTTTCAGGTAATATCTGTCGATATAATCGTCAAGCATCCTGCGCATGGTAAATTCCGGGGCGATCTTTACCATGGTGTTCTTGATATGGCTTATCCATTCTACCGGTACGCCTTCTTCATCCGCGGAATAATACGCGGGTATTATCTCGTATTCCAGCATATTGTAGATTGTTTCAGCATCGACGTCATTCTGGAGTTCCTGGTTGGTAAACGATCTTTTCTTGGGGAGAGCCCATCCCGCGTAGGCCCGGTATCCTTCGACCCACCATCCGTCGAGCACGCTGAAGTGGATTGTGCCGTTCATCACTGCTTTTTCACCGCTTGTGCCTGAAGCTTCCAGCGGGCGGGTAGGAGTATTGAGCCAGATATCGACTCCCTGTATAAGGCGTTTTGCCAGTTCTATGTCATAATTCTCGAGGAAAAGAACCTTTCCTGTAAACTGAGGCATCTGGGAAATCTCCACTATCCTCTTTATCAAATCCTGTCCACCGCCGTCGTGCGGATGGGCTTTTCCGGCATAGATGAACTGCACCGGCCTGTCGGGATCATTGACTATCCTTGCCAGCCTGTCCATATCCCTGAACAAAAGAGAAGCCCTTTTGTAAGTGGCAAACCTGCGTGCAAACCCGATAGTCAGCGCCTTATCGTTCAGATGAGTGCTTATATTCAGGAGGGTGCGTGGACTTACATGCTTGTCGATCATATCAGACTGCAGTCTCTTCCGTATGTTCACGAAGAGTTTCTTTTTAAGTGCAGTCTTGACTTCATAGATCTTTTTGTCGTCAATAGTATAGAGTTTCTCCCAGAGGCTTCTGTCGGTCTGGTCGAAATTGGCAGTTCCAAGAAGTTCCCTGTATACTTCCTGCCACTCCGGAGCTATCCATGTAGGATAATGGACACCGTTGGTGACATGGCCGATATAAAGCTCCTCCTTAAGATATCCGGGCCACAGTTTATTAAAGAGCCCCTGTGTAACCTCGCCGTGAAGCTTGCTAACCCCGTTCAGTTCCTGCGACATATAAGTTGCCAGGAAGCTCATGTTGAATTTTCTGTCGGCATCTCCGGGGCAGCGCCCGAGATCCATCAGCTGATCCCAGGTTATATTGAGCCTTGTATGATAATGTGAAATATATTTTCTCAGCAGATCTTCCTCAAAGGCATCATGGCCTGCCGGCACCGGCGTGTGAGTGGTGAACAGGGTGGATGGCCTTATTGCTTCGACGGCCTGATCGAAAGTAAGATGATACTCCTCGATTAGTCTTCTTATTCTTTCAAGGCTGATAAAAGCCGAATGGCCTTCGTTGCTGTGGTAGAGTTCGGGAACGATTCCCATTTCGTTAAGAGCCCTTATGCCTCCGATACCGAGGATAAGTTCCTGCTTAAGCCTGTTCTCATGGTCGCCTCCGTAGAGGTAATGGGTTATCGAACGGTCTTCGGGCAGGTTATCTTCAAAATCAGTGTCGAGCAGGAAGAGGGACACTAAGCCTATTTTTGCTTCCCATATCCGGATATTCACTGTTCTTCCCGGCCAGACTATGCTTACCGTACGGTGTTTTCCCTCGGCATCCTTGACAGGACTGATGGGCAGTCGCGAGAATTCCTCGGCCTCATAGATGGTGAGCTGTTCTCCCTTAAGTCCGAGTTTCTGCTTGAAATAGCCAAAGCGGTAGAGAAGGCCTATACCTATTATGTTCACATTGGAATCGCTTGCTTCCTTAAGGTAATCGCCGGCAAGTATTCCCAGGCCTCCGGAGTATATCTTGAGACAGGGATGTATCCCGAATTCCATGGAGAAATAGGCGACCGACGGTTTATCTTTATCCCACGGCCTGCTGATATAGTCCCTGAAAGTCTTCATTATCTTGTCAAGATCGGTAATGAATTCGTCGTCATCCTCGAGGACCAGCAGTCGTTTATAGTCTATCTTTTCAAGAAGCAGTTTGGGGTTATGCTGAACCTTTTCCCAGAGTGAGGGATCCATTCTCCTGAAGAGAGATTCAGCTTCCGTGTTCCACGACCACCAGAGATTGTTGGCCAGTTCCTTGAGCGATGACAGCTTGTCGGGAACATCGCTCTGTATGTAAATATCCTTCCAGACAGGTATCTGGTGAGGTTTCCGTACCTCTCTGCCCGGAGCCTCAACAAACTGAGCGAATTCCCGGGGCTCCTCTCTTCTTATACTGCTCTGTTCCAGGGCTATCTTATAGGCCTCGAAGTAGTACTTCACCAGGTTGTCCCACATGGCTATCCTGGATATCTCATGAGCCCTGAACCTGGCTTCCCTGATCTCTCCTTCGGAAAGGCTCAGGTATTTCCTTATGAAATCCCTGATATCGCTGACAACACTTTTTTCGTTGTCATCGGTCCTTTCTATTACTGCAATTCCGTTTCCATGGTCCTTGCAATACTCCTTGACCCACAGGCCGAATCCCGAGAGCGAAGTAGTAATGGTCGGAATGGAGAACATAAGACTTTCGAGGGGGGTGTATCCCCAGGGTTCATAGTATGAAGGGAACACCGACAGATCGAAGCCTATAAGGAGGTCGTAGTACGACAGGTTGAATATTCCATCGTTACCGTTAAGGTATGAAGGTGCAAATATAATCTTGACCTTTTCTTTCTTTTCATTTGTAAGCCCGTTACGGCTTATATTTCCGAGTACCGGATCGCTTGACGGATAATGCAGACAATGAGTCAGGTAACGGTCGACCCCGTTCGGCGAACCGTTATTGTACAGAATATCTATCAGATCCTCGCGGGGCCCCCGGTGGTAAGCAGGCATCAGAAGGAATGCAACGCATTCACGGTTGAGCTTCTCTTCCTTGTTAAGCTCTCCGAGGGAGTCGATGAAGATATCGACGCCCTTGTTGCGGTATTCATATCTTCCGCTGTTTACAATGAACATGCAGTTTTCGTCAAGTTTATATCCGAGTACTGCCTCAGCGACACTTCTCAGTTTATCCCTTGCTGCCTGCTGTTTCTTTGCAAATTCCTGGGCAGGAGGGACGAATGAATCCTCAAAGCCGTTGGGAGTCACAAGGTCGACGTCTTTACCGAGGAAGTATGAACATTCCTTCGCGGTTATCCCGCTTACTGTTGTGAATACATCGGCTTCGGCAGCCGATATTTTTTCAAGCGACTGTTTTGCAACCACGTTGAATTCCCTGGCAATCTGAACGGAATTATATTCTTTGAGTTTACCGTAGAGAGGCCTGTTATTGCCGGCAATCGATCGCCCTAACACTGTGGCATGGGTGGTAAAGGCTGTGGCTATCCACGGAGCGGATTTTTCGAGGTACAGTATTCCTGTACCGGTCATCCATTCATGAAACTGCGCGATGATATTATGGTGCTCACGGTAGCACGATGTAAAGCTTTCAATTACTTTTCCGGCGGCAAATCCGAACAGGGCAGGCTCCACGTAGTCCCATTGTCCGGTTATACTGTCGAGTTTATATGTTTCCCAGAACCTGGCAAATATCTCATTCTGTTGTCCGAAATAAGGCGTGAAATCAATAAGCAGAACAATAGGTTTCCCGGCAATGTTCCAGCGGCCGGTTTTAACTCTCAGTCCTTCTTTTTCAGCCAATGGCCTCCACTCGGGAAACAAGGATTCATCAGGGATGAACTCCGGGTTTTTAATGTCTTCTCTCCACACATCGGGCCCGATGGTAATATAGTTATCGCCAAGCTCATTGACTATGTTCAGCGCTTTTGTTGAAATTACAGTATGAATACCTCCGACCTTGTTGCATACTTCCCAACTGGTCTCAAAAATTAGTTCAACATTCATTATACAATATATTGGTTCAGATTTTAAGCTTATATCACTTAAGATTATAACTCAGATTTACTTAGAAGATTTTCCCGGCTTCGATTTTTTTGCAGTTATTTTTTTTCCCGCGGTCTTTGTTTTCGTCTTTACCGCCTGAATCGGTGCGGTTGCCGGTTCAGTTTTCCTTCTGCTTGCCGACTTCCTCCTAAGTTCGTCTATCTGGGCTTTCTGCTCATCGATAATGGATTCCTTTTCCTTTATCAGCTCATTAAGCTTTGATATTTCGGCATGGCTATCCCTGTCGGGAACGAAACGGTTAACCCTGATCTCAAAGTCGCTTATCACGTTCATATAGTTCATGAAAGCATCATAGGGAGTGTCGTATGGATTGAAATATGCATGCACGGCACCGTCGGAAAAGAACTTCGTGGCCATATAGTAGAAATGGTCGCTTGCCTGAAGGTATTCCCAGTCTTTTTTTATCTGGACATCATCACATCTGTTCACCTTGTCAGTGAGGTTATATAGTTTCTCAAGGGCGGCAACCTGAAGTTCATTACCGTGCCATGCTGTAATATCACGTTCTTCGTCGGCCCATGAAATGGGTGAAGGAACGCTGATAGCCGAGACAGGCTGGAGGTTTTCCGCCACCTCCGTCGGTGTCATGAATTTGAATGGTGTTTTCTTCAGGATTGTCGCGGGCAGATGTTCCAGGAACTCGAATATCCCGGTGTCCTTATGATTATGCTCCCCGAATGTCTCATAGTCGAGGAAGATGTTGACCAGTTCGCTCTTGGGTGCTATTTTGGCTATCCAGGCTGCATACTTGTCGGTTGTGAGCGGCCATTCAGCCCATGCCTTGTTTGAGAACCTGAAGGCAATATCGTCGCTGAGGACGAAGTTTCTCAGAAGCACTTTCAGCCTCGGGTTGATGGAATTGCAATAAAGGAAATTCGGGCTCTTCCATCCGAGAACGTGCTTGGCTCCTTCCGTAAGCATCGATTTGAATCCCATGTCGGCGACCCACGATCCTATCTGGTCGGAATAGATCAGTTCGGTATTTCTGAAAGAAGTGCTTTCATAGCCGATGTGTTCCCTGAGCATTTCCCTGTGAGCGTTGATCTGATGTTCAAATTCGCTTCTCGTTTTTATTGATGCAAGCGAGTGCGACTCTGTTTCGGCCAGGAATTCCACCATTCCCGTTTCAGCCAGCTTCCTGAATGAATCCAGGACTTCCGGGGCATACAGCTGGAACTGCTTTATCACNNTCGAGGATTATCGCGTTGGCCGGCAGATAGCAGTTGTCAGCCACCTTTCTCATGATCGATTCGTTGGTGAAATCGTCATAGTAATAATGGTCATGCCCCAGGTCAAAGAACCTGTATCTTTTAAGCCTGAAAGGCTGATGCACCTGAAAATAAAAGCATATTGCTTTTTTGCCTGTTACACTCATATCTAGTTCTTATTTTGCCAAATCACTCTGTAATAAATATCTCTTACGTGTCGTGCCGAATTATCCCATTTAAGTCTTACCACTTCTTCCTTTCCGTTCTTGATGAACATTTTTGAAAGAGCGGGATAATTAAGTATTCCGTAGATGGCATCAGCCATTGCGTCGATATCCCAGAAATCGGTTTTGACGGCATGAGTCAGAATTTCTGACACGCCCGACTGTTTGCTGATTATAACCGGCACGTTCGACTGCATGGCCTCAAGCGGGGAAATTCCGAAAGGCTCTGAAACCGACGGCATAATGTAAACATCGCTCATATTTAGCATTGTGAATACATCATTTCCTTTAAGGAAGCCTGTGAAATGGAACCTGTCGGTTATTTTCAGTGCGGCGGCTCTTCGCATCATTTTCTCCATCATGTCGCCCGAACCTGCCATTACGAATCTCACGTTGGGCATTACCTTAAGCACCTTGTGCGCGGCTTCAATAAAGTATTCAGGGCCCTTCTGCAGGGTAATTCTTCCCAGGAAGGTAACCACCTTGTCGTCAAATCCCTTTTTAAGGGCAACATCCTGAGAAATCTTGACAGGTTCAACAGCATTGTAGACTGTTTCAACCTTCTCGGGATCGATATGATATTTATTGATAACTATATCCCGGGTAAGATTGCTCACCGTGATTATCTTGGATGCGGCATCCATCCCGAGTTTTTCAATCCGGTACACGTCGGGGTTAACATTGCCTCCGCTCCGGTCAAAGTCGGTTGCATGAACATGAATCACGAGAGGTTTACCCGAAACCTCCATTGCAGAAATGCCTGCAGGATAGGCAAGCCAGTCGTGTGCATGGATAATGTCGAATTCGTTTTCCTCGGCAATAACAGAGGCAACCACTGAATACTTGTATATCTCGTCCATCAGTGAACTGCCGTACTTTCCCGAGAAATCGACTGTACCCTCCTCATTGGTCTGCACCAGCATCTTATAGCCTGTCGTTTCGGTATTTATACGTTCCCAGAATTCATCCGGATCAGTGTATGGGACTATCTTTGAGGATATCTCGATCATTTCGAGGGGGCGTCTGAAGCCCTTGTAATGGATTGTTCTGGATGCCACCGGCACCTTGTTCGCTCCAATGAGTTTCACCCTGGTCTGGTCTTCATCGCCCCATGCCTTTGGTACGACAAATATAACCTCGAGGTCCTCAAGTGTCGACATACCTTTTGTCAGGCCGTAACTGGCTGTACCCAGCCCGCCGGAGATATGTGGCGGAAACTCCCAACCGAACATTAATACACGCATATCACACCTGTTTTATTTTTATTACAATTAATATTTATTCTCAAGCAGATCCATTATTCTCAGGATCTCGCCAACGCTCCATGCCTGTGAGATGGTTCCGTTAGGTGCGTGAGGCGGGTCGCCGTCGTGGATCTCGGAGATAGTGCTTACTCCGTGTTCGCTCATCACCTCTTCGAAACCCAGTAAGAGCTTCTTTACCCTTGCCACGCCCTGGTGGTCGTAGACTTTCAGCCATCCTTCACAGAACGGGCCCAGTAGCCACGGCCATACCGTACCGTTGTGGTAAGCCATATCCCTTTCCTCCTGACTTCCCCCGTATGTCCCCTTGTAAAGAGGGTTTCCGGGCGACAGGGTACGAAGGCCTCTCGGAGTAAGCAATTCCTTGTCGGCAATATCCAGTACCCGTTTCATCTGGTCTTTGCTTAGCATTGAATAGGGAAGAGAAACTGCGATCAGCATGTTTGGTCTCACTGAATAGTTCTTTCCTTCTTCATCATTTACATAATCGGCAAGGAGTCCCTTTGCATGATCACAGAACACTTCATGGAACGATTGCTTTATGAGTTCGGGAAGAGCTTCGTATTCCTTCACAAACTTCCTGTCCTTAGCCTTCCGTGCCAGATCGAGGGTGAAACAAACGGCATTGTACCACAGTGCATTTATTTCAACAGCATAGCCGTTCCTCGGTGTAACCGGCACTCCGTTCACCACTGCATCCATCCAGGTCAGTGATTTTCCGGGGGCATCGGCATAGATCAGGCCATTTTCCCTCATCCCGATATTGAATCCGGTTCCTTCCCTGTAAGCATTGAGAACCGATTTCATCGCGTTCCCGTAATGTTCCCATGCATCGCTGCCTCCGTTTTCGAGATACTGCTGAACAGCCCAGAAAAACCAGAGAGGGGCATCAACTGAGTTAAATGCAGGATTATCGGGATTTCCCATATTGGGGAACAACCCGTCCTTCATACTGCCGATCTGTGTGTCGAGAACATCGCGATAAAGCTGAAGCTTTTTATCAGGCCTCGCGGTTGCCAGCCCGGGAAGAGCTATAAATGTATCTCTGCCCCATGATCCGAACCATGGATACCCGGCGATGATAAGGGTCTTACCCTGCCTGCGCTCCACGAATTGCTGAGCTGCATTCTTGAGGCAGTTTGAGAAATTGCTTCTTGGGATTTTGCCGCTGACGGTCTTGGTAAATTTCGACTTGAAGCCGCTTGGTTTTTCTTCCCTGGTTGAAGCCGAAAAAACAATGACGTCTCCCTCTCCGGCCTCCAGTTCAAAGAAACCGGGAGTGAAAAGGTCCTCGGAATAGTCATATCCCCTCTTTTGCTCCTCGATGTACTCTACACCGCGGTACCAGTCGGGAACATGAACGAACTCCGGTTTCCTCGAGAATTGCATATGCAGATAGGGGAATCCCTCATAGAGCTTCATTTTTATCCCGTTGGGAATGAATTCAACCTTGGTATTGGCTGCAAGATTTGCATGTGTCAGTTCATGTATGTTCCTGAAGGCAAGAAATGGGCGGATCTGAAGCTTCATCGGCTCCGATGCCTCAAGGATAGTGTACCTCGACAGGTATTGTTCCTCGTAATGAACAAGAAGCCTTTCATGCTTTAGTTT
>MTKZ01000347.1_pt1 | contig 11743 bp, 14 predicted proteins | sample 1042781 | NCBI WGS metagenome assembly MTKZ01 (sample SAMN06212207, study PRJNA360539) | anaerobic digester metagenome | biome: Wastewater treatment plant; material: sludge; isolation source: anaerobic digester fed with sludge from wastewater treatment plant | place: Denmark: WWTP Viborg ...
ATGGCTGATCAGGACAAACGAAAACGGCAGCGAGATCTGGAATAAGACCTTCGGAGGGGAGAGAGAGGATTGGGGAGAATCGGTAAAGCAGACAGGGGATGGTGGATTCATCATCGCCGGAGTCACTGACAGGATAAGCTCATCTGTAGCTGGCAGCGGAGATCTCTATCTGGTCAAGACAGATAAAAACGGCAGCAAGATATGGGAATTAGTTCTGGGTGAGTCCGGCTCTGATTGGGGCAGATCGGTACAGCAGACCTCAGATGGAGGCTATGTCGTCACCGGCCTGCTTGATGACAAGTATCTATGGCTGATCCGGTTGGACGGAAACGGCAGCAGGCTCTGGGAGGGAACCTTTGCCGGGGCGGGAAGGTCGGAAGGCTATTCTGCTCAGCCTATCGCCGAAGGCGGTTACATCGTAGCCGGACTGACTGCATCTCTTTCCGGCAATCTCAATGAGGATCTTTTGTTGATAAAATACGATGAACGAGGAAATAAGCTCTGGGATAAGAGCTATGGAGGACCGGATAGGGATTGGGGAGAATCAATAGATCTGACAGAGGATGGAGGATTCATCATCTCTGGAGTCACTTATTCCCGAGGCAAAGGCAGCGGTGACATCTGGCTGGTGAGAACTGATGGAAATGGCACCATGCTCTGGGATAAGACCTATGGAGATGCCAACCGGAACTGGGGCAGATCGGTACAGCAGAGCGATGATGGCGGCTACATCATTGCCGGACTGACAGAATCATTGGGAGAGGATCAAGAAGGCAATGAAGACCTCTGGCTGATTAAAACAAACCAGACAGGCGGAGTTGCAGAAGAGGAAGACAATTAGGAGGAGAATACAAGGGATTGGGATTATTCTCTTATCCCACTTAACTCGCAATTGCGATTGCAGTCAAGAGCCCGGGAAAATGGATGGATTCGGGGCTTGGCCTTCCTGAGCAATGCTCCCAGCCCTTATCTCCTGCTATGCAGCATTGTCAGAAAATTTTTTCTTCCTTGACAGGAGAATAGATGACTATGACCGGATTCAAGGAAGATCTTATGGCTCATGCCAAAGATGCCATCCGTCCTCGCGAGGGAGCCTGCGGCATCTGCCATGCCGTAGCCGAGGAGATATGCCGGGCAGGCGGGCGCATTGCAGCCTATGAGCAGCCGGAAGGAATCCTGGCTCGCATCTTTGACCACCGGGGGGCGGTCATGGGAGAGGGATTTGGCGTGGTCTGGTCGCCGGCAGTTCTGGCTGCAGAAATCAACGCCGGTCTGATCCATGACCAGGTGGCAGAAGCCCTGGGCAGGGAGGGAATAAACAGCCAGGAGGACATCATGCTCACCGCCCGGCTGCAGGGCTATGGGCGGGTGCTCACTGCTGCCGCTCTGGCTCTGGTAGCAGTCAAGGAAATGGGCGGGCGCACTCTGATCAAAAGAAAGGGTTTAGGGGTGCAAGCCACTTTCCTGGATGCCCATGGGAGCACCATAGCCGCCTCCCCACCCTCTTACTGCCCAACCTGCGCCGTGGCCATAGGAGCCGCCAGAACGCCCATCCTGGCGGATAAGATTAAATCGGCACTCAAAGATGCACCCAATACAGGCAAAAAGAAGTTTGAGATGGGCATTGAGAACCGCTATGCTGTCAAGGGAGGGGCAGTTAAGGTGACTCTAGCCCAAGGGGAGGATATTCTTGCCCGCAATGTGCGGGGATGCTGCATGGCCTACGGCACGGCCAAGGCAGAGATCGTTGCCGGTCTGGTTCCCGAGGCCAGCGCCCAGCTCTTCAAGACCTACTGCAATCTCTGCCCCTTTAAGCACTGCTGGATGGAAAAGTCCATGGGAGCTACAGGAAACATCATCCTGCACCGCCTCAGCGAGATCAGCACAGAGATAGAGATCACCGCAGAAGGAGGCATAGTGGCCAGGATTCCCGGCCAGGAGATTGAGGGACGGGGAACGCTCTGCTCCCTCTCCGCTCTGACCAATATGCTCCTCAGAGGAGACGCCCAGAAGATCCTGAGGCCGACGATCACAAGAGAATGGGAAGAGAAGCCTCAATCCTGATGTCCATTTTATCGTGGTGACTGGCCTCTCACGCTTTATTCTGGGCAATGCCCGGGACCTTAAAGCAGGTGCAATCGAAGATGCCTTTGGTAGATTCAAAGGCTTTTGCATCCATTTTGTTTAAGTCGCCAAATCCCCCATAGCAGCAGGACAGCCATTCATCCTCTTCTTCTTCCTCTTCCTCGATTGCCGATAGAGTCATATTTTTTTCTATATGATAGCTCCCTATATAGTCCTCATCTATCTCTATCAGCGGCTTCTTCCAGGCTTTCATTGCCAGACCCAGAACTTGCACATTCTCAGGAGCATCCTCATCAGATCCTTCTTTATCAGATACCCCATCATCAGATTCTACCTCTGACTCTTCCTCTTCTGGCTCTTCGTCCACTGGAATTCCTTCCAACTGAAGGACGCTAAAATGCGCCCGGCCATCAACCAGATCTTCTTCGATGTTCATGGAGTTGGTATCGGCATCTACCTGAGCATCCAACTCCTTGTTCAGCCAATGAGCCTGATCAATGCTGTGAGTCAGAGAATTAAACCGATTGCGGTTCTTCATCCAGTCCTCTTCCTTTAGGAGGGAATTAAAGACGACTGGATATTGCTTATAATAGCTCTTTCCTATGCCCATAGCCATAGGACTGTAAGTCATTTTACTATCTTGATTAACCTGAATTTGGCTTGTCGATTCTTCTTCATCCTCAATTTCTTCTCCATCTTCGTCGATGGCGCCATTGATCCAAGTCTTATTGCTGTAGGAGCTTTCGGAATATATGGTCGAATCTGTTTCCATATTGCCGCTGCCGTGAGCCTTGCTTGCTGCCTCCACACCATTAAACAGGCTTCCTTCCGTTCCGAGAGCATCGGGCATTAGAGAGTATTTGTAAGAATTAAAGAAGCCAGTTCCGCTCACGCTCTGCTCGAAGTTGAATTTAAGGCTCTTATCCTCTTTTGTGGTAGGATTGCCATATGCCGAATCGCTTTCCTCTGGCTGCAGTGCCCTTTCTTCTTCCAAAGCCGCTGCCACATCCATCAGCGCAAAGAGAGCCAGGATTAGTATGATTTTTATCAGATCATTACCTCCAAAGGTTATCTTTTATTAATACTAATTGTTTCTATTATTTTAAGATATCTGCAAAATATTTGAATATGTCTAAATTTGCGGAATTTTTCGCCACCAATAGCACATTGATAGGCCAAAGACTTCCACACAAAGAGAAATACTTTTAACATCAATTCTTAGCAAAAGGGGGATCATCCCACTAGCCTCAAATCGGAGTCGAAATGAGAGTAGATAAAGAATTCAGGACAAGAAGATCAGCTAAACAGAGGACGGATCTGGCCGCTAAAAGATCCCAGAATTTCGACCAGCTATCAACATTTTTGGAAGACTGGTTTGATCCATAAAAGTTAATCTAGACATATTATCCGAAAATAAATGTTACTAATTATGATCAGGAATAGCCTTTTATAATTGGATAGCATTTCGGTTATTGGTGAAACTATGCATATCCCTGATGGCTATTTGGGGCCATACACTTATATCGCCATGTGGATCATAATGATTCCCATCTGGTACTATGCGGGAAAGAAGCTGGGCTCTGAACTCAAGTCCAGGCAGGTTCCCCTGCTAGCGCTGGCAGCGGCGTTTTCTTTCGTTATAATGATGTTCAATGTTCCCATCCCCGGAGGCAGCACCGGGCATGCGGTGGGCGCTGCAATAGTGGGAATCGTTCTGGGTCCCTGGGCAGGGGTAATAGCCGTATCTGTTGCCCTGGTGCTGCAGGCCCTGATGTTTGGCGACGGAGGCATCACCGCTATCGCAGCCAACTGTTTCAATATGGCGGCAGTGATGCCTTTTGTTGGTTATTATGTCTATAAAATCATCAGTGGAAGCGCTGACATTGCCTCTTCCAGAAGAGTCATAGCTGCCGCCATAGCAGGCTACATATCCCTTACCGTTGCCGCGGGCATTACCGGCTTTATGTTTGGAATTCAACCCTTGCTGCATCGCACTGCGGAAGGTGTACCCATCTACATGCCTTATTCTCTCAATGTTACCGTCCCCGCTATGCTATTGGAGCACATCCTAGGATTTGCCATTCTCGAGGCCGTGGTTACGGCATTGATTTTTGCCTACATTCAGAAGACAGACAGCACTCTTCTTTATGGAGAGAGATCTAATCAGAAGATGAAGATGACCAAAGCAAGCACGACATGAGGTAAGACCATGGATAAGACAATAAGGAACTTAGCCATCGGATTGGTAGCGCTCATTATTTTAGCTCCTCTGGGGCTACTGGCGGTTGGTGAGACATTTGGGGAATGGGGAAATGAAGAGCTCCTGGAGAAGATCGGCTATGTACCCTCTGGATTGGAGGGGCTTTCATCGCTTTGGAGTGCACCTATGCCGGATTATGCTTTGCCCGGAATCGGTGAATCGATGACCATGGCATCAGCCGCTTACATACTGTCAGCGGTCATAGGCGTTGTGATCTGCGCCGGCTTGCTCTACATCATTGGAAAAAGGATCGCCAAGGAGTAGCGCTATCTTTTTATCTATTACCTTTTTTCAGATTGAGACGCCCTTGCATATCGATGCCCCATCTCATCGGGCATGTCGAGAATTTCGCTGTCTTGCTGGAAGAAGATCAAGGAGAAGAATGATACCAGACTGGATGAACCAGATAGATGTCCAAACAGCTCCCTTCTCTGCCGGACATCATGGCAAGAAAGGATTTGTGGGAAAGACCATAGATGGAATCCTGGGATTTTTAGGGGAAGCTTTTATATCCGAGAGCTATTCCAGGAGGCCAGGCCTTATGCAGAGCCTGGACCCCAGGATCAAGCTACTATCCACTCTGGCAGTGGTTTTTGCTGCTAGCCTGATCGCTGAGATCAGGGTGCTGGTGGCAATCTATCTTTTGACGCTGCTCATATGCTATCTCAGCAAGATTGAACTCTGGTTTTTTATCAAGAGAGTCTGGCTTTTTATTCCCATATTCGCGGGAATTATAGCCATACCNNGCAGGGAAGCCTGGCAGCAGTGGTCTTCACCATGCGCGTGGCAGCCTGCGTCTCTGCGGTAGTGCTGCTCTTTCTGACCACTCCCCAGCAGATCCTATTCAAATCTCTGCGCACAGTGGGAGTTCCAAAGATATATGTTCTGACATTGCAGATGGCCTACCGATATATCTTTCTCCTGGTGGAGCAGGTGCGGGAGATGTATACGGCTAAGAAAGCCAGAACCATAAAATCCAGAGGGATAATTGAGGAGCAGAAATGGGTGGGTGGACGGATAGGCTATACCCTTATAAGATCACTGGCCATGAGCGAGAAGGTGCATATGGCCATGCTCTCCCGGGGCTTTAATGGAGAGGTTCATATCATGCAGGAGTTCCGAATGACGCAGCGGGATTATCTGGCCGGAGCGGCGGCGCTGTCCATGAGTCTGGTTTTATTGTTGATCTCCCAGGATATCATCCGGATATAAAGATGGAAGCTAACATGGCGACTATATTTGATTTGAGAAGCGTCTCATACTCCTATGTAGGGAAGATAGATGCGCTTAGGGATATCACCTTGAAGATCGAGCCGGGAGAGCAGGTGAGCATCATCGGCTCCAACGGCAGCGGCAAATCGACATTGTTGGCCATACTTGATGCTCTGATATATCCTACAGCCGGAGAGTTCTATGCCTTTGACAGCCTCATAAGCGAGGATGCCTTCGACTCCATCTCCGATAACCAATTCCGGTCGTACTTCCGGACCAAGGTGGGATTCGTCTTTCAGAATTCCGATGTCCAGCTCTTCTCTTCAACGGTCTACGAGGAGATCGCCTTCGGGCCCATGCAGCTGGATCTTCCGGCAGCGGAGGTAAAAGCCAGAGTGGAGGACGTCCTGGAGATGATGGAGATAGGAAAGCTGCGGGACAGATCGCCCCACACCCTTTCCGGCGGGGAGAAGAAGAAGGTGAGCATAGCCACAGTTCTGGTCAACAATCCCGATGTTCTCCTGCTGGATGAGCCCTCCGCAGGATTGGACCCCAGAACCCAGCTCTGGCTGATGGAGCTTCTCCAGGAGCTGGGCCGGGCGGGCAAGACGATTGTAACCGCGACTCACGATCTGGAGATCATCGATCATATCAGCAACAGGTCCATAGTCATGGGCGAGGATCATAGGATCAAGATAGATCGGGACTCAAAGAGCGTCCTGTCCGACTACGAGCTGCTGCTCTCCTCCAATCTGGTGCATGAGCATACCCATCTGCACGGCAAGCTGGTGCATGAGCATATGCATGCCCACGGACAGGCACATGAGGCTCACGGACATGCCCATATCGGCGAGCAGCATAATCATTGATCGCCGCCAATAAAGCCGTGGATATTTGAAAAGAACCTGAATATGCTATTCGCGATTTTGCCTTCAGGAATTAAGAGCTCAATGCTCCGCCGCCTTTCGAGCCGCCACCGCCAGGCCGCGCTTGATCTGCATCATCTCCTCCGTCGCCAGGACTGCCGTTCCCGTAGCCAGCAGCCCGTCTTGAGAGTCGACCACCAGAACCTCTTCCCCCGCTCTGATCTCCCGGTCCACATCCAAAACATGCCTGGCGAAGAGATTGCCGCCCTTGGCCACAAAGGGCGCGGCATCATCCGAAGCCACAATCCGTAGGCGGGGCGGGGGCAGAAAAGCATGCAGCCTCCTGGCACCGAGCATGCTCAAGGTCAAGAAGTTGTCGCTGGCCCGCACTGTGGCTATCCTCTCCTTTTCCGAATACAGATAGCGAAGGCGCTTTGTCTTGGAGAGGCTGTAGGTGGTATCATCAGGAAATAAGGCATCGCCTGCACCCTTCCCGAACTGATAGTCGGCAATGATCCTGGCTCGCTTTAGCATCCCTAAAATCCTGTCCTTCGGCTGATAAAGAGTTATGGGTTGTCTGGCTTAAGCCGGAGATGGATGAGCCATCACCATAACCTATTTTATTCTCCTCATTCCCATCTCCACCCATCCTGATGAGATCAATTGCAATACCGGTGATTTAATTGAAACCCCTATGCGAGCAAGACCCCGAAGTTTATGCTGCCATCCAGGATGAGCTGGAGCGGCAGCGCAATAATATCATTCTGATCGCCTCCGAGAACTTTGCCAGCAGAGCGGTCATGGAAGCTCAGGGCTGCGTCATGACCAATAAGTATGCAGAAGGCTATCCTGGCAAGCGCTACTACCGGGGTACAGCCAATGTGGACCGGGCCGAGGTGCTGGCCCAGGAGAGGTGCAAGAAGCTCTTTGCCGGGTCGGAGCATGTCAACGTCCAGCCGGTGAGCGGCACCCAGGCCAATATGGCGGCCTACTTTGCTGTGCTCAAGCACGGCGACACCATCATGGGCATGAACCTGGCCCACGGCGGTCACCTCTCTCACGGCAGCCCGGTCAACTTCTCGGGCAAGATGTACAAGATCGTGCCCTATAGCGTATCCCAAGAGACGGAGCGGCTGGACTACTCGGAGATGGCGGCCATTGCCAGGAAGAATAAGCCCCAGCTTATAGTTGTAGGCGCTTCCAGCTATCCCCGAACCATAGACTTCAAAGTGGTGCGGGAGATAGCCGATGAGGTGGGAGCCAAGGTTATGGCCGATATTGCTCATATAGCAGGGCTATGCGCCGTGGGGGCTCATCCATCGCCCGTGCCTTACTCGGACATTGTGACCACCACCACACATAAGACATTGCGCGGGCCGAGAGGGGCTCTGATCATATGCAAAGAGGAGCTGGCCGCGGCCATAGACCGTTCCGTATTCCCCGGCACCCAGGGCGGACCCTTCATGCATGCCATAGCGGCCAAGGCGGTGGCCTTCCAGGAGGCTTTGACTCCGGAGTACAAGGAGTGCCAGTTCCAGACGGTGAGAAATGCGTCCGCCATGGCGGAGAGGCTTCTGGAGAACGATTTCGAGCTGGTCTCGGGAGGCACAGACAATCATCTCCTGCTGGTCAAGCTGATCAAGGAGGGCATAACCGGCAAGGAGGCAGACGAGACGCTGGAGCGGGCGGGAATAACCCTGAACAAGAACATGATTCCCTTCGATCCAGCCACGCCCTTTGTCACCAGCGGCATACGCATAGGCACACCGGCCATGACCACCCGGGGCATGAAGGAGCCGGAGATGGTCAAGATAGCCGATCTGATAACCACCGTTCTGCGCGATATCAAGAACGAGAAGACTATAGCACAAGTGCGCAGCCAGGCCAGGGAGCTGTGCGGAAGATTTCCCCTATACCCGGACCTGGCCTGAAGACTGGAGAATTGAGATAGCGGATGTGATCTGATTTGATAATAGATGGAAAGGCTATGGCGGCTGAGGTCGAGACCGAGACGGCCCAGAGGGTAAAGAAGCTGGAGAGAAAGGGCATTGTGCCGGGCCTGGCCACAGTTCTGGTGGGGGAGAATCCCGCCTCGCAGATGTACATCCGGCTCAAGCATTCCGCCTGCACCAGGGTGGGCATAAGATCCGAGAATGTGGTCCTACCGGAGAACTGCTCAGAGGAGGATCTGATAGAGAAAATCATGGAGCTGAACGGCCGCGCTGATATTAACGGCATTCTCTTGCAGCTGCCCCTGCCCGGCGGCCGCAGCCCCCAGAGGGCCATGATGAGCATTTTGCCGGAGAAGGATGTGGACGGATTTCATCCCGTAAACATGGGGGCTCTGCTTTTGGGCGCAGAGAGGCTGGTGCCCTGCACGCCGCGGGGGATAATTTATGCCCTGGAGAAGCTGGGGCATAAGCTGGAGGGGGCGGAGGCGGTCATAGTGGGCCACAGCAATGTGGTGGGCAAGCCCCTGGCGGCCATGCTCTTGAACCGCAATGCTACAGTCCAGGTCTGCCATGTTTTTACCCGGGATCTGGCAGAGCACACCAGGGAGGCGGAGATCCTGGTGGTAGCAGCCGGTGTTCCCGCATTGATCAAAAAGGATATGGTCCGGCCGGGAGCAGTGGTCTTCGATGTGGGAATCAACCGGGTGGGAGACAGGACGGTGGGAGACGTGGACTATGAGGCAGTCAAGGATGTGGCCTCAGCCATAACCCCTGTCCCTGGTGGAGTGGGGCCGCTCACTGTAGCCATGCTCCTCGCCCAGACCGTCTCGGCGGCAGAGAACCAGTGATGAGATAACATGTCCCTGGTCATCGCCCTGGCCGCCAGCCGGCAGGCAGTGATAGCAGCTGACCGGCGGGCCATTGCTTTTTTGGGAAGCTGCCCGCCCCTGGAGGCGGAGCTATATTCCGGGCAGATCAAAAACGATCGGGAGCTCGAGGCCCGGGCGGAGGCTCTGGGGGCCGTCCTCCAGGTGTCCGACAGCAGAGAGAAGGTCTGGAGGCGGGGCGATGTCCTGGTGGGTGAGGTGACTGAGCTGTCGCCCCGGCTTCAGAGGCGCAGAAGGATATACATCGCTCCCGGGGCCAGCTTGCAGGTGCAGATCAAGAGCGGGGAAGAGGACGCAGCATCCGAGCCTGAGTTAAAAGGCGGCGAGGCCAGGATCACAGCCTGGGGCGGTGTGGGATGTACTGTCTTCGGCAACCGATTCACCCAGAGGCTTGCGGCGGAGGAGATAGCCAGGGCCGGGGCGAGAGTGGATGAGAACCTGATCCAGCGAATTTTCCAGAGGGCAGCAGAGAAGACGGCATCGGTCAGCTGTGAGCATACCATTCTTCAGAGCAATGTGGTCAGGGCTGATGCCAGGGCAGATCTTTTGGCTGCTTTGCAGGCTGACTGCAAAGAGCACGGCTGGAGGCTATGCGGACTGCAGTGATACTGGCGGGGGGAAGCAGCCGCCGCCTGGGAAGGGAGAAGTCGCTGCTTCTTTTCGATGGAAAGCCCCTCATTTGCTGGACGGCGGAGAGGCTCTCTTCTGTAGCAGATGAGATTGTGGTGGTGGCCAGGGATGAAGAGCACTCCCTGAAGCTGAAAGAGGCGTTATCCGGCTTCATTCCCAAGGGCATTAATCTGGTCTACACCTGGGACCGGATTCCAGGATACGGGCCTTTGGCGGGCATTGCCGCGGGCATGGGGCGGGGAAAGGGAGAGTATGCATCTGCCACGGCCTGCGATCTGCCTTTTTTAAGTCCCAGGGTGGTGGAAAAGCTCTTTATTACGGCGGAAGAGGATCCGGACTGCGGAGGGGCGGTGCCTGTGCACCCTAATGGCTTTTTCGAGCCGCTTCACTGCGTCTACCACCGGGAGAAGATGGGCTGGGCCTGCGAGATGGCCGTTGCCGCAGGCGAGCGCAGGATTTACGCTCCACTCCGGGAGATGGGGATGAGGCATGTAGCCGTAGATCTCCTCCGGCCTCTGGATGCTGATCTTCTCACCTTCTTCAACCTGAACACCAGGGAGGATCTGGAGAGAGCGATGGATCTGTGGGCGGAGATGAAAGAAAAGAACAGGCTCTGAGCCCTTATTAAAGGGCCGGATCTAAAGATATTCCCTTAGCACCAGATAGATGATATAGACTATCACCACGAAAAGGGCTATCCTGGCCAGCCACCAGAAGGTGTTCCAAAGAACCAGGGCCACAAGCACAGCCAGCAGGACAAGGATGAGGTTCTTCTCCCGGCTCAGGCCGGAGCCCGGCAGTCTGTATCTTCCCCTGTGCATGCCTTGAAGCATCCACAATGTAGTATTAATCATTTTCCTAACGCTTTGCATTGATCAGATCTTATGGCATGCCCAGAAGCTGTCATCTGCAGCAATCCCACCTGTTCGGATCTGATCAAAAAAACTTCTCATGATTGCGTCAAACCGATACCAGATGATATTATACCTCAATAATTCAGATAGTAGTAGATATGAAATCCTAAAAGCAGCGAGCCAGCCCACAATGAAGCTGTCGCCTGCATGGCTGACCTCATGGAAAAACGTGGAGAGATGCCTCTCTTGTAGACCAGGTTGATGTAGATGAAGAGAGGTATCGCCGCCAATCCTAGAGCATGGTGAAGCAGGATCTCTGCGATAAGGAAGCTAAACTGGAGTCCAGGCTCAGTGACCATGCCCATGGCCGGGGACATGAGCAGAAGGATGGCCAGTATCTGGGCGGCAAATGCCAGGCGGAGCATCAGGCAGTGCCTCTTGAATTCCCTTCTCCGAACTAAAAAGAGGGCGTAGATGAGGGCTACGGAGAGAGCCAGCTGCAATATCAGGTTTAATGCCACCATTGTCTCATGTTCTATAGGCATTTAAGGCATCAGTCCTTTATCTTCTTCATCAGCCAGGCCATGTTCTCCCCCAATCTTTTCATGGTAGCCAATCCCTCTTCATCGCTCTCCACATCCTTCTCCTCCCGGCCCAGTCCGATGTTCCAGTAGCTGGAGCCGGCCACGATCATCTGGCTGATGAAGAAAAGGTGGTTGATGGAGTCGAAGACATGAATGGCCCCCGCCCGGCGCACAGCCACCACTGCTGCGCCCACCTTGCGCCTGAGCATATCCCCATTGGCCTTGGAGACGAATCCAGCCCGGTCGATGAGGGCTTTGGCCTCGGGGGTGAGATCGGCGAAGTAGGTGGGCGAGCCGATGATAATCCCGTCCGCCTCAGCCATCTTCTCAATGCAAAGGTTGATCATGTCCCCTTCCTGGGTGCAGCGGCCGTCTTTTCTCTCAAAACATTGAAAGCATGCCCTGCACCCGGA
>MTKZ01005313.1_pt1 | contig 11742 bp, 9 predicted proteins | sample 1042781 | NCBI WGS metagenome assembly MTKZ01 (sample SAMN06212207, study PRJNA360539) | anaerobic digester metagenome | biome: Wastewater treatment plant; material: sludge; isolation source: anaerobic digester fed with sludge from wastewater treatment plant | place: Denmark: WWTP Viborg ...
GAAAAGCTCGGTTTCTATCTTGGATCATTATCAAAATTGTCTGAATTCTGGAATGACCGATGTTGTTTTATCCGCTCATCAAAAGATCGATACTTATTTAGCCCGTATTTCAAAAAAATCACTATCCCAAAATATTCTTCACAAAATGGACCAAATTATCAATTCTTTTGAAGAAAGGAGGGATAAAGAATAAATATTGAAAAGGGTATTGATTATAAAAAACCTTTTAGAAAGGAGAATTGCCATGAATAAAAGTCGATGGTTTTTAGCCCTGGTTATGTTAATTCTCAGTTTCACTCTTGCTGTTCCAGCTTTAGCGAAATCCACGGTGAGCTTTCATAGCTGGATGGCAGCGGAGGTTACTTCGGGGGGAATTAGCGTTTTACAGGAGGCGGAGAAAAAATTTGAAGAGATGAATCCTGATATTGACATTGAAACCGTCCCTCTCCCTTATGAAGAAACACCTGACCAATTAGCCATAATGATAGCTGCCGGGAATCCACCGGATATTACCACCGTCGATGTCATCTGGTTGGAGCAATTGGCAGCCATGGGTGGTTTGGAACCCTTAAGTGCATATTTTTCCGAAGACCTTTTAAAAGATCTTTTCCCAAGTTCAGTCGATTTGGGAAAGGCTCAGGGAGATCAATATGCTTTAGTTTGGAATGATAATCCCAATCTCCTCTGCTATAATCGGGTCCTTTTGGAAAAAGCTGGGTTCAATCCCGATCAACCACCTTCAACCATGGATGACTTCAATCAAGCCATTGCTGCCATATCCGGTTTGGGAGAAGACATTTTAGGGATAGAACTGAATATGTCCAAAGATTCATTCTCAGCCGATTATTTACATCCCTGGTTATGGAACTTTGGAGCTGAGGTATTTAATCCAGATGGAGAGATTATCCTCAACAATGCTGCTGGAGTCGAGGCGGTCGAATGGGTAAATAGTCTGGTAAAGAATAAATATATGGATCCCGGTCTTGGCATCAGGGAAATTCGAGTCATTTTTGCCCAGGAAAAGCTTGGCTTTATGCTGGAAGGACCCTGGATTCGAGGGATTTTGCGTGGTCTAAACCCTCGTCAGGAAGAATTCGATAAAGACTGGGCACTGGCTCCTATTCCTAAGGGATCCGCCATTCCTAACGATGTTCCCTATGGATATTCAAACCCAAGTTCTCACATGTTAATCCTATCCAAAGATAGCAAAAATAAAGAAGCAGCCTGGAAATACATGGAATTTCTCATCAGCGACCCTGAAATCACTAAAACCTACTACCAAGATACTGGTCTCATGCCTACCCGGATTTCACTCCTCAACGATCCGATATACAAGGACGATCCTTTCGTCCGGCAGGTACTGAATCAGACTGAGTACATGAAAAAGCCACTCGGTTGGGGACCTCGTTGGGGTCGGGTTGGAGAAATCGTCATGGCAGCCGTTCAAGAAGTGGTTTTGATGGGTCGGGATGTACAAAGCGCCTTGGATGAAGCTGTTCGTCAGATCGATATTGAGCTTTCAATGTAAATAATCAGGGAGAAGAACAGAAATGTCAATTGGGAAAAAACGAAGCGATAAAAGGCTCTATTTCCTCTTAATACTTCCGTCGGCAACCATTTTGATCTTAACCATTGGCTATCCTCTGATTAATGGGATTATTCTGGGTTTCCATTATTATCGGCTCACCGATCCAGCACGGGGGGTGGTTTTCAATGGTCTACAGAATTTTCGGATGCTGTTGTTTGGAAATCGAATATTCTGGATATCTCTTTATCGAACCTTTCTCTATTGTCTTGGTTCTACTGGGGTTTCCTTTTTATTCGGTTTCCTTATTGCTCTCCTGCTCTATGGTCCGATTCGAAATCGGAGTCTCTTTCGCAGCCTGTTTCTTCTCCCTTGGGTCATTCCCTCAACTGTTGTAGCTTTGCTATGGCTTTGGATTTTCAATCCTCAGTATGGTATTTTAAACTTCCTCCTTAAAGATCTGGGATTAATCAGACAATTCCAATCGTGGCTGGTTAATCCCAGCTTAGCGTTACCTTCGGTAATTCTGGCCACGAGTTGGAAATATTTTCCCTTCTTTATGCTGATGCTTTTAGCCGGCCTTGAAACTATTCCCAAGGAACTCTTTGAAGCATCTACCATTGATGGGGCGACTTTTTTTCAGCGACTTCGATATATAATTCTGCCAAGTCTCAAGGAAATAATCATCATCGTAACCATCCTGGAAATCATTTGGGAATTCCAAAACTTTACTATCATCTGGATTCTTACCAAGGGAGGCCCAGTGTATCAGACAACGACCATGGGGATTCAGATCTACCGAACTGCTTTTCGGAATTATGATATGGGGATGGGAGCAGCTATGGGTTCTTTATCTCTAGTAGCTATGTTGATTTTCAGTTTATCCTATATTAAAACCTTAAAATTCGGGGAAGGTGATTGATATGTCACGTTACCGAAACATCCGCCTCCTGTCGAGTACCGCTCAGTATCTAATCATCGTCATTTTACTCGTAGCCGTATTGTTTCCAATAGCCTGGATGGTATCGACTTCTTTCAAAAACCATCACGATCTTTTTGAAACACCACCCCGCTGGATTCCTCGCAACCCAACCGCTGCTGCCTACCAACGCATTTTTATTTCTCGAGCTGGAGCTGGAGGGGTAAATTTCCTAACTTATTTTAAAAACAGCCTCATAGTTTGCGGTGCTACTGTAATATTCTGTATCCTATTAGCAATTTTTTCCGGATATGCACTTTCTCGTTTCCATCGGCGCGGAAGGAAAAGTATTTTTACCAGTATCCTTATCACTCAGATGTTTCCTCTCCCAATGTTTTTAATTACCTTTTATATTATGTTTATGCGATTGAAACTTTTAAATTCTTATACTGGTTTGATAATTGCCTACACCAGCTTCTCATTACCTTTTTGCATCTGGATGATAAAAGGATTCTTTGATAAAATTCCCTTAGAACTCGAAGAAGCTGCCTTGATCGATGGCTGTAGTCGGATGAGTGCTCTTTGGCGGGTGGTCATTCCTTTAGTATCTCCTGGAGTTGTTGCCATTGGCATTTTTGCATTTCTCTCTGCCTGGGATGAGTTTATGTTTTCCCTCACTCTCATGTCTCAAGATGCTATGCGGACTCTTCCTCCCGGAATAGTTCTCTCTTTTGTAGGCGAATTTGACGTTCGCTGGGAGGATATGATGGCTGCCAGTGTCGTTGCCACCCTTCCGGTTTTAATAGTTTTTTTAATTCTTCAAAAATACCTGGTTGAAGGATTAACCGCCGGTGCCGTTAAGGGATAGTTTTTATTTATTATAAAGTTTTTTCTTATTTTTTAGGATTGAACGGTGAAAAAAAGTAAGAACAAAAGGAAGGGTGCTCCATTCCGGAATTATAAAGGCAAGAACTAAACCTATCAGTGACGTGATAATGAAAAAAAGATGATGTGATTTTTTTTCAAAAATGATTTCTTCGTTTATATCAGAAACAATTAATTCTTTATTAGAAATAGCGTTAACCCAGTTTAGATAAAGAAATATTTTGATCACCAGCAAGTTGGATATAAAAAAAGCAGCTGCAATTGATTGGCTCGAGTAGTCTCCCATAAGTGATGTAGAAAATGGAAACAAAGCAACAAATAAGAGATTTAATATATTAATCCAAAGTGCCTTACGATTGATTTTCTTTATGTAATAAAACTGTTGATGGTGTTCAACCCAAAAAAGTGATAATAGAATAAAACTTAAAACATAATGAAAAAAGTCTGGCCATAAACTGAAGAGGTATTTCCCGAGAAGTTCGGGATCTATTTTATGGGGCGTACTGGGGAGATCTATATTAATAACCAATAGTGTCATTGCAAAGGCAAATATTCCATCGGTGAGTGATTGAATACGTTCGATAGATAATTCAAATTTATCTTGACTCATTTTAAATTCTCTTCCTTAGAAGGGTTGGTTTCTATTTAGATTAACTTAAAACATCTTTTCTTTTGAAAAAATAGCATTGAGTTAAAAACAACATCATCTTGAGCAGTGACTTCCCCCTTGAGAATCTCATCTTTTAAAAGTTGTGGAATTGGAATAGATAAGATTCTCACGTCGAAAAATACGTTCCTAAGAATGACAGGCCAATAAAACCGTATTTTCATTTTCACCTGGTACCAACATGTGGTACCAAGGCCTCTCCTGATAATTACAAAACCCGAATCAATTTTTTAATTTTAAAAAAGGTAAAAACCATTAATAAATTCTTTATTAATTTCACAAAACTGCTCACGACCCTTCAGTTGTGATTCAGAATGAGCAGTTTTGTGCCAATAAATTCCTTTTATTATCATTGTTACCTTGAAGAATTATTCATTTGTTTCGGGTACAGAAACAGAAACCGGGGGATCTATAAATCCAAAATTTATAAGTTCGCATTCAGTATTAGGAGCGATTTCTACAGTAACTGTAAAGGTCTTTTTGGTAACACCATCCTGGGCAGTGACTAAGTACTCAACTGGATTGGTAAAATCGTTTGGAGTTATTCCACTCACTTGAACTACGTTTCCCACTGTTACGGTGGCTTCTTCCGAGGTGGCAAAAGACGTAACTAAGTTGGAAATATTGGTTCCATAAGGAACAGTAAGAGTGATGTTGTTATCAGCAATCATCCCAATCATCTCAGAATCGAAAGAGGAAAATTTCATTTCGGTGATTTCACACTCGGTATTAGGAGCAATCACTACCGAAATAGTATAGGTTTTTTTGGTAACACCATCCTGGGCGGTGATCACATATTCCACCGGTCGAGAGAAATCATTGGGAGTCACTCCACTTTCCTGAACTACATTTCCAACTGTTACAGCTGCTCCTTCTGAAGTGGTAAAGGTAGCAACTAAGTTGGAAACATCGGTGCCATAGGGAACGGTAAGGGTGATGTTGGTATCCGCGGTAACACTGTCCTCGCTAAAGTCCAATGCATAAGCCGTGGATCGATTGTTAAACCGGAGTTTTAAGGAGGAAAATCCGCTTTTTTTATCAGCAACCAATGCGTACTGAGCTTTAACGGTTTTTTCCCGAAGTGATTGTCCATCAATTCCAGTTTGAGCAAGAACTAATAACATATAATTTTGGACGGCTGGATTTTTTGTCGGATTTTTGTTGCTCAACAAAGCAACATCGATGGAATGGACTAAATCGGAAAAGTATTGATTCTTTGAATAGAGCTCCAAATCAACATCCTCTGGAGTCTGTTCTCTCTTATTGAGCTCTTGATACAATAAAGCAATGGCAGTTGATTCAGCGTCAATAAGCCGGATACTTTTACTTTCCCCCAACCTCATAACCGGTGTCACCTTCGAAATTCGCAGATTTTCTTTTTCAGCTTGGACAACATAAGGACCCCCTGGGGGTACCTGAAGAGAATATAAACCCTCTTGGTCGGAATTTGATTGAGTAATGGTTAAACCGGATGTCGGATCAATAATGTGAACAATCGCACCAGCAACCTTTTGCTCAGATATCGTCTTATCCTGTTTGTTTACAACCTGTCTTATAATTTGCCCTTTAATGGTAGTTTTGTTTGGAGCAAAAATCGGTTTTTGAAAGCATCCTCCTTCGACAATAATTGCCAGAATAAGAATAATTATTGGTATCAAAATCTTAAAATACCGCAATTTATATCCCTCCTTTTTTAAATGACAAACTTGATAATAGTAATTAAACCAGTATGATTTTATTAATACGCATGGTGAGTAAATTTGCGTACAATTATGATATTCCGTTATTCGAACCTTTTTAATTCGCTTTCTTTCCAACGAGTGGTTCAAAGTTATCGAATATCCTGAGTTTTGAATAAAAACAACAATTTTCCCAAATGATAATTTTCTAAATGATGTAGTGATATAATCGTCCATTTCATGAAATGTATTAATTCAAAGGAATTCTATTCTGTAAATACCAGAACGATTTTTTATAGGTAACTCATTTTGAGCAACTAACCAGGATCTCATTCTGTGCTTTTACCCTCATCCTCACCTTCTCCCATCAAGGGAAAAGGAACATTGACTCGTCATTCAGACTGTGTCACAATTATTCTGTAAATTATTTACTCCCATTTATACTAATATTTTATAGCAATATTGGGAATAGATAGCTAAAAAATGAAGAAAAATATACTGTGTCCTCCAATTTCAATCTATTCTTGGTGAAAGAAAGGAATTGTGACACAGCCTGATTGCCAGGAACAGAGTGACGTGGCAATCTCATGAGCTCAATCTTTTTTTTGTTTTTCACCCTTTGGACAAAGGGAGATTAAGAGGGATTCGATTGGTTTCCAAAAATTCAAATCCCCTTACCCCCTTTTCTAAAGGAAGAGATTCATTTCTGAATGAGTAATTTTCATCCTCAGCTGGTGCCACCAAAGTAGTATATAAGTCTATACTGAAAAACCACGGGCATGATAAATCAAGCCCCTACAAAAGAATATAAAATTGTAGGNNCAATTAGGGAATAGTTTTAAGAAGAATTTGAGGAATAATAAAATAAATCTTGGATTTAATTAATGGGAGAGGCTCAGGTTAGAACAAGCTCACCCCTAGCTCATTTTAACCTAAGCCCTCTCCTCCCCTGAGGGGGAAATTAGAATGAGGGTTAGAATGAATACGATTTCATAAAAAACCTTAAATTAAGCTTCTCCAATAAATGATACATATTTTTAAAAATATTGCAAGTCCCTTCAAAAAAAATAATATCAATTATTGATTTAATTATAAAATTATTCATATCCTTTTTAAGAGATGTTATAAAGCTCAATCATTCCCTGAATAATTTATTGATGAAAACAAACTATATCATATTTTAAACATACCATAAACAAAAAGTGATGCTTTAGAAGAATTCTTACTATAAAAACCATTTAAACCTCCAAGGTTTGGATGGATTTGGAGTTAAACTGACTCATATATAGGTTATAATAAAAACCCTTTTTATCCAATAACTGTTGGTGGTTTCCCTGTTCAACAATTTCACCTTGGTTGATAACTAAAATCAGATCGGCATTGCGAATGGTGCTTAATCGATGAGCGATCACCAAGCTGGTTCTTCCCTTCATAAGATTAAGCATAGCTTTCTGAACGTATTTTTCCGTTCGGGTATCAATGCTACTGGTTGCCTCATCCAAAATCAAAATTGAAGGATTCGCCAGCAATACCCGGGATATGGCAATAAGTTGTCTTTGCCCCTGACTGAGATCGCTCCCATCTTCAGTGAGGATAGTATCATAACCGTTTGGTAAATGTCGAATAAACTGTTCAGCATTAGCTAGGCGTGCCACATCTTGAATTTCTTGATCCGAAGCATCAAGACGTCCATAACGAATGTTGTCCCGAACTGATTCGGCAAAAAGATAAGTGTCCTGTAAAACAATACCCAGTAGCGATCGCAAGGCTGATCGTTTGATATCACGAATATCAATTCCATCAATGAAGATTTTTCCAGATTCGACATCATAAAAACGAGTTAAAAGATTAACTATGGTCGTTTTTCCCGCACCAGTTGGTCCGACTATAGCAACGGTTTGCCCGGGAAAAATATGAAAACTAATGTTTTTTAAAACTGGTTCTTCAGGTTTATAACTAAAGCTCACCTCTCGAAATTCAACCTCTCCCCTAATATCCCAAGTCTCAGCAACATCAGGCGAATCAGCTGTTTCGGGTGGCTCATTCATAACATCAAAAACTCGCTCAGCACTGGATAGTCCCGACTGAATTATATTGAACTGATTGGCTAATTCATTCAAAGGACGAGCAAAATGACGTGAATAAGTTATAAAACTGGCAATAACACCTATGGTTATGATTTGACGAATTGCCATATAACCACCCACACCTGCTACAACGGCGAAACCGAAGTTATTTAACAAATTCATTAATGGAGGGAGAATACCCGAATAAATTTGAGCACGTATTGCTATTCCTTTTAAAGCAGTGTTTTGTTTTTCAAATTCCTCAATCTCTTGCTTTTCTCGATTGAAGATTTTTACAACCTTCTGCCCAGAAATATTCTCTTCTATTAAACCATTCAAATCGCCCAATTGTGACTGTTGTCGAAGAAAGGATTCACGAGTTCGGCTAGCGATCATTCGTGTGAACAAAAACACCAAGGGAATAACAGTTAGACTCACTGCGGTTAGGAGTGGACTGAGCCAGAGCATCATAATAACCGTTCCAATCAGGGTAATAATGCTGGTAAAAACTTGTACAATACTTGAACTGAGAGCATTGCTGATCAAGTCAATATCATTGGTTAAACGACTCATTAAATCTCCGTGCAGGTGTTGATCAAAATATTTTATTGGAAGATATTGTAATCGGGAAAACAAATCCTCTCTCAAGTGAAATACTGTTTTTTGTGCAACCTGAATCATAAGACGGTTTTGAATATAGGTAAAAAGTGAAACCAAGATATAAATACTAATCAGCATCAAAGCCATTCTCATCAAACCATTAAAATCACCGGGGATTATATAATCATCGATAGCTTTTCCAATGAAATAAGGTCCTACTAAATTTAAGATTGAAGATAACAACACCGAGATAAATATAAAAAGCAGGGTTCCACGATGGTCATTTAAATAAACCCATAACTGTTTTACTGTTTTTCGAGTATCTTTTGGTTTTGAAATCGGTCCCGGCATTTGATGAGGACCATGTCCTCCAATTCCACCCATGGGGCGACCTGGTTGCCGAGATCCAGAATAAAATCCTGACTTTGAAGCTCTCGGATCAATCATATATTGTCACCCCTTCTCCCAATTGAGACTGATATATCTCTTGATAGATAGAATTGTTCTTCATGAGCTGGGAATGATTTCCTTGACCAACAATCCGCCCATTGTCCAAAAGTAAAATACAATCAGCATCTAAAACGGTGCTAATCCTCTGGGCAACAATAAAAATTGTAGTGTCAACCAGAGTCTCCTTTAAAGCCGAAAGAATCTTTTTTTCTGTTGCCAAATCTACAGCGCTGGTGCTATCATCCAGTATTAAAATGAGCGGCTTTTTTATAATAGCCCGCGCAATGGCAACCCGCTGTTTTTGACCACCAGAGAGGTTTGTTCCTCCTTGACTAATCGACGTATCATAACCCTCAGGAAATTGACTGATAAACTGATCGGCTTGAGCTATTTTTGCAGCAGCAATAACATCTTGATCGGTTGCCCGAGTATTGCCCCATTTAATATTTTCTTTTATCGTTCCGGAAAAAAGGACGGTATCTTGGGGTACCATACCAATTGACGATCGTAAAGTTGTAAAATCGAAAGTACGAACATCTCTTCCATCAACCTTGACTCTCCCCTGGTTAACATCATAGAGTCGTGGAATTAAATTCATTAAAGTTGATTTCCCTGATCCCGTTCTACCTAATATAGCAACGATTTCCCCTGGTTGAGCGGCAAAGGAAATATCTTTCAAAGCTGGTTCGTTTCCATCTTCTCCATATTGAAAGGTAATCTTTTCAAATTCAACCATTCCCTTATTTAATGGAGCTTGGTCGGGTTGAGAAGGGTCCTGAATCTGGGGGACAATGGATAAAACCTCATGAATACGTTCTGCAGATGCATTTGCCCTAGTTATGAATATAAATATAGCACTCACCATCATTAGGGAAAAAAGAATTTGCATAAAGTAATTAATAAATGCCATGATCTCTCCAACCTTCATTGTTCCCCCACTTACTTGTATACCACCAAACCAAATAACTGCCACCAAACTTAAATTCATGATTAACATCATAACCGGCATTATTGATATGACCAACTTAAAGGCTTTTATTGTGTTGTTCATTAGTTCACTATTGGTTATCGAAAATCGTTTTTTTTCGTATGTTGAACGGTTAAAAACTTTTATCAATCGAATCCCTGACAAATTTTCTCTCATCACAGCATTTACTCGATCTAACTTCTGCTGAACCATGGTAAATAAAGGAAAGCTTTTTTGAATAACAAAAAACAAGATAAGTAAAAGGGCAGGCACAGAAGCCAAGAGAATCATGGCTAACCGAGCGTTGATAGAAATAGCCATAATGATTCCCCCAACACCTAAAAGCGGAGCTCTTACCATGATTCGTAATGACATGAGGACCAACATCTGAACTTGGGCAATATCATTGGTTAAACGAGTGATTAAGGTCGATATCTTAAAAGTTTCCAGATCAGCATAAGAAAAACTTTGAATTTTTTTAAAGAGGTCAGACCGAAGATCAGTCCCAAAGCTCTGACTGGCAATACTGGCTGCAACTGTGCAACCCATTCCTCCCAACATACCAATCAGGGCTATACCAATCATAAAAAGACCGGTTCTCATAACCAAGGTTAAATCCTGACCGGCAATTCCTACATCCACAATCTTCGCCAATAAGGTTGGTTGAAGAAGGTCGACTATTACTTCGACTATCATTAAGAGTGGCGCTAAAACCACCAATTTCCAATACGGCTTTAAATAGGCGAGTAGTTTTCTCAATATGTTGCCTCCGAAGAAAATGAATAATGACCTTGTTTTCTTTATCCCTAATTATGCATTGGATCAGAATCGAACTCGATAAAAAAGCATAGTCCCAGTAAAGGGCTTGTGTCAATAACCTGATCGAATCGAATTACTCAAATTTTTGCTTAAAACGAACGTTGAAGAGAAAAATCTGATGAAAGAGCAACTGATTTTCTTGACTTTCACCGATTTTCGGTTTTTGGCTATCCACAAATCATCACCGACCATCGCCAATTTTTTTCTTTTTAAATAAAGGCTTCAGGGTTGGATACAATTTTGCATAGAATTGAAACAAGTTTTTATATATCTCTCGGTTCTTTTCATGAGGGTAAAATTGTCGACCTTGAGTCCATAAAGGTTCAATATCGGAAAAACCTCTTTTTATCTTCATCCCCACCAAAGCACAAAGCGCAGCACCGAAACAAGGGCCTACGGAGCTTCCGGTTGGAACTGTTACTTTACAACCGCATACATCAGCTATCATTTGACTCCATACCTTGCTTTGGCTTCCACCACCTGTCACAACCATCTCCTTTATTTTGGTCGGATCCATCGTTATTTCAAGAGCTTGCCGAACTCCAAAAGCCACTCCCTCTAAAGTTGCTCGGATCATGTCAAGATCGGTTGTCTGATCAGTAAGTCCAAAAAAAACTCCAGTGGCATTTGAATCTCGGTAGGGACATCGTTCTCCAACTAAATAGGGCAAAAAGAACAATCCATTCGATCCATAAGGGATGGTAGAAAGAAGGTGTTCCATTTCATGATATTTCCTTTTCTTTTCTCCTATTATAACCCTTAAAATCCAATCATAGGCACGACCAGCGTTGAGCAATGGTGCAATATATAAATATTGGTATAAATCTGGGCCACTGAGAACAAAAAGTCCTTCAGATTGAGGTATAGAGTACTCAGATTTTACCGTCGCAACCCATCCGGTGGTTCCCAGATAACAATGTGAACGGTCGGATCCGACCACTCCCGATCCTAACTGTGATGCGCCGGCATCACCCAATCCACAAAAAACCGGACACCCAGCAGTGATTCCAGTTTGCATCGATGCGTCTTGACTGACGACACCAACCTGTTCTGTTGCTGGAACGATAGGGGGAAAAAGAGAACTGCTTAAACCAATATCTTCTATAATTGCCTTTTCCCACTGTCGTGAAAGGATATTCATGGAACCGGTTGTTGAAGCATTAGT
>MTKZ01009300.1_pt1 | contig 11742 bp, 9 predicted proteins | sample 1042781 | NCBI WGS metagenome assembly MTKZ01 (sample SAMN06212207, study PRJNA360539) | anaerobic digester metagenome | biome: Wastewater treatment plant; material: sludge; isolation source: anaerobic digester fed with sludge from wastewater treatment plant | place: Denmark: WWTP Viborg ...
GCCGTGTTCCTGCAGGACGCGGACCCGTGCGCGGTCAAGCCGGAGAGGCTCGCGGCGGTCGTCAGGCGGGCCCGCGAGCGGTTCCCCTCGGTCGAGCGGGTGACCACGTACGGGCGCGCGAGCACGCTGGCGCGGCGCGCGCCCGACGATCTGGCCCTTCTGGCCGACGCCGGCCTCACGCGCGTGCACCTCGGCCTCGAGTCCGGCGCCGACGAGGTGCTCATGGCGGTCGACAAGGGCTGCACCAGCGGGGACCTCATCGCCGCCGGCCGAAAAGTGCTCGAGGCCGGTCTCGAGCTCTGCTTCTATCTCATGCCCGGGCTCGGCGGGCGCGCGGACGCCGCCGTGCACGTCGAGGGCTCCGCCCGTGTGATCCGCGAGGTGGCGTGGTCCGCACCCCCGCTGAACCCCCCGGTCGTCCGTCTCCGGACGGCCGCGGTGGTGCCCGGCACGCCGCTCGGCGCGCGCGCCGCGGCCGGCGGGTTCGAGCTGCCCGACGACGTCGAGATCGCGCGGGAGCTCCGCGACCTGCTGACGCAGGTGGGCGATGCGCGGTTCGAGCTCCGCTCCGACCACATGCTGAACCTGCTGCAGGAGCTCGAGGGTTCACTCCCGCGCGACCGCGCCCGCCTCACGGCGGTCCTGGACGAGTACCTCGGCTGGCCGCGCGCCGACCAGGCGCGGTTCGCGGTCGGCGTGCGGCTGGGCGTCTTCCGCCGCCTCGCCGATTACGACGACGCGACGCGGCGGAGGGCGCTCGAGGCCCGCTTCGCGGAGTACGAGCAGCCGAGCGCCGGCGAGTTGCTGGAGGCCGCGTCGGCGCTGCGCTCACGCTTCATCTGATCCGGCCGCGCGTCGCCGCCCGCTCCTCAGGGGTCCACGTCCAGATCATCCACGAGGTAGCGCTGTACGTGGGGACCCGTCACGCGCGCCACCGTCCCGCGGTCGAGCCCGGCGAGCGGCTCGACGCGTGTCACGTACCTCACCATCGCGAGTCCGAGCAGCTGCGCCCCGATCAGGATGGCCCGCAGCTCAGGGTGGGGGACGCGCAGCGCGCGTGTCACCGGACCGACGAGCCGCCGGGTGATGAGCTCCCTCACCATCTCGGCGGCTGTCTCGTGCGTGACCGCCGAGCGGATCATGGCGAGGAACACCTCTCGGCTCGTCCCCGACTCCCAGATCTCGAGGAACCCGAGGACGATGCGCTCTCCGATCCGCTCAGGATCTCCAGCGACGGTGGCCGCGACGATCTCCTCTGCATCCCACGGCATCTCCATCGCCCGCTCGAAGAGGCTCTCCTTGTCCCCATAGAAGTGGCGAACGAGAGCCGGGTCCACGGATGCTCGGGCGGCGATGCCGGTCAACGTGGCCCTGTCGTAACCGTCGGCGGCGAAGGCGTCTCGCGCCGCCGCGAGGATGGCCTCCCGTGTGCCGCTGACGCCGGGCCGGCGCCCGCTGCGGCCGCCGGCCCGGCGCGGGTCTTTCGTGCTCCCGCTCACCGGCCTGATTCTAGCTCAGACGACGTCCGCGAGCGGGCTGCGTGGCTCGTCCCCACCACCGCGTTGCGCTGGAGCACGGCGGGGTCCGAGGAGGAGCGCCGGTGCGACCCCGAGCAGCGCCACGCAGGCGGCGACGAGCAGCGGCAGGTCGAAGGCGTCGCTGCGCGCGGCCACGAAGACCGACGTGAGCTTCGTCCTCAAGGCGTCCTGGAGAGCGCCGCCGGCGGCCGTCGGCGCGCCGGAGGCTCCCGCGGCCGGCGGCGCGCCGGCGAGCGGATCGAGCCCTNNGCCCGTTCACCGTCTGGCCGGGGCTTGCGGAGGCGGCCGCCACGTTGTGCTCGATCGTGGTCATGATGGCGGTCTTGGCCGGCGCAGGCACGCCTGCCTGGCGGTCGACGATCGTCTCCGCCCGGCCGACCGCGTCGGTCATAGAGGCCGTCATGCTGTGGGAGAAGACGGCGACCAGGAGCGCGACGCCGAGGACGAAGCCCATCTGCCGCGCCCAGTTGATCACCCCGGAGCCGGCCCCGCCGGCGTGGTGTGGGACGGCGCTCATGCCGGCGATCGCCAGCGACGGCATGGCGAAGCCGAGCCCGGCGCCGAGCAGCAGCGTGCGCCAGGAGACGTCCCAGAGGGTCGCGGTCGGCTCCAATTGGCGAAGGAGCAGAAGGCCGGCCGCCATGGCCAGCATCCCGACGGCGGCCGGCACGCGCGGCGAGACGTGGTCGAGCAACTTCCCCACGAGCGGCGCCAGCAAGGCTCCGAGGGCAGGCATGGGGGTCACCGCCACGGCGGCCTCGAGCTCCGAGTAACCCAGCACGTTCACCATGTAGATGACGAGCAGGAACATCGATCCCATCATGGACAGACCCATGACGAGCATGCCGCCGCTCGCGCCGGCGAAGACGCGGTCGCCGAACAGGCGCAGGTCGAACAGCGGCGACGGGGTGCGCAGTTCCCAGAGCACCCACGTGACGAGCAGCGCGGCGGCGCCCACCAGTAGGCCGAGGATGACCGGCGAGGTCCACCCCCATCCGTTACCTTGGATCAGCGCCAGGGTGAGGGCGAAGATGCCGGCGGCGGAGAGACCGATGCCCAGCGGGTCGAGCCCGCCACGTGTCGCGCGACGATGCTCCGGCACGAAGGTGAGCACGAAGGCGATCCCGGCTGCACCGATCGGGACGTTGACGAAGAAGATCCAGTTCCACGACGCGTATTGAGTGAGCGCGCCGCCGATCGTCGGGCCGAGCGCCGCCGCGACGGCGCCGATCCCGCCCCAGAGGCCGGTCGCGAGGCCGTGCTGCCGTGCGGGGAAGACGCCGAGCAGGATCGACAGCGAGACGGGGATCAGCGCCGCGGCCCCGACGGACTGCCCGACGCGGAAGAGGATGAGCCAGTCGATGGACGGGGCGAGCCCGCAGGCGAGCGAGAACCCGGTGAAGAGCGTGAGGCCGGCGAGGAAGACCCGCTTCTGGCCGAGCCGGTCCGAGAGGCGGCCCACGGCGAGGATCAGCGCCAGCAGGCCGAGGTTGTAGGCGTTCAGTACCCAGGAGACCCTGGTCACCCCGGCCTCCATCTCCGTCATGATCGCCGGGACGGCGATGTTGACGATCGTGGCGTCAAGCAACGCCATGAACAGTCCCAGTGAGACCGTCAGCAGGACCATCCATTTCCGCGATCGTATCTCTTCCATCTGCACTCCCCGTAGAATTCTTGACGGCGAGAATTATTGAGGAATATATTTCCCTGTGTCAAGAAATGCGGCTTCAGGCGGCGAGGCGTCGCCCGGTCGCCGCATCGGCCGGAAGGGGAGACAGTCATGACAGGGAGCGAGTTGGTCCCGGCGATCGTCCTGTTCGTCCACAACCTGTTCACCGCTCTGTGGATCGGAGGGATGATCGTGATCGCCGTCGGCGTGGCGCCGGCGGCGCGGAGGACGCTTGACGGACAGCCCGCGGTCTTCCGGCTCCTGGGCGCGCTCCAGGCCCGCCTGCGATGGTTCGTCTACGCGGGCATCGTCGTGCTGCTGGCAACGGGGATCATGCTCGCCCGGCGGAACCCCGGATTCGAGGGGTTCTTCGCCTGGGGCGACACCTATTCCATCGCGCTCTCCCTCAAGCACGGCGTCGTCATCGCCATGGTGGTGGTCGCGCTGGTGCGGAGTCTGGCACTGGCAGGCCCGCGGCCTGCTGCACCGGCCCCCGCGGGCCGGGATGGAGCCGGCGGCGCTGGCGTCGGTCGCTTGACGCCCACGGCCCGCCGGGCGCGGCTCAGCATGTCGTTGCTGCTCCTCAACATCGCGCTGGGCTGCGTCGTCCTGTTCCTGAGCGCGGTCACGGCCATCGTCTGAGGACGGCCCGTGCCGGGTCCGGCCGGCTCTTCGAGGCCGTCGCGAGAGATCCGCTAAGGCCGACGTGCCGCTTCACGGTGAGTCCGCCCTGCGTCCTGGCTCCGGCGCCCGGCCGCCGCCCTGCTCGCCGAGCCGGCGGCCGGTGAGCAGGGCCGGGACGACGGCGAGCAGACCGCCGCACGCGGCGGCGTAGAAGGGCCACGTGAACGAGTCCGCGACGCGGTCGTGGTACAGCTTCGCGAGCGCCGCATCGAGTTCGCGGAAGGCGCCCTGCGACGCCTCCGCCGGCGCCGGCGCGCCGGCCAGCGGGTCGGTCGTCATCGGGGTGCCGACGCCGGCGCCGGCGGCCGCCTTCGCGTTGCGGAGCAGCGTCGCCGTGTAGGCGCTCCTGGCGGCCGGACCAAGCTGTCGCGAGGCGGCGATGAGGGCCGTGGCCTCCCGGGTCGCGCGGCGCGCGTTCTGCGCCACGGCGTGGGAGAAGATCGCGACCACCAGCGCCACGCCGATCGTGAACCCGACCTGGCGCATGGTGTTGAGCGACCCCGATCCCACGCCGCGGACCTGTGGCGGCAGCGCGGCGACCGACGCGGCCGAGAGGGTGGGCGTGGCAAGCCCCATCCCGACCCCCAGGAAGGCGACCCGCCACATCACGTCGTGGAGTCCGCTGTCGCCGTCGAGGCGTGCCATGAGGAGGAGCCCGACGCCGAAGCAGGCCGCGCCGAGGGCCGACGGGAGGCGCGGCCCGATGCGGTCAGTGAGTCGGCCGGCGTTGGGGGCCACGAGGAGGGCCAGCACCGGCATCACGCTGATCGCCAGCGCCGCGCGGAGTTCGGAGTAGCCCGACACGGTCACCAGGAAGATCACCAGCATCAGGAACGTGCCCCCCATGGCCACCCCGAGGAACATGATGGCCGTGTTGGCTGCCGTGAAGGGCCGGATGCGCAGCAGGCCGACCGGGAACATCGGCGACGGGGTGCGCGTCTCCCACCACATGAACACCGGGAACGTCGCCGCGGCCGACGCCCCCAACGCGACGATCACCGGCGATCTCCAGCCCCAGGCGTCGGCCTGGACGAGCGCCAGGGTGAGACAGAAGAGGCCGGCGCCCGAGATCAGGATGCCCGGGATGTCGAGTCCGCCCTCGGCACTGTGCGGCCGATCACGAGGGACGATCCAGGCGCAGACCGCCACCGCCACCAGGCCGATCGGGATGTTGACGAAGAAGATCCAGGACCAGTCGCCGTAAGCGATGAGGACGCCGCCGAGCGACGGGCCGATCGCCGCCGCGGCCTGGCCGAGGGCACCCCAGATCCCCACGGCGGTGCCCTGTTGCCGTTGCGGAAAGGCGCTGAGCACGATCGCCAACGACACGGTCATCAGGGCCGCTCCGCCCAGTCCCTGTCCGGCCCGGAAGGCGACCAGCCACCCGACGCTCGGGGCGAATCCACAGAGCATCGAGAACACCGTGAACGCCACCAGGCCGAACAGGAAGACACGCCGCTGGCCGTAGCGGTCGGCCACCCTCCCCATCGAGAGGAACGCCATGGCGAGGACGAGGCTGTACGAGTTGAGGACCCAGGACACCCCGGCGACCGTCGTGTGGAGGCTCTCGATGATCGCCGGCGTCGCGATGTTCACGATCGTGACGTCGAGCAGGGCCATGAACATCCCGAGGCTGACCACGACGAGGATCCACCACTTGCGCGGATGTCCCTGGTCGACGGGAGGCCGGCCGGCCGAAGCGGCGGGCAGCCCGGGCGGTGTCGTGGCGGCCTCGCTCACCAGTGGACCTCGTCCGGGCAGGGGGTGTCGTGGTCGGGCCCGGTGACCGCGAGCCGGACCGGGGACCCCCCGGGCGTGACGGGCTTGAACTCCGAGGGCGCGCGGGCGTCGGCGGCTCCGGGGTCGGCGATGTCCTGCCGGGGCGGTGGCGCCGCGGTCGACACGCGCCGGTCGCGCCGCAGTCCGCATGGTGGTTCGGCGACGTTGGCTCGCACGAGCGCTCCTCCGGGCGCCGGGACAGGTACGACGTGCGTCGACCTCATCACGCCGCGTGACAACGGTCAAGCGCGCCCGGGGCAGGGCGGAGAGGGGGTGGGAAGGCCGGTCGGCGGCCCCAGGAGGGACGCGCACCCACCGTCGTCCGCGGCGGTCGTTTGACTCCGTGCGCTCTTGCGCGAAAGTGCGCGCTTTCACAAGCGCACTGCGTGTCGAAGCGCCTCGCGGGCGACGGCTCCGGGCGCCCCTTCGACGACGCTGCGGGAGACGACCCGGACAGGCTCCGCCCGCTGCGGCCTCTCGTGCGCCCGTGCGCCGGCAGCCCGCCTCGGAGATGGGCGGACATGCCGCCGCGCCGTGCCGGTCTGTGTGCGGTCGGCGGTCTCCGCCGACACCGGTGCGCTTGACACGGACGTGGGTGAGCATAAGATGTGTGCGACTTTGTGCGGTCTTGTCGAGCCGTGAGACGTCATGTACGGGGGGAGAGGCTTGCCGCCAGACATCCCGGAGGTCCACGAGATGATCCCTGCGGAGCGGCGTGCCCGCATCGTCGAGCTGGTCAGGGAGAGGCGGGCGGTCCGGGTCTCCGCGCTGAGCGAGGACCTCGGCTTCTCGGGCATGACGATCCGCAGGGACCTCGAGCGCCTCGAGGCGGAGGGCGTCCTCGTGCGCACCCACGGGGGCGCAGTGCTCAGGCGGCACGTCTCGGAGGAGACGTTCTATGTGGAGCGTGAGGCCGCGCGTACCGAGGAGAAACGCCGCATAGCCCAGGCCGCCGCCGCCCTCATCCAGCCGGGCGAGACGGTCTTCCTGAGCTCCGGGACCACGGCGGCGCAGGTCATCCAGCACGTGGATCCCTCACTCGAGGCGCGGATCATCACGCACAACGTCGGCGCCGTGCAGGAGGCCCGCGGGCTGCGGGTGGAGGTCGTCCTGGTCGGCGGTCTGTACCGGCCGCGCTCCAACGCCGTGAGCGGACCGCTGGCGATCGAACAGGTCTCCCGCTTCCACGGCGCCAAGATGCTTCTCGGCGTGGACGGCTTCGACCTCGACGAAGGACTGACCACGCCGACCATCAGCATGGCGGGCGTGGAGAGGGCGATGATCCAGCAGACGCGCGGCGAGGTCGTCGCTCTGGCCGATGCGACGAAGATGGGCGTGATCGCCGACGTCGTCATCTGTGGGCTCCACCAGGTGGACACCGTGCTGATGGACGACGGTGTCGGGCCCCGGCTGCGCGACGAGCTCGAGCGGTCGGGGCTCAAGTGCATCGTCGTCTGAGTCCGGCGCGTGACCCGGGCGCAGGATCGCACAGAAAGCGAGGATGAGTGGACGTAGCCAAGGCGAACGAACTCTACGAGATGGCGATCCGCCTCGCGGCGGACACCCAGATCCTGCGCGACGCGCTGGAGGAGGAGTTCCTCGGCAACCAGGTCCGGGAGGTCGTGACCTCCGAGTACGATCTCGGCGAGGTCCTGCGTGTGGAGCAGATCTTCGGCGGCACCGAGAACCTGAGCTTCGGTGTCGTGACCGGGACCGCCGACGGCGAGCACCGTCACTTCGTGCGCAAGTACAAGTACGGCACCGTCGAGCGTGAGATCCGGTATGAGCACGCGCTCGTGCGCCACATCAGGGAGAAGGGCTTCGAGCTCCCGGCCCGCGTGTTCGAGACCAGGCGCGGCGACACCGTGGTGGAGCGCGAGGAGTTGCTCGACGGCCAGCGGGTCGCACGTTTCTTCGCCGTGTACGAGATGCTCGGCGGCGAGAACACGTACACGTGGACGGAGAACCGCTGCACCGACGCCGAATACGAGGACGCGGCCCGCATCCTGGCGCGGTTCCACGAGGCCGCCTCGGACTTCGAGCCCGGCGGCCTGTACCGCGAGCAGCCGCCCATCATGGACTACCTGGCGACGATGCCGGGTACTTTCAGCGGATATGCGGCGTCAGGCACGGGGACCAGGTACGACCAGTACCTGATCGATCGGCTGCCCGGCATCCTCGCGGCCATCGAGCGGGGCCTGACACTGGCTCCGGAGCTGGAGGGGCTGCCGCGCTGTCCGACCTTCTGCGACTATCATCCGGGCAATCTCAAGTGGCGCGACGAGCGTGGCGTCGGCCTCTTCGACTTCGACTGGGCCAAACTCGACTACCGCGTCTTCGACGTCGCCATCGGCATCGTCTACTTCTGCACGTCGTGGGAGGGCGAAGACGACGGCGAGCTGCGGCTGGGCAAGGCCGACATCTTCCTGAGAGCCTACCAGGACGAGGTCTCCCGCACGGCCGCGCCGGGACCGCTCACCGCGGCCGAGCTCGCGGTGCTGCCGCGCATGCTGGCCATCGCTGCTCTGTACGTGGTCAGCTGGGACATCGTCGCCTACTACATCGACCGTGACCCGAACGACGACGAGTACCTCTACTTCCTCGAGCACAACGTGGCGTTCGTCGACTTCATCGAGTCCCACCTCGATGAGCTCGCCGCCATGGCAGCCGGCGTCGAGGCGGCGGCCGGGCCCGGGGGCGCAAGGGGGGAGGAGTGACGCGATGAGGTTCACCGAGTTTCTCACGGAGGCCGAGGTACGGCGGACACACGAGGCCTCGCTCGAGGTCCTCGAGACCGTGGGCGTGCTCGCCCATTTCACGCCGGCGCGCGAGGTCTTCAGGCGGCACGGCTGCACGGTCGACGACGAGACCGGGCTGGTGCGGTTCCCGGCGGCGGTCGTCGAGCGGTACCGCAAGATGGCGCCGCCGAGCTTCACGTTCCGCGGACGCGACCCGCAGTTCGACCGCACCATCCCCGACGACGGCCCCATCGTGGTGACCGGCTCGTCGGCGCCCAACGTGGTCGATCCCGGCACCGGCGTCGAGCGGCGTGCCACGTCGGCCGACATCGCCAACATCGCCCACCTCATCAACGAGCTGCCGGGGTTCGACGTCTTCAGTATCTCGACCCTGGCCGACGACGCCCCGGCGGGACAGTTCAGCCTGAGCCGCTTCTATCCGGCGCTCAAGAACTGCCTCAAGCCCGTCCGCAGCAACACGCCCAACATGGACGATCTGCATCAGGTGGTCGAGTTGGGGCAGATCNNGTGTACACGACGGTCGTGCCCAACGCCGGCCTCACCTCGCCCATGACCCTCATGGGGACCCTGGTGGTCGGCAACGCCGAGTTCCTCGCCATCACCGTCTTCCAGCAGATGGTGAAGGAGGGGACGCCGATCATCTACGCCAGTCTGCCGACAGTGGCGGACATGCGGACCGGCGCCTACGCGCCCGGGGCCATCGAGACCGGGGTCCTTCTGGCGGCACAGGCGCAGATGGCGCGCTTCTACGGGGTGCCGTCCGGCGGCTACATCGGCCTCACCAACGCACACTCGAACGATGCGCAGGCCGGCTTCGAGACCGGCATGAACACCCTGCTCGGCGTCGCGGCCGGCGCCACGCTGCTCAACATGGGCGGCCTCTTCAGCTCGCTCATGGCGTTCGACTTCGGCAAGGCCGTCGTCGACAACGAGATCGCACTGATGGACAAGCGCGCCTATCGCGGGCTCGAGTTCAGCGAGGAGAACCTGGCCCTCGAGGAGATCGCCGCGGTCGGCCCCGGCGGCAGTTACATGGGCCGTAACCACACCAAGGCGCGCATGAAGACCACCGCCGTGCTGCCCAGGCTGGCCAACCGCGACATGCGCGCCCAGTGGGAGGAGGCCGGCAAGCCGTCCATCCACGAGCGCGCCATGGACGAGGCGCGGCGCATCCTGGCGCAGCCCAACGGCGCGGTCTGGGACGCCGCGCTGGACACGGCGATCAGGGAGCGCTTCCCCGGCCTCGTCGCCGGGGACGCGAAGCCGCTGGAGGGCTAGGAGGCGAGCGCGACCAGAGTACCTGCGTGAGACCAAGCCGCCCCACCGGCGGATGGGCAACGTTCAATCGGACCAGAGGGAGCATTCCATGGCGGACGCAGACCACTTCGACAAGCTCAAGCAGGCGATCATCGACCAGGACGAGGACGAGGTCCTCGAGGCCGTCAACGCCGCCCTGGCCGACGGGATCGGCGCCAAGACCGTGATCGACCAGGGCCTGCTGCCCGGGCTCAACGTGATCGGCGAGCAGTTCGAGGACGAGGAGATCTTCCTCCCCGAGCTCATGCAGGCCGCCCTGGCGTTCCAGGCGGCCATGACGATCCTCGAGCCGAAGATCAAGGAGGAGGGCACGGCGGGCGAGAAGAAGGGCGTCGTCGTGCTCGGCACGGTCAAGGGCGACCTGCACTCGATCGGCAAGAACATCCTCAAGCTGCTCTACGAGACCTCGGGCTTCGAGGCTCACGACCTCGGCATCGACGTCGACCTCTTCTCCTTCATCAACAAGGCCAAGGAGGTCGACGCCGACATCATCGCCATCTCGGCGCTGCTCACCACCACCCTGGTCGGCCAGCGCGACGTCATCGACGCGCTCAAGGACGCCGGCGAGCGCGACAGGTACAAGGTCCTCGTCGGCGGTGGCGCGACCACCAGGGAGTGGGCCGAGAGCATCGGCGCCGACGGCTGGGCGGCGACCGCCTACGAGGCCGTGACCCTGTCGACCAGCCTGGTCTCCTGAAGGCCCGGCCCGCCGACCACCGCACGAAGAGGAGTACGCCATGATCGACCTTATCGAGGTGTTCGACCGCGCCGAGACCGGCCCGCTCATCTCCGAGACCGACTACTACATGAAGCGCTACGTCCCCAAGCTGAGTGAGGTCATCGCGCGCCACAAGGTGAAGTGGGACAAGCAGACCATCATCAACACCGACGACACGCTCACCGACGCCGTGTTCGAGGCGGCCGTCGACCTGATCGCCGAGGCCGGCGCCTACTGCCCCGAGACCAACCGCGTGATGCAGTTCTCGCGCGACGAGATCGAGGTCGCCTGCGCCCAGGCCCCCAGGGGCGCGACCTTCGGCGAGGGCCGCGAGCGCAAGACCATGTACGGCCGGCGTCCCGACTCGACTGACGATCGCCCCTGGGTGCACGTCGGCGGCGGCATCTACACCAGCGACGAACAGGTCTACATGGACACCGTCGAGAAGATGGCGTCCTTCAACATCGTCGACTCGGTCTCGGTGCCCTCGATCCTGCACCTGCGCGGCAAGGACTCGCGTGTGCGCTCGCCGCAGGAGATCCTCGCCGCCTGCAAGACCGTGCGTCTGGCGCGGGAGGGCATCCGTCGCTCCGGCCGCGCCGGCCTGCCGATCATCAACGGCATCTCGGCCGCCTCGCAGCCGGCCTCGATGTTCGCCGCCAGCTACCCGGACTTCGGCCTGCGCCCCAGCGACGGCTTCCTGATCGACTTCCTCTCCGAGATGGTGGTCGGCTACGAGGCGCTGCAGAAGGTCGCCTTCTACAACAGCATCAGCGCCAACATCGGCTCCACCAGCACGCCGCTGTTCGGCGGATACGCCGGCGGCGCCGAGGGCGTGGCCGTCACGGCGACCGCCTACATGATCATGGGCAACCTGGTCTTCCGCGGCAGCTACCACTACAACGCGCCGCTGCACAGCAAGCTGCACCTGAGCTCCACCAAGCCGCTCATCTGGGCGATCGCCATGAGCAATGCGGCGATCGGCCGCAACATGGGCTATCCGATGGTGAACCTGCCCTACCTCGGCGGCGGATCGGGGACCAAGCAGTACCATTACGAAATGGCCTGCTATATGCTGGCTGTCGTGACCTCTGGTGGAAACGTGTTCAGCGGGCATCCCGCCATGGCCGTCCAGTCGGACTCCCTGGTGCCCGACGACCACCGCTTCCACGCCGAGATCGGCCTCGCCGCCGCCAAGCTCACGCGGGCCGAGGCGGAGCCCATCGCCCAGAAGCTGTTCCCGCTGTTCGGCGACAAGCTCAAGGATCCCGACAAGGG
>MTKZ01103012.1_pt1 | contig 11741 bp, 13 predicted proteins | sample 1042781 | NCBI WGS metagenome assembly MTKZ01 (sample SAMN06212207, study PRJNA360539) | anaerobic digester metagenome | biome: Wastewater treatment plant; material: sludge; isolation source: anaerobic digester fed with sludge from wastewater treatment plant | place: Denmark: WWTP Viborg ...
CACAGGATGAGGTTGCCCTCGCCGACCAGGTCCTCGTACTCCGTCCATCCGTAGTGGCCGGCGTGGGCGGCCTTCGCTTCCCTCTTTACGAGGTTCATCCAATCTCTCGCGTCGATCATACATCCTCCTATAAATATGAATTATGTTTGCTGCTTTGCGCGGGCGAGGATCGAACCCGCCAACGACCGCCGACCGTCGCGCGACCTGTTAGTTGAAAAACCTGCGGCACTCTTGGCACCGCCTTGCTTTTTTGTCCCCGTAGCAATTTTGCTCCGTCGCCAGCGCGGTGAAGAACAACCCGCACTCATCGGTGTCGGAGTAGTAGTACCGGCAGCCGATCCCGCAGCGGTGGCGGTACATGGCGTCCTCCTTGACGCCCTCCCTGATCATCTGGAAGAACAACCCTTGCTCGAATGTGCTTGTCATGGTTGTCCTCCTTAATAATCGGCCTTCGCCATCTTCGTGACGGCGACGTACGGCGCGCCCTGCGTCTCCTCGGTATTGTTCGCGACGACCTCGATCACCTCGCTGCAGTAGTGGGCATCGGCCTTGCCGAGCTTTACCTCCATGATCTCTGGCACGTAGTCGAGCAGGTCGAACTCCTTCATGGCGGTGTATACGCCGATTGTGTCGACCGTGCGAATCTTGCGCCCTTCCTTCATTTGAACCTTGCGTTGAAGCTCGGGGAACATCACCACCTCGCCGCCGATGCGCTCGGCCAGCTCGGCGCGTAGCACATTCTCGATCTTCTCGTAGTCGTCGGACAGCGCCTTGAATATCGCCATCACCTCGGCGAGCTGGTGCGTCTCCATCGCCGCCATGTCGTCGTTCTCGATCTGGCGGATTCCCTTGAGCATCCTGCCCACGTCCTGGTTCTTTATACACATACACGGCCTCCTGTAAATAGTAATTTGTTTTTGAGGATTCGCGCGCTCGCCCTCGATAGGCCACGGCTTGACCGACGCGATGACAATTCGGGCGAATTCCGGGGTCATGGTACGATTAATAATTTCTTCGCCTTCCTCCTGTACTGTTTCCACAACACGTTCACGATATACACGGCCACGCCGACGTCGACGCCTATTTCTTGACCGTATGCCTTCGCCGCCTCCTCGATGTCGGCCCAGTCGGCGGCGATATTTTTACTGATTGAGATTGTTTTTTTCATGCGATGACCTCAAAATAAATTATGTGCTGCTTCGCGGAAATTGCCAAACCCCATTTCGGCTATATCTATCGGATCACCGAGCCTATCACATGCGGCTATTGCGGCATGTAACCGCTGATAAGGGGATGCGTTCAATTTCAGCGATCGTATATAATCAATTACATCATTTTTAATTATTTCATCATTCGATCGGTCGNNCATTCGATCGGTCGAAATATTTCGCTACTGCAATATTTTCAATATATTTTTCCATCATGTTCGCTCTCCATTTTTCGCCGGGATGCGCTCCCGGCTGGCGTGATTATTCAAACTCTACCCTCATTGCCCCGCCGTCATACGCATCCAGGATGCGTTTTTGAAATTCCTGATCCGATTCCCATTCCGCCTGATGTTCGATGTTTACGACCATCTCCTCATTTGTTCCGCTGATAATTTCATAAATATTAGCCTTCATCTCTCATCCCTCCGTTTCTCAATCTCAACTACTACATAAATATTACCTAATATATACGTAATCGTCAACTATTTTTTTCCCTCCCGCGCGAAAAAATTCATTTTTTATTTTCCGTCTTTTTGCGGGAAAATGTCAGGACAAAAAAATCCCGGCGATTGCCGGGACACAGGAGGATCGATGATGATATGATATCAGCGTAGCAACAGCACAGCGGCCCCGCCTGCGAGTATCCCCGCCACCCCGATGATCGCGTATGTCCGCCAGGTCGCGGAGCCATGCCCCTCCAGCACAAATTCCTTGCGCGCCGTCTGGCACTCATTCCCGGCGCGGACATGGAGCGTGTTTTGCCTCATGATGCCCTCAATCTCAATCGGGGAGTAGTAGCACTCTCTGTACAGCGCGAGCTGATCGGAGGCAGGGAGCGCCGCGATCTCCGCGTCACGGTATTTCCATTCGCGGACGGTTTTGGTCTCGGTGACGATTCGCACGCCTGGGCGGTGGGAGAAATAGCCGCCCGCGAAGGACGCCGCGCACAGCATGATCGTAGCCAGGAGGTAGGCAACAATCTTCATTTGTTGATGTTCACCTTCGTTTCCACGGGTTTGCTCCCTATGCTCCCCCAGGGTGTTGAGACTGTGCACGAGAAACACAGAATCAGGTACACGGCCCCGGAGAGGAGCGCCACGAGCGCGAGCATCTTCCCGGTGTGATACGTCAGCATCCAGAACACGGAGCCGATCAGCTCTTTCGGCCTCGGCGGTATTTGTCGCCTCATGTTATCCTCCCAATTTTAGCGTAATCAATCGGATTCTCCGCCTTTGCCTCGTCGCTCCGGCTGTCGATGGGCGGTAGCTGCACGACCTGAAGGCCCGCGCGGTGAGCGATGAGCTTCTCCATGAACGCGGTGCCGGCTGGTGTCGGGTTGATAATCAGGCACCCGTAACTTTTCCGCGCCGCGAAGTGCACGAATATCTCGCTCTCCCGGTCAGAGTGGACATAGAAGCACTCGCCGAATTTGCTGTGCTTCATGTAGTCCGCTCGCCACGGCCCGCCCGGAGGCGTCGGGAACGGCGATCCGCTCCCGCACCAGAGCACCGAGGAGACGTTACTGTCCACGATGCCGCCGTCATCGTCGATCAGTGTCAGCGTGTTCGTCCCCTCAACGGCGGTGTAGTCCTCAACGCGCACATTGCGCTTGATCTCACATAATGCCTGTAATATCATTTTCGCCTCCTCGCATGTCGAATAGGATGACTTATAACCATTTATAATTGCACGGTCTTCCCGCTGACCAACACTTCGAGCTTGCCCACCGCCAGGGTCAGGGAGTTGGCGGTGTCCGCAAGTTTCGTCACGACTTCGCGGAGCTCTTTAAACTCTTCCCGGCTTTGCGTCTTGATCTCTACCATGTCATACTCCATATCACGTTTACATGATTCACACCTTTTGTCTATGGTGTCCCGGCAGGCCGCGAAGTCCAGGCCCAGACGCTTTACCTTAAATTCAAGAATCTTAAACGCCACGATGCCGCTGACCGCGTAGGCCCCCAGGGTGATGACCACGCCGGGGTTGCGGGATATCCATGCAAGGAGGGTTTCCATCATGCCCCCACTATATCCGCAGGCCATTGTGCATTTATCGCGTCAATCTCTTCACGGTTTTGTGCCGCCTCAATCAATCCTTTCACCCGGTAGAATTCCGCGCGGCATGCCTGATCTGTTCGTATCTTGTTCTCCAGGGTATACGGAGCATCATACGTGCAGACGCCGCGTTCAATGTTCCGCGCCTTGTATTCCGGGAAGATCCGTTCAGAGACCGCGAAACTCTCCGCGCTCATCCTGTCAACCACCATTGCGCGATACATGGTAAGATTGAATATCCACTCCCCCATTTCACTATCGTATGTGTAACACAGTTCCGGCGGCGGCTCTACCTCAGTCCATGAGTCTTCCGGCTCGACTCCGGCTTCCGTAATCGTGTGAGACTCGCGGGTAGACGTATCGTAATACGTTACTCCCCGATAATCCGGGATGATCTGCCATGCCCCCTCAACACGGCGGCATGTCTGCCGCGCGAGCATCGCGGGCGGCACATCCGTAGTCTCATTTTCCGCATGCGGCAGAAAGCCCCCGTTCAGCACGTCTTCCCGCAGCTCTCGACCATTGCTGTCAATTAAGAGTCCTGATTCATTCCATGCATAGACTTTCATGATTTCCCCCCTTTATGCCCACCGGATGCCGGCAAGCACGTTAATATTATTCGGATTTGACTGGTTGCCGCCGGAACTCCCGGTTCCACCCATCAATGACGGATAGACATACATTTGAACACCCCCACCAGCACCATTAGCATGAGCATCTGGGGGGTATGTTGCATGGTTGTGACTCAAATTCTGATTCGCCTGTAGCGTTCCAGGCTTATCACCCGTAGTCCCGTCACCTCTATCCGTTCTTGTTGCGCGGTCTGGGTCTTGGGCGCTACCATTGGCCCATACACGGAGAAACCGGCCCCTGAGTTCCGGCAGATACGAGCGGCTGTTGGCTCCACGACCAAATCTCCCGTTGAGCCATGATTCAAGGCGCGTGTATCCGGCAGGTATTTCGATGAGCGATGAGGCGGCGGAACACTCCATTACAGTTTCCGGGTACGCTTCGTCCATACCCTGCCAGAGTCCTATGCGGTCAATCTGACATGGTAATCCTTCGATCGCTACTTCACCGATGTTTCCGTACGCCGCATACAGATAGATTGTCTCAGTGTTTCCGGTGGATGCAATAGTAAGCCGCAGGTATGTTGCGGCAGCATCGACAGTTAATGTAAGATCAATGCTTTCCGCCGATCCGGTACCCTCAAGCGTTTCGCTGTCGCTTGTCACGCCGTCGGTCAGTGTCACGGAGACCCCAGCCGGGCCCTGGATGCTGACGTGGACCGTCACCTGTTTCCCCCTGAGCTTCGCGGCCCAGCGCGGGAACTCGTGGAGGTTTTGGACAAGGCTCATGGCGGTGGCGTCGGCCGGCGTCGTGATCCGGCAGGCGACGGCGGAACTATCATATCCTATCTGAGGAGAGGTGCCGTCACACGTAAATATCCAACCGTCAGGATGCTTGTAGTCATACCAGTTACTGATGCCGGACTGGTTGGAGTAGAGTGTGAAGTCACTGTTATAGACGAGGTTTTTTACAGTCAATCCGGAGTTCGCGGCAGCCGCGATTACCTCCGGCAGCGTTGATCCTCCCAACTTCCCTGAATCACCCACCTGTTCCGCACCGGAAAGTACGTCGTCCAGAAAGGATTTCAGGTCGTTCCAGTCAGCAAACGAGAACCCAGGGTTCGAGGTACTTTTTTCAGTCATCGGATTACCCATTACGCCGCCTCCATCATTCTCACCGTTACGGTATCGTCATCGGCCCACGAGAGCGAGTTGAACACAAACCTGATGCGGAAATACGCGGAGGCTATCACAATCTGCTGGAGGCCCGCCGCGTCCTCCGCCGTCGACCAGGCGGTCCACGTCTCGCCGTCATCAGAGCGCGAGAGCTGATACTCGACCGCGCCCACCGCATACCAGGTGATCGTCGCAAACCCCGCCGGGTGATAGTATTCCGGCGACTCATAGACCGCCGTGTGTGTGAGGTCTGCCGGCAGATCGAACGGGAACGACAGGAACCCTGCTGGCACCGTGCCGACCTTCGCGTTTGATGCGCTGAGCACCAGGCCGGTAAACGGCGTTCCCGTGAGATTCAGCCGGTTACCGTTATCGCTCACCGTGTAGATTGACAGAATATTGCTAAACTCGCTCTCATTGTATGAGGTGTCGAACGCGGTGACCTTCACGTAGTATTTCGCGCCCGGCTGAATCTCGCGGAGCTCGAATTGATTATATCCGTCATCTGAGATATCGGGTGATTTCACCTCAACCGGGCTGACGCCGGCATGACAGTATTCCTGCCGCCATTCGCCGATTGTCGTGGTGAAATAGATCATATACCCGGCGATGTCCGTCTCGGTATTGACAGACCATTTCACGATTATCCTGCCATCCCCCGGGAGCAGCGTCACCAGCTGCGGGCTTGACGGCGGCACGGTATCGCGCTCAACCACCTGCACGGGATTGTTCAGAAATTCAACCTTCGTGGTGAGCGAATAATTCTCGCGGTCGTATTTCTGTGAAACCACGGTGGCCGGCTCGTTGCCGAACACGTTCTGGCGGTTGAGGTCGAGCTGATCGTGCAGGTGAATGTAACTGTATTCGTTCTGCATCTTGAACGTCGCGACCTTGCGGATGTGTCCCCAGCGGCTGATCGCAAGGGCCCCTGCCCAGTCGGCGGCGGCCTTGGAGAGATATATGATCGGGTAATCCGCGAGCGCCGTTGATGAGTTATCCGAGCCGTCTGGCACGTAGAAATAATTTTTGGTCTCATCCAGGATGATGTCGCTGTCGCTGTCTCCCGCGCTGTCAGAGTACAGCACGGTGGTGCTTGCAACTGATCCGGATTTATATTTCACGGAATAATTGGTGTAGAGAGGATCGTTCTCATACTCGTCCTCATAATCCTGTATATCGTCGGCGTTGATCCGCGTTCCCAGGCTTCCGTCCCACTGTTGCCACTGGTGGCAGTAGATGATATTGTCGATTGAGTACACCTCGCAGATACTCATGCGCTGCAGCTCGTAGATCGCGTCCAGGCAATTTCGCTTGTTGCTGGAGGTGAGCGCTACCGACGCCAGGGCGCTCGCGGCGGTCTGGATGTTGATTGCTGATTGGAACGATCCGTAATTGATGTTTTCCGCGGGGACAATCATTTCCACTAAATTAAGGATATGCTGCGCCGGCGCTGCGCTGGCGTTGGAATATACGCACGCGACCTCACCCAGCAGATACAGGTAATTGACGGTGGTCACCACAACCTGGCGGTCGGCGGTAGTTTTAATGTTACGGATGAGTCCCTTCCATATATACACGCCAAGCTGATCATCATAGATCGTCGCCGGCGTATTGTACCAATCGGCGCCGTAAAAGAGCGAGCCGGAATAGTTTGGATCATACGTCGCGGGATCTGCGTTGTCCAGTGAGATGTCCAGGCTCGCGCCGATCGGCGACTGACTGGACGCCACGATCTCATCGCGCGGCGGAATCTTTTTCACGTCCTCATCCGGAACGGTATGGTAGTTGAGAGAGAATATCAGGCTCATGTCTCAACCTCAAATCGGCGCGTCAGGACAATCTTTGAGTCCTGTGCATAATCATCGTCCCAGAGGTACAGGTCGGTTGACCGCCGGACATACGAGTTCACCGGATCAAGGCAGCAGAGGAGATACACGTCCGGATACGTGGTCGGGTCTGGATAAAGCCGCACCTGGTACTGATAGCGCCCTGAGCGGTAGCAGCAGAGCATCTTCCACAGGTCCTCAACCTCGGAGGCGGTCAGCGTGGCAAAATTCAGCGTGATGGTCTCCGTGTCTCCGTCCTTGTATGCCGAGCTTTTCTTCGTGTTGACCACCGCGTTCAGCGGCTTGATCTCGCGCGGAACCTCCAGCGGCTTGATGATGGTAAACGATGACCAGGTGGTTTCGCTGCCGACATACGCCAACAGGTGGCTGCCGGCGTTGAACCCGTCATCCGCCAGCAGGTAGGCCGGGGAGTTTGCAGGATATCCCAGCAATTTGATTTTAATGTTGAGGTCGATATCGGCCGGCACAAGCAGCCCCTCATTGATGTACAGGGGATTGGCCTTGAACAACCGCGTGGAGCCCGACACGTCGAGGCCGGTGGATATCCCGGTAATCACGCAGTTGTCGCCGTCGATCGCGGTTTCCGCGTCAACTGAATAATTGTCGATATCGTGGATGATGCTGTTTTTCAGGACCTCGGAGCCGTCATTGTCAATGAGCTTCAGGCCGCCGTTGCAGTTGAATATGTCAACGTGATCGATGATGATGCCGGAGCCGGCTCCGGTGATGGTCAGAGCTGGTCCTTTATTAATACGAGCAAATATGCTCTGCTGCGCGATTAAGTTGTCTGTCTCTGATATTTCTCCGCAGTCTCCATCTATTATGAGCGTGTTATAATACTCGTTGCCGGTTGTGTTTGCCAGCGAGAACGTGACCGCAAGCTGTTCGTTAATAAAATCCGATACCTCCGACCACTTGAACACAATTTTTGCTTCAGACTTTTCATAGAACAGATAATTCATATAATGCTTAAAAGCCGGTTTTACGATTACGCCATTAAACTCCAAATCATTTACGACGCCCAGGAGATAATACCGGAGCGATCGAATTATATAGTATCCATCATATCCTCCGTTCACCGCATCAGAGATTATCCCCATGAAAACCAGATCGCCGTTGCTCCGAATTCCAACATTTGCCAGCTGTATTCCGCTGTTGGAAATGAGGAAGGTTCCCAGCACATTATATTCAACATCAAGAACGGTTGCGTATATATCTGCTGTGTTGGAATGAATAACGATGTAATCACCACACTCATTTTTTACAACATTCGGGAAATCCGCATATGTAGGAGTTGAAACGGTTTCAGATGATTTTGTAACTGTTTTTGTAATGATATTATATATGTAATAATCAAACGACGTGACGACGCCATAGTGATGTACTATCATCACATTTTGACTGTCAACCGTACAGGCTCCAAAATTTGCGCTCCCATCGAAATATCCAATTACTTCATCTGCGGTTACCACCGCATAATTCAGGTTCAACACCGTCATGCACAGCATATTGACGTAGTCTTTATACGCATGGACTAAAATGCAGATTTTATCGCCGACCTTAACAATTTTGAGTGAATGATATAATTTAGTTGTGGTGTGCAGTTCTGTGTCTTCTACGACCGTCACATAATTTCTGTCATATACGGTTATTCGCAACGTGCAGTATGTTGAAAATTGCATTGACGATATAAAAATAATATGCCCACTCTCTTCATCGACATATACATCTACTGGATTTGCGCCTTGCGGGGTAATAACCGTCTCGCCTTTAATGGTTGAATAATCATCTCCGTCAAGTATCTTAACTCTGCCATACCGTCTGGATGGAGAGTAGTTATCATACTCCGTGTAGAAAAATACAAGATTCCCCTGTGTGTCCTCTTTACAGGCAAATTTGAACCCCATCGACCCGGCAATGGACGTCTGTTCGTGTTCGGTCGATATTAAACGTAAATCAATATTTCTGTCTATGCTTATGGTTGGGGTCTGTGTTATCTCTGAATGTATCCCTGCGAGGTTGGACGGCAGCGAGCACCCTGTGATTTCGTATGTCTCGCTGTCAGCAATTTCGATTTCCGTCTTTGATGCGGTGATCGACGCAAGCGCACCGGCGAGTGTCTTCTTCGGTGCCGCCGCGGTACCGGCGTTTTCGTCGGAGGCTGATTCGTTCGATGCTTCAAGGTAAATACAGTCATCATCCGTCCACGTCGTTCCCATCACGCGGAACGTCAGGTAATGCGTGACACCTGACGCGGCATAAAGCCCGTTGAAATACGTGAACGTGCATCCGCTGATGTCCTCGGATGAGGTTGCGGCATTCAGCACAATCACAACCGTTTTATCCTCGTCGCACGCGCTGATGGCGTGGGCGATGGTCTTGTAGGGAGACGCCTGCGTCCCTGCCCCGGTGGAGTCGTTGCCGGTGCTGGTGTTAACAAACACACAGGAGGCGTCGGCCGGCGTTCCCGTGTACTCCGCCAGGAGGTGCGGCGCGACGCACCCCACGTCATTGACCGGGAACGCCCATTTGTTTGTCACCGGGTCATATTCGAACTTCAGGATTTTATCGTTGGAGATAGTCATCAGCCGCGCCTCTGGTATGTGGTGGTGCCGCGCGCCCTGGCGTTGCCCGCCTGGTGCCGGTCAACCACCTCGGTGAGCGTTTTACCGTCAAGGTTGAGGACGGTATGCGTAATCACAGATTGCGCCTGCGCCTGCTGGCCCGGATTGTCGTTGATCCATTTCAACAGGCCGGCGTTTGCCGCGGTAGACCGCGCGTTGATCACCGCCTCCCTTGTGCCGATGTACGCGGGGAAGTGGTCGGCGGGCATCATGCCGTTGGCGAGCACGGGAATGCGCCCGTTCGCGTATGACGGGATGTATCCTTTTTCGAAAAATGCACCCTTTATCAGACCACCAATGAATCCCCCGCCGGCGCCTATCGGACCACCGATCGCCGCCGTGACCGCCTTCAATAGCAGCGCCTTCGCGATCGCGTACATCAGGTCTACGACAAGCTGCTGGAGGATTACCTTCATCGCCTTCTGCCATGCGTCCCAGCCGTTCTCCCCGGATAGAGTCTCCAGCAGCGCGGCCTTCGTCGCGCTCTCAAATTTCCCATAAGCACCGGTGAACCCCTTGAGCCAGTCCTCCTGCAGCGACTTCAGGAAAACATTATGTTTCACGGCAAGGTCTTCCTCCTGTTGGATGCGCCCCCGTTCAAGCTCGTCGATCATGGAATTATATTGGATTGTACTGATAATTCCATAGTTGTGCATTTCATCAAGCATTGATCTTTGCTTGTTGTAGTCCGCAGCGAGCCGAAAAATATCCGCTTGTCGTTCGTCCTGCATAAATTGATAATAACTTTGATATGCAGACATTTCATTCTGCCGGAGGGATGCCGCCTTCTTCGCCGCTTCCTCATTACGCGCCTGTTGCTCCTGCCGTCTTCGATTCTGCGCTTGGTCGACACCTTGTAATACCGCAGCGGACGATATCCGCGTCGCGTTCTGCAGTACGTTCAGGTCTACATCCCATCCAAATGAATCCCGTGCGGTGTCCGCCAGCCGCAGCATCTCCGAGCGTAGCCGCTGGTACTCTCGCACCTGCGAGTCAGTCGTGTCCGTCGTTGCGCGCTCAATCGACCCGTATCGTCGTATGAGGGCTTCCTTGTACATCTCCACGGAGTCCTCGGCGACCGCGTACTCGTAGCGCGTGCGTCCGAGTTGGGTTGATAGTTCATCAGCCGCCTGTCCCTCTGACATCTGCCCGTATCGTGACGGTGCTTGAAATATCATCGACGCCTCACCGCCAGTCTCGACCCTGCGGCGGTTCAGCATGTCATGATACACCCCAGCCTGCAGGTGACGACCTATCGCGCTGCCAAGTCCACCAATGGCTTCGGTCAGCTTCGTAATCCAGCCCTCTGCCTGCTGCCCCTCCTCGACTATCATCCGAAGGCCGCGCGCCATGTCGCTGACCGCCGGCAGTAATTGCTCCCCGGCTGTGCGCTTCGCCGCTGCCATCGCATTATCGAATCTCGATATCTGCCCCGCCGCAGTTTCCCCGAATGCCCTGGCGGACCCACCGAACTCCGTGCGCAGTTCCTGCAGGATAATCGCCTGCGCCCCGGCGATGTTATTTGTCTTGACCATGCGCTTGACTGCCGCTTCCTGTGAATCGGTGAAGGCAACCCCGACCCGACGCAGCGCCTGCATCCCTCTGATCGGATCATTCAGCGCGCGCCCGACCTGCACGGCGTGCTGCTGCATCGATTCGGCGGTGACGTTCCCGCGCGTCATCACCATGGTCATGTCAAGCAGCGCCTCGGTCGCCTGCGGGAATACATCGCGCCCGATACTGGTGAATGTCAATAGCATGTTCTCGCCTGCGAGGACCGCGCCGCGAGACACCCCGGAGGCGCGTGACAATTCTCCGGCGAGGTTGTTGACGTCCTGCGCGCTCATGCCAGCGGCAAATCCAGTAGACATCAACGTCGCATTAAGTTGGGCCTGAATCCGCTGCGCTTCGATCGCTGACTTGGCATACGACATTACCTTCGAGCCAAGACCAACCACCGCGCCGATGACCGCAGCGATTGCTATCTTTGCCGGAGTAAATGCCCCAGCGAGTTGCTGGATTCCGCTCTTCGGACCTGCGCCCATCGACTTCAGCTTGGCGTTCGCCTCGTCCAGCTTGGCTTTCAGGTCTCGGTTATCAGCCGAGAGCTTCAGCATTATTTCAGCGCCCGTTGCCAACTCTTTTCTCCTGTTCCTTCATCGCCCAGTATCTCAATGCATTTTGCTCTGTTGTTCGAATATTTTCAAGGTTGACGCGGGGTAAGGTGTAGGACTGAATTTCGGCATCCGAGGCACCTCTTTCT
>MTKZ01023830.1_pt1 | contig 11739 bp, 10 predicted proteins | sample 1042781 | NCBI WGS metagenome assembly MTKZ01 (sample SAMN06212207, study PRJNA360539) | anaerobic digester metagenome | biome: Wastewater treatment plant; material: sludge; isolation source: anaerobic digester fed with sludge from wastewater treatment plant | place: Denmark: WWTP Viborg ...
GATTGTAGCAATGAAGAATATCGTATTCACGAGGCCTAAGGATTATCTTCGAATTGCGAACCCACCTCAGGAAAAAGTCTTCCATGGCCCACATGATACGCCGTGCACGCTCCCCTGGGGCTTAGAGGCCGACGATGTTCCGAGATCAGTGGTCGCAGCGGAATCAGCCCTTCGCATCGCAGAGAGTCTCGATGCCGTGCTCCAATTTATCAATCCTGAATACGCGAGCGCTGAGCCATCGCTTACGGATGCATGGAAGTCCCTATGTATTGCTCAACAGCACGACCTCTATGTCTGCGGTCCCTGGCTTTCGCTTGCCCATAGGCAGCCTATGTGGCGTGTTGCAGTAGGCTTTGCGGAGCATGCTCGCAAAGAGGCCGAGAGAATAACTCTAGAAGCAATGGCAAGCATTTCAACTGGCCCTTCTAAAGGCAATTCTGCTTCCGACGGTATCCGCCCTTCTAGCGGCACTTCTGTCTCTGGCAACATTAGCCCTTCTAGCGGCCATCCTGGTGGCATCATCGTCTTCAATGCGGCTTCATGCGAACGCCGCGATTACATCGAGGTCAAAATACCAAAGTCAGCACTACCTCAAGACAAACCGCAAGGGAAAAGCGAACTTTGTGCTTATTCCAACGATGAACTATATTCATGCCAGCTCATCTCAGAAGATGAATCAGAAATATACCTTGGCTTTGTTCCCAAGATGCAAGGCCTCTCACTTAAGCACTTTTCTCTTATGCAAGTAGCTGCCCAGCATAGCGATAACGAAGCCAGAATGAGCCCTCCATTCACCATATTGCCTACAGCTAAGGATGGCCTTACCTTGTGCTCTTCTTCTGGAGAAAAACTCATCGAAAGCCTTATTTTTACCTGTGTGCGCGATGGCAAACCTTATGATTCGCTATTATCTAAAAAAACGGCAAAGTGGGTCGCGAATGGACCTGCTCTCTATGCACTCGAAGTGGAAGGCGATGTGGCTGATCTACCCTTCATCCTCACTCTAAAAATGTATTCAGGCGTAAAGAGAATTGATGCAAGCGTCCGTTTCGATTTCGGAGATGGACCCACGTATTTGGGTCCTCAAATGGACGACTACCCGCCGGGAACACCCTATTCGATACATGACGAAGCAAAACTCTGTGTCTCCTTCAATGTCCCCGCTGAGTGCATTTGCTGCAAATCTCCATTTTGGATATCAGAGGTCTCTGATGAGCGGATAACAGGTGCTCCGTGGATCGGTCTCGAATCTGATGAGAGAAGGCATCCCGGAGAACACACGAGAGAGCATCTTGCTTTCATCAATAGAGGCAATAGGGGCTACCATTGGAACAAAGAAGAGCATAGGCTTCGCCAGGTCCTCGCCTGGGCTCCCAGAGAGTGGATCTATGCAAGCGACGACTCCTTTACACGAGGAAAATCAGCCTTCACAGCCTTATCGGGCACACGCACCTTCGAATTTGCTATCGCTCCCTATGCAGACCGAGTAGAAGCAGAAAGACACTCAATGAACTTTGCTACACCCCTCATAGCGATTTGGCAGGACTCAAGCGGAGCAGAAGCATCTAAATCTGCTCCGACAAGCAACACAAAGCCCTCCGATTATATTCAGTCCTCCAGCGCTCTCGAGCTTGACTCAGAGAAAGTCTTCATTACTGCCTTCTTGGTACAAAATGGCAATATCATCGCAAGGCTCTGGAATGCTTCCGGGAATGAAGTGACGAGCGCGCTCCAAAGCCATCCTAACGTCCCTCTTTTCGAGAAAGTCCCAACCTCAAGATCAAGCTCAGCGCCAGGATCAAAACCAGACTCTGCGTCAAATTCAGGATCAAGCTCAGGGCAAGGTTCAAAAGAAGGCTCGGAACCAAACGCAGAAAGCCCATCGTGGCGAAGTATCGAAGCCAATAAGCTTTCTCTGCGCCCATGGGGAATTCATACACTGAAGATAGGTTGAGGAAGTTTATTGAGCATCAATTCAAAAGGGGCACAATCTTGCACGACCTTAGATTCATCAATCTAGAAAACTGAAGATTCCGAGGCTTCGCGCTCATCGAATGCAACTTGAGCATTATCAAACTCATAGGAAAGGGAAAGGTATCCACTGCTTGAACTTGTTGCGTTTGCTTCGAGCATAATATTCGCAACTGTAGATGACATATCTGCTCCAGTCTCATCATCCCAGAATGCTACAAGCGTCCTCTCTTTTTGTTTGAGACCCATCATCCAATCGTTTGGTTCTTTCCAAATACTTCCATACTTAAGAAAATCAAAAACTTTGCTTGGGCCATAGACCACTTCAATCTGTTTTCGAATTTTATCAAAATCCGATTTGAGCTCCGTGCCAAATGAAGAAACCGTCTTGCTTTTGCCAAAAGCAACTATTTTGTAAACTCCTAAAGTGGGACTTATAAGCGCTACATATACATCAAAAGAAGGGTGAACTTTTGGAGGCTGGATTTCATATCCAATCCCGAATTCTTTGGCTGCAGCACCTGACAAACTTTCAATTTGCTGCAAGGTCATACCCATTTCGATTCCGAAAGGTCCTGCATTCGCAAGAGCTGTAACTATACCAATAAAGACGATAATTGCGATAGGTCTCATTCTCATATTCATTGTTATCCTCCTTTGGGTTTCTTCTTACATTTTTATTATCGTAGGGAGGACATAAAATGCCCCAGATCAAAAATATTTTGTCCAATAGAAGTCACAAAATATGATCTAAAAATTAGAAGTGGACTATTTTTCTGAGAATTTTAAATCAGATGCACTTTAAAATCTAATATTTGCGATCCAAGCAAAGAGGCGCAAAATATTCATCGGCTATGGAAACTCAACCCACCCAAATCCCGCAAATATTAAGAAATACCGGTGTTGAAAACCTTTAAATACATCTAAATAAAGTATAATAAGCCATTAATTCTATCATTGCTTTTCCACAGTTTTACATCTAAACTAAAATAAAATTGGGAATTTGCCTGAAAGGAGGCCTTATATGAAACGCACATTCTCTGTCGGATTGGTATTTCTATTGGCTGTGCTTCCTGCATTATTTGCCAAAGCTCCAGACCCAAAAGATGCAGCCACCGCATCGCAGCTAATCTTGTGGAGTGCAGCAGCCGAAGATGAAGCCGAAGCATTGGTAAAAGCATTCAACGCTAAACATCCGGAGATAAGGGTAAGCATCATACGAGCTGGCTCAGGTGAACTGATAACCCGTCTCAATGCCGAACAACCACGGCCGCAAGGTGATGTTCTATTAGCTATTGCAAAGGAGACGTTTGATGAGCATTACAATCTATTCCGTCCATATAAGTGCGCAAATCATGATTCAATACCATCAACTGTCCGAGATAAAGCCGAAGATTCCTCGATACTATGGTTTTTCCATGCCTCTTGCAGGCCTTCATCGTAAACACCAAACTCCTAAAGCCCGATCAATATCCGAAAAAATGGATCGATCTCACCAACCCAAAGTACAAAGGCGAGATCATACTTGCAAATCCAGCTCTTTCTGGTTCTGCATATTCCCAAATTTATATGATGTATAAACTCTATGGTGAAGATGCATTGAAGAAAATGGCAAAAAATGCCGTTTTTGTTGCAAGCTCAACAGCCGTCCCTGAATCGGTTGCGCGTGGAGAATATGCCATAGGCGTTACAGGAGAGGCAAATATTGCTAAATATATCCTGGAGGGAGCCCCTGTAACCTATGTCTATCCCGAAGAGGGTACGGGAGCACGATTTGACGCTTCGGCAATTATTGCAAATGGTCCTAATCCTAAAGCAGCCGAGCTATTCATGGATTTTGTCACTTCGCCAGAAGCTTTCAAGATTATCCTCAATACACGTCAACGCCGTGTGGTGGTTGATTATCTTCCAGGACCAGGACCCTTACCATCGCTCGATAAGATTAAGCTCTTCGATTACGACGCCGTAGAGGCAGGTGCACTGCGCGACGAACTGACATCCAAGTTTTCCGACTGGATCCAGTAAGCCTTTGTTATCTTATATCACCTCATCAAGGAGAAAGACTTATGAAGAAACCCCTGCAATATGACAGGGTGAATAAGATTTTCAATGAAGGATCAAAGCATGCAGTGCATGCTTTGCGCGATGTTTCTTTTGCCATAAATGCAGGGGAACTCTTCTGTTTGCTTGGTCCTAGTGGATGTGGAAAAACTACTATTTTGCGATGCACAGCGGGGCTCGAGTCTTTGACTAGCGGGCATATTCTATATGGAGATCAAGATATAACCAGTATTCCGCCATATCGAAGAAATATCGGGATGGTATTTCAGAGTTTTGCTCTCTATCCTCATATGAATGTGTTCGAAAATGTGGCCTACGGGCTCCGCGTGCGAAAGCTAGATGACAAAGAAGTCAAACGAAAGGTAAATCAAATCATAGAACTTGTGGGGCTTGCCGATGTCCTAAAGCGCAACCCTAGCCCTACTGCCCTCTCCGGTGGGCAGCAGCAACGCGTTGCCATTGCACGCGCTCTAGTCTATGACCCAGATGTTTTGCTCCTAGATGAACCGCTTGCTAACCTAGATGCAAAACTACGTAGGTATATGAGGGCTGAGATTCGAAGAATCCAAAAGGCTACGAACATCACAACGATCTTTGTTACGCATGATCAAGAAGAAGCAATGGCGGTAGGAGATCGGCTTGCTGTTCTTAGGGATGGTATCGTTGAACAGATAGGCACATCAAACGAGCTTTACCATAATCCTTGCAATGCCTTTGTTGCCAATTTCATTGGGAAGATGAACTTCTTCTATGCTCAGATCCTGGCATGCGACAGCCATTGGGTAAAGGCTACCCTATATGATGGCACATTATTATCAATACCCAGAAAGAACTATAGAGAACCAATTCATCCAATAAGAGGAGATAGGATCTTGATTGCAGCAAGGCCTGAGCACTTATCGATAAGTACTGAGGCGTCTAGCAGCCCCTCTATTGCTGGTCAAGTGTCCATCATTCAGCATCTGGGACATATTGTGCGCTATGAAGTGGATGTTGCACCTGAGTTTTCTGATCAACCATTGGAAATCGACATGGATAGCCTTGTAGAATCAGTGAGAGAAAAAGATAACATTAGGATCGTCTTCGATCAACAGAAAATTGCTGTTTACGGGAGCGATGCATCGAGATGAAAATGGCATCATTTTTCAAAAAAATCGTTATACCAATCAAGCGCTTCTTTCAAAAAGATCTGACACCCTATATCGTATTTTCCATTCCTCTCATATTTCTGGTCGTTTTTCTATTTTGGCCTTTAGCAAATACTTTTATTAGAGCATTCATGGATAAAGGATCCAAATTCGATCTATCACATCTAAATCTCAACAATTTTCGCAAATTCCTGGAATCGCCTCTCTATCAGAAAAGTCTACGAAATTCATTTTTTCTAAGCATATCGGTCATGATTTTTTCGCTGCTTATAGGCATACCAATGGGCTATATTGTTGCTAGAGTACAGATTCCAGCAAAGAATCTGCTCCTGTCGCTTGGTATTCTGCCTGTCATCATGCCTTCATTTGTGGGGGCTTTTTCATGGATCATTCTTTTGGGGCGACAAGGTGTGCTTCGCCATGCATTAAATGCTATTCTCTTACCAATTGGGATCGAGCTCCCGCCTATTTACGGCATGTTTGGAATGATTCTTACAATGACGCTTACCTATTATCCCTTTGTCTTCCTTTTGAGCTACAGTGCATTCTCTTCGGCAAACCCTTTGCTAGAAGAAGCAGCTATGCTAATGGGGGCTAGCAAATGGAGAATATTCCGGACTATAACCTTGCCACTTATCCTTCCCAGCATCGGAGCTTCCGGGCTCCTCGTATTTATCCGCTCCATTGGGAGCTTTGGCATACCTGCAATAATCGGAGGCCAACAATACGTATTGCCAACCCTCATTTATTTCCGTGTCAATGGCTTTTGGGATCTAAATGGTGCTTCAGCAATAGCCGTGGTGAATGTAATTATTACTGCAGCTGTCTTGATGGTGCAAAAATATGTCGTAAGCAAACGGGAATACGAGACTATCACAACATCTCGATCAGAACAGAAACTCTATAGCCACTGGGCAGCCAGGCTTTTTGGTACCGTTTTTTGCCTTATTGTACTGATCTTATCGCTAGCGCCGCAGATAACCATAATTATCATGTCCTTTTTCGAGAAGTGGCATGGTTTAGCACCAGAAGGTTTTACCCTTAAGAACTATGCGCGCATTCCCCAAGTATCCCGACGAGAACTTACGAATTCGATCTATCTTTCTTCGATGGCGACTTTTTTCGCTGCTATTCTAGGAAGCATTATTGCTTACATAACGGAACGTAGGAAACCAAAAGGTTCGGCAGTATTAGATATGGCAATAATGGCTCCTTTTGTGTTGCCAGGCACAGTGGTTGCGGTAGCTCTTATTTCAGCATTCAGTGGCGATTCTATTATTTCCCTTGGAGGGACATTTGCTATCATTATAATTGCATATATGATCAGGCGCACGCCCTATGTATATCGTTCTGTCGTGGCAAGCCTTACTCAACTAGATCCGAAATTGGAAGAATCTTCTATCATTGCAGGTGCGACCTGGTTCTATACTTTTAGACGTGTGAGCCTTCCACTCATATTGCCAGGTATTATTAGTGGTTCGATTCTGACCTTCACTACATTACTCCAGGAACTGAGCACGACGATTCTTCTCTATGGTCCAAAAACCCGTACTGTTCCTATACAGATCTATGCAGCGGTTGCGGATGGCAAGATGGGAGAAGCTAGCGCATTGTCTACAGTGCTGCTCGTTGTAGTATTCATTATTGTATACCTGATGAATACTTTTCAGGGAAATAAAATGGCGGATAGCTTCAAAATGGGCTAACCCGATTTACTATATTGCTAGACGTACATAAGCCCTATCATCAAAAGAGATATTCCCCTTTACTAAGCCCTTAGTGCTGCGAAATTCACGGTAGCAAAGGGGGTCGATTTCAAGAATATGCGCAAGATAGGCTTCCGTCTGTTCAAGTGTAGGATAAATAGTAGGATATCCATCGCTTGCTAGGACTATCTCTGTGGTCTTTTCATCAACAGAAATAACTACTGCATGTCTTGGTGCTTCTTCGCTTATGCCATCGAGAACATAATAGGCAAAAGGGCAATTTTGCGATGAGTTCTGAAGGAAAGTCTGGCTGACTAGAAAGCTATGTATCTGTTGGCGACACAGATCGCGTTCCAAAAGCTGTTCTTCTGTTATTCCCTGAGAGAGCTGTATATAGATAAGAAAGGAGCGCAAATCACTAAGAAGCCGATCTGATTCCTTAGAAAACTGGTATATGGTTCCATTGGCTAAGGCCATGCAATCCCCTAGAAACCAAAGCTCACGCCGCACTGAATTGTAGATTACACAAGATGCAGAAAAACGCTGGGAAGGATTCTTCTTCATAGCTTCCACTAAACCCAAGTTGCAGTAACTATCATAGATCAATTCATTGATGGCCTTAAAAGCATCATGTGCAGATAGTATTGGCGAAAGATCTCCGATGCCCTTCTTTATCAGCTCCATGGCGATTTTCCCTGGCGCATCTAAGCCCAACTGCACGGCATTCTTATTGGTTACTCCATCTATTACTGCCGCGAAACAATCGGTTATGACATATCCATCCTCGCAACTTTCCTGTATTCCGGTTTTTGATTGGACAAATTGTTCTATTACTCGCATCTTTAGTTCCTTATATTCCTTCCTTCTGCATTTATAGTAAATTACAATAACAGAACAAAACTCAGGAGGAAAGTGCTAATGAGAATCTGTATCTTTGAAAATGCTCTTGATCTGGGTAGTCATTCAGCGATGGTTGTCTCCATGCATATTCGCAGGGCTCTGCAAGAAAAGGGAGAGTGTTCTATCATTCTAGCAACTGGCACAAGCCAATTAACCATGCTTGATGCCCTTGTAAAGGATCATGATATCGATTGGACCAAGGTAGAGGTTTTTCATCTGGATGAGTATGTAGGCATACCCGAGACACACAAGGCAAGTTTCCGTAAGTATTTGCGAGAGAGATTTGCGGATAGAGTGCCTGGATTGCGATCTTTCCACTACATTAAGGCCGATGCAGATGATTTGTCAAAAGAAATAGCTAGACTTTCTGATTTAATAAGCTCAAAGAACATCGATGTCGCGTGCATTGGCATTGGAGAAAATGGGCATCTTGCATTTAACGATCCTCCAGCAAATCTCGATACGAAAGAGCCTTATCTGATAGTCCGGCTAGATGAAGCATGCAGGCGGCAACAGGTTGGAGAAGGATGGTTCGATGATTTAACAGAGGTCCCCATGCAAGCTATTTCGATGAGCATTCCCCAGATACTCAAGAGTGAATGCATAATCTGCACAGTTCCGGATAAAAGAAAGGCCGAAGCTGTGCGTATGGCGGTAACCGCTCCGATCGATCCAATACATCCCTGTGCATCGCTCAGAATGCATAAGAATTGCTATTTGATGCTAGATCATTCTGCAGCTTCTCTTATTTGTCCCTTGTCTTGAGCATATCGTTATGATCACCAATAACATGAATTCCTATGGTACCCTAATAGATCTGCAGGTCAATGGATATGGAGGAATCGATTTTAGCGCACAAGATCTTACTGTCGAACAGGTTGTCTATGTCTGCCAACTTCTTCAATCAAAAGGAACTAGCCGATTTCTTGCCACTCTCGTGAGTTCTCCCGTCGAACTGTATGAAAGGAATTTGGCAACTATCAAAGAAGCAATGCAAGAAGATGAGATTGCAGGACGTCTCATTGCAGGATTCCATATCGAAGGACCCTTTATCTCTGAAAAAGACGGTGCCAGGGGTGCGCACGATAAGAGATTTATATGTAAACCTGACAAGAAAATGCTTAAATGCATTCTCGAAGCCGGAAGACCTCTTGTTCGAATGCTGACTATAGCCCCTGAGTTGACAGGTATAGAGGATATTATTGCCATGGCGAAGGATGAAAACATCATCATATCCATGGGTCACACCTTGGCTGATGCAAGCCAGATCGAAAGAGCTATAGAAAAAGGGGCTTCATGCGTAACTCACCTGGGCAATGGTATTCCTCTTATGCTTCACAGGACCGACAATCCTATTTTTGTTTTTCTTGCACAGGCCGGGTTGACAATTATGCTCATAACAGATGGCCATCATCTTCCTATTCCCTTTATCCGGACGGTCATAAAGACCTGCGGCATAGATAACATTGTAGTAACCAGCGACTCAGCACCACTCGCAGGAATGCCTCCCGGATCCTATGTGTCCCTTGGCGGAGAGGTCGTTCTTGAACCGGACGGAAGGCTCTATATTCCTTCTCAGGGCTGTCTCGCTGGCTCTTCGGCATGCATCGCTGAATGTGCAGACTATCTCTCTCTATATGTCGACCTTTCAAAAGAGGAAATCAAGCAAATTACAAGCAATAATCCGATGCGTCTCATTGGATTAAGCGATTATAATGATGCAAGTTGAAAACACTATATCAAATCAATGTGCAATAAATTCTCTCTTTATCCCAGCCATCCTTCTGCCAGTTGCGCTTCTAGGTATTCGAAGACATCGGCAAGCTCATCGAATCGGAGAATGGCTCTCGAATCCAGGTGGGTCGGCATGTTGTTCACGATGACGATTTGACCACCATGCTCGAGGGTATACTGAGGCAAAGAGGCAGCTGGATAGACTAGCAGGCTTGAACCAAGCACAAGCATGAGATCGGCTGCTGTTGCCTCGGCACGTGCTTCGCGGAGCGCTTGCATGGGCAGGTTTTCACCGAAGAAAGTGATCTCGGGTTTGAGTATGCTGCCGCATTTAGCACAGCGCGGAATACCTCCAGCGCGCACGATTTTAGCCGCTTCGTCGAAGGACATAGTCCAGCCGCAAGTGCGGCATCGATGAATCTGCGGTGTGCCGTGTACCTCGATCACCCTTTGGCTGCCTGCTTTTTGATGCAGAAGGTCGATATTCTGCGTTATAACGGCCTTAAGAGCGCCCTTTTTTTCAAGAGCAGCCAATACGCGGTGCACGACAGACGGCTCTTTTTCGTCGAGATTATAGATAAAATCCCTGGTCGTCGAATAATAAAAAGAAGGATCTTCGTCGAATACTTCTATATCGAAGATCTTTTCGGCGTTGACATCTTGGTAGAGCCCATTCTTGCCGCGGAAGTCCCTGATGCCCGAAAGGGTACTGACACCCGCTCCAGTGAAGGTTACGCAATATCGAGATTGTTCGATCAAGCTCTTGAGCGACTCGAGTTTTCGAGTCGAGGTTTGGTTATTTCTATCACTCATATAAACAAATATACCTGCAAATGGCTATCTTGTCAGCGCTTTGAGCAAAAAAGCGCTATGACTTGCGCCTTGTCATATTTCGATATATTCTTTTCTTAGCTTGAGATAAGCTTTATCTTGGATTTATTGATTTCCTTTGGAGATGCCTTTTGGATGTCCAGGTCTTGCCAAAACCCGCGACCAAACTCATAGCAACAAGGCTCCTTCAACAAACTTCATTCTGGGGCAAAGTCAAGTCTCGTCTTGGATGGATAGCCTTCGCCTGCGATATAAGAGTCGATGGAACCCCATCTGGAGACCTGCTTTTGCTGAGACGGAACGTAAGCCCTGGAATAAGTGTTGCTTATGCTCCGTTTGGGCCGGAATCGCTTCCCGATAGCGATCAGAGAGGGCTCTATCTTTCCGCACTTTCTTCAGAGCTTCGAGAACTTCTTGGTCCATCATGTATGTTCATTCGTTGGGATCTGCCATGGGAGTCACCATATTCAGAAGACAAAGATCGATTCGATGCCAAAGGTAATTGGCTGGGCCCGCCAGAAACTCGCCTTCGCGAGCTGCGAATGAACTGGGGCCTAGACAATTCAGCGGTGCATAAGGCACCAACCGATATTCTTCCACCAGACACAATGATCATCGATCTAAATATAGAAGAATCCGAAATACTTGCAGCGATGAAGCCGAAGACGCGCTACAATACGCTCCTCTCTTTTCGACGTGGTGTACATGTACGACATGGAAAAGCCTCTGATCTCGATATCTGGATGAAATTGTACGAGCAAACAGCCAGGCGAAATGCAATTGTATATAACGATAGACGCTTTTTCGACGCGCTGCTCGTTCAGCACTGCCACGATGCGGCCGTTCATCTTCTCATAGCTGAAAAGCAAAACCTTCCACTTGCCGCGATGTTTTTATCGATTTCTGCGGATAGAGCGACATATTTATACGGAGCATCATCAAATGAAGGGCGCAATCTTATGGCGCCTTATGCTCTGCAATGGACAGCGATAAAAGAATCGAAACGGCATGGGTGTCGCAGCTATGACTTGTTTGGCGTAGCGCCAGGGCCTAATCCTGATCACCCACTCTATGGTCTTTATCGCTTTAAGGCTGGCTTTGGGGGCAAAATGATACATAGACAAGGTTCATGGGATTATCCATACGATTATCATTCGTACGAATATTATATCGCACAAGAGTCGACGGCTAAGGGATTTCATCTATGAGGACGCGTCGCTTCAAGCCCATGTATCGAAAACTCTAGGGAATCGGCAATAGACCCTCGGCTTGCATCTTCCAATCTTCATCATCCCAAGCACTATCCCAAGCATTATCCCAATCCTGGGCAATTAGCGAGATAGCCAATAAAAGCGCACCATTGCCAGGCAGATAAACCGGTAGATCGG
>MTKZ01126195.1_pt1 | contig 11736 bp, 8 predicted proteins | sample 1042781 | NCBI WGS metagenome assembly MTKZ01 (sample SAMN06212207, study PRJNA360539) | anaerobic digester metagenome | biome: Wastewater treatment plant; material: sludge; isolation source: anaerobic digester fed with sludge from wastewater treatment plant | place: Denmark: WWTP Viborg ...
TGAACTGATCGTGGACCACACGCTGGGATGACGACACCAGGGCGGCCGCCGCCTCGAACAGAAAACGCCAGGAACGCAGAGCGAATTCCATGATTGAACCGAACCGGAAAGGCGATGTCTGGGTCTTTGCCGAACAGGAAGACGAAAGCCTGAACGACGTTTCGCTGGAGCTGTGCGGCAAGGCCCGCGAGCTGGCCGACCGCCTCGGCGTGAAGGTCGGCGCGGTGCTGCCCGGCTGGAACGTCCGCGAGCTGTCGTACCGGCTGATCGCGCACNNAACACGGCGCGGACAAGGTGTACGTTGTGCACGACACGCGGCTGGAGCACTACCGCACGCTGCCCTACGCCCGCGTGATGTGCGAGCTGATCAGCCGGCACAAGCCGCAGATTGTGCTGTATGGAGCGACCCCGCTGGGCCGGGACCTGGCCCCGCGGGTCGCCTCGGAGATGCGGGCCGGCATGACGGCCGACTGCACCGACCTGCAGATCGGCGACTATGAAGACATCAAGGCGGGCGTCACGCACAGGGACCTGCTGCTGCAGGTGCGGCCGGCGTTCGGCGGCAACATCATCGCGACGATCATCAACCACGACCGCTGGCCGCAGATGGCCACCGTCCGCGAGGGCGTGATGGCCCTGGGGAGCGGCGATCCGCGGCGGAGCGGGGAGATCATCGAGGCGAAGGTCGCGTTTACTGACTTTGATCTGGCGATGCGGCTCATCGAACGGCATCGCGAGCCGCGCAAGGTGAACCTGAAGGCCGCCCGCACCATCGTCACCGGAGGCGGCGGCGTGGGCAGCAAGGAGAACTTCAAGCTCATCCACAACCTGGCGGCCGCGGTCGGCGGCGTGGTGGGCGCGTCGCGGGCGGCAGTGGACAGCGGGTTCATCGGCAAGGAGCACCAGGTCGGCCAGACCGGCACGACCGTCCGGCCGGCCCTGTACATCGCGTGCGGCGTCAGCGGGGCCGTGCAGCATCGGGCGGGGATGGAGGAATCCGCGAAGATCATCGCGATCAACTGGGACCGGGAGGCCCCGATCTTCTCCGTGGCCCATTACGGCATCGTCGGGGACCTGAACAAGGTGATCCCGATGATGATTCGGGCGATCAAGGAGCGGGCGTAGCCGCCCGGGGCGAATCAGAGAAAGCCGAGTTTTCTCAGCATCGAGGCCGAGTAAAAACATGCCGAACTTCTTTCGCGATAATGACGACCTGCAGTTCCTGTTCGAGCACCTGGACCTGGCGGGCATCGCCACGATCCAGGAGGACGAATTCCGGGCAACGGACGGGCCGGGCGCCGAGTACGCCCCGGTGGACGCCGCGGACGCGGTGGACAACTACCGCCGCATTCTGGACATCGTGGGAGACATCGCGGGCAACCAGATCGCCCCGCGTGCGGAGGACGTGGACCACGAGGGCAACCACCTGAACGAGGACGGCACGGTCACGCTGGGCGAGGGCGTGCGCGCGAACCTGCGGGCCCTGGCCCAGGCCGACCTGATGGGCTTCACGCTGCCTCGGGCGTACGGCGGGCTGAACTGCCCGAACGTGGTCTACACCATGGCCAACGAAATCGTCAGCCGGGCCGACGCGTCGCTGATGAACATCTTCGGGCTGCAGGGCATCGCGGAGACGATCAACGCATTCGCCGACGAAGAGATCAAGAAGGAGTTCCTGCCCCGATTCGCGCACGGCGAACTGACGGGAGCCATGGCCCTCACGGAGCCCGACGCGGGGTCGGACCTGCAATCCGTCGGGCTGCGGGCCTGGCAGGACGACGACGGCCAGTGGCGGCTGACCGGCGTCAAGCGGTTCATCACCAACGGCTGCGGCGAGGTGCTGCTGACCTTGGCCCGCAGCGAGCCGGACGTGAAGGACGGCCGCGGCCTGAGCCTGTTTGTGAANNGAGCCGGACGTGAAGGACGGCCGCGGCCTGAGCCTGTTGGTGAACGAGCGATCGCCCCGCCTGAAGGTGCGGCACCTGGAGACCAAGCTGGGCATTCACGGCTCACCCACCTGTGAGCTGGTGTACGACGACGTGCCCGCCAAGCTGATCGGCGAACGGCAGCTTGGCCTGATCTCGTACACGATGAGCCTCATGAACGGGGCCCGCATCGGCATCGCCGCGCAGTCCCTGGGCATCGCGGAGGCGGCCTTCCGGGTGGCCCGGGATTACGGTCACAGCCGCAAGCAGTTCGGCGTTGCGATCGAAAGGCTGCCCGCGGTGGCGGAGCTCATCACGAACATGCGGATCGTGATCGAGGCGGCCCGCGCCCTGACGTACGAGGCAAGCCGCAGTTGTGACGTGGAGAACAACAACCTGCGCGTGCTGGAGTTCAACACGCCCGCCGATCCGGACGAGGTGAAGCGTCGCAAGAACGACGCCCGCGTGCTCAAGCGGCGGAACGGAATGCTGACGCCCATGAGCAAGTACTACGCATCCGAGATGTGCGTGAAGGTGGCCAACGACGCCATCCAGGTGCTGGGCGGATCGGGGTACATGACGGACTACCCGGTGGAGCGACACTTACGCGACGCCCGCATCACCACCATTTACGAGGGCACCAGCCAGCTCCAGATCGTCGCGGCCGTACGCGGCGTCTGCGGCGGCGCGTTCGAGAAGCTCGTCACCGAATACGAGGAGCGCGAGTATACGGACGCCCTGCTCTGCGACCTGCGGCAGACCCTCAGCCAGGGCAAGGACCTGGTGCTGGACGGCATCCGCGTGATCAAGGAAAAAGGCGGCCAGTACATGGACCTCGCCGGCCGGCGGCTGGTGGACTCGGCCATCGCGGTGATCGTCGGTCATCTGTTCCTGCGGCAGGCCACGGCCAGCGAGCGCAAGCGGGCCGTTGCGCGGCGCTATATCCAGACTACCGCGGCCACCATCCGGCGCGACGTCGACCTGATCCGCAGCGGTGACACGTCGCCCATGGATCAGTTTGAAATCCTGGCCGGGCCGCCGGTCAGGAAGTGACGCAGGGTCGCCATCCGCGCGCCCAAACCAAGTGGGACCGACCGCTGAAGCGGCCGAAACACAGCACGATTACGGAGTGTGGAAAGAGCCGGTCCGCCACGACGGATCCTGCAAGCGTATCATTCGCAATCCGCAATTCAGCATTCGCAGTTCACGAAACCACCGCCGGCACCGCACCCGCCGGCGAGGGCACTGTCGGGGCATTGTCGGCCAACATCGAGAGGCGCTCGACCACCGCGTCCCAGGTCTCGTCGGCAACCAGCCGGCTGCGGGCGTGCCGTCGTGCCGGGGCCGCGTCGGCCACCGCTTCGTCGCAGGCCCGGGCGAAGCTCTCCGCATCGGCGGCGATCCGGACCTCCGGCCAATACCGCTCCGCCTCCGGCAGCGGCGTCGAGACCACCGGCAGGCCGGCGGCGAGATACTCGCGCAGCTTGATCGGGTTGACGTTACGCGTCATGCGGGTCCGGGCGAACGGCAGGAGCCCGGCGGAGAACGCCCGGCAATAGGCGGGCAGCGAGCCGTACGGGCGACGCCCCAGGAAGTGCACGTTGGGACAGCGTCGCAGCCCGGCGTGGTTCTGCCGGTCCTCTCCGATGAGCACGAGTGAGTAGGCCGGTCGAAGCTGGGCCACCGCCTCCAGCAGGTCGCAGTCGATCCAGTGGTGAATCAGTCCGAAGAACCCGAGCATCGGACCGCGGATCCCCGCCAGTTCCGTGGGCAGGGGCAGTCCCCCATCCAGTGCCGGGGCAAAGTGCGCCGCGTCCACGCCGTGCCGGACAAGGTGCGTGTTGGCATTGTGCGACCGCTTCGATTCATAGAGGGCCTGCGACGTGGTGACGACGACGTCCGCCCGCGCCAGCACGCGCTGCTCCGCGGCGGCCACCGCGTCGCGATCGAGGTTCTCGAACTCGGTGTACTCGTCAACGCAGTAGTAAAGGAATCGCTCCGGTCGCAGCGCGTCGGCCAGGAATTCGCCGTCCGGGGCGAACGTCCAGACCTGCACCGGCTGGTCCGCCGAATGACGCACGTGCCGCATCGCCCGCCGTACCTGGAGGACCAGAAGCCGGCGATTCCAGGCGCGCGTCACCGGGTGCCGGGCGCCGGGGATCACCAGTGGCGTGAATTGCACCATGCGCGGACCCACCCGGCGCACGCCGCGCAGAATCTGTCCCACCGTGGACGCCACGGCCCCGGCGTCCGCCGCCGTGGCTCGCGGCCGCCGCGATGCGCGGTGGTTGACCCAGACCACGTCATTCTCGCGTGCTAGGATGCGCATGACCTGGTGCTTGCTGGTGGGGTCGTAGTCCCACCGGCTCGCCAGGCAGACAATGACGCGATCACGGATCATACTCGCCAGTCCGTCCGCCGGAGCTCCGACCCGTCCGTCCCTCCTGCCGCCCACCGCATNNTCCACCCGAGGCGCGTTCCCTACTCCTCCCGTTCGCGGTGGTAGTAGTCGTTGTAGTACCGGTAGTACGGGTAGTAGCCGTAGTAATAGCCGTAGCGTGTGTTCCGTTCGTTCCGGCCCACCAGCACGCAGCCGGCCACGGGAATGTTGTTCACCTGGAGCATTCGCACGGCCCGCCGCACGACCGGCCCCGGCGTGCGGTTCATGCGGATCACCATGACCACCGCATGACAGAGTTGGCCGATGACTCCCACGTCCGTGACCGTGGTGGCGGGCGGCGTATCGACGATGATGTACTGGTACTGCGTCTGGAGCTTGCGGAACGTGCGGGCCAGCGTCTCCGACGAGAGGAGGTCGGCCGCGCTGCGGTTCCCCATCTTGCCCGCGGGAATGAACATCAGATTCGGCATCGCGGTGGGCTGGATTACGGACTCCAGGGTCCCCTGACCGCGAAGCATGTCTGCCAGTCCGGGCGCTCCCGGTTGGTTCAGCAGTCGGGCCAGGGAGCTTCGGCGGAAGTCGCCGTCGATCACCAGAACCCGCAGGTGCTGGATCTCGGACAGGATCAGGGCAAGGTTCAGCGCGGTGACGCTCTTGCCTTCCCGGGGAACGGCGCTGGTGACGGCAAGCACCTGGGCCTCGTTGTCGGGATTCATGCTCAGCAGCCGGGTCCGCAGAGAGCGATACTGTTCCGCGATCATCGAGGACGAGTCGTAATAGGCCACCAGCGCTTCAGACATGCCGTCCGAAACGGACCGTACCGGGCGCACTGGCTGCACGTCCGTCGCGACCGCCGCCGCGGTCGGGGCCGGATCCGGCGGGGCTTCCGGGCGCGGGGCCGTCGGCGTCGACGGTTGCNNCGATGCGAGCTGCCGTTCCCGTTCCGCTTTCTTCAACGCTTCGGCGCTGCGTCCCATGGCATTCTCACGGTGCGACGAGCCCTCGTGGCCCGCGGGCGGGGGTCAATGGTCCTCGTATTGGTCCTGCGTGTTCATCAGGCCGGCGGGCAGCGCGTAGGCGTTCGCCACCGGGCTCAGCGGGAACAGCACTTCCTGGATGCGCAGGCCCACCCATCCCAGCGGCGTCGGCGGCACGTAGACGATGTCACCCGGCTCCAGCAGCACGTTCAGGCTGGTGTCGCCCTCGGCGAACATCCGGTCCACGTCCACCGTAATGACGTGCCGCCCGTCGGCCGCCGGATTCGCCCGGATGACCTTGACCTGGCTCCGCCAGGCGATGAAGCTCATGCCCGCCTCCGAGAGCGTGTCGAGCAGCGTGTTGCGGCCCGTGTAGGGAATCGCCCGCGCGTTGCCCTGGTTGGCCGTTCCCCCGCCGCCGTATCCGCTGCCGATCTGTCCGAAGGCATAGACCTTCTTGCTGCGGTATGCGGCGATCCGCACCTGCACCTTCGGGTCTTCGTAGTACTCGTGCAGGAGTTCCGTCAGCTTGGCGGCGATTTCGCGGGCGGTCATGCCGTCCACGCGCACCTCGCCCAGCAAACGAAGAGTCAGTTTGCCGTCGGGTTGGATGGTCTGCGTTTCACCGTCGATTTCCAGAACGCGCGGGGCCGTAATGTGCAGGGTGTCCGGAATCCCGACGCGGTACTCGAAGGACGAGTTCGGCTGCTCGTACGCCATGAGCCAGTTGTGGATCTCCGGCTGGTTCGACGCGCATCCGCAGACGGACAGCAGCGCGACCAGCAGCAGCGTCCCCATTTGCGTAGGATTCACGGCTCGGCGCTCCGTTGGCTGGAACCGGGGCATGCGCCCGACCGCAGGAGGCCGCGGGCATTCCGCGGTCCACCCCGGGGCCGACCCGCGCGGCGGCGGACCGGTCCGGCCTTGCGTACGTCCGTTTTATCGGGTTTCGAGCCGACCACCTGAACGAACTTGATGCCGGCAAAATGAACGGACCTTGTGGTTTGNNTCCGCCCCGCACCTCAAGTGCCCCCCCGCCGAGCCCGATATCCAGCAGGACAACCGGACGTCCACGCCCACGCTGTGACAAGGACGGGCTGATCCTGTGTACGCCAATCATTTCGGCCTGCGTGAACTGCCCTTCAACAACACGCCCGATCCGCGCTTTTTCTATCCGACACCCGATCACGAGGAAGCGCTGGCCACGCTCATCTATGCCGTGGGCGAAGGGAAGGGATACGTCCTGCTGACCGGTGAAGTCGGCACGGGCAAAACGCTGATTTCCCGGCTCATGCTCCGCCACTTCGACGGGCAGATCGCCTTCGCCACCGTCAATCACGCGGTGGAGTCCGCCCGCGATCTGCTGCACCTGATCTGCGCCGAGCTGGAAGTCGACGTCCGCGGCGACGAATCCAACGCCCGGCTCATCCACTCGCTGCAGACGTTTCTGCTGGACCGATTCGCTGTGCGCATGCCCGTGGTTCTGGTGCTGGACGAGGCCCAGAACCTGCCCCGCGATGCCTTCGAGCTGCTTCGCACCATCGGCAACCTGGAATCCGACGAGGCCAAGCTGCTCCAGGTCGTGATCCTGGGCCAGCCCGAGTTGCGTACGCGATTCCAGGCGGCGGACATGCGGCAACTGCGACAGCGGCTCTTCCGCACGTTCCATCTGCCGGCGCTGAGCCTGGAGCAGTGCGACGCGTACATCCGGCACCGCCTCCAGGTCGCCGGCGCTACAACGGACATCTTCGAGAAGTCCGCCGTGGCGGCCATTCATCATCACGCCGGCGGGCTGCCACGGCTGATCAACACCATCTGCGACAACGCGCTGCTGAGCGCCTATTCCGCCGACCGAACGACGGTCGACGGCCGCTTCAACGACAGCGTTCTCCGCCAGATGATGCCCATCGACGGCAAAATCCCCGGAACGTCCGCGCCGGCCGACGTCACGACGCAAACGTCGGAACCGGCGCCCGCGCTGCGCGAGGATCCTGCGTGGAGCACTGACCCCGAGCCAACGACACCCAGCCACGACCCACGATACATGCTCGTGCCCACCGAGGAATGGCAGGCCACACTGGCCCGCCTGGACGATATCGCACGAGCCCAGGCCGCCCACGCCGAGGCCCAGCGATCGGCCACCACCGCCACCGCCTCCGGACTTGACGAGGTCGCCCACAAGCTGACCTCACTCNNTCACTCGAACAGGAGGTGGCCGGCGCTCAGGAGCAGGCCGCTCAGAATGCGGCCACGGCCAGCGCCGCGGCTCGCCAGATCAGCCATCTCCAGGAATTCGTCGCCGAGGGCGGACGTCGGTACGAAGAAGCCATCGAAAAGCTCATGCCGAAGGCGGCCGAACATGACCAGCGAATCGCCCGCCTCGAGCACCTGGCCCGGGCCCTGCGCGTGGCCCGCCAGGCCGCCGGCAGCGCGTTCGCGCAGGCCGTGGGCATTCCCGGCCTCTCCTTCCCTGACGCCATGGATGCCGCACTGCTCTCGGCGCCCGCGGTTGCGGCGTCCTCCGCGCCTGCGCTGAGCCCGGATGAACGCGTGGGTCAGCTCATGCAGCGGATCGCGGAGACGGAACGGCAGATCGACAACATCGAAGCCTGGCTGACCGGCGTCATTCGCCGCAGTGACGCCCAGGCGGCAGCCATCCAGGATTTGCAGGGCGCGGCCGGCCGCGCCCGTCGCCTGGCTCGCAAAGCGTTCGAGCGGGCCACGCGGGCTCACGGCCGCGTGTCAGACCTCACCGAAGAAATGGCCGCCCTCAAGGCACTCTCGGATCGCATGGCAGGTGCCCAGAAGCTGATGCTGGCCCGCCTGGGTGCGATGAGCCAGTCCGCCACCCACGCCCGCCGCATCGCGGATGAGGCGATGAAGGAGACCATCAAGACCGCCGGCCGATCCAAGCGGATCGGCGATGAAGTCGGCAAGGTGGTCCGCCAGATTGAACAGACCGGCCCGGCCGACCTCGTGCGGACCCGAACGGATCGGCTTGGTCGCGCCGCCCGCCGCGACACGAGCGAGCGCCTTCGGTTGATTCTCGAGCGCAGCCGGACGTCCCTGGGCGACATGCCGAACATGCCGGACGGCTCGGGCTCCGCCGCCTCTGCCGCAGTCAACACCACGGCGGGCGAGGCTCTCGCCCGCGACCTGACACACCTGGCCGGCATGTTCAACGGCTGACGCACGCTCACCGGTTGCCCGGATTCTCACCGTCGTAAAAACGGAAATCGCCAGATCGCGACTTGCGCCCCGATCTGGCGGCTTCCCTCGGAGGAGGAGGAAGAAGGAGGTCTTGGCACTGGAAATGTCGAATTCGCTCCGCCCGGAGGCAAGTGAATTCCAGTTCTTCTATAACATTCTGAAAAAAAACGGGTTATGACACCGGCCGACCCGGTTGCCCGGCGGTGGCGCGACCGATACACTGTGCGTTTTGTCGATACGTCGAAAGACATTATCACCCCGGCAGCATGGGAACCTGAGCATGGCAGACACGCAAACCACTGCAAAAGCGGGTAGTTACGATTTTCGGGCTATCGAGGCCCGTTGGCAGGCATACTGGGAGGAGCACAAGTCCTTCGCCGCGGCAAACCCCGGCGATCCCGGTTTCGACGGCGCCAGGCCGAAGTGCTACATCCTGGACATGTTTCCGTATCCCAGCGGCGCGGGCCTGCACGTGGGCCACCCGCTGGGGTACTGCGCGACGGACATCTATTCCCGCTACAAACGAATGCGCGGGTTCAACGTCCTGCATCCGATGGGCTATGACGCATTCGGGCTGCCGGCGGAACAGTACGCCATCGAACACGGCGTGCATCCGGCCATCACCACGCGCCGCAATATCGAGAACATGCGGCGGCAGCTCAAGATGTTCGGCTTCTCGTACGACTGGGACCGCGAAATCGCCACCTGCGATCCGGAGTACTACAAGCACACGCAGTGGATCTTCCTGCAGATGTTCAACAGTTGGTTCGACGACGAGTTCGATTGGACCGACCACACCGGGCGGCCGTACAGGGGAAAGGCCCGACCCATCCGCGACCTGGATGCGGCCCTGCGGAACGAAAAACTCTTCGTGGACGACGCGCTGAAGCTGGTGCGCGACCGGAACCAGCCGCACCGAAAGTGGAGCGATCTGTCGGCTACGGAGCAGCGGCAGGCGATCAACAACCAGCGGCTGGCCTTCATCGACGAGGTGCCCGTAAACTGGTGCCCCGCCCTTGGCACGGTGCTGGCCAACGAGGAAGTCACGTCCGATGGTCGCAGCGAACGCGGCAATCACCCGGTGTTCCGACGTCCGTTGCGCCAGTGGATGTTGCGCATCACGAAGTACGCGGAACGACTGCTGAACGATCTGGAGCTGCTGGATTGGCCCGAGCCGATCAAAATCATGCAGCGAAACTGGATCGGCCGGAGCACGGGAGCCGAGGTGGACTTCCCGCTGGTTTCCGGCGGCCCCGGGGCGCCGGTTGCGCCTGATCCCGAGCAGTGGCGGGCCGCGCGGCGTTCCGCCGGCTACCCGGCCCGGCCGGAGCCGTTCACGGTCCGCGTGTACACCACGCGGCCGGACACGCTGTTCGGGGCGACCTACATGGTGCTGGCCCCGGAGCACCCGCTGGTGGACAGGATCACCACGCCGGACCAGCGAGCCGCCGTGGAGAAATACGTCGCGGTCGCTCGCCACAAGTCAGACCTGGACCGAACGGCCGACACCAAGGCAAAGACCGGCGTGTTCACCGGGGCGTACGCGCTGAACCCGGTCAACGGCGAACACATACCGGTGTGGGTGGCCGACTACGTCCTCATGGGGTACGGCACGGGCGCGATCATGGCCGTCCCGGCACACGACACGAGGGACTTCGAGTTTGCCAAGGCGTTTGACCTGCCGATTCGGGTGGTGGTGCAGCCGGACAACGACTGGCTGCACGACCAGTTCGTCAATGGGCGATTTGACCACGACCGGGCCAATCGCACGGGGCGCCGGCAGGTTCTGGACGTGATGGTGCAGGGCATGGTGAGCACGGCCAACGCGATGAACTTCACCGCCCTGAACCTGAGCGCGATCCTGGACGGCGACCCGGCCTGGACGGACCAGGTGGCGGTGCCGTTCTACCGGAATCACGCCGATTTGCTGGTCGAGTCGTTCACCGAGGAAGGAACGGCCGTTCACTCGGGCGAGTTTGACGGCCTGACCACAACGGCGTTCCAGGCCCGGATCACACAGTGGCTGGAACAGAACGGCCTGGGCAAGGGGGCGGTGAACTACAAGCTGCGCGACTGGGTTTTCAGCCGGCAGAAGTACTGGGGCGAGCCGTTCCCGGTTCTGCACGGCGAGGACGGGGAGATCATTCCGTACGACGAGAAGGATCTGCCGGTTGCCCTGCCGCCGATGGAGGATTTCAAACCGACGCCGGTAACGGAGGGCTCCGACACCCTGCCGGAGCCGCCGTTGGGCCGCGCGAAGGACTGGGTCACCGTGCAGCGGGACGGGAAGAGGTGGCGTCACGACCTGAACACGATGCCGCAATGGGCCGGCTCATGCTGGTATTACCTGCGATACCTGAACCCGAAGCTGGACTCACGGATCTGCGACCGGATGGCGGAACACTACTGGATGCCGGTGGACACGTACGTGGGCGGGGCGGAGCACGCCGTGCTGCACCTGCTGTACGCGCGGTTCTGGCACAAGGTGCTGTTCGACCTGGACTTCGTGTCCACCTGCGAGCCGTTCATGAAGCTGGTGAACCAGGGGATGATCCAGGGATTCGCGTTCAAGGACAAGCGCGGGGCCACCATCACGCCGGACCTGGTGGAAGAGGTGTCGGAGGGCCGGTTCCGACACAAGCAGACGGACGAGCCGGTGGAGCAGATCATCGCGAAGATGAGCAAGTCGCTCAAGAACGTCGTGAACCCGGACGACGTCATCGGGCAGTTCGGCGCCGACACCTTCCGGCTGTACGAGATGTTCATGGGGCCCATCGAGGCGTCGAAGCCGTGGAACACGCGGGACGTGCCGGGCCTGTTCAAGCTGCTGTCGCGCATCTGGCGGCTGTTCGTCGACGAGGAGACCGGCCGGCTGTCGCCCGCGCTGGCGGACGAGAAGCCGGACGCCGACTGCCTGCGCGTGCTGCACAAGACGATCAGGGACGTGGGCGACGACATTGAGCAGCTCAAGTTCAACACGGCCATCGCGAAGTTCTTCGACTTCGTGAACTTCATGACGCCACGGAGCCGGCGGCCGCGTGCGGCGCTGGAGCCGTTTGTGCTGCTGCTGGCCCCGTTCGCGCCGCACATCGCGGAGGAGCTATGGCGGCGGCTGGGGCACGAGAAATCACTGATCGGCGAGGCGTGGCCGGCGTATGAGGAGGCGCTGGCCCGTGACGAGTCGGTGGAGATTGCCGTGCAGGTAAACGGCAAGATCAAGAGC
>MTKZ01035814.1_pt1 | contig 11734 bp, 11 predicted proteins | sample 1042781 | NCBI WGS metagenome assembly MTKZ01 (sample SAMN06212207, study PRJNA360539) | anaerobic digester metagenome | biome: Wastewater treatment plant; material: sludge; isolation source: anaerobic digester fed with sludge from wastewater treatment plant | place: Denmark: WWTP Viborg ...
CTTGTATGCCGTGTCCTTGAGCTCCTTGCCCCACGCCGCCATCGAGACGCCGTAGACCACGGCGGTGATGAGCGAGCAGATGAGCAGACTGGTGCCCGGGCCCGAGAGCCAGGGCAGCGTGTAGATCGTCGAGCTGTTCTTGGTGCCGGCTGCGGTGAGGACGTTGCCGTCCAACCCCGGCCAGGGGATCTTGACGTCGGTGGTGGCCAGCCAGGCCTTGACCGGGCCGACGAGCTTGGCGACGGAGAAGACGGCGATGACGATGAGGTAGGGGAACAGGGCCATGGTGATCCGGCCGGCCGTGAGGCCGCGGGCGCGGGTCTCCAGCTCGTTGGCGGACACGGCATACTGCGCCGCGGTGCCGCCCCCACCGCCGGCGCCGGACCCGCCGCCGACCAGGGCGAGGTCGCGCTCCCGCTCGACCGCAAGCGCAGCGTGCGCCTCGTCCTTGCCGACCGGCTTCCAGAACTTAAGGAAGACGACGGCAGCAGCCAGACCGANNAGATGACGGCAGCAGCCAAACCGACGAGCGAGGCGATGATGTCGGTGAGCTCGACCGAGATGTAGGTGGCGCTGATCCACTGGGCGATGGCGAAGGCCACGCCGACGACGACCGCGACCGGCCAGGTCTGGCGGACCCCACGCTTGCCGTCGACCATGAGGACGAGCAGCAGCGGCACGAAGACGGCGATGAACGGGGTCTGGTGCCCGACGTAGGCGCCGATCTCGGTGTAGGGGATCTTGGTCAGCGAACCAGCCGTGATGATCGGGGTGCCGATCGCACCGAAGGCGACCGGGGCGGTGTTGGCGAGCAGCACGACGGCGGCGGCGCGCAGCGGGCTGAAGCCCAGGGCCATGAGCATGACGCCGGTGATCGCGACGGGGGCACCGAAGCCGGCGAGGGCCTCAAGCAGGCCGCCGAAGCAGAAGGCGATGATGATCGCTTGGATCCGCGGGTCGTCGGAGATGAGGTGGAACGTGGCGCGCAGGTCCTCGAACCGGCCGCTCACCACCGTGATCTGGTAGAGCACGATCGCGGTGAAGACGATCCACATGATGGGGAACAGGCCGAAGACGGCGCCCTCGGTGGCCGACAGCACGGCCAGCCCGGCGGGCATCCGATAGAAGAGGACCGCGACGAGGATGGCGACGGCGACGGCGGTGAGCCCCGCCCAGTGCGCCTTCCACCGCAGCCACCCAAGGGTGACGAAGACGGTGAGCAGCGGGATGAGCGCGATGAGAGCGGAGGCGACGAGGCTTCCGCCGACGGGCGCGAGATCGGGTTTGTAGGCGTCTGCGGTGATGCTGATGGCGGGGATCATGCGGGGCATCTCCTCTGGCTGGGTGCGGCCGTCACGGTTCTTCGGTTCGGGTCGCCCAGTGGTCTGACCATTGTGTCGATGATGCCGGAAATATGGTCTGACCAATTGGGGTTGTCTTCACGGTAAGGTCTGACCATTGCCCCGTCAAGAGTCGCCCTCCCCGATCGGGGGTCGGGAGAGCGGGGCTGAGCCGAACGGTAGGTTCAGCGGGCTGAGAGGTCGTTCGACGAGCATTCGACGTGATCGTGACGGGATTCTGAAGGGTTCTGAAGGGTTCTGAAGGGGTTCTGAAGGGGTTCTGACGAGGTTCCCGACGGGAGGGGCGCATGGGGCACCCTGGCAAGGAGAGACAGACGTGGTCATGGCAGGACAACCGGACGGCGCTGCGAACGACCTCGGTGACGGCGCCGAACTGAGCGAGCGCGGCTCGATGCGGGCGTTCGAGGTCGTCCTGGCCTGGGTCGAGAGCCGGATCCTCGCCGGCGAGCTACATGTCGGCGACCAGTTGCCCCCCGAGCGCGAGCTCGCTCGCCTGCTCGACGTGAGCCGCGCCGCCGTTCGAGAGGCGGTCCGGACGTTGCAGGCCCAGGGGGTCGTCCGGTCGTCCGTCGGAGCGGGTGGCGCCGGCGGCACGACGGTCACCGCGGTGCCAGCACGGGCGCTCATGCGGCTGTTGCGGCTGCANNATTCGGCTGGCCAGCCGCAACGCGCGGGCTGCTGACCTCGCTGAGATGCGTCGGGCCATCGCCATCATGGACGAGCCGGGGATCGACAAAGCGCGCTTCAACGACGCTGACACCGCCCTGCATGTCGCCATCGCGGAAGCCGCCGGCAACCGGCTCGCCGCCGACTTCACCGTGGCGATCCGGGAATCGATGCGGGTGCCGTTGCTCGACGCCTTCCGCTACGTCCCCGACTGGGAGGACCTGGTCGACACGCTGCGCGCGGACCACGCGGCCCTGTATGCCGCGATCGAGGCCGGCGACGCCGACCGGGCCGAGCAGCTGGTCGAGGACCACATCCGGTCGGCCTGGAGTCGGCTGGCGCCGGGCTTCGTCGAGAAGCCGGCCGAACGGCATACCGGCGGGTCTGCGCCCGCCACCGGCTGAGGCGACCCGAGCCCGGTCAGCGCAGGCCGAGGCGACGCAACAGTTTGAGCCCACCGGTGAGCGCGGCCGCGAAGCGGCGGTCGTCGAGCCCGCCGAACGGCGCAATCGGCGCGAGATGCTGCGCCGCGATCGTCTGGCTCTCGGTGTATTTGGTGATGCCTTCGGCGCCGTGCCGTCGCCCGAGGCCGGACTGGCCCATCCCGCCCATGGGTGCGCCCGACGCTCCCCAGGACGCGGCATACCCGTCGTTGATGTTGACGGTCCCGGTGCGGATCCGGCGGGCCAGGGCGCGGGCGGTCCGCACGTCCCGGCTCCAGATCGAGGCGTTGAGCCCGTATGCCGTGTCGTTGGCCAGCGCGATCGCCTCCTCGTCGGAGCCCACCCGGTAGACCGACACGACCGGCCCGAAGGTCTCCTCGTCGCGGCAGGCCATGTCGGCCGTCACCCCGGCGAGGACGGTCGGCTCGTGGAAGAACGGCCCGAGGTCGGGGCGGGCGCGGCCACCGACAAGCACCTGAGCCCCCTTGGCCACCGCGTCGGCCACGTGGGCCTGGACCCGGTCGAGCTGTCGTTGGGACACCAAGGTGCCCATGTCGTCACCGTATTCGAGCGCCGGACCGATCCGCATCGCCGCCACGGCAGGGACGAACGCGGCGAGGAAGGCATCGGCGATCGACTCGTGCAGGACGATCCGCTCGGCGTGGATGCACAGCTGCCCCGCGGAGCCGAACGATGCACGGATCGCGCCGGGGACCGTGCGGCGCAGGTCGGCGTCAGCCCGGACGTAGAGAGTGTTCTTGCCGCCGAGCTCAAGCGACGAGGGCACGAGCCGACGCGCGGCGGTCTGGGCGATGGCCCGGCCGACCTCGGTCGAGCCGGTGTAGCAGACGTAGTCGGCCAACTCGACGACAGCCTGTCCCACCGTGGGGCCCTCGCCCGAGACGACCTGCAGCACCCCGTCGGGCACCCCGGCGTCGTGCAGGATCTGGGCACCGAAGAGGGCCGTGAGCGTGGTCTGCGGGTCGGGGCGCAGGACAACCGCGTTGCCGGCGAGCAGGGCCGGGATGGTGTCACCGATAGGCAAGGTGAAGGGGTAGTTCCACGGGCTGACGATGCCGACAACGCCATAGGGCTGGCGCACCGTCTCGGCCTGGGTGAGCAATGGGTAGGCCCCCCAGATGCGTTTGGTCGCCAGGTGGGCGGCCCCCGCGCGACCGTAGTGGCGCGCGACCAGGGCGATGTCGGCGATCTCCTCGAAGGCCTGCAGCCGGGTCTTGCCCGACTCCAACTGCATGAGGTCTAGGAGCTGGACCTGCCGGTCCAGGACGAGGTCGTGGACGCGCAGGATGATCGTGGCCCGCTGCTCGATCGGCAACCGCGCCCAGGCCCGTTGGGCGCTGCGCGCGTGGTCGATGGCCACCTGCACGTCGGCCCGGGTCGACAACGGCAGCTCGTGCAGGACGGCTCCGGTCAGCGGGGTGATGCAGGGTCGCACCTCGGGTCGCGGCCCGGTCACCAGGCGGCGGGTGAGGGCTGCCACGAGCGGTGCGGGGACGGCATACGAAGCGGGTATGCCGCTCGCCGCGGTGGTGACGGACCCGGTGGACTGGGTGGTTTCGGTGGTCTCGACGGGCAGAGCGGACATGGCGGTCCTTGCTAGGCGTGGCTGTGGGGCGCGACGACGACCTCGACGCGCTGGAACTCCTTGACGTCCGAATAGCCGGTCGTCGCCATGGCGCGGCGCAGCGCCCCGATGATGTTGGTCGTGCCGTCGGCGCTACGGCCCGGGCCGAAGAGGATCTCCTCCAGGCTGGCTCGGACGCCGACCTGGACCCGCTCGCCGCGGGGCAGGAACGGGTGGTGGGCCTCGGACCCCCAGTGGAACCCGGCGCCCGGAGCCTCGGCCGCCCGGGCCAGGGCCGCGCCGAGCATGACCGCATCGGACCCGCACGCGATCGCCCGGACGATGTCGCCGGAGGTCCCCACTCCCCCGTCGGCGATGACATGGACATAACGCCCGCCCGACTCGTCGAGGTAGTCACGGCGGGCTGCGGCGACATCGGCGATCGCGCTGGCCATCGGCGCGTGGATGCCCAGCGTGCGCCGGGTCGTGTGCGCCGCTCCCCCGCCAAAGCCGACGAGCACCCCGGCCGCGCCGGTCCGCATGAGGTGTAGCGCGGCGGTGTAAGTCGCCGCGCCGCCGACGATGACCGGCACGTCGAGCTCGTAGATGAACCGCTTGAGGTTGAGCGGCTCGGCCCGGCTGCCGACGTGCTCGGCCGACACGGTGGTGCCGCGGATGACAAACAGGTCGACGCCCGCGTCGAGGACGGTGCGCCAATGGGACTGGGTGTGCTTGGGGCTGAGCGCTCCGGCCACGGTCACCCCGGCCGCACGCAACTCCCGCAGCCGCTCGGTGACGAGTTCGGGGCGGATCGGCTCGGCATAGATCTGCTGCATCCGCGCGGTGGCGCGGATGGGGTCGAGCTGAGCGATCTCGTCGAGGAACGGCTCGGGGTCGTCATAGCGGGTCCACAGGCCCTCAAGGTCGAGCACCGGCAAGCCACCGAGGCGCCCCAAGGCGATCGCGGTGGCCGGTGACATCACCGAGTCCATCGGGGCGCCCATGACCGGGATGTCGAAGTGATAGGCGTCGATCTGCCACGCCACCGACACGTCCTCGGGGTCGCGGGTGCGCCGGGAGGGCACCACCGCGATCTCGTCGAAGGAGTAGGCCCGGCGACCGCGTTTGCCGCGGCCGATCTCGATCTCGCTCACCGACCCAGGCTACCGGGCTGCGCGGCACCTCCCGGCGGCACGGCATACCCCGTGCTGTATGCCGTCCCGCTGGGTCCCCCGGGCGCCCCGCCGGCGCGGTCGGTCGGGTGCGACGGCCGGTCAGCGAGTGACGTAGTTGGGCGCCTCGACGATCCCCTGGACGTCGTGGGGGTGACTCTCCTTGAGCCCGGCCGAGGTGATCCGCACGAACCGGCCGCGCTCCTTCAGCTCGGGGATGGTGCGGGCACCCACATAGAACATCGACTGGTGCAGGCCGCCCACGAGCTGGTGGATGACTGCCTTGAGCGGACCGCGGTAGGCGACCCGCCCCTCGATCCCCTCGGGGACGATCTTGTCGTCGGTATCGACGTCGGCCTGGAAGTAGCGGTCCTTGGAGAAGGACTTCTTGCCGCGCGAGGCCATGGCCCCCATCGAGCCCATGCCGCGATAGGTCTTGAACTGCTTGCCGTTGACGAAGACCAGCTCGCCGGGGCTCTCCTCGCACCCCGCGAGGAGCGACCCGACCATGATCGTGTCGGCGCCTGCCACGAGGGCCTTGGCCAGGTCGCCGGAGTATTGGACGCCGCCGTCGGCGATGACCGGGACACCGGCCGGGATGCAGGCCTTGGCGGCTTCGTTGACGGCGGTGATCTGTGGGACACCGACGCCGGCGACGACCCGGGTGGTGCAGATGGAGCCCGGCCCCACGCCGACCTTGACCGCGTCGGCACCGGCGTCGACGAGGGCCTGCGCCCCGGCGCGGGTGGCGACGTTGCCGCCGATGACCTGGACGTGCCGGGTCGCCGGATCGGACTTGAGCCTGGCGATCATCTCAAGCATGAGCCGGGCGTGGCCGTTGGCGACGTCGGGGACGAGGATGTCGACCCCGGCGTCGACGAGGGTGGCAGCCCGCTCCCAGGCGTCGCCGAAGTAGCCGATGGCGGCCGCGACGAGCAAGCGGCCGTGGGCGTCCTTGCTGGCCTGCGGGTATTGCTCGGACTTGACGAAGTCCTTGACGGTGATGAGGCCGGCCAGCCGTCCCTCACCGTCGATGAGCGGCAGGCGCTCACGCTTGTGCTGGCGCAACAGGAGGGTGGCGTCCTCGCGGGAGATCCCCTCGGGGGCGGTGATGAGCGGCATCGGCGTCATGACGTCGCGGACCAACGTCGTGCCCCACTCGGCGACCGGGGTGAAGCGCAGGTCTCGGTTGGTGATGATGCCGATGAGGTGATTGGTGGGGTCCACGACCGGCAGCCCGGACACGCGATATTGCCCGCAGACGGTGTCGAGGTCCTCAAGAGTGGCATCCGGACCGATGGTGATCGGGTTGCTGATCATGCCGGTCTGGGTCCGCTTGACCACGTCGACCTGATAGGCCTGATCGTCGATCGACAGGTTGCGGTGCAGCACCCCGATGCCGCCCTGACGAGCCATGTTGATCGCCATCCGGGACTCAGTGACCGTGTCCATCGCCGCCGAGATCAGCGGGATCCGGATCGAGATCTCCCGGGTCAGCCGAGTCGTCGTGTCGACCTCGCTGGGGATGACGTCGGTCTCACCGGGGAGCAGGAGCACATCGTCGTAGGTGAGGCCCAGCGGGGCGAACGACGCGTTGTCGGGGTCGGACTCGGCGGTCATCGTCCGAGTCTAATGGGGCTCAGCCCAGCGCCGGCGGGGCGAGGTCGATGACNNGGCGTGGTCCCCGCCTTGTCGACCGGTTCGCCGTCGCGACCCGGCGCGGAGCCGGACTTCCCCGGGGCCGTCGTGGCAGGAGTGGCGGGAGTGCCCGGAGTGGTCGAGACACCGGACGGGTCGGTCGCCGGTTGGCCCGTCGGCTCGACGGCAGGGGCGCCCTGGCCGACGGCATACGGATCGGGGCCCGGGGGCACGATCGAGATGGCGCCGTCGCCGCGTGGCGGAGAGACGACAGCCGCGGTGGAGGTGGGCACCGCCGTGGCGGCGGGAGCCGCCTTGGTGCCAGCCCGCGGGGACGAAGCATCACTGTTGACCACGGTGGGCGCAGCGTGATCGCTGGAGAGGCCGGGAAGGCTGCCCCACCACTCGTTGATCCCGGCACTCCACCCGGCGACGCCGTCGGGAAGGTGGTCGGTGACCGCTGCCGCGACACCGGCACCGGACACCAGGAGGGCGGCTGTCACGAAACTGCTCAACGCCACCCGCCCGCTTGACCGGCGCTTGGACCGCGCGTGAACCGCCGGAGAGGGGTTGTCGCAGGCGTGGGCGAAGGACAACAGCATGGAACCGAGGGGGTCGGCGCCGTCATAGGTGCGCGTCGCCAGCATGTCGAGCAGGCGGTCGTCGGACGCCAGCGCGTCCACCCGGATGGGCTCGGTCATGGCTGGACCTCCCCCTCAACCTCGCCGGCCACCATGGACCGGAGCTTGGTGAGCGCGCGATGCTGGGCGACCCGGACTGCGCCCACACTCATCCCCATGGCAGCCGCTGTCTCCTCGGTGGACATCCCGAGCGCCACCCGGAGGGTGAGAATCTCGCGCTGTGCGGGCGGCAGCGTGGCCATCATCGCCATGACGTGGCCGGCATCGTCGCGCATCAACGCAAGATGCTCGGGACCGGCCTGTTCGTCGACCTGATCGGGGAGCTCGGCCATCGGAGCGGCGGTGCGCATGACCCGTCGTTGAGTGTCGGCGACTTTCCGAGCCGTGATCGAATAGACAAAAGCCTCAAAGGGAAGGCCGCGGTCGTCGAAGGTGGGCAATGCGGTGAGAACAGCCATGCACACCTCCTGGGCGACGTCCTGTGCGGCATCCTCAACGCCGTACCGACCCAGCCGGGCCCTGGCGTACCTCAGGGCCATCGTCCGAACCTGTGCCAGGAGCGCCTCAGTGGCGGGTCCAGGCGTCGAGCGTGCCACGATGGCGAGTTCACGCAGGGTCAACTGCGCGCCTGACTCTTCTATCGTCGGCAGGGGCTGCAGCGTTACGTCAGCGGGGTTATCCCGTCGACGTAGGGCTCCAGCAGACCACACCACGCGCGTCCCCCGAAAACTCGATTCGCCTGTTCTACCCCGAGGATATTACGGGACTTCTGGCCTGCGCGTCACCTGAACTCGGTGTGCCAATCCTGCGAGAACGCTTACTCATTCTTTAACAAGCCTTGACTCGGCGCTGGGTCACCTCGGCGGCCCTTCGGGTTACGGTTCCGAAGACCGGATGACGGAGGGGTGGATTCGCCTCGGTCTGATGACGTCGCAGACAGTGGGGAGTAACAGTGACGGAGATCGCGCGCTTGCCAGGGCCCGTCGAGCATGCCTGGACCTGGCAACGGTCTGGCGCTTGCCGAGACCTTGGCCCCGAGTCGTTCTTCCACCCCGAGGGGGAGCGCGGCCCGGCCCGGCGCAATCGGGCCAGTGCCGCCAAGTCGGTCTGTCACGCGTGCCCGGTCTTGCGGCAGTGCCGCGAGCACGCCCTCGCCGTCCGCGAGCCGTATGGCGTCTGGGGCGGGCTCACCGAGGAGGAGCGAGCGGCCGTGTATGCCGGCCTGCTGCCCATCCCAGCCTGACCCACCTTCTGCGCCCAGCCAGAAACGGCGAAGCGGGNNCGGCGAAGCGGGCCGCGACCCCCATGGGATCGCGGCCCGCTTCGTTGTGGAAGGCAAGCCAGCCGGTATGCCGGGTGGCTCAGTGACCGTGTCCGTGCCCGTGACCGCCAGCGGCGGCGGACGCGGGCTCCTCTTCCTTCTTCTCCACGACCAGGGTGTCGGTCGTGAGGATCATGGAAGCGATGGAAGCAGCGTTGCGCAGCGCCGAGCGGGTCACCTTGACCGGGTCGATAACCCCGGCCTTGATGAGGTCTTCGTAGACCCCGGTCGCGGCGTTGAGGCCCTGACCGATCGGCAGCTCGGCCACCTTGGTCGTCACGACGTAGCCCTGGTGGCCGGCGTTCTCGGCGATCCACCGCAGCGGCTCGGCGGCGGCCTTGCGGACGATCGCCGCACCCGTCGCCTCGTCACCGGTGAGGGTCAACTCGTCGATGGCCGACGCAGCGTGGATGAGCGCAGTGCCGCCGCCGGCGACGATGCCCTCCTCGATCGCCGCGCGGGTCGCCGAGATGGCGTCCTCGATGCGGTGCTTCTTCTCCTTGAGCTCGACCTCGGTGTGGGCCCCGACCTTGATGACGCAGACGCCACCGGCCAGCTTGGCCAGACGCTCCTGCAGCTTCTCGCGGTCCCAGTCGGAGTCGGTGCGCTCGATCTCCTTCTTGATCTGGGCGACCCGACCCTCGACATCGTCCTTGGCACCCTGACCGTCGATGACGGTCGTGTGGTCCTTGGTGATGACGACGCGACGGGCCTGGCCGAGCACCTCGAGGCCGGCCTGGTCGAGCTTGAGCCCGACCTCCTCGGCCACGACCTGGCCGCCGGTGAGGATCGCCAGGTCTTGCAACATCGCCTTACGGCGGTCGCCGAACCCAGGCGCCTTGACCGCGGCGACCGTGAAGGTGCCCCGGATCTTGTTGACGACGAGCGTGGAGAGCGCCTCGCCGTCGACATCCTCAGCGACAACAAGCAGCGGCTTGCCGGTCTGGACGACCTTCTCGAGCACCGGGAGCAGGTCCTGGATCGAGGAGATCTTGCCCTGGTTGATGAGGATGTAGGCGTCCTCGAGGACGGCCTCCATCCGCTCGGCGTCGGTGACGAAGTAGGCCGAGATGTAGCCCTTGTCGAACTGCATGCCCTCGGTGAACTCCAGCTCGGTCGCCGTCGTCGAGGACTCCTCGACCGAGATGACGCCGTCCTTGCCGACCTTGTCGAAGGCTTCGGCGATGGTGGCGCCGATCGCCTCGTCCTGCGCCGAGAGCGCGGCGACCTGGCCGATCTCCTCGGTGCCCTCCAGCTCGCGGGCGTTGGCCAGCAGCCGGTCGTTGAGCGCCTCGACGGCCTTGTCCATGCCGCGCTTGAGCGCCGACGGGGCTGCCCCGGCCGCGACGTTGCGCAGGCCCTCCTTGACCATCGCCTGGGCCAAGACCGTCGCGGTCGTCGTCCCGTCACCGGCGATGTCGTTGGTCTTGGTGGCGACCTCCTTGGCCAGCTGAGCGCCGAGGTTCTCGTAGGGGTCCTCGAGCTCGATCTCGCGGGCGATGGTCACCCCATCGTTGGTGATGGTGGGGGCACCCCACTTCTTGTCGATGACGACGTTGCGGCCCTTGGGGCCCAGCGTCACCTTGACGGCGTTGGCGAGGGCGTCCACGCCCCGCTCCAGCGCCTTACGGGCGGAGTCGTCGAACTCCAGCGTCTTGGCCACGAGTACCCGCCTCAGCCGACGATGGCGAGCACGTCACGGGCCGACAGCAGGAGGAACTCCTGGCCGCCGTGCTTGATCTCGGTGCCGCCGTACTTGCTGTAGATGACCCGGTCGCCGACGTTGATGTCCATGGCGACACGGACGCCCTTGTCGGTCATCCGCCCGGGGCCGACGGCGAGGACCTCGCCCTCCTGCGGCTTCTCCTTGGCGGTGTCCGGGATGACCAGCCCGGATGCGGTGGTGGTCTCGGCCTCGAGGGACTTGACCAGGATGCGGTCCTCGAGCGGCTTGATGGAAACCGACACGTCGGTGTCCTTTCGGAAGTCGATGTTTGACATGGCTGATGGTCGCTCGGCTGACCTCGCCGTCGCGGGGGTCGACGTCGGCCGTGCGATCAGCACTCTCCAGGGGAGAGTGCTAACGCAAATCTAGGTATGCCGTTAGCACTCGGTCAAGTCGAGTGCCAGTCCGGCGAGCGAGCGGTCACTGCCGGTCAGCCAACCGCGCACGAGGGCATCGTGCTCACCAAGCCGGGGTGGCGGCATACCGGGGCCGGGGTCGTGGCCGGAAAGGCGCACCGGGTTGCGGACCTGAGCGACGTGTCCGGGGCGGGCGGCATACGTGGGCTCCAGGCCGAGGGACGCCGCGAGCCGGAAAGCGCTGCCGAGGTCCCCCACCGGACCGGCGGGCACCCCCGCCTCCCGCAACACCGCGTCCCAGTGGGCGACCGGCGCCTCGCGCAGCCGCGCCTCCAGGGCGGCCGCGAGCGCGTCCCGGTGGGCGACCCGGTCGCCATTGGTGGCGTATGCCGGGTCGTCACCGAGCGCGGGCAGGCCCACCGCCGCCGCGATCCGGCGGAACTGCCCGTCGTTGCCGCACGCCACCGCGATCTCCCCGTCGGCGCAGGCGAGGGTTTCGTAGGGGGCGATGGAGGGGTGCCGGTTGCCCATCCGCTGTGGGGGCGTGCCGGTCGCCAGGTAGCCCGATGCCTGGTTGACCAGGGCGCCGAGCAGGCTGGAGAGCAGGTCGACCTCGACATGCGCGCCCTGCCCGGTCCGCGCTCGGCCCGCAATCGCGGCAAGGATCCCGATGACGGCGTCCTTGCCGGTGAGGACGTCGACCAGCGCAACGCCGACCTTCTGGGCCGGGCCCGCGGGATCGCCGGTGATGCTCATCAGGCCGCCGACCGCCTGGACGACGAAGTCGTAGCCGGGCAAGGCCGCTCCGGCGCCGGAGCCGTAGCC
>MTKZ01027335.1_pt1 | contig 11732 bp, 32 predicted proteins | sample 1042781 | NCBI WGS metagenome assembly MTKZ01 (sample SAMN06212207, study PRJNA360539) | anaerobic digester metagenome | biome: Wastewater treatment plant; material: sludge; isolation source: anaerobic digester fed with sludge from wastewater treatment plant | place: Denmark: WWTP Viborg ...
TCGAGGAGCTGCGGAAGCCGGGCCTGGCCGGCGCGGCCAGAAGATCCCTTCTAGAATAGCCGCCGGCCGGCCCGGCCGGCCGGATCTCCACGGCCAGGTCCGAGCCACTCCGTTACACAAATAGGGTGAAAAAAAAACGAATTGTGTAACGGACAGGGATTATTCCAAAATCGTATAATTACACTTTTGTATTGACAAGGCCGTTTTTTGGGGTCAAGATAATATTGCTATGAGTTCACACGGCTCCGATCATAAAGGCCAGGTATCCGTCCAGGTATGGGTAGATAAGATCGAACATCGGAAGGTAAAAGAACGCCTGGCCCGCGAGGGGAAGACGATGAAGGGGCTGATCACGAAATTCTTGAGATGGTACGGGGGAACAGAGGAACAGGATGACCAAGAAGATCAAGCGGCTTCCGAAGCGCGTTGACCAGGCTCCCGACGATGCCGTTATGCAGTACGCGGCGGCAGAGCGAGAGAAGGCCAGGAAAAAGGCAGCCCGGCCGGCCGCAGCTCCGAAGCCGGCTGCCGGCCCGGCCGCCGGGCCGGCCAGGCCGGCAGTCCCGGCTGCGGCGCCGCCGGCCGCGCCGGCTGCGGGCGCTCCGGCTCCTGCTCCTGGTAGCGAGGTTCATACTACGAAACGCATTGAGAAAACTCTCGCAAGGTATCGCGAGGTCAATAAGGCGCGGATTCGCAAGGCTGAAGAGCAAGATCTGCCGAAGGAGGTTCCAGATGGCGAAGATCAGGATCGAGGACGCGGGCCAGGAGACGAAGGACGGAGTGGGGCCGCTCCCCAACGGGCCGGAGGACTTGATGGAAGGACGCAGTCGAGGCGGGGATTCATCTTCCCCTTCGACTGGTTCGGGAAGCGGTGAGCCGGTCCAGGTATCGCCGGCCTTTGCCGGGGATCTAATCGCGCTGCCTTTCAAGGCCGCGCACATCATCAACCCGGTGATCGATCCCCTGTCGAGGGATGAGGTAGATCGCCTCGCGGAGCCTTTCAGCGAGATGCTGACGAAATGGGGGATCGGCGGGAAACTGACCCGCGCAGAGGTTCAATTCGGCTTCTATCTGTCCGTCGCGATCAGCGCCAGGGTCCAGGCTTATGCAAAATTCAAGAAGCAGCAGCGGGTCGAGGCGCAGATGATCGAGGACAACGAAAAGAATGGGGGGTTGGTCGAATGAACGAAGACCGCTTCAAGACTGTGATCGCGGATCTCCGGTGCGGGCTGGAGATGTACCTCGAAGCGTATGAAACGAGAACGACAGCTGCGGCCCGGCAGAGGTGCCTCGAAGCCATCATCGAATACACCGACGCGATCCTGACGCTGATGGGCGTCAGGGCGGCTAACGGGATCTCCTGATGGTCGAAACGATAGTCGGCAAGCGCGGGCGTGGAAAAACTTCGCTTGTCGCGGAGATCCTGGTCCGGCAGGAATGGGACCAAATCTTCATCTTCGACTACTGCGGCGAATTCGGGGACTTCGCTATCCCCGGCTTCTGCTATGTGGAAACGGACGGGTTCCGCGATTTCTGTCACGCGGTCTGGAATAACTCGCGGGAGGGCGTCGAAACCTTGTTGGTCCTCGACGAGGTCGCGATGTACGGGAAGTATAATTACCTGGTCGAGCATATCTACCGCCTAGGCCGGCACAAGCAGATCCAGATCGTCGCGACGGCGCAGCGGCCGGCGATCCTGCCGGTCATCGTAAGGTCGCAAACGGACCTTTGGTACTTCTTTTCCGTTTCAGAGCCGGCCGACATCGACTATGTGTCGAAGGTCGTTCCGAAGGAGGATCTCGAGGTCATCGTCGGCCTCGAGCGGTTCCAGTACCTGAAAAAACCTATCTGACCTGGCCGGCTGAATTCTCCCCTGAAGACCACAATATCTAGTGGTCTTTTTCAGGTGTTTCCCAAGTGGCCCCACCACATATTGTGTATTTTTCTCTTGACAACTCTAGAAAATGGGCGTAAGCCTGGAAGCGACCTCATTTTAGAGTAGCGGAGGAGAAAAAAAATGTTCGACCAAGGTATCGTCGCTCTCATCCTGGCCGGCATCGGCGGCGTCGGCGTCGTCGGCGTCACCCAGATCATCAAGAACTTCCTGAAGGCTTCGGGCGTCGGCGCCGTGATCATCTCGCTCCTCGTGTCGGCGGGCTTCACGGCCTACTATCTGCTCTCGACCTCGACCTTCAGCCCGGTGCTGATGATCGGCTACTCGCTCCTGGTCTTCGCTTCCGCGAATGGCCTATTCAAAGCCACGCATACGCCGTCGGCGTAGCGGATATCTCGAAGCCTTTTGAAGGAGGTTTATCTATGTTCAAAGGCAAGTTGATGGGTTTCATCCTCTCCGGTCTGATCGTGATGCTCTTCGTCGCGATCTCCTACCGCGTCCCGTTCATCAAGAAGATCGTGTACGGGACCGCCTGACGGCGTCCCGTGATCCTCTAGGGCAACCACGGAAAGGAAAGGAAAGGTAAGCCAATGTATTACCCCACGGAACGAATCACGGTGGCTCAGGCCGTCGCGCTGACCAACGGCGCGGTCAACCGCTTCTCCAACATCTTCCCCCTCGACGGGACCGGTTGGACGAAGATGATCCTCACCTTCCACGCGACCATCGATTGGACGAATGCGACCCTGATCGACGATCACGCGGTGATGCGGTGGATCAAAGGCATCAACCTGAAGACCTCTCGCGGCGAGGTCATCGTGGACAATGTCCCCGGTAAGGCGCTCTGGTTCTACGACGCCCTGCACGCCGGCGTCCCGCCCATCGCGGACCGCGTCCTGGGCGCCGACGCCGTCTACGACGCGACCCTCGAGATCCCGTTCTGCCAGGACTACCTGAACCGGCCCGAAGACCTCATCTTCGACAGCGGCCGGTACTCGAACCTGCAGCTCGATATCAGCACCGGGACCGTCCTCGATTTCCTGAACGACAATGTCGGTGAAACCGTCGCGGTCACGATGGATATCGAGATCGAGCGGACGCTGTCGGCCCTCTCGCCGGACGGCAAGTCGAAGCCTTACGCGCTGCCGTATTTCAAGACCTACGGCCCCTTCGTCAATTCGGCGCAGAACTTCTTCGACCTCGAATCCTCGCTCGACCTGGGCCTCTTCGGATTCGCGCTCTTCATCGCGGCCACCGGCGCTTCCGCGCCCTTCGACGGCGCGGCCACGCAGGGCGCCGGCGTCGACAACCTGGTCAGCCTGACGATGCGCGATTCCGTCCGTACCTGGGTCGATACGGCGCTCCCTTGGGCGCTGAAGCACGAGCTCCTCGCCAGGATCCCCTTCGACCCTATGAACATCTACCTGGCTACGCCCGCGATCACCGAACAGGTGACCTATCCCTTCCTGGGCTGGTACAAGCACGAATTCGTGCAGTTCGGCTCGATCAACGAACATTACCCCACGGGCAAGAAGTCGCTGATCCGCGTGACCTGGAACGACAACACCAACACCGACATCGGCAACCTCCTGGTCTGGGGGATGCGGGCGCTCCGCTGACGCACGCGGCCGGGGAGGGAGGATCTCCCCTTCCCCCCTCCCCGGCATCTTCTCTAAGGAGCGCGAAGAATGGCGGTCATCGACCTCAAGTCGAGCCTGAAAAAAGGCGTTTCCGGCCTGATAGATACCGCCATCGGCGCCGCCCTGGGCGCCCTGGCCGGTCTGTTCGGCAAAAGTAAGACGAAGCGGCAGATCGAATCGATGCAAGCGGCTGCCGATGAGTTGATGCTGCGCGAACAGAAGCAGTCCGGAACGGTGAAGATCCTTCTCTTTGTCTTCGCCGGCCTCGCGCTCGTCCTGGTCTTCGTCCTGATGATAAGGAAAAAGCGATGACCAAAGCGACCAAGCAAAAACTCTCGCAGCTCAACTCGACGATCAATGTCCTGTCTTCGGAGCAGGACAAAAAAAACAAGACGATAATGTTCTTGGCTGTAGGAATATCGGCCGTGATCCTTATCGTCGTATTCGTCATTCTGGGCAAGAAAAAAAGGTGAGCAGATGATCCAAGATATCCTTGGGCAGCCGCAGCCGGGTTTGATCGGTGGCGTCCCCGATCTGCGGGCCGTCATAGCCACGGTGGACGGTGAGCGAAACCGGCTCGATGACCGCCCGCCGAATCAATGGTTCACTTCGCCGGAGCAGGGCGCCGATCACGACGCGGCCATCGTGACGCAGCAGGAAACACTGACGCCGGACGCGCCGGCGGCGGCCGCCGCGAAGGCCATCCCGTGGGCAGTGATCGGAATCGCGGCCGTGATCTTCTACGCCCTGGTCTGGAAGGGGGAATAAATGGCAAAGCGCAGCCCGTCCTTCTTTTTTCCGAATCCGGCCCGCCGCGAGATCTCCGCGATCCTGGCCGGCAACTCGATCTCGCGGATCCGCAGGATCACGCATCCTCGCAGCGGGTGGACGGCGCTGAAGCTCAAGGTCTTCCCGAAGAGTGCTTCGGAAGCCAATAACCCGCAGAAGGTCAAGCGGAACGGCTAATGGCTATCGATTGGAACGGCGTGGTCGTAAGCCTGGTTGACGCCGGCGCTGATTCATATGAAAAGCGGGTCCATCGGCAGATCCTTTTCGCCGGCCTGGTCGGATTCATCCTTATCGTCGTTTGGAGAGTGACGAAATGATAAACACGAATGGGCATATAACCTGGGTCGATCAGTCGGACGCGCCAGGGCTGTTCCCCGGCGTCGAGGACGCGATGAAAGACGAAGGCGCAACCTTCATCGACTTCACGCAGATCCCCGACAGGGTCGTTTCGACCTTCAAGAAATTCGACGCGAAGATGGCCCTGGCTGCCGGCCTCCTGGTGGTCGGCCTGGTCCTCCTCGCGAGGAGAAAGTAAAATGGCTAAGATCGGATCGAGCGAGTGGTTCACCGAAACCGCCGATAAGGTCATCGATATGGGCCTGGGCGTCATTAAGACGAAGCTCCAGGGCGTCGATGCCGGTTCGAGCGGTGACGCTCCGGCCTATCAGTCCGCGACCTCGTCCTCGACGCGGTGGCTGCCCTACGCCATCGGCGCGGCCCTGGTCGGCGGGATCGTCCTGATCCTCGCGAAGAGGTGACCAATGGCTGCCGCATCGGGCCAGGCCGGCGCCTCGAATTTCGGGGAATGGTTGCAACTCGCGGTCTGGGACATCAAGGCGCTTTTCGGTGACGCCGACGCGAAAAGCCACGCGGAGGCGCTCCGCGAGGTCAACGCCCAGGCCACGCCGTTGGACCGCGAGATCTACCGGGTGGTCGAATCGGAGGTGGTCGAAGGCCCGCGCATACCGATATTTTCGGATCTCGCGGATACGCTAGGGAATTCGATCAAGGGGATCGGCGGCCTGGTCAAGAATATCCCCCTTTATTTCCTCGTCGCGCTGCTGTTCGCCGGCGCCTACCTGGTGCTAATGGGGAAGCAGGGAAAGAAGGTCATATGAGCGAATTCCTGGCCTTAGGCGAGAAGCTCCTGCCGCTGCTCAACCTCCTGCTGCTGCCGGCCCTTCGGACGGCCTGGCGGGTCAGTAAAAGGCTCGACTGCATAGAATTCAATCAGCGCCGGATCTGCGAGAAGGCCGGCGTCGATTTCATCGAGGTGAAGTAATGCCTATCCTGGTCGGCTTCGGAGCCATACTCGCGGCCATCTTTCTGTTCACGCGGAAGGTCGAGGGCGCCGCGCCGGAGATCCAGAGGACGGTCTGGCCGGGCGTGGAGCCTTCAGCGCCGACGAAGTCCATCGACCAGATGGTCGCGGCCGCCGCTTCGCAGTACGGCGTCAGCGCGGCCCTGGTAAAGGCCGTGGCGATGGTCGAGTCGAGCCTGAACCCAAACGCGCAAAATCCTTCGGACCCGTCCTATGGCCTAATGCAGATAATGCCGATCCTCGCGGAGGACTTCGGGATCGTGAAGGATTGGCACAATCCGACGGCTGCGGAGATCGCGATGATCCGCGATCCGCAGACGAACCTTAGGATCGGAGCCTGGTACTTGAAGCGCCTGACCTCGAAGTATGAATTCGATGTGGCGGTTCAAATGTACAATGTCGGAGAAGCCGGCTACAAAGCGGGCCGGAGGAACGAAAACTACCTGTCGAAGGTGAAGAGGTACTACAATGAATTTCGGAACGATTCAATCGGGTAGAACGGAATTTTTCCGCGAGAATCATTCCGTCAATGTGGGCATCGGAGCGGTCCGTACCGTGATCGCGACATTCACGGTCCCGGCGAAGGCCAGGGCAAGGATAAAGTCCTTCGGCAACTACCTAGGGACCGTCGCGGCCTGGGGGTCGGCCTACTGGGAGATCCTGGTCAACGGCGTGCCTATCGAGTTTATGGGCGGCACGCCGCAGATCTTCGACCAGGTCGGCTTCGCAGCTCAACGGCAGCCCTCGACGGAGTATGAGATCTCTGGCGGTAGCCGCGTCGATGTCACCGGCTCGAACCCGACGGCGGCCATCCTGGCGATGGGCGTATCGCTCGAGATCGAGGCCATCTACCAGGAATAGCCAGGCCGTGAACAATGTCGCAAGTAGGGATTTATTCAGCCTACCAACTGGGGCTGCATAATCACTTGAATAACAGCCAGGGTGGTGTCTTGAACGATTACTCCCGCTTCGGCGCTTTTCGCGAGGCTTACCGGACGGGGCCGCTCGCGGTCCATGTCGATAACGATGCGGAGGTCCAGAGCGCGGCCGCGATCTACACCCTGTTAAAGCAATTCACAGTCGTAACGGCTCAGAAAGGTGAATACCGGATCGCATGGCAGAGCGCTTCGACTGTCGGAGGGCAGAACATTTCGACCCGCTTCTATGTCAACGGCGCGGCCGTGGGCGCGGCCGACACGCACAATTCCGCGATCTACCAGGATGTCACGGAGGACTACGATATCGACCTTGCGGCCGGGGACCTCATTCAGGTCTACGGAAGGCGCGTCGGGGCTTGCGAGGTCAAAGTCAGGAACTTTCGCATCTACTACGACTGGGCCGTCAAATATTTTCACGACGGGACGAACGGGCGGGTATTGACAACGCCCCTGGCCCTGGCGGACACTACGGCGCTCGATGTAACGGCCGATTTTTGAGATAGGTGTAACATGGGACAAGTCGGGATAGCCGGAAATATTCAAGAGGTTTACGGCTCTCAAGTCTGGGCGAATTGGTTTGCGCTCGGGCCTACGGCTAGGAACCTAAAAACGAATTCGGTATTTTGTGATTTTAACGGCCCGGCGTCTCCGTGGGACGGAATTTTCCATAATATCGTTATTGGCGCGGGAGCGTCCGTTTATCCTTATACCGCTTTAACTTATCCTGGCCGCGTCGGTTATCTAATGTATAATACAGGTACGACGGCCGGGGGCTATGCCTTAACAACGGCATTCGGATACACGGGTCAATATTGGGGCGTTGTATTCGGATCCGCACAATGGACGTTTGAAACCGATTTATATATAGATCTATTGTCAACAGTCGTCGAAGAATACTCGATAAATGTAGGCTTCGGGGATACTCCGAACGCGGATCAAGTAGACGGCGCATATTTTAGATACGATCGTCTAACCTCCGTTAATTGGCTCGCTTGTACGGCCAATAATTCTGCCCGTACAGTGACAGATACGGGCGTTGCCGTTGGAGCCCTCTCATGGGTTAGATTGAAAGTCGTCGTAAATTATGCGGGAACACAAGCCGATTTTTATATTAACGGAACCCTAGTCGCGTCGAATGTTCTTAATATTCCTACGGCCCGGGCGACTTCCGTTATCGCGGCTATCGTTAAAAGCGCGGGCTTGACAAATCGTTATATGATGGATGATTGGATATGGATTCATTACGACCTGACGGCAGGCCGATGAAGATCCTACTGACCGCTTTCCTGATCGCCGCCCTCGCAGTCCCGCTTGTGGCCGACGACCTATCGGCGGGGAGGTGATCGTGAAAAAGATGCTCTTTCTGACTGCGGTCTTTTCGCTCGTGGCGATGACCTACTACGACTACGCGCTTTCCTAAAATGCCATCGAGGGCGGGAAGTACGCGGAGGGAAATCCCCTCGCCGCGTGGATGTTCGAGAGTCCGGCCGTAGGCCTGTCCGTCGTGACGATAAGCAGCGCCGGGATCTCCTTGGGCCTGGTTTCCTTGAGCGAGGAGAATTCGACCCTGGCCTGGGTCATAACCGGCCTGGCCTTCGTGGCGCACGCCTACATCATCTACAGGAATCACCGTTTGGGAGCGCACCTATGATAGAGATCGCCGGCGCCATCCTGGCCGCAATGCTGACCTCGAGCCTGTTCAAGGCGAAGCCGTACTGCCTATGGCAGCGCGAGTGGAAGACGGTGGCCGGCGCCCTCGTGGGGATCTGGGCGAATACCAACCCGGCCGGGAATTCGGCCCGGCGCTGCCGGAAGGCTGCGGCCGTATATTTGGACTGCGGCGTCAAAGCGGATGACCTGGTCATCCTCCCGAAGGGGATCGCGCCGCCGAAGGAGCAGTAGGATGGCAAAGAAGAAGGCGAAGGGGTACTGGGCGTATATGGATCTGTCCGGCCGTATATGGTCTTTCAAGACCAAGAAGCGGGCGTCGGATTTTGCTCGTGCCGGCCGCGAGAAGAACTGGTCGAAAAAGATCCTGTTCCTCCCCCGGTTCTTTTGATGAGGTGATGGGATGAGCGCGAATTTCTGGGCGGGGATCGGCAAGGGACAACTCGGGGCCCTTCTGTCGCTGCACAAGGCCGCCAGGCCGGCCCGGCCGGCCCGCCGGCGCAGGAAAGGCCGAAAGGCGAGGAAGGGTGGCCGTCGATGAAATTCGACGCCGAATTCTGGCGGGACATCCTGGTCGAGATCGTCGGCGGGGTGATCCTGTTTTTTATTCTCAAGAAGGTTCTGAAGTAAGTAGATCGAAATGAGCAAGCGCAAGAAAAGGTCTTCGGGCGGCCGCGTATCGGTTCGCGGCTATTCCGTCAAGGGCTATTCGCGCCGCCGGCCTCGCCGGAGGAAATAATGTCCTGGCGCCGGGCCTCATACATCCCGAAGCCGAAGCGCCGGCGCCGCAGCCGGCGGGCCACGATCAACTATAGCCGGGGAGCTTCCCCTACGGCCTGGTTCGTGCCGGCCTGGATGCTGAAGCCTAACCGCAGGAAGAAAACCTAATGCCTACCCAATGGACGGCAGCGATCCAATGCCCGGCCACTCGCGGGAAGGATGTGCATTGCGGGAAAGAGTGCAAATACTGCGTCACGGGGAATATGCCGCTTTTCAAACTGCACGGGACCAACCGAAAGGCCGGCCCTCTCCCAGAACAAAAATACTATTGACAACCCCAAGGCGGGGGAGTATAGGTGTACTCGATGCCCTACACAAAGCCGACCAGGTTGAAAAAATCGCGGAATGTGCGATTAACTCCCGTCTATCATCTGACGATCTACCGTGACCGGCTCGAATTCCATCATAAGGGCATTCGTTACGCGACAGCGGATCAGCGGCTGATCGCGAAGGCGCTTTCCTGTATCGCTGAAATCTATCTAGGGTAAGGGGAGGTCGGAATGCCGGACCTGGATTTCGATGGCTATCCTCGAAGCCGGAAGCACGCCCTGATCGTCGCGGCCAATGGTGCGGTGCTTGCCGAATTCGGGGATGAGTACAATGCGATGTGGGCTTATGTGATGGACTGCACCTATCGCGAGGAGCGCGGGCTGCCGCTCTCGACGCTGATCCTGGGCGCCGATTACAACTACATTCGGAGGTTCCAATGATCGTTCTTTTCTTTATGAGGTCCGGCGCCCTGTTTCCCGCGAAGCCGCCGGAAGGCCGGGATGATGTCGAGAATTGGATCCAAACGAGGCTGCTCAAGTCCGAATGGTACATCGGCCACAACGCCAAGACCGACGATTTTTTGATCCTCCGCGTGGCCGACATTCTCGCGGTCCAGATCACCGAAGCTGCCCGGCTTAACTCCGGCCTGATCGTTCCGAATGGCGGGAGGATGAATTGATCACGATACCGCTTTTCATCCTGGTGCTGTTTGTCCTGGTCGGCGCCGTCCTGGGGTTCCTTCTTGGCTCGTGGATGACCAATGCGTCCTGCGAGGATAGGGTCCGCGAAATGGGGCGCCAGGTCGAGGTCTTCCGGCAGCGGTGGATCGCTGCGTCATCGAATGGGAGGGAAGATGTCGATCAGAAGTAGGCTAGAGAAGGCCGCTTTCGAGCGCGACCTGAAGCGGGCGAAAAAGGCATTCGCCAGGGTTACGGCCCGCGCTGAAAAAATGAGAATGCCGAAGCATGACCGTCGCAGCCTTTGGAAACTGATGCTGCGTGCGGCCGGCTTCAAGAAGATCCGTCTTTTGGAGCGCGTGAGATAATGTACGGGGGCGGGATCGGTGACCTTGCCGGCGATCAGCAAATCGCTAACGGGTCCACGGGCATCAACCCTTCAGCACGGCCCGATCTCGCTCCCGATCCTCGCCATCCGATCCTGACTCTTTACTGCGGCCATTGCGGCCATCCCCTGAAGGTGCAGCTCTCCTGCGGATCACGGGTCTGCCCCCATTGCCGGCGCAAATGGTTCGGCTATCATTTCAACGCGCTTTATAAATTGGTGAAGACCTGGCCGGTGATCCATTCGATGACCCTCACGGTCAGGAACATCCCAGACGCCGAATTCGGGCGCTATTGCGTGAAGGAGATCCGCGCTAATTTCAGCCGGCTGCGGGCCGTCTTTAAAAAACAGATAGCGGGCGGGTTCTATGTTGTCCAGGCGACGAACAAGGGCAAGGGATGGCATCTCCATCTGCACATCATTTTTAATGGGGAATTCATTAAGCAGGAAAAGATCTCTGCGGCCTGGGAGAAGATCACCGGTGGATCGTACATCGTTGATGTGCGCGATGTGAAAAACCCGAAAAAGGCGCTCCAGTATCTTCTCGCGGATTTCAGCGGAGCGCCCAGGATCCGGCCGGAGGATTGCGATACCTATGACGCCGTCTTCAAGGGATCCCGCTTAGTGCAGCCATTCGGTGAATATCGGGCGTATAAATTCAAAGTCCCGTTCAAATGTCCCGAATGCGGCTGTACCTATTGGGCGACCATCGAGGAATTGCTAGGCGAGAAAAGACGCTCCCATACAGAGTGCCGGGAGGGGCCGTAAATGAGCAGCCAGGCCGTGCGCGTGGCCAGCTGCGGGCCGGACGGATCGAGGGTAGGGGTCTGCCTAGGGCCGTGGAGATCGGCCTTCCTACGCGATCCTAGAGCGATTTTTCAGGCTCTTCGGGCCGGCCGGGCCGGCCGGGCCGTCTTCGAGGGGCTTTTTCCGGCTCTTTTTCTGCTCTTCTGCGCCCTCCTGGGCGCCTTCACTTGATTACTCTACAACATCTCTCATATGGCTAAATCAGCGATTTACAGCGAAAAACAGCCGGCCGCAAGGTGCCGGGCTTGCCGGCGCCTGATCCGGCGCCCAGATCCAATATATCGCGTCGGCAGACGGGCCTACTGCGGATCCTGCCTTCTCGAGGAGCTGCGGAAGCCGGGCCTGGCCGGCGCGGCCAGAAGATCCCTTCTAGAATAGCCGCCGGCCGGCCCGGCCGGCCGGATCTCCACGGCCAGGTCCGAGCCACTCCGTTACACAAATAGGGTGAAAAAAAAACGAATTGTGTAACGGACAGGGATTATTCCAAAATCGTATAATTACACTTTTGTATTGACAAGGCCGTTTTTTGGGGTCAAGATAATATTGCTATGAGTTCACACGGC
>MTKZ01013341.1_pt1 | contig 11731 bp, 8 predicted proteins | sample 1042781 | NCBI WGS metagenome assembly MTKZ01 (sample SAMN06212207, study PRJNA360539) | anaerobic digester metagenome | biome: Wastewater treatment plant; material: sludge; isolation source: anaerobic digester fed with sludge from wastewater treatment plant | place: Denmark: WWTP Viborg ...
ATATGGTATGCAGGGACGCGCCTCCTGCATCGGGCGGGCGCGGCGTCCCCGTCATTGACGGCCGGGCCAGGCGGTGCGCCTCTCAGCAGGGAAACGCCTTATTCTCGGCGGTGCAACTTGGCTTGATAGACGACCGATGCGCCAGACTTGCGGACCTGCTGATCCGCTGGCAATGGCCAGATGGTGGATGGAACTGCGACCGGAAGCCGAGCGCGGCGAAGTCGTCTTTCTGGGAGTCCCTGATCCCGCTGCGAGCGCTGTCTGCGTTTGGCAAGGCGATCGGGGATCCCAGGGCACTCGATGCTGCTGACCGCGCGTCTGAGATTTTCCTGAACCGGCGGCTGTACCGCCGGGCGTCCGACGGCTCAGTTATGAACCAGGAGTTTGTGCGCCTGCACTACCCGTGCTACTGGCGCTATGACATTCTGTTCGGGCTGAAAGCTATGGCCGAGTCCGGTCATATCAAAGACCCAAGGTGCACCGATGCTCCGGATCTGCTCGAGTCGAAGCGCCTGCCCGATGGCGGGTGGCCGGCTGAGGAGCGCTTCTACAAGGCTTCGAGGGTCCCCGGCAGCAACTCCGACCGCGTGTCCTGGGGCGGCGTGAGTATGAGACGGATGAACGATTGGGTAACGGCCGATGCGCTGTTCGTTCTTCACGCCGCTGGCCGGCTGTAGATGATGCGCGCCTTCCCCATCAGCACGCGCTGGTAAGCTATTGCGAAACCGCCCCGGCCGAAACCGGGGCGGTTGTCACAATCGTGCTTTCGTGAACCCGGACGAATGTCCGGCGAAACGCGCAGTTGTTTACTTGCGGCGGCGAATGGCCAGGCCCGCCATCGAGAGCAGGCCGCTGCCGAGCGCCAGCAGGCTGGCAGGCTCGGGAACGACGGTGATGCGGATGGCGCTCACGCCATACTCGTCGGTGGGGCCGTAGAAGCCGTAGGTAGCGACATAGAAGTAGCTACCCTGCTTCGCCCAGACGAAGCTTCCACCGCCATCGGACTGCGGCCCGGGACCAGCGCTGACCCATGCGCCCTGGTTTTCCTGATGCCTGTTAAGCCACTGATGGTTGGTGCCATACTGACCCGCCCACGGGATATTCGGGTTGTTGGTGGCTTCCTCGCTTGTCAGCCCATCGAAGCTGACCTGGATCACGTTGTAGGCATTAGCATGCGCCGCGGGAACCCAGGTCTCAATGAGGAACATCTCGGCCGAGGTCGGGGCGTCGCCGCCGGTGATAGAGGCATCAAAGAAATACCGTGCGATACGAGTGGATTCGTAGCCGGCGTTCCACCAGTACTGACCGCCGTTCTCGGCAGCACCACCCGTGGTTTCCAGGTTCCACGCCCCCTGAAGACAGCCTGGCCGTTCTGATTCTTGTTGGGATCGAGCGGGATCACCCAACTATCGCCATAGCTCCACGCAAGCGCGGAACCGACGGTCGCGACCACCATAACGGCGGCAAGGGCCGCCACCACTGCGATACGAGAGATACTCATTAAAGATCTCCTTTCCTGTCTTCTCTCTGGCCCGGTCGTTCGGGCAGCGCGGCCACTGCGACCGCGCCCCAAGCTCCCCTTTCGCCCGGCATCCCGCGAGACCGCGGGAACGCTGCACTGTAGAGGAGCACCCCGGCGCCGGACATATCCGCGCCCCGGGCACCGGCTTTTGCCGGGTCAACCCGGGGTCACTGAGCCATTATATTACTCCCGGCAAGAATCTGTCTATAAGATTTCACAACACGCACCTTCTTTTTTTGGGGAACTTGTCCGGCGAATCTGCGCAAGCTCCGATTTGACGCAGGTGAAACAGGGCCAAATGGCAGAGCAGTAGATATGCTGGCGGAGGAACGGACATGAACTGGAACAGGCGGGACTTCCTGAAACTCGCAGGGACGGCGGCGGCCAGTCTGGCAATGAGTAGCGAGGCGGGGGCAACGGAGAACAGGATGAATAGCAGAACGGCTGTTGAACGGTACAGGACACTCTGGCTGGAGATGATGGGGCCGTTCCCGGATGAAATTGTGCCCCTGCGGCCGGAGATGAAACGCATTGCGGATATCGGCGGGTTCGAAGCGTGGCGCATCTCGTTCCTGAGCGAGGCGGACGACCGGGTCCCGGGATATCTGATCGTGCCCGGGTCAGCCCGAAAGGCAGGCCGGTCGCCGGTGATGATCTGCATCCACAGCACCACCGAGGGCTCGGGCAAGGACCGGATCGCCGGGCTGGCCGGCGCGCGCCCCGAAGACCCGCCCGATCCTCCCGCAACCAGCCGCGCTTACGGCCTGGAACTGGCGCGGTGGGGATACGCCGTTCTGTGTTTCGACCTGATCTGCGACGGCGAGCGAATACCACCGGGGACGACCCGCTACGACACCTCACGCTTCTACGAGAAGCACCCGGAGTGGTCGGCGGTGGGCAAGAACATCTGGGACGTTCAGCGCAGCATTGACTTTCTGGAGACGCTCGACTTCGTGGACACGTTAAGAATCGGCTGCGTCGGGCATTCGCTGGGAGGGCACTCCAGCCTCTTCGCGGCGGCGTTCGACCACAGAATCGCCGCCGTCTGCTCGAACGGGGGCGCGCTCGCATGGCAGCTTCCCGCCGACCACTGGTCGCGCCCGATGGGCGGCGGGCGCGGGCCGGTCAGCAGCTATGTCTACCTGCCCCGCTTCCGCAAGCACGTGGACAACCCGAGCCTCAAGCCGCCCGTTGATTTTGAGCATCTGATGATGATGGTGGCGCCCCGCCCTCTGCTGGTGATGGCAAGCGAAGGCGAGGTGGAGTCGCAGGGTCTCGTGGACAAGTACGCCGCCGCGTTCGGGCACTATCACGCGATGGGCGCGGGCGACAGGATCGGCATGTTCAGCTACCCGGGCAAACACAGCTACCCGCCCGTCGCCAAGCGTCACAGCTTCAACTGGTTCGACCGCTGGTTCGATCATACCCCGGCGGTGCCCACGCTCTGGCCGGATGCTCTGATCTAGGAATCCGGCGGACTCTCGCACCAGGACGCAAGTTGCCGAAGCGCGGCGCGGGGCCAGGACGGGACGACGAGCACCCTTCGCCCGGCGGCGTCCGCCAGCCAGGGGATGGTGGCGTTGTCGAGAAACGCCCCCTGCCCGTCGCGCAGCATGATATCCGGGACCGCCACCAGGTCGGCGTGACCGGCCTTGTTGAGGGCGTCGCGCACGTCGCGTCCGGTCAGCAGGCCGGCAACGGTCACGCTCGGGCCATACCAGTTGTTCACGGCCGGGACGACCTGAGCCTCGAGCCCGAGAATGGCGGTTACGGCTTCAGCGAACTTCTGAAGCACGGGCGCGGCAAGCACTCCCGTGACGATCTGCACCCTGCCCCGGCGCGACTGGCGGGGAAATCGGCGCAGGCAGGCCGCGACCTCGTCCAGAAACAGGCGGCATCCCCCCACCCCGTTCGATGTCTGCGGAAATCCGTCGTAACTTGCGGCCCTCGGAAACGGGCGCTTCGCAAGCAGGTAGAACTCGTCGGAGGGGACAACGAAGCGCGCGCCGAGGCACTGCTCGAAGCGGCGCTGATGGGCCCTTACCTGATCGAGCACACGCACGGCGCCGCGGTGGTTGTACGGCTCGCTCTCGTTGCGCCCGAGGCGGTAGTCCGTCACCCCCATCGGCACAATCGCAAGCGACCGGACTCCCGGATACAGCTCCGCGAGGTCGGAGATCGTCTGGTCGAGCGCCGCCCCGTCGTTCAGGCCCTGGCAGAGCACGACCTGCGTGTGAAGCTCGATGCCGCCGTCGAGAAGCCGGTGCATCTGCTCCAGAACGGGCGGCGCCTTGCGGTTGCGCAGCAGCCGCCGCCTGAGAGTGTCGTCCGTCGCATGCACGGAGATGTAGAGCGGAGACAGCTTCTGCTGGAAGATGCGCTCCCAGTCGCCTTCCGAGAGATTCGTGAGTGTAACGAAGTTGCCGTGCAGGAACGAGAGGCGGTAGTCGTCGTCGCGGATAGCGAGCGTTGGGCGCATGCCCGGAGGCTGCTGATCAACGAAGCAGAAATCGCAGCGATTGCAGCAGAGCCGGACGCCGTCGAACAGGTCGTCTGCGAACTCGATCCCAAGCTGCGCGTCCACGTCCTTCGGCACAGGAATGTCGAGGGCGCGGCCGCCCCGATGGACTGTCAGGACGCACGGCTGCGACGCCGCGTGAAACTGCACATCAATGACGTCTTCGAGCGGGTGGCCGTTGACCAGGACAATCCGGTCGCCCGGCAACACTCCGGCCAGGTCGGCAGGCCCGCCCGGAAAGACCTCGGCGACTTCGCCGGCAGGCTCACCCTCTGCGTCGCGTTCAGAGAACAGAGGCACGGAGATGCTGTCTCTCGATTGGCCGCCTACTGCCCGGCCGGCGCGCCGGCGCCCTTGCCGGGTTTCTCGTCCAGAATCTGAAGCAGCCCGTATTCCACGCTGTCAACAAGCGCCTGCCAGCTCGCCTCCACCAGGTTCGTCGAAACCCCGACCGTGCTCCACACCCGCCCCTGCGTATCCACCGAGTCTATGACCGTTCGCACCTTAGCCGCCGTCCCCGCCTGCGTGTTGATGACCCGGACCTTGAAGTCGGTCAGCCGGATCTCCGCAAGGTCGGGATAGAACGTCAGGAGCGCCCGGCGCAGCGCGGTATCGAGGGCGTGCACGGGGCCGTCGCCCTCGCCCGCCGTATGAAGCACCTCGTCGCCGACCCGTATCTTGAGCGTCGCCTCGGTGGTCGGCTCCTCGTCCGGACTGCGCTTCTCGACGATCACCCGGAAGCTGAGAAGGTCGAAGAGCTTGTGGTACGTCCCCATCGCCTTCTGAAGCAGGAGTTCGAACGACCCCTCGGCCGACTCGAACGAGTAACCTTCGCTCTCGAGCCGCACGACTTCGCCCAGCACCGCGCGCGCTTCCGGCGACCCCTTCGTGAGGTCAAGCCCGTGCTTCTGCGCCTTGGCGACGACGTTCGACGCGCCGGAAAGCTCGCTGATGAGAATCCGGCGTTCGTTGCCGACAAGCTCCGGGCGGATGTGCTCGTAGGTGCGGGAGTCCTTTTGCATCGCGTCCACGTGGATGCCGCCCTTGTGCGCAAATGCCGACGCCCCCACGAACGGCTGGCGCTCGTCGGGAATCACGTTCACGATCTCGTTGACGAACGCCGACACGTAGGTAAGATGCTTCAGGCTGCCCTCGGGCAGGCACCGCAGCCCCATCTTCAGTTCCAGCACCGGAATGACGGTGCAGAGGTTGGCGTTTCCGCAGCGCTCTCCGAACCCGTTGATGGTGCCATGCACCTGCACCGCTCCTTCACGCACCGCCGCGACCGCGTTTGCGGCGCCCATGCCGCTGTCGTTGTGCGCATGGATGCCGAGCGGGCAGTCCGTGCGCTCGCGCACGGTGCGGATGATGCTAACGATCTCATCCGGCAGCACCCCGCCGTTCGTGTCGCACAGGGCAAGCGTATCCGCGCCGCCGCGCACGGCCGCATCGAGGGTCGTCAGGGCGTACTCGCCATCTGCCTTGTACCCGTCGAAGAAATGCTCGGCATCGTAGATGACCGTCATCCCGTGGCTCTTGAGAAACGCGACGGACTCCTCGATCATCCGCAGGTTCTCCTCGAGCGTGAGCCGCAGCGCCTCGGTGACGTGCAGGTTCCACGTCTTGCCGAAGATAGCCGCCGCGGGCGCCCTGCTCTCGATGATCGCCTGCAGGTTCCGGTCGTCCTCACACGCGAGGTTGCCCCGGCGCGTGCTCCCGAACGCCGTGATCTTCGCGTTCGTCCACTCCATATCCCGGGCGCGGGCGAAGAACTCGCGGTCCTTATCGTTTGACCCCGGCCAGCCGCCCTCGATGTACGCGATGCCCAGGTAATCGAGCCGCTCGGCGATGCGCACCTTGTCCTCGATGGAGAAGGTGATGCCCTCCGCCTGAGAGCCGTCTCGCAGCGTAGTGTCGAATATCTCTATGTCTCTCACAAGAGCCTCGCGTTCTTTCACAGGTTGCGGTCGGACAGGTTCCCCGGCGCACGGTTGCGCAGATGGACCAGCTTGTTGATGGCCTGAATGTACGCGCGGGCGCTCGACTGGACGATATCCAGGCTCGCGGCGCGCCCGGTGTAGATGCTCCCGCCTTCCTTCACCTTCACGGTGACGTCGGCGAGGGCATCCGTTCCGCCCGTAACCGAACGGACGACGTAATCCACGAGTTCGTGCGGCTCGTCGATCATCAGGTCCATCGTCTTGTAGACGGCATCCACGCATCCGACGCCGATCGCCGCCTGCTGGCGCTCTTCGCCGTCGCGGCGCATGCGAATGGTCGCCGTCGGCAGCCCGTCCAGGCTGCTCATCACGTTGAGATACTCCAGATGGTAGGTCTCGGGGAAGGTGTAGACCTCGTCCGCGACGATCGCCGCCAGGTCTTCGTCGAACAGTTCCTTCTTCTTGTCGGCCAGCTCCTTGAAGCGGTTGAACGCCCGCTCCATTTCGTCCCTGGTCAGCTCGAAGCCCAGTTCCTGCAGGCGCTTGTCGAAGGCGTGGCGACCGGAGTGCTTGCCCAGCACCAGCTTCGACTCTCGCACGCCCACCGACTCGGGAGTCATGATCTCGTAGGTCTGGCGGTTGGCCATAACCCCGTGCTGATGGATGCCCGCCTCGTGGGCGAAGGCGTTTGCGCCGACGACGGCCTTGTTCGGCTGCACCACGATGCCCGTCAGGTCGGAGACCAGGCGGCTGGCGCGCGCGATTTCGGTGGTGACGATGCCGGTATGCACGCCGTAGATGTCGCCGCGCGTGGCGATGGCCATGACGATTTCTTCCATCGCGGCGTTTCCGGCGCGCTCGCCGATGCCGTTGATGGTGCACTCCACCTGCCGCGCGCCGTTCATGACCGCCGACAGCGAGTTCGCGACGCCCATGCCCAGGTCGTCGTGACAGTGAACGCTGATGATGGCCTGATCTATGTTCGGCACACGCTCCTTGAGCGTGCGGATGATGGTTCCGTACTCCATCGGCGTCGAGTATCCGACGGTGTCGGGGATGTTGACCGTTTTCGCTCCGGCGGCGATGACAGCTTCGATCACCTGGCACAGGTAGTCCATCTCGGAGCGCGCGGCGTCTTCGGCGGAGAACTCGACGTCGTCGCAGTATTCGAGCGCGCGCTTGACAGCCGCGACGGCGCGTTCTATCACCTGCTCGCGGGTCATGCGCAGCTTGTGCTGCAGGTGGATGTCGCTTGTCGCGATGAACGTGTGGATGCGGGGGCTGACGGCGTCCTTCAGCGCCTCGCCGGCGCGGTCTATGTCGGCGTTCGTGGCGCGGGCGAGCCCGGCGATGGCCCGGCCGTCCCGAATCTCGGCGGCGACCTGGCGCACAGCCTCGAAGTCGCCCTCGCTGGCGATGGGGAACCCCGCCTCGATCACGTCCACGTTCAGGCGGGCGAGCTGGCGCGCGGCGTCCAGCTTCTCTTCGATGTTCATGCTCGCGCCGGGTGACTGCTCCCCGTCGCGCAGGGTGGTGTCGAATATGATGACTTTGTCGGACATTTGCTTACTCCTCGGAAACTCCGGCCGGTCTGCGCGCGCCAGTTGCTCGCGTCATTCTACGCCGGAGTCATTTCAGTTGGCTAGTTCCCTTGCCGGTCCTTGCGTTTGCCTCCAGACCGCCGGGAACTAGTGAACCGGGGGCTAGAGGCGAATAATCGCCGTGGCCAGTGGCCCGCCCGCGCATCCGTGCTCTGCCGGACGCGCAGGCTGCGTAAGGGCGAGGGTAAGCTCGAGGGACAGCCGCGCGGCGGCGCTGCCCGGCAGGGCGCCGGACTGCAAAACCGCCGTATCGCGCGTTTTCTGTCCCCGATAGTCCATAGCAGTTAATCGTCTTCTACCATATTTGCCGCCGTTTCGCAAGGACGGAGCGGTTTTGCCTTGATTTGTCGCCCGGTCGGGCTTACGATGGTAGCGTCAAGCCACATTCACGGAGGCCTTGGAGGATGAACCGAATCTGTCTCTCACACCTGCTGCTTGTTGCGGCTCTCGCGGCCGACCTGGCGTCAGCCACGTCTGCGTCCATCATCCGTGTCAAGTGGGATTCGCCCAACAACGGGCCGGGCTACGAATGGGCCCACGCGTACCGGACTGTGACGGCGGCGGTCGCCGCGGCCGTCGCCGGCGACGAGATCTGGGTCGCGGGCGACAGCTCGCACCCCTATACAGGGAGATTCACACTGAAGGTCGGGGTTGCTCTCTACGGCGGTTTTGGTGGCACAGAGATCACCCGCGCCGAGCGGAACTGGAAGGCAAGGGCCACGACCCTTCAGGGAGACGGAAACTACCTCGGTGGGTACCCCGTGGTAACTATCACCGACCTGGCCACCAGGGCGACAGTGCTGGACGGCTTCACCATTACAGACGGCACCATTGGCGTCTGCTCAGTCTACTCCTCTGCGTCTGTGACCAACAACACTATCACTGGTAACCAGCTCGGCATCAGATGTGAGTTTGAGGCTCCGTTTATCGCACATAACCTCGTGCACGGTAATACCCGATGGGGTATTGGCTGCAATGGACCGTCAACCCCAACCGTTGTTGGCAATATCATCTGGGGAAACCCCGAAGGTGGCCTCGGGTGCAGTTGGTATTGCACACCCTCGATCACGAACAACACGATCATAGCCAACGGCACCGGCATCTCCATCGAGGAATGCGAGCCCTTGATCAGGAACAACATCGTAGCATTCAACGCCAGAGGGGTGGAGAGGAAGAGCGGCACACCGGCACTGAGCAATAACTGCGTCTTCAACCCCGGTGGAACGAGTTACCTGGGACTGCAGCCAGGCTCGGGGGACATTTCCGACGACCCGTTGTTTGTCAATCGGGCTACCGAAGACTTCCATCTCTCGCACGTCTCGCCCTGCATTGACGCCGGGCTTGACGCGGCGGTCAATGCTGAGTGGACTGATATGGATGACCGGCCCCGCGTCTTCTCGGCGCATGTTGACATCGGCGCTGACGAGTACCGCCCCCCGTCAATCCCCATGGTCACCGATGACGGGGTGCACACCACCAGTCTGGCGCAGCTCCATGCCACCTGGATTTCGTTCGATCCTGTAGATGGCATTGCTGAATACCAGTATGCGATTGGCACAAGCCCTGTTGACCCGTCCGACGGCTACACAGTAAGCTGGAAGTCTGCCGGCACAGCCACCGAGGCAACCGAGATCGGCCCAACGCTCGCACCGGGCCGGGTCTACTACTGGTATGTGAAGGCGAAGAGCGGCAGTGGGCGATGGAGCGATAGCATCGGGGTGAGCGACGGAATTGTGGCGGCCCCGGTGCTTCCGCATCTCGCGGACGCGAGGCAGCTAACACCCGAGTCCGCCTTCACGGTGGATCGGTTGGTAGCAGCCAGCGCCTCGTCCGATTTCCCCGGTTACGTCTTCCTGCAGGATCCCGGGCGGGCCTGCGGCATACGCGTGAACACTACAGCAGCGTTCAACAGGGGTGACAGAGCCAACGTGGTTGGCCGGGCAAAGCGCGTGGATGGCGAGTGGCAGATCGATCCCCTGGACTTCCCAGGCGTCGTTGCCGGACCCGAGCCTGCGCCGCTGCACCTGACCCAGCGCTCGCTTGCGTATGACCTCAATGAAGACCTGGCGCCGGACAACGGTCTGGATCCGACTGGACTGCTGGTCACGGTTGCCGGAAGGATCACGCGCGTCAACACGACATTCCACGTGCTCTACATTGACGACGGGGCCGGGCTGGCCGATGGCATGGGGCCGAGCGACTACCCGTACGTCGGCCTGCGGGTAAGCTACCGCACATTCGTTCCACCCGCGGTCGGCAAGCGTGTGGCGATTACTGGCATCCTGCGAGTCGAGAAGACCACGCTGGAGGAGGACGCCTTTGTGAACGGCGAATACCGCCGCGCGGGCGAGACGCTCTATCTGCCCGTCGTATGGCCGCGCACAGCGGCGGATATCGTGGTTCTATTCTAGGAACCAGCGCCGCAGGCGCTCCCACCGATCCGGTTGTTTCGCCTGCATCAAGACCAGGCGTACCTCACAGGCCGCTATCCGAAACACCAAAAGCTCCCACGGCCAATGAGTCGGGCGGCGGAGACGCCGGGCATCCTGCGTCGTTCGCCCCCTGGAACGGTGGAGCGCGGCTTTGAAGTCAAACAAGCGGGACGCACTCTAACAGAACACACCAGCCAGGAGGTCAGTATGAACAGGCGAGACTCGAGCGAAGTGTTTCTGTGGGCCGCTGCAGCGGCGGTCATCGGGACGGCCGTGCTGTCGGCCAGTATGGTCAACAGCGAGGACGTGCCGGGCGCGCCGATATCGCCGGCGGCGACGATTGACGGTTTCACCGTGACAGCCACTGTCACGGCAGACCCGGTAAAGCACACCGCCACGGCGGTCTTCAGTGTGCCGCCCGCCATACCCGGCAACGCCGCGACATTGAGCCTGAACGTGGAACTGCTGAAGCGCGAGTACAAAGGCGACCCCGCAAGCCGGCTGATGAACCCCAACGATTTCGTATCCACCACCGTTGATGAGGCCACGGTCAACGTCCGGACGGACGGAAGCAAGCCCGGCGAGGAGCGGTGGACCGTCGAAATCCCCAAACCCGAAGGGCTGCCCTTTATGACCTCGTACCAGGTCGCAGTGCGGCAGGGCGACGACAAGGTCGTGCTCTGCGGGTTCGGCCCCGTGAACGTCTGGCCGGAGGCGACGAATACGATGCAGGCTGTGGTGGTGGACACTCCCGCCGCGGCAGCGCCGGTCTCCCGGTGATGCGCTGGCGCAGCCGCCTGATCGGCGTCATCGCCGGCCTGGCGGTTGCGGTCGCAATCGCCGGACAGCGGCATCAGCGCCCGGAGCTTCCGATTCTGCCGGAGAACGAGGGGGCGCTCGCAACGATTGAAGTTCAGTACGCCCCAGAGTCACCGGAGTTGACGCGGTGCGTGGCGAGCTTCCTGCGGCAGATTGAGCCGGACGTCGAGGTGATCGCCGCCTGCCCGGACGAGCGGGCGTGCGCGCAGTTCCGGGAGCTTGCGGCCGGGTGGGGTCTGCATCGGTTCAACACCGTGAACGCCGGGGCGCCGATCACAGGGTGGTCGAAGGACCGCTTCCTTGTGACTGGCTCGCATCCGGCGGCGCTCGTGACGCCGCGGCAGGAGACGGCCGGGTTTCAGTCGAGAACCAACGACCAGAAGGTGGCCCCTGCCCTTGCCCGCGCATTTCCCGGCCGATTCCGGACGAAAGCGCTGCCCATCCGCTTCGAATCGGGGGACATTCTCGCATCGCGCGAGCACGTCTTCGTCAGCGACGTGCTCTGGGAGAAGAACGGCAACTCGGGTTTCGGGAGCAGAGCGGAACTGGCGCGCTACCTGCGAAAGACGTTCGGGCGCAAAGTGGTGTGGCTGAGCCCCGCCCCGCCGCATCACATCGGGATGTTCCTGGCGCCGATTGACAGGGCGACCGTCGCGGTGGGCGATCCGGACCTCGGGCGGCGGCTGTGGACACGCGATCCGCCGGACGCTCTGGGAACTCCGGACTTCTCGCGGGCGGCGGTTCAGCCGTTCCGTGCGGTCATTTCACAACTCGAGAAGTCGGGCTTCCGCGTTGTTCGCGTGCCGTGCGTGTACTTCGAGCCGCAGGTTTATCTGAGCTACACGAACGGAGTGTTCGAGACACGGGGCAAGCGGCGGATTGTGTATATGCCCGTTTGC